>Ga0247755_1000081_pt1 | contig 11422 bp, 10 predicted proteins | sample UWRJL096311B4_FD_180948 | JGI IMG/M metagenome (GOLD analysis project Ga0247755, IMG submission 180948) | Plant litter microbial communities from Arlington Agricultural Research Station in Wisconsin, United States - UWRJ-L096-311B-4 | ecosystem: Environmental > Terrestrial > Plant litter >... | reverse complement strand
TGGCACCCGAGATTGGGTCACCATTGCGCAACCATTGGTAGGTGAAGGTTGGCGCGGGACTCCATGGTCCGACCGTCACGCCGATCGTGTTGCCGATCTCAGTGGTGCCTGTGATCAGCGCCCCCGACGCCGTGGTGAACGGGGTGGCCGCCACGGCTACGCTCGCCGACGTCTTCGGGGTCGTTGCGAAGCCCGATGCCGATCCGGTGACGGTCACCGACAGGTTCTGAACTGCGTCGGACTGCGTCACGGTGTACGTGCTCGCCGTGGCCCCGCCGATCGCCGAGCCATTGCGAAGCCACTGATAGGCGAGGGTTGCCGTGGGGCTCCATGTGCCGGGAACAGCGGTCAGCACTTGGCCCGCCGCTGGCGTGCCGGAGATCGTTGGCGTTGGCGCCGTGGTGAACGCGCCCGTGCCGACGACGACCCCCGTCGCCGTGCGCGTGGCGCTGAGGTAGCCGGTCTTGGTTCCGGTGACGGCCACAGACACCGTGGTGCCGAGATCTGCAGGCGTCAGCTGGTACGTGCTTGCGGTGGCGCCTGAGATGTTGGCGCCGTTGCGCGTCCACTGGTAGCCGAAGGTGGGGACTGGGCTCCACGTGCCTGTGCTCGCAGAGAGGGTTTGCCCCACAGCCGCGGTGCCCGTGATGGTCGGGTTCGGCGCGGTCGTGAAGGGACCGGGGATCGCGAGGCTTGTCGAGGTCTTCGTTATCGCCGTGTAGCCAGGGGTGCTTCCCGTCACCGCCACGGTGATCGAGGTGCCTTCGTCCGCCGCCGTCAATGTGTAGGTCTTCGCCGTGGCGCCGGCGATGTTCACGCCGCTGCGCTTCCACTGGTACGCAATGCTCGATGCGTATGGCTCCCAGGTTCCAGGGGTCGCGGTCAGCACGGACCCAGTGGCCGTCGTGCCGGCGATCGTTGGCACAGGCGTGGTCCAGAACTCACGGTTCCCCACCTGCAAATCCATCGTGGCGTTGATGGCGGTTGCGTTGGCGGTCGCAACGTTGACGAGTTGTGCGACGATCGGGTTGCGCTTGTTGTTGTAGTACTCGAAGGCGAAGTCGTCGTAGACGTACTCCGTGCCGTTCCACAGCGAGCCCCCGTCAAAACTCACAATGTACGACGCGGGCGCGAGGCCCTTGACCGTGTAGTTGCCAGTAGCGGGGTCCACCTTTGCGCTGCGATACGAGCCGCCATCGCTTTCTGCGTAGGCCCACAGTGCGCCGACCCATGCGGGATCGATCCCCGAGCCCAGCGACACGGTTCCGGAGATAGTCCTACCGACTTGCATCGTCTGGTTGCGACCTGTGGCGTTGCCTGCCGTCACGTTGACCTTCGTGGATCCAACTTCCGTGTACGAGCCGCCGTAGTAAACGGAGGCGAGCGGCGTGAAGACGGTGTTGTACGAGTCGTCTGACCAGTTCATGGCCTGGAACTGGAGTGTGAACGAGTCGGGGATCAGGCCGTAGATCGTGTACGCACCAGTGCTCGGGTTCACCTCGGCCTGGCGGTACTGACCTAGGTCGCCGTGCGCTTGCACGTCGATGCCCTTCAGAGCGTCTGCGGAAACGCCGCCAGGCAAGGTGACCGTGCCACTGATGGTCTTGCCGACCTCGAGAGTCGCATTGATGTTGGTCTTGTTGCCGGTTGCGAAATCGAGCTTTGTGGCGCCCTCCCACGTGTACGAGTTGCTGTAGTACTCGGGGATCAGGTTGACGTTGCTGTTGTATTTGGGGCCGAACGACACGGAGAGCGACTTATCGGGAAGGCCCCGAATGACATACGCACCGGTCGCAGGGTCCACCTTGGTCGCGATGCTGTCGCCGCACTGGCAGCCCTCGGGTCCCGGAATGCTCACGGAGGCCTCGACGAGGTTGATCCACGCGGGGTCCGCGCCAGCCCCAAGCGTGACCGTGCCAGAAACAGTCTTGCCTGCGGAATAGGCGTAGGTGATGCCAGTCGCGTTGCCAGTGGTCACGTCGACGGTCGCGCCGCCGTTGTACGCGCCGCCAATGAGGTTGGCAGACTCCCAATAGCCGTCATCGTCGTGATCGACTGTGGACGCGCCGAACTGCAACGTGTAGACGCCCGGTTCGAGATTGGAGATCGAGAAGGTCTTGGCCGCGGAATCGACCACCGCTTGACCGGCCCAGTCATCTGAAGAGTCATAGGCGGTGATGTAGACGGTCTCGGCCCACCAGCTCTCGATCCCGCTCGCGGGAATCGTGAACGTGCCACTGATGACCCTGTCGCCCGCCGCTGAAGACGCGGTCGGTACCGCGACCAGCACGGCTAGAGACAGAACCACCGTCGCAAGAGCGGCGGTGGCACGGGACACGGACGTACGGGTGCGCTGACGCATGGATAACCCCCCGGGGGACTCGATGGCTTGACTTACCCTAACGCGACTCGCGGCGTCGAAAACACGCCTCGACGAGTGGACTTGACCACAGCGTCGGACCGTCTACCAGCGCCATTGCCGCGAGAACCCGGTCCGAGAGCGGTGGCGAGCTCTCGGGCCCGCTAACGAGTCGCGTCGAGAAGTCTCCGCAGCGCGCCGACGTCAACCGTGAAGTCAGAGTGCGGCTCGACCGTAACGGAGGCGCAGGCAAACGCGGTGTAGTCGAGGCCGGCGGACCCGGCGAGAGTCGCAAAGTACGGATACCGATGGCCAGACGGCAAGAGCTCGATGGCGCGCGTCCCCGGCGCGCAGAATCCGAGGTCCGCGAGGCCCGCGCCGTGCGCGCCGACGACGAGTTCGGCGGCGCCGAAATCCGCGGGACTGAACTCAGAGGCCAACGGGTCATAGATCTCGAGATCGAACTCGTCCGCGAGCGCGGCGACCTCGTCGCCATTGACTATCGCGCGCTTGTCGCCGCGCCGCAGCAAGAGCAGTCGCCTGGCGTTGCCCGCGGGCTCGATTGCGAGTGACCGCATGAACTGGACGGGCGCGTCCGAGTAGACCCGTGGCCGACCGGGGAATGTGGTCTGAACCAGCCGCTCGCACACGAAATGCGCGCCAGTCTCCGGCACGACGATGCGATCCCCCGAGAAGCCGGCGAGCTCGACGAGCCGCATGATGGTCTTGGATGGGAATGCTGGAATCACCACCCGCGCGGCGTTCCCGAGGTCGTATCCAGCTTGCGCGAGGAGCCCGAGCCTGCCGAGCCCATCGAGCAACGCGTGGCCGTAATTGGTTGTCGCAAAGACCGAGCCAAGGTTGATGGTCTCGCCGTCGAGCGGTTGTGCGGGCTTCAACGTGAGCGGGCGGCTGTACGTGCGGTACTTCGAGCGCTCGTTGACGTTGACGCCGTCGATGAGCAGCGCATCATCACTGGTAATCGGGTAACTAGAGCGGCCAGCGATGCGCGCGTTTGTGAAGATGCCATAGCCGAGCTCGGGCATCTTGCGCGTGACCGGCACCGAGAACTCAACGGCGGCGCCGCGCTCGTCGACGAGGCCGGACCAATCGACGTCCCTCGCGGCTTGAGCGACGCCGTAGGTTGCACCCTGCGCTAGAGCCGCGTCGCGAATCCGTCGCGCGCAGCTGGGAGCGGGCACCGATCTGGAAGAGTTGGCAGGCTCGGGCGAGGCAGGCGCTCCGCCACCGCGTTGGGTCACCAAGGCTGGCTCCGGCTTGCGCCACAGCCGCGCGAGGTCACGCATCGCGCCGTTCGAACCAGTCACCGTCGACCCGCTCCCTGCTCACCCTGATCACCATGCAAACGAGGCCCGCCTAAGCGAGCCTCGGCACGGGACTCGAGCACAGGGATCCTCGCGAATCACACGCCAAGGGCCGCGCCGCGGCTTCACCATACCGCCGTTCCTCACGAGAGGGTCGCGATGGCGCGAAAGGGCAACAAAAAAGCCCCGCCGTGGCGGGGCTTCAAGCTGGGCTACAAGGATTCGAACCTCAACTAACTGTACCAGAAACAGTCGTGCTGCCAGTTACACCATAGCCCAATGGTTCCTCGCGGAACCGGCTACCTACTGTACCGCCTCCGGCCCGTTGTCCAAAACCGGCGCGGCCAGGATTTGCGCCCGATGGTCGGCGATGAGTTGGGCCTCAGAGGCGCTCGGCGTGCGACACCCGCAGGCCTCAGCGTGCGCCGAATGCCACTCGGCGCGCTGGGCTCGCGTGGCGTTGTGGGGCATGCGGTGCGCCGCGTGCCACTCCTTGTTCATGGCTCCCATGGAGACCTCCTGAGGCCACAGTAGCGCCGCCGCGCGCGCATCGATGCGGGGTGAGCGCGCGCGACGGCACAGTCAGCGGGTCAGCCCTCGGACTCGATCTCAGTTCCGTCGTCGCTGCCCTTGCCGGAGTCGTCGCTGCCCTTGCCGGAGTCGTCGCTGCCCTTGCCCGAAGAGTCGTCGGACTCCTCGAGGTCGCCGCCCTTGTCGTCTCCTGCATCGTGCGTCGCACCGTCGTCAGATCCTGCGCGGTCGCCGCCTTTGTCGTCTCCTGCATCGTGCGTCGCCGAGTCGTCCGAGCCCTCGTGCTCGCCACCCTTGTCGTCGTCCGCATCGTGGGTGGCGGAGTCATCGTTGCCGTGGTCGTCGTCCGCCTCAGACGGCGACGGCGTGGGCGTGGCGTCCTCGCTGTCGCTTTCCGAGGGTTCGGGGCTTGCGCTGTCGTCGTCGGATGGCGTCACGGACGCGGGGTGCGTCGCTGGCGCAAGGGTGTCACCGAACACAGAGTTCGCCACCGCGGAGCCGCCAACGGCGATGACCGCAGCGGAAGCCAGCGCGGCGCCGCCCACCGCGGTCGTCCATACGACGCGGCCCCTCTTGGCGCGGTGAATGAGCGCCGAAGAGTCGTCGGGCGCCACGAGCGCGAAGTCCTTGCTCACGGTCTGAGCGATCGCGCCTAGTTGGTTGCTGAAGTCGTTCATGCGTACCTTCCCTCGATAACGGTCGCCTGCACCGAGGTGTCGGCAACACTGTCCGCATCGTCTTGTATGAGGCCACGCAGCTTCTGCGAGGCGTTGAACAGGTACCGCTTGACGGTCCCGTCCGAAATCTTCAGCGCGACGGCGATCTGTGCCACCGTCAGGTCATCGATGTACTTGAGCACCACGACCGCGCGCTCTTGCTGCGTCAGCGTCGCGAGGAGACTTTCTAGATACGCGTTTGAGGCGACGTCCCCTTCGTACCCGGCCACAGCGTCGGGCATCGCAAGGACCGTGCGCCTCGAGTCAGCGACCTTCCTGCGACGGGCCCTGTCGATGGTCTCGTTGACAATTGCGCGGCGGATGTAGGCCTCAGCAAGCGCAACCGACGTCTTGGCCCGGCCGCGGGCGAACGTGCGCACGATCGCCTCTTGCGTGATGTCCTCCGCGTCGGACCGGGAGCCGCACACGAGGTAGGCGTAGCCAACAAGAGCAGGGCGGCGCTCTCGCACCACCGTCTCCATGACCTCGGCCCACTTCGTCACGCGCCGCTCCTTTTCTCCCCGTCTACAGTGTTCGACGCGCCAAAGTGTCAAACGGTTGTAATGGCACCCAAGAGTTGGGTGAGCGAGGTCACCCTGGCAACCTCGCGCGGATACCCGACGCTGTGGTCGCCCACGCGGTCGAGCCAGATTCCGGTGAGGCCCGCCTGGGTCGCGGCGAGGGCATCGATGTCTAGCTCGTCGCCGATGTACGCGGTGTCCGACGCTGGGACGCCGAGGCGTTCGCACGCAAGGTCGAATACGCGAGGATCGGGCTTGCCGAAGCCGAGCGTGTCGACGCCGACGAGCATCGGCATGCGTTCGAGGCCACAGGCGGCAAGCTTTTGCTCTTGATAGGCGGCAGCCGCGTTCGAGAGGGCTCCGTATGCGATCCCCGCGGCCTCGAGCGCGTCGAGGCACGGCGCGGCGTCGGGATGCGGCGCCCAGCCGTCGCGAAACGCCTGCTCGAACCCTTCGTTCCACTCGTCGTACGCGTGGTCATCGAGTTCGGGTCCGCCATAGATGACGTGGAGTTCGTTCGCGCGGCGCATGCGCTGTTCGCGGTGGCTGATCTCACCGCGAGCATGCGCGCGATAGTGCCCCCCGGCGTCGGCACGCCACGTGAGCGTGATCTCGTCGGGGGACGGCGCGTGGTCGAGGTATGCGGCCGCGACCGTCGCGAACGCGTGGCGAAAGGCGCCGCGCGTGTCGACAAGCGTGTCGTCGACGTCAAAGAGCACTGCCCTAATCACGCGGTCGCCTCCCAGTTGGCTCGCGCCAACTCCATGTCCACCCACGTGTGTCGCTCGTCGTCGGTACGGCCGGTCTCGATGAAGCCAGCACGCTCGTAGGCGCGGATCGCGCGCTCGTTGTCTGCACGGACGTCGAGCACGATGGACTCGAGGGCGATCGCCTCGAACGCGTGGCGCACGACGAGCGCTGTCGCCTCGCCGCCCAACCCGCGCCCGTACCAACCGGGCCCGCGGAGCGCGATGCGGAAGTTGGCGCAGCGTCGGGCCGCATCAAACTCGTTGAGGACCACCTCACCCGCGTATTCACCCGTCGCATTCTCAACCACGACGAGATCCAATCGCTCGGGGGCCGTGGGCCGGGTCGCGACCCAGTCCTCGATCTGCGCGCGCGTGAAGGTCGCCGTGGTGCCCGTGAGGTCGTTGCCCTCGGGGTCGTTGATCAGCTCACACACCCCCTCGACGTCGCGCGGAGCGTAAGGGCGCAACGTCACGACGGAGCCGACCAACGTCGGCTTGTCCCAAGGCGAGAGCGAGCTCAAGCCAGCGTCGCTCGCAGTCGCTTGAGCCGCTCGACCGCGTGGTACTGGCCAAGGATCTCCATGGACTCGAAGAGCGGCGGCGACACGAGCCGCCCCGTGATGCCCACGCGCAACGGACCGAAGGCGAAGCGCGGCTTGATACCCATCTCCTCGACGAGGACCGCGTTGAGCGCCTCCTGCTGGGCCGCCGGAGTGAACGTGGGGAGCTCCTCGAGCACGCGGATTGCGGCGTCGAGCACCTCGGCGGCGTTCTCGGGAAGCTTGGCCACGGCCTCGGGCTCGATCACGACGGCCGCATCATCGACGAGCAGGAACCCGAGCATGCCGGGGGCCTCCCCTAGCAGCGTCATGCGGGTCTGCACGAGCGGCACCGCCGCGGCGAGGGTCGCCTCCTCGTGGTTGTTGAGTCCTTCGACCTCGCGCGAACCGATGAGGCCCGCGTCGTAAAGGTACGGGAGCAGTCGCTTCGCGAACTCCGCTGTGGGCAGCAAGCGCATGTGCTCCGCATTGATTGCCTCGGCCTTCTTGAGGTCGAAGCGCGCGGGGTTGGGGTTGACGTCGGCGATGTCGAAGGCCGCGACCAGCTCGTCACGCGTGAAGATGTCACGGTCGGGGCCGATGCTCCAGCCGAGCAACGAGAGGTAGTTCAAGAGGCCCTCGGGCAAGAAGCCGCGATCGCGGTGCAGGAAGAGGTCGGATTCCGGGTCGCGCTTTGAGAGCTTCTTCGTCCCCTCCCCCATGACCATCGGCATGTGCGCGTAGACCGGCTCGGACTCCGCGATGCCCAGCTCGACCATCGCACGCCACAGCACGATCTGGCGTGGAGTGGACGAGAGCAGGTCCTCGCCGCGCAGCACATGGGTGATCTTCATGAGCGCATCGTCAACGGGGTTGACGAGGGTGTACAGCGGGTCGCCATTGCCTCGCACGATCACGTAATCGGGCACCGATCCCGCGGGGAAGGTCACCTCGCCGCGGATGAGGTCCGTGAAGGTGATGTCCTCGTCCGGCATCCGCATGCGGATTACGGGGAGCCGGCCCTCCGCGCGATACGCAGCCTTCTGGTCCTCCGTAAGGTCGCGGTCAAAGCCGTCGTACCCAAGCGCCTTGTGGCGGCCCGCGGCAAGGTGGCGCGCCTCGATCTCCTCTGGGGTCGAGAACGACTCGTAGGCGTAGCCCGCCTCGAACAATCGCCGAGCCACATCGACGTGCAGGTCGCGGCGCTGCGACTGGCGATACGGCCCGTAGGGGCCACCGATGTCCGGGCCCTCGTCGTAGTCAATGCCAAGCCAACTCATCGCGTCGAGGATCATGTCGTACGACTCCTCGGAGTCCCGCTCGGCGTCAGTGTCCTCGATGCGGAACACCATTTGCCCGCCAACATGCCTGGCATATGCCCAGTTGAACAGGGCAGTGCGGACCATTCCCACGTGGGGGAGGCCCGTTGGCGATGGGCAGAAGCGAACGCGAACGGTGGACATGGGGCCTTCCTGGATGAACTGAATTAATCGCGGCGGATGACGGGATTGCGCAGCACGCCGATGTCCTCGATCTCGACCTCGACGATGTCTCCGTGCTCCATGCGGGTCACGCCCGCAGGAGTTCCCGTGATGATGACGTCGCCGGGGAGCAGCGTGGTGATCTCGGAGATCATCGAGATCGCATTGGGCACGTCGAGGATCATGTCGCTCGAGTGGCCGCTCTGGCGGAGCTCGCCATTGATGCGACCTAGGATCGCCACGTCGTCGTGCGCGAGCTCCGTCTCGATCCAGGGACCGAGCGGGAGCGACGTGTCGAAGGCCTTGGCGCGGAACCACTGGTCTTCCATGCGCTGAAGGTCACGAGCCGTGACGTCGTTGGCGCACGTGTAGCCGTAGATGTAGTCCTCGGCGTTTTCCGGGCTGACGTTCCTGCACACGCGCGAAATGACGATCGCGAGCTCCGATTCGATCTGGACGTCCTCGGAGTAGGAGGGCAGCACGATCGGGTCGTCGGGGCCGATCACCGCGGTGTTGGGCTTGAGGAAGATGATGGGAACCTCGGAGGCCGGGCCTCGCGCCTTGATCTCCTTGGCGTGCTCCGCGTAGTTCTTTCCGAGGCACACAACCTTCGAGCGCGGGATGACGGGCGCCAGGAGCCTTACGTTGTCTGTCAGCGGTATGCGCTCGGCGGTGACGGTGCCCGGTGTGTACATGGGGTCACCGGTGAGGACGATCAGTTCCTCGGAGCCAGGGTCGCCGTCGACAATCGCGTAGCGAGGCTCGTCTCCAGTTGTAAATCGTGCAATGCGCATGGCTTCCAGGGTAGTGCGTCGCCGCCCGCTTGACCTTCCTCGCCCGTAGCATGGCCCCATGCCGTCTCCTCGCGCACAGGAGCTTGCCGCACAGGCCGACGAGGGCCTCGCGGCGGTCTTGCGGCGGGCCGACGCTGCGCGGGACGTAGCACTCGGCGCCGCCTATCACGATCGCAGGGTCGCCGACGTCCTGGCCCACCTTTACGCGTGGCACCTGGTATTTGACGGTTGGGTTGCGCAAGAACGTGCGGGCTCTGTGCCCGCCTACCCCGCCGAAGGGTTTACGTGGGAGAACCTTGACGCCCTCAACGACGCGCTCTTCCAGGCGCACAGCGCGCGCGCCTATGAGGCGATTCGCACGATGCTCGTCTCGTCGCACCGCATGATGCTCGGCGAACTTGACGGCTTCACGCAAGAGGAGTTGACGGACCCGGACGCGTTCGCGTGGCTGGGCGGTCAAGCTCTTGGCGACGTCGCGCATGAGTGCCTGGGTGCGCACTACGAGTGGGCGCTCGGAACCTTCGATGCCGCCGGCATTCAGTGACGGAAGCCATCGCGTGAGTCTTGAGGCGATGCCGCGACCCGCGCGGATCTCTGGGCTCGACGTCGCGCGCGCGATTGCGCTGTTCGGAATGTTCGCGGCGCATATTGGCAACGCGGGGCAATACGGTCCCGGCGGCTGGCGCTGGCTTGAGGCTACGCACGGTCGTTCGTCTGCCCTCTTCACGGTTCTCGCAGGGGTGTCGATCGCGCTCATGCTCTCGCGGTCCTCGGCCGCCGACCCGGTGCGCCACACGCGGCTCCGAGTGGTCGTTCGAGCCGTGATTCTTGTCATTCTTGGCTGGGCGCTGACCCTGCTCGTGACGCCGGTGGACGTCATTCTCGACAATCTCGGCGTGATGTTTGTGCTTGCGCTCGTCGCGTTCCGCTGGAAGCCGTGGATGCTCCTTGGGGTTGGCACTGCGATTCTTGCCGTCGGAAGCGAGGAGCTGGCGCCCATCGAGGAGCACCTTCCCGAATGGCTCTACGAGCTGCCCGTGCTCCACGAGCTGTGGGGCGTGCACTACCCCGCGCTCATTTGGGTTGGCTACGTACTCGTCGGGATGGGCATCGGCCGACTCGCGCCCTGGCGAGGCGGCGCGCTCGGCGCCTTGGCAGCGTCGGGCGCCGTGCTTGCGGCAATCGCATACGGCACCGGCGCATGGCTCCTGACCTCGAATGGACACGAGGTCGTGTGGGGAGATGAGTCGCCGCCGAGTTCGTTGTGGTTCTCCATTTCCGCGCACAGCTACACGGGGTTCGAGATGCTCGGCAATGCAGGGGTCGCGATGCTCGCGATCGCTGCGTGCTGCTGGCTCGCAGCGGTGCTCCCCAGGATCACGTGGCCCCTCGCGGCCACGGGGTCGATGACGCTCACGCTGTACACGGTGCAGATCATCGCGATCGCGCTCATCGGGCCCACGATCGTGTACGAGCCCACCAACGCCGCCCTCGTCGCGATGTGCGTGTTGTGCGTGCTGTTCGCGTGTCTGTGGAAGTGGAGGCTCGGGCAGGGACCGCTTGAGCAGTTGCTGACATCGATGTCGAGCGTGATTGCCGACGCCGACGCCAAGCGCCGTGTCAGTGCGCCTGCGTAGGGTCGTCGAATGGACGCATTGAGCCCTCACAACACCGACTGGCTGCTCGACTCTGATCCCGCAATCCGATGGCAGGTGATGCGGGATCTCTTGGGTTCACCGCCCCACGCTGTGGCCAAGGAGCGCTCGCGGGTAGCCAACGAGGGATGGGGCGCTGCGCTTCTCGACCTCCAGTGGGATGACGGCTCGTGGGGAGGCGGCGCATGGGGTCCTGCCGATTTCTCCGAGGAGGAGTGGGAGCGGGACGGCCAAGCGTGGACCTCGACCATGTGGACGCTTGCCTTGCTCGCGGACCTGGGCGTCGACCCCGCGGACCCGCGGGTTGCTGCGGCGATAGAGCGCGTGGCCGAGGGGGTGCACTGGGAGTACGCGAACGAGCCGTACTTCGAGGGCGAGGTAGAGGCTTGCATCAATGGGCGCACCGTTCGTGCGGGCGAGTACTTCGGGCGCGATATGAGTCCACTGGTAGAACGGCTCTTGGGCGAGCAACTCGACGACGGCGGCTGGAACTGCGAGGCGCTCAACGGGTCGTTGCGGTCGTCGTTCGACTCGACTCTCGGCGTGCTCGAGGGGCTCGTCCAATACACGGCGAGGCGTGGGCCCGAACCTCGCGTCGAGGCCGCCACCGAACGTGCCCTCGAGTACCTGTACTCGCGTCGCTTGTTCAGGCGACTCTCCGACGGCGAGATTCCGCGGGAGTACTACCTGTTCTTCCCATTCCCTCACCGCCACCACTACAACGTGCTTCGGACTCTCGACCTCATCCGGAG
>Ga0247755_1000080_pt1 | contig 11500 bp, 9 predicted proteins | sample UWRJL096311B4_FD_180948 | JGI IMG/M metagenome (GOLD analysis project Ga0247755, IMG submission 180948) | Plant litter microbial communities from Arlington Agricultural Research Station in Wisconsin, United States - UWRJ-L096-311B-4 | ecosystem: Environmental > Terrestrial > Plant litter >... | reverse complement strand
GGTCGCCTCCAGCGACCACTCCTCGTTCGGGAAGGCGCCGAGGACGGGTGCCGGCGGGCTGGCCTCGGTGACCGTCTCGGCGTCGACCAGTAACGGTGGCGGGTGGCCCGCCACCGCCAGTTGCACCGGCTCGGAGGGGTCTTCCGAGACGGCCATCGCCGCGACGCTGCACAGCGCGGTGCCGCTGCGGGCGAGCAGCTCCCGGTTGAGCGTCCGCAAGGCGATCACCGGGTCGCCGGTCAGCGCCGCGGCGGTCCGCAGCGTGTAGCGGGCGTGGGCGGTGACGGCGGCGGCCTTGGCGCCGCGGCCGGTGACGTCGCCGATCACGACCATCCAGCCGCCGGCGATGCGGAAGGCGTCGTAGAAGTCGCCGCCGATCTCGTTCTCCGCCCCTGCCGGGCGGTAGGTCGCCGCCACCGACCAGCCGGGAATATGGGGCAGCGGCGGCGGCAGCAGGCCGCGCTGGAGCGTCTCGGCGATCTCGGCCCGTTCGCGCTCCGCGCGCTCCAGGTCGGAAAAGAGACCGGCGTTGTCGAGGGCAAGGGCGACGCGGCCCGCGAGGACGGTGGCGAAGTGGACGTCGGAGTCGTCGAAGCGGCGCCCCGAGGTCCCGACGCTGATCGTCAGGATTCCCGTGGGGCGCCCGCGGGCGCGCAGCTCGACGGTGACCCCCGAGCTGACCCCGAGGCTGCGGAGGAACTCGAGGTCCTTCTCGTCCGCGGCGAACTCGCGCAGGTCGTCCTCGCTCCTGAGCTCGAAGCGGCGCGGTTCTTGGCGCTCGCGGCTGGCGTCGCTGGCGATCTGCGCCTGCAGTCTCGGTCCACGGGCCATCAGCCGCGCCGCCACCTCGTCGGCGTCCGGGCCGTCGACCCGCAGCGCGGCTCGGCGGACGCGATCGCCCTCGAGTACGTCGATCGCGCAGATGTCGCCCAGTACCGGGACGACGATCCCGGCGATCGCCTCCAGCGTCTCGTCCAGCGTCCTGCCCTCGTCGGCGACCTGGGAGACTTCGTCGAGCAAGCGGAACCGGCGGTTGACCTGCCGCACCTTCCTGGTCGAGACGATGGCGACGACGGCGACCGCCACCAGGGCCAGAGCGACGATGATGTCGGCGTATACGGGCATCAGCCCGAAGCGGGGCCCTGACCGCCGGTGCTAGTGGTGAGGCTGGAGGCGGCGCCGCCGCTGAGAACGCGCCGGGTCAGTCGGGGCAGGAGGATGCGGGCGATCGCGGCCAGCGCGTAGGGGCGTGGCACGTAGCGCTCGGCCTTGCCGCCGGGGCCGCACCCGTAGATCGCCTCGGCGACTTTCTCCGGCTCGGAGACGACCCAACGGGTGAGCGCTTTCTCGCGCAGCTCGGTCGCCGGGAATCCCTCGGTACGGACGAAGCCGGGAAGGACCATGCCGACGTGCACCCCCTCCGCCTTCTCCTCCGCGTAGAGCGAGTCGTTCCAGCCGATCAGGGCGAACTTGGAGGCGCTGTAGGCGCCGGTGCGGGCGCGGGAGACGCGCCCGGCGGTGCTGGCGACGTTGACGATCGCGCTCGGTGCCGACGCGCGCAGCAGCGGCAGCAGCGCCTCGGTGAGCCGGACTACGGCGTCGAAGTTGAGCTCCATGTGGCGCTGGACGTTGGCGGCGCCTCCCTCGGCGAAGCTGCCGCGCCAGGCGGCGCCGGCGTTGTTGACGAGCAGGTGGAGACTGCCGCCGTGCTCGGCCTCGAGGTGGGCGCGGACCCGCTGCGGCGCATCGTCGTAGGTGAGGTCGACGGCGAGGCAGGTCGCCCGGCAGGGCAGCGACTCGGCCAGCTCGCGCAGCAGCTCCTCGCGACGGGCGACCAGGACCAGTTCGGTCCCCGGCTCGCGGGAGAGCCGAATCGCCGTCGCCTTCCCGATCCCCGTTGAAGCTCCCGTTACAAGCGCAACTCCCATGAGCGCAACATATTCCACTTCCGTCACACCTATCCGGACGTGTCTGAGTTGAAGGGGCCATTAGCACCCGCTTGCTCAGACACGTCAGGTGGGAGTATTGGCGCCTTGGAGGGATCGTCCGAAACCCACCACCGCTTGGGCGCGACCCGCCGCGAGGGCGAGCGGGTGACGCCGTTGGAGCTCTTCTTCGACCTCGTCTTCGTCCTCGCGCTCACCCAGTGCACGGCGCTGATGTCGCACAACCAGTCCTGGGAAGGACTGGCCCAGGGCCTGTTGATCCTCGGCGTGCTCTGGTGGGCCTGGGTCGGCTACGCCTGGCTGACCAGCGTCATCGACCCGGAGGCGGGAGCTGTGCGCCTGGTGATCTTCGCGGCGATGGCGGCGATGCTGATCGTCTCGCTCTGCGTCCAGGAGGCGTTCGGCAACCTCGCTCTCACCTTCGCCCTGGCGATCGGCTTCTACCGCACCGCCCACATCGCCCTCTTCTGGCTCGCCGGCGCCGACGACACGGACCTGCGCCGCTCGGTTCTGGGGCTCGCGGTCAGCACCGCAGTCGCGGTCGGCCTCCTCGTCGTCGCCTCGTCCTTCGACGGCTTCGCCCAGGGGGCGCTCTGGGCGCTGGCGATCTTCCTCGACATGGCCGGTCCCTACTTCTTCGGTTCCGACGGATGGAAGATCGTCCCCGGCCACTTCGCTGAGCGCCATGGGCTGATCATCATCATCGCCCTGGGCGAGTCGATCGTCGCGATCGGCGTCGGTGCCTCCGGCGCCCTCGACCTCGGAATCGGCACCGCCGCCGTGCTCGGCATCTTCCTCACCGCCGCACTGTGGTGGACCTACTTCGACGTCGTCGCCCTGATCTCGGCTCGGCGGCTCGGCGAAGCCGAAGTCGGGCGCGTGCAGAACGAGCTCGCCCGCGACTCCTACTCCTACATCCACCTGCTGATGGGAGCCGGCATCGTCCTGGTCGCCTTCGGCCTAAAGGTGACGATCGCGCACCACGACGAACACCTGCACGACGTTCCCGCCTTGGCCCTACTCGGCGGCCTCGCCCTCTACCTGCTCGGCCTGGTCGCCTTCCGCTACCGCCACGTGCAGACGCTCAATCGCAAGCGGCTCGGCTTGGCGATCGTCCTGCTGTTCCTGGTCCCGGTCGCGACGGCGATGCCCGCGCTCGTCACCCTGGCGGTCGCCGTCGTCCTGATTTGGCTGCTGATCGGGTACGAGCACCGGGGTTACGGGCCGAACCGGGAGCAGTTCCGCCGCGAAGCAAGCGCGGCCCACACTTAGGCATACTCCCCGGACCTTTTGACCACTCCAGACCTTCTCGACAAGCTGCTGCGCGCCGGCGCCCCCTCGGGTTACGAGGGCCCCGCGGCCGAGGTCTGGCGCGAGGCGGCCTCCTTCGCCGAGCTCAGCTTCGACGGAATCGGGTCCTCGATCGCCCGCGTCGGCGAGGCTTCGCCGCTGCTGGCCGTCGTCGGCCACATCGACGAGATCGGGTTGATCATCACCCACATCGACGAGAAGGGCTTCCTCTGGTTCGCCCCGGTCGGCGGCTGGGACCCGCAGATCCTGGTCGGCCAGCGGGTCGAGATCCGCGGCAAGGACGGGCCCGTCCCCGGCGTCGCCGGCCGCAAGCCGATCCATCTGCTCGAGCCTGACCAGCGCAAAAAAGTGGTCGAACTGAAGGGCATGCATATCGACATCGGCGTCACCGACCGCGAGGAGGCCGAGGCGCTGGTCCGCGTCGGCGACCCGGCCGTGATCGCCACCGAACCCCAGCCGATGGCCGGCGACCGCCTCGTCTCCAAGGCGATGGACAACCGCCTCGGCGCCTACGTCGCGCTGGAGAGCCTGCGGCGCTGCGCCGAGGGCGACGGGCCGGGAGGATCCTTCGCGGCTATCGCCTCCGTGCAGGAGGAGATCGGCCTCTTCGGCGCCCGCACCGCCGCCTTCGAGGTCCGCCCGGACATCGCGATCGCGGTCGACGTGACCCACGCCACCGACGCCCCCGGAATCGACGAGAAAGAGGAGGGCAGCCACCCCTTCGGCTCCGGCCCGGTGATCGGCCGCGGCTCCACCCTCTCCCCCAAGGTCTTCGAGCTGCTGGTCGAGACCGCCGAGGCGGAGGGAATCGACTACACGATCACCGCCAGCGGCCGCGGCACCAGCACCGACGCCGACGTCCTCCAGATCTCCCGTTCGGGGATTCCCACCGGCGTCGTCTCGATCCCCCTCCGCTACATGCACTCCCCGGTCGAGATGGTCGACCTCCGCGACGTCGAGGCAACCATCGAACTGATCGCCGCCTTCGCGGCGCGTCTAAGCGACGACCTCGATCTCAGCCGCTGAGTCGGCGAAGACCCTGTCTCGGCCTCCCGCCTTGGCTGCGTAGAGGGCCGAGTCGGCGCGGGAGAGCATGTCGTTGCAGTCGACCAGGCCGGGCTCGGCCACGGCGACGCCGATGCTGAGCGAGACCGGGACGCCGACCGGGCGGCGCTCACTGACTTCCTCGCGCAGCCGCTCGGCGATCTCCAGTGCATCGGCGTGGCCGGCCCCGGGGAGCATGACCAGGATCTCCTCGCCGCCAACCCGGTAGATCGAGTCGCCGGCCCGCAGTGCCGCCCGCATCGTGTAGGCAACGTCCTGCAGGACCGCGTCGCCGGCCGCATGGCCGAACTGGTCGTTGACCCGCTTGAAGTGGTCCAGGTCGCAGAGAAGAAAGGCGTGGGAGAGGCCCTCGCCTGGATCGCAGGGCTGGCCCTCGAGCTCGCCCAGCCGCTGCTCCAGGGCGTTGCGGTTGAAGAGCCCGGTCAGCGGGTCGAGGGTGGAGCGCCGGCGATGAGCGCGGTCGGACTCGACCAGCGCCCCGGAGAGGATCACGGTGCTGACGATCAAGGCGGCGACGGCGATCAGTTGCTGGCGCTCCTCCCAGGCCAGATCCGGGTCTGGGGCCACGACCGCAACGAGGAACATCGCCAGCACGAAGACGGTTCCGGCGACCATCCCCCGCACCTCGAAGCGGAAGCCGAGAGTGACGGCGGGAAGCGCGAACCAGACGAAGACGGGGCTGGAAGCGCCACCGGTGACGAGGACGGCCGCCGCAAGCAGCGCCGGTAGGGCCGCCCAGGCACCGGCGACCCAGAGCGCGGGCCGGGGGCTGTTGCGCATGAAGCGATCGGCGATCGCGAAGCCGGCGAGGCCGGCGACGAGGAGCGGGGCCCACCAGAATCCGACCGAGCTGCCGCCGCCGGCCAGGAGCGCCAGAGCGAGGATCCCGAAGCAGGCAAGCCGGTAGCGGCCGACGCGCTCCTCCATGTCGAGCAGGCGCTCGCGCCGCGCTTCCTCGTGGATCGAGACGAGGGTGTCCCGGGTCTTGGCCATTGCGAGGGGATCGACCCAGGCCAGGTCGGACTTGAATTTGAATGATGTACTCCGATGGTCGCAATCGCGGATCGGATCACTCGATGACCAACAGCTCCTTCGGCAGGGTGCTGAGGTTCCGCAGGCCGTCCTCGGTGACGACGACCAGGTCCTCGATCCGTACCCCCAGCTTGCCGGGGAGGTAGACGCCGGGCTCGACCGTGACAACTTCACCCGGGGCGAGCACGTCGTCGGAGCGCTGCGAGAGGCGCGGCCCCTCGTGCACCTCGAGCCCGACGCCGTGGCCGAGCGCGTGGCCGAAGTGCTCGCCGTGGCCAGAGTCGTCGATGACCTTGCGGGCGACGCTGTCGACGTCTTCCCCCTTCACCCCCGCGCGGATCGCGTCGAGCGCTGCCTGTTGCGCCTCGCGGACCACCTCGTAGACCGCGCGCGCCTCCTCCCCCGGCTGCTCGCCGGTGGCGAAGGTGCGGGTGCCGTCGGAGCAGTAGCCGTCGACCCGGGCTCCCATGTCGAAGACGACCAGCTCGCCGCGGCCGATCTCTCGCTCGCCCGGCTCGGCGTGGGGCAGCGCCCCGTTCGGGCCGGCGGCGACGATCGCCGGGAAGGACGGGTCGCCGCCGAGCTCCCGGATCCGGGCTTCGACGGCGCGGGCGACGTCGCGCTCGCGCCGGCCGGCGAGGCCCTGTTCCAAGGTCCAGCGCGAGACCTCGTCGGCGAGCTTCGATGCCTCGGCGATTTTCGCCAGCTCCTGCTCGTCCTTGACCCGGCGCAGCTCCTCGACCCGGCCGCCGGCGGCGACCATCTCGGTGCCCTCGGCGAGTTTCTCCTTCAGCTTGCCCAGCAGGCGGACCGACATGTGGTCGTCCTCGAACCCGGTTCGGCCCTCGAGCCGCTCGGCGATCCCCTTCAGCCAGTCGCCCGTGATCGTCACCGTCTCCCAGCCCTCGACCTCGGTCGCGGCGCGCTCGGTGTAGCGGAAGTCGGTGAGGAAGAGGCGGACGCCGGGACCGCAGACGCAGGCGCCGTTGGTGCCGGTGAAGCCGGTCAGGTAGCGGACGTTGGTCAGGTCGGTGACCAGCATCCGGTCCAGCTCGCGCTCAGCCAGCTTCGCCCCGAGCCGGTCGCCGCGGCCGTGCATCAGGAGCCGGCGCCCAGCTCGCGCGCCAGCAGCTCCAGCGCCTCGCGGTAGCCGTCCGGGCCCTTGCCGGAGATCTTGGCGAGGACGAGGCCATCGAAGACCGAGAGCTTGCGCCAGTCGTCGCGTTCCTCGACCGCGGAGAGGTGGACCTCGACCGCGGGCAGTTTCGTCAGCTGCAGCGCGTCGGCGATCGCGCGGCTGTAGTGGGTCCAGGCCCCGGCGTTGACGATCGCCGCGTCGGCGAGGTCGGCCGAGCGGTGCAGGTATTCGCAGAACTCTCCCTCGGCGTTGGTCTGGAAGAAGATCGGTTCCAGGTTTTGCTCGTGCGCCCAGTCGGAGATCTTCGCCTCCAGCTGGGAGAGCGAGAGGCCGCCGTAGATTGCCGCGTCGCGCTTCTCCAGCACGTCGAAGTTGACCCCGTGCAGGACGGCGACGCGGTTGCTGACGATGGTCACGGGTAGAGCCCCTCCACGGCTTCGCGGACCTTAGCCTCATCGACTATCTGGCCGGTCCGGGGCTGACCCGGCTCGGAGAGGAGGACGAAGCCGACACCTGCGGCGGTGCGCTTCTTGTCGCGCTGGAGGGCGGCGAGGATCGGGTCCGTCCCGACTTCGGGATCGAGACGGGTCGGAAGTTCGTGTCGCACGAGGATCTCCTCCACCTCGTCGCGAAGCTCGGAAGCATCCGAAAGCCTCAGGGCGGCGAGCAGACCCAGCCCGATCGCTTCGCCGTGCCGGTATCGCGCGTAGTTGCTGGCCGCCTCGATTCCGTGGCCAACGGTGTGGCCGAGGTTGAGGACATTCCGCAATCCGCTGTCTCGCTCGTCAGCGGCGACGATCGCGCACTTGTAACGGGCGCAGGCGAAGACGACGTCGTCAAGGTCCCTGGGATCGAGCACGTCGATTCCTCGCACGCGCTCCCAAAGCGAACCGCCGGCCAGCAGGCCCGTCTTCAGCGCCTCGACGAAACCTCCCGCCAGCTCGACCCGCGGCAGCGTCTTCAGGGCGCCGGTGTCCGCGAGAACTCCAGCCGGAAGGTGGTAGGCGCCGGCGTAGTTCTTTCCCTCCGGCAGGTCCACCCCCGTCTTACCGCCGTAAGACGAATCGACCTGGGAGACGAGCGTGGTGGGCACCTGCACGACGGGCACCCCGCGCTGGTACATGTGGGCGCAGAATCCGGCCAGGTCCCCCACGACGCCGCCGCCGAGAGCGACCACGTGGTCTTCGCGGGTCATCCCCGCGCGCGCCAGCCCGCGAAGAACTTCCTCGGCGTCGTGCATCGACTTCGAAGCCTCACCGGGAGCCACCTCTATCTGCACCGCCAGCGGTTCGATCTGCCGCGCGTACTCGCCCAGAACGGGGTGGGTGACGCAGAAGCGGCGGCTCGGCAAGGGCCACCATCCGCAGGCAAGCAGGTCGGCGCCCACCAGGATCGGGTACTCCCCCGAGGCGCTCGACGCCCACAGCAACCTCGTCCCCGCGGGCATCTTTCCCAGCGCCTGGATCGCCGGCAGCGCCCGCTCGACCACGCCCGGGTCGGCCATCGGCACCACCGCGTCGGCGAGCTCCTCGTAGAGCGGTTCGCGCTTGGCCAGCAGCGCCGCCACGTCGGCTTCGCTCGTCGCCAGCGGCCGATTCGTGTCCTCGATCCGCCGCCAGGCCTCGGCGGCGTCGATCTCCAGGAGGACGACGATGTGGCGCTCCAGAGCCCCGCGCACCCGCTTGGAGAGGACACTGCCGCCGCCGAGGGCGATGGCACCACCGTCTGCCTGCTCCAGCAGCTCCCCCACGACTTCGTCCTCGCGCGCCCGGAAGGCCTCCTCCCCGTCTTCTTCGAACGCCTGGCTGATCGGCTTGCCGAACGCGGCTTCCATCAGCGCGTCGATCTCGGTCGTCTCCAGCCCTGCCTTGCGCGCGGCGGCGAGCGCCGTGCTCTTGCCGGCTCCCATGAAGCCGATGAAGACGATCGCCGGCCTCGCCACGGCTCAGCCCCGGAAGTCGATTCGCTGCTTGTAGTGCTCGACCGCCGCGAGGACGTCGTCGATGTGGTCGCCGCCGAACTTCTCCCGGTAGCAGCGGGCCAGGGTCAGCGCCACCATCGCCTCGGCGACCACCGCGGCGGCCGGGACGACGGTCGAGTCGGTCCGCTCGCGCAGCGCCTGCGCCGGCTGCTTGGTCTCGGTGTCGACCGAGCGCAGCGGCTTGGTCAGGGTCGAGATCGGCTTGATCGCCGCCCGCACCGAGAGCGGCTGACCGTTGGTCATCCCGCCCTCGAGGCCGCCGGCGTGGTTGGTTTCGCGGAAGTAACCGTCCTTCTCCGACCAGAAGATCTCGTCGTGCGCCTCCGAGCCGGGGCGGCCGGCGACGTCCCAGGCTTCGCCGATCGCCACCCCCTTGATCGACTGGATCGAGGCGACGGCGCCGGCGAGGCGGCCGTCGAGCCGGTCTTCCCAGGAGATGTGCGAGCCGAGGCCGGGGACGAGGCCGAAGACGAGCACCTCGAGGCTGCCGCCGAGGCTCTCGTTGGCCTTGCGCAGGCGGTTGATCTCCTCGACCATCGCCTTGCTGGCCTCGGGGTCGAGGCAGCGGACCGGGTCCTCGTCGACGTTCGCGAAGTCCTCCGGCTTCAGGTCGGGGCGCTCCTCGGCGCGGACCGAGGCGATCTGCAGAACGTGGCTGTATATCCCCACCCCGAGGGCGGAGAGGAAGCCGCGGGCGATGGTGCCGGCGGCGACGCGGGCCGCGGTCTCACGCGCGCTCGCCCGCTCGAGGACGTTGCGGATGTCCGAGTGGCCGTATTTCTGGGCGCCGACCAGGTCGGCATGGCCGGGCCGCGGCAGGTGGACCTCGTCGGGGGAAAAGCCCTCGACCGGCCAGGGGTTCATCCGCTCTTCCCAGTTCTTGTAGTCGCGGTTGGCGACCAGCAGCGCGATCGGACCGCCGAGGGTGCGGCCGTGGCGGACTCCGGAGCGGACCTCGACCGTGTCGGTCTCGATCTTCATCCGGCCGCCGCGCCCGTGGCCGAGCTGGCGCCGCGCCATGTCGCGGTCGAGCGCCTCGCGGTCGAGCTCCAGACCCGCCGGCATGCCCTCGACGATCGCCACGAGCCCGGGCCCGTGCGACTCCCCCGCGGTGGTGAAACGGAACGTCGTCATCGCGCCAAGGCTATCGGCGGAACGGTTGGCGAGTTTGGGCCCCTATGGGGGCCATTACTCACCACTCGCGGCGGCGGCCCTCATGACGTCGAGGTCGGGGGTGCGACCGGTCCAGATTTCCAGCGAGCGGGCGCCCTGCTGGACGAGGATCTCGAGCCCGTCGACCACCGCCGCCCGCGCCCCTTCCGCCGCTTTCAGCAGCCGGCTGCGGCGCTCGCCGTAGACCATGTCGACGACCGTCTGCGAGTCGTTGAACCCGCCCCGCTCCAGCGGCAGGTGGTCGAAGGGGTTGTCGCCACCGAGCCCGGCGCTGCTGGTGTTGACGATCAGGTCGTACTCCTCCTGCCGGGGGGCGATCACCGGCGTCCCGCCGATCTCCTCGCAGATCCTCTCGGCCCGCTCGTGGGTGCGGTTCCAGACCTCGGCCGTCGCCCCTTCCCAGAGCAGCGCCCAGAGCACCGCCCGGGCGGCCCCGCCGGCGCCGAGGACCAGCGCCCGCCGACCGCGCGGCGAATCCGGCAGCGCGGCGAGCAACCCGTCGGCGTCGGTGTTGTGCGCCTCGATCGTCTTTCCCGAGAAGACCAACGTGTTGGCGGCCCCGATCTGCCGCGAGGCTTCGCTCGCGTCGTCGGCAAGCGCCAGCGCCGCCTCCTTGTGCGGGACGGTGACGTTGACGCCGGCGTAGCCGACCGCGGCCAGCTCGCGGACCGTCATCTCGAAGACCTCCGGCGCGGCGTCGATCGCCTGGTAGCGCCAGTCGCCGAGGCCGAGCGCCTCCAGCGCCGCGTTCTGCATCGCCGGCGAACGCGAGTGCGAGACGGGATGGCCGAGGACCGCGAGCTTTGGCATGACTATTGCTCGCAGCTGTCGGGCGAGTTGCCGCCCGCCGCTTCCCGGGCCGAGTTGTACTTCTCGACCGCGGTTTCGAATTCGGCTTCGGTCTCGGCGAAGGTCAGCTTGCCGCAGGCGCCCGGGGTCGTCACGTAGAAGAGGTAGTCGGTCTTCGGCGGGTGCGCCGCCGCCTCGATCGATGCCAGGCCGGGGTTGCTGATCGGCCCCGGCGGCAGGCCGACGTTGGTGCGGCTGTTGTAGGGCGAGTCGATCGCCAGTTCCGATTCGGTCAACGGCTGGGTGTAGTTGCCGGTGGCGAAGCGGATCGTCGCGTCGATCCCCAGGGGCATCCCTTCGCGCAGACGGTTGTAGATCACCGAGGCGACCAGTCCCCGCTGGCTGTCGACGCCGGCCTCGTCCTCGACCATCGAGGCGATCGTCACCACGTCGAAGACGGTCAGGTTCTTCGACTTCGCGTACTTCATGTCGACGCCCTTGATCCGCCCCCTGAAGTCCTTCAGCTGCAGCTCGACCAGGTCCTCGACCGGGGCGTTCGGCTTCAGTTCGAAGGTGTCGGGAAAGAGGAAGCCTTCGAGGTCTTTGGCGTTCTTGCCGCCGTATTCGGCCGGGTCGAGGTACTTCGACTTGATCGTCGCCTTGGTGTAGTCGCCGGGGACGCCGGCTTCCTCGACCAGTTGCGCCGCCTGCGAGCGGGTGTAGCCCTCGGGGATCGTGACCGAGAGCGTGCGCTTGACCGGCGCCTCCGAGAGGGCGTCGATCGCGGCGCCGTAGCTCATGTCGTGGGCGAGAGTGAAGCGGCCGGAATAGATTTCCGAGCGCTTGCCCGCCAGCGTCACCCGGACCTGGAACAGGGTCGAGTTGGCGATCACGTCTTTCTCGGCGAGCAGGTCGCCGACTTCGCTCGCGCTCGAGCCCTTCGGGACCGTCACCTGGACCTGGCCGGAGCCGTCGCCGTTGCCGTGAAAGGGCTGGAAGAGCGCGCCCAGGAACCAGAGGAAGAACAGCGCCGCGATCACCGCGAAGATCAGGAACGGGTGGCGG
>Ga0247755_1000079_pt1 | contig 11680 bp, 11 predicted proteins | sample UWRJL096311B4_FD_180948 | JGI IMG/M metagenome (GOLD analysis project Ga0247755, IMG submission 180948) | Plant litter microbial communities from Arlington Agricultural Research Station in Wisconsin, United States - UWRJ-L096-311B-4 | ecosystem: Environmental > Terrestrial > Plant litter >... | reverse complement strand
CCGAAATCGGGCCGGGGCGGACCGTGCTGGGCGGCTTCTCGATGGGGGCGGTGATGAGCTACGCGATGGGGCTCAGCGCCGAGCGACCGTCGGTCGCCGGCATCCTCGCCTTCAGCGGTTTCGTGCCGACGGTCGAGGGCTGGGAGCCGGCGCTGGCGGACCGCACCGAGACCCGCGCCTTCGTCAGCCACGGCCGCAACGATCCGGTGATCGGCGTCGACTTCGCCGAACGGGCGCGGGAGCTGCTGAGCGAGGGCGGGCTCGACGTCACTTACCGCGAGTCCGACCTGGGCCACCAGATCGATCCCGCGCATCTGTACGAAGCGAGCGCTTGGCTCGGGGAAGTGCTCCGCTGAGGTCCAGCCGGCAGTAGCGCGGGGCGTTGACCGCCTGCAGCTCGACCTCGAACTCGCGCGCGGCGAGGACGCGCTCCATCCGCTTCTCGCCGAGGACGAAGGTGTCGCGGAAGGTTCCGGCGCGGCGGAAGCGGGCGTGGCTGGCGCCGAGGTGGACGCTGCCCCTGCCGCCGCGGAGGCGGGTGTCGATCGCGACCGAGGTGGGGGTGGAAGCCGCGTAGCGGATAGTGAGGCCGACGCTGCCGATGCCGGCGTTGGCGGAGACCCTGGCCGTCGCGTCTTCGATCACGCACGCTTCGGCTTCGGCTTCCTTCCGTTCTTCGGCGGCGATTTCGGCGCAGAGCTGCACGTCTTCTTCGTCTTCGATCGTGCATTCGAACGGCTCGTCCGCGGCTTCGCCTTCGTCCCCGCCCGCTTCGTCCCCGGCTTCGACGTCGTCGGCTTCGTCGGCCGGGACGGCCAGGAGTACCGGTGGCAGTGGCAGGCTCAGCGCCTGGGCCGGGACGGCGAGGGCGCAGAGCGCGAGCAGGGCGACGACAGGCGTGAGCAGCAGTTTTCGCATCGCCCCACCATCGGAGCTTCGTCCGTTTCGCTTTAGGAACTGGACTTTTCGTCCAGTACGCCCTCGAGCTCCAGCAGGGACTGCTTCATCGGCAACCCGCCGCCGTAGCCGCCGAGGGCGCCGCCGGTGCGGAGCACCCGGTGGCAGGGGACGACGAGCGGGATCGGGTTGCTGCCGCAGGCGCTGCCGGCGGCGCGCACCGCCCGCTCGTTGCCGGCTTTGCGGGCCATCTCGGTGTAGGTCCGGGTCTGGCCGTAGGGGATGCGGTCGATCGCTCGTAGCACCCGCTGGCGGAAGCCGCTGCTGAGCCGCCAGTCGAGCGGCAGGTCGAAGCGGTCGAGCTTGCCGGCGAAGTAGAGGTCGAGCTCGCGCCGCACCTCGTCCAGCTCGGCCGGCGCCTCGAGCACCCGCGGCGAGACCCGCGCGGCCAGGTCGGCAAGCAGCGCGTCGGGATCCTGGTTCGGCAGCCCCACCCGGACCAGACCGCGCTTCGTCTGCGCCAGCAGCAGTCGCCCGAAGGGGGAATCGGTGGTCGTGTAGGCGACGTCGAGCAGCCCTTCGTGGGCGGCTCGTGCCTTGAACTCGTCGATGGCGGTGACGGTGGTTGGGGTGCTCATGCCAGCTCCTTTCGCAGTCGTTTCAGTCCCTCGTGGAGGGAACGCCGTGCCGCCTCCGGCGAGCATCCGAGGGCGGCGGCGATCTCGGCGTGGGGGAGGTCGCTGCCGTAGCGCAGGGAGACGGCGGCGCGCTGCTTCGGCGGCAGCGCTCCGACCGCCGCCCAGAGCCGCTCGTCGGGTTCGGGCCCCGTCTCGACCGCCACCTCCGGCACCTCGGCCACCGGCACCGGCTGGCGGCCGCGGGCGCGATGGTGGTCGATCGCCTTGCGGTGGGCGATCGTCAGCAGCCAGCCGCGCAGGTTGCGCGCGTCTTCCAGCTGCGGGTAGGCGCGCAGAGCGGCGAGGAAGGTCTCCTGGAAGCAGTCCTCGGCAGCCTCGCGGCCGACGGCGCCGCGCAAGATTCCCATCACCGGGGCGGCATGCTCGTCCAGAACGGTTTGAAACGGGGGCAGCAGGGTCACTCTGGAGGATTAAACGTGTCCGGCGACCAGAACGTGAGATCCCCGACCCCGACTAAGGTGGCGCGATGATCGAGCTGGCGGAGGAAATCCAGGAGCTGGTCGGCCGTGCCCTGGCCGAGGACGTCGGCGAGGGCGACATCACCTCGGAGGCGACGGTCCCGGAGGACGCCCGGGCGCGGGCGCGGATCGTGCAGAAACAGCCGGGCGTCGTCTACGGGCTGGCGGTCGTTGCCGAGACGATGCGCCAGTGCGGGGTCGATGACGTCGACAACCTCGTCGTCGAGGGGCAGTGGCGCGAGGAGGTGCCGGTCGAGGTCCTGATCGCCAGCGGCAGCGCCCGGGCGCTGCTGACCGCCGAGCGCACCGCGATCAACTTCCTCGGCCACCTCTCCGGGGTGGCGACGCTGACCGCACGCTACGCCGAGGCGGTGGTCGGAACCGGGACCACGATCCTCGACACGCGCAAGACCACGCCGGGGCTGCGGCACCTGGAGAAGGCGGCCGTTGCCGCCGGCGGCGGGCTCAACCACCGGCTCGGCCTCTACGACGCGATCCTGATCAAGGAGAACCACATCGCCCTCGCCGGCGGTCTGGCGAAAGCGGTCTACGGCGCCCGCACGGCCCAGCCCGAGAAGGCGATCGAGGTCGAGGTCCGCGACGTCGAAGAAGCCGCCTACGCGCTCGGGACCGGCGTCGACCGTCTGCTGCTCGACAACATGAGCCCCGACTCGATGCGCGAGGTCGTCGCCCTGCGCGACGAGAACGCCGGTGGGCCCGACGGCGTCTCGCTCGAGGCCTCCGGCGGCGTCAACCTCGAGAACGTGCGCGAGATCGCCGAGACCGGCGTCGAGTTCATCTCGATCGGCGCCCTGACCCACTCTGCGGCAACCCTAGATTTCTCGATGCTCCTCGAGACTGCCTGAGTCTCACTTCAGCAATTTCGAAAGCCGCCGGTCTTTGAGAATTCGTCCACCCGTCTGCTCCTGCGGGCAGTAGCTGGTCTGGTGCTCTGAGAAGTAGACCGCCTCGATCGTGGCGCCGCAGCGCGGGCAGGGCTCGCCCTCGTGCTTGTGGACCTTCAGCGGCTTCGGAACCTTGTCCGGCACCTCGGGGCCGATCGTCTCCTCGTAGTGGTCGATCGCGTCGCCGAGGACGTGGAGCGCCGCGTGCAGCCGCTCGACCTCGTCGGGCTCCAGCTCGGAGCCTTTCTTGAACGGCGAGAGGTGCGCCTCCCAGAGGATCTCGTCGACCCAGGAGCGGCCGATCCCGGCGATGTCTTTCTGGTGGCGGAGCAGCGGGTGGAGGTGGCGCGGCTTGTCGATCGCCGCGGCGAACTCCTCGAGCGGGGGAGGGGGCCAGGCCTCCGGGCCGAGGCTGGCGACCATCTCGTCGGCGGCGACGGCCTCGACCGGCAGCAGCTTCGCCCAGGCGCGCTGCTTGGTCCCCATCTCGCGCAGGCGCAGCTCGCGCCCGTCGGTGAGCCGGATCAGGACCCGCGAGGCGCGGTCTTTGAGCGAGGCGCGTCTGTCGTGCACCCGCAGGCGCCCGGCCGACATCAGGTGGACCAGCAGCGCCAGGTCGCCGAACTCGACCACCGGCATCTTCCCGACCCGCCGCACCGCGGTCAGCTCGCGGCCCGCCAGCGCGTCCAGCGGCGGGTCGAAGGTCTTCATCACGTTCATCCCCGGCGCCAGCGCCGATTCGACCTCGGCCCCGGCCAGGGCCGCGTCCAGGCGGCGGGCGACGATCTCGACCTCGGGCAGCTCGGGCACCTGAGAAAGGCTAGACGGGCACGGCCATCGACTAGACTTCTCTCACGTTCATTCGACCGGTCCGGACCCAGTCCCGCCGGCGAACATCAAGGAAGGAAGGGCTCATGCAAGAGCTCCCGACTATCCAACCTACGCTGGCACCGGAGCTGACTTCGGAGCAGATCGCCGAGATCGGCGACGAGGTTCGCGCGCTCGCGCAGGAGCGGAACGCGGTCATCCTCGCCCACAACTACGAGCTGCCGGAGATCCAGGACGTCGCCAACTACCGCGGCGACTCGCTCGGGCTCTCGCGCCAGGCGGCCGAGACCGACGCCGACGTGATCGCCTTCTGCGGCGTCCACTTCATGGCCGAGACCGCCGCGATCCTCTCGCCCGAGAAGAAGGTCCTGATCCCCGATCTCGACGCCGGCTGCTCGCTGGCCGACTCGATCGACGCCGACCAGCTGCGTGCCTGGAAGGCCGAACATCCCGGCGCCCTGGTCGTGATGTACGTCAACACCTCGGCCGAGGTCAAGGCCGAGACCGACTACTGCGTCACCTCGTCGAACGCGGTCGACGTGGTCCGCCACATCTGGGAGGAGCACGGCCCCGGGCAGGAGATCCTCTTCGGCCCCGACATGTGGCTCGGCGCCTTCGTCGAGCGCGAGACCGGCTTGGTCGACGAACCCGAGCGCCGCGGTCGCTTCCACATCTGGGACGGCGAGTGCCACGTCCACGCCGGGATCAAGCCGCTGGACATCGTCCGCACCCGCGAGGAGCACCCCGACGCCGAGTTCCTGATCCACCCCGAGTGCGGCTGCTCGACCCAGGCGATGGAGTACGTCGCCTCGGGCGACATCGACTCCGACGGCGTCCACATGCTCTCGACCTCGGGGATGCAGAAGCACGTCGAAGCGCATCCCGACGGCGAGTTCATCGTCGCCACCGAGAACGGGATGCTCTACCCGCTGCAGCAGGCCGCCCCGCGGGCGCACCTGATCGAGGCCAACCGGATGGCCACCTGCAAATACATGAAGATGATCACCCTGCCGAAGCTGCGCGACTCCCTGCGCGAGCTGAAGTTCGAGGTCAGCGTCTCGCCGGAGATCGCCGAGCGGGCGCGGATCCCGATCGAGCGCATGGTCGCGATCGGGTAGCCGTTCGAGCTTCCCCGGTTCGCTTCGCCTGAAAGATCGCCTGCGTGGGCGGGATCTTGCGGGGCCGAGACCCCGGAGGAGTCACTCTGTTCCCGCAGAAGGCACCCGACTGATGGCTCTCCGAAAGAAGAAAGACAACGGCTCCGAGGAGCCGCGACGCCCCCGCGGGCGTCGCGCGCCGATCATCGAGCTGAACGACGTGACCAAGGTCTACCCGGGCGGCCACATGGCGCTCGACCGGGTCAACCTCTCGATCGGTCGCGGCGAGTTCGTCTTCCTCGTCGGCCCCACCGGCTGCGGCAAGTCGACGCTGATCAAGACCCTGATCCGCGAGCTGACCGCGACCGAAGGCTCGGTCAAGATCGCCGGCCGGGACATCGGCAAGCTGCCGGAGAAGAAAATCCCGCAGCTGCGGCGCAACATCGGCACCGTCTTCCAGGACTTCAAGCTCCTCCCCGACCGCACCGTTTACGACAACGTCGCCTACGCCCTGCAGGTGATCGGCGCCAGCCGCGCCGAAATCCGCGAGCAGGTGCCGCAGACGCTGCGCCTGGTCGGCCTCTCGACCAAGATCCACAGCTACCCGGATGAGCTCTCCGGCGGCGAGCAGCAGCGCGTCTCGGTCGCCCGGGCCTTCGTCAACCACCCGCCGCTGCTGCTGGCCGACGAGCCGAGCGGCAACCTCGACCCGGTCACCTCGATCGGGATCATGCAGCTGCTCTACCGGATCAACAAGGCCGGCACGACCGTCGTCGTCGTCACCCACGACCGCGAGATGGTCGACAACATGCGCCGCCGGGTGATCGAGCTCTACGAGGGCCGCGTCGTCCGCGACGAGGTCTCCGGCGGCTACACCGAGGAGTCGACGACCGAATTCGGCCTGCGGATGCGGGCCGGGATGGGCGTCGGCCACGAGGGCGAGACCCAGACCAACGGCCACTCCGACCATGATCACCTGAGCTGATGGGCCGGATCGTCTTCTTCTTCCAAGAGGCCCTGCGCGCGCTGAAACGCAACGGCGCGCCGAGCCTGGCGGCGATCGTCACCACGGTCGTCACCGTCGTCCTGCTCGGGATGCTGATCCCGATCTTCCAGACCGCCCAGGGCAAGAGCGAGGAAGTCCGCGACCAGCTCAACGTCCAGTACGCGCTCTACGACGACGCGACCAAAGCCGAAATCGCCGGCCTGCAGAAGGAGCTGGAAGGGATCCCGCACGTCGCCGAAGTCACCTTCGTCAGCAAGGACGAGGCGCTGAACACGCTGAAGAGCGAACTGAAGGACAAGACGATCGTCGAAGAGCTGCACACCAACCCGCTGCCCAACAGCTTCGAAGTCAAAGCCGACGACGCCGCCAACCTGGAGTCGATCCAGCAGGCGGTCTACCCGAACGGGCCCCAGGGCAAGTCGATCTCGCCGATCATCAGCAACCCCTTCGACCGCCAGCAGTCCTCGGAGAAGATCGAGCAGGTGACCAGCGCCCTGAAGATCGTCCTGACGGTGATCACCGCGCTGCTGATCCTCGCCTCGCTGATGCTTGTCGGCAACACGATCCGGCTCTCGATCTACACCCGCCGCCGCGAGGTCGAGGTGATGCGCCTCGTCGGCGCCACCCGCTGGTTCATCCGCTGGCCGTTCATGATCGAGGGCGTGGTCGTCGGTCTCGTCGGCGGCCTGCTCGCAATACTGATCCTGTGGCTGGGCAAGATCACCGTCGTCGACCCACTCAGCGACTCGATCGGCGTGCTCGCAGCGCAGAACAGCACCACCCTCGGCTTCCCGGCTCTCGTCGCGATCCTCTTCGCCGCTTCGATCGTCGTCTCGACGCTCGGTTCCGGCGTCACCTTGCGGCGCTTCCTCAAGGTCTGACCGCGTGAGAGCACGCGGGGCCGTTGCCTTCGCGGTGGCGCTGGCGGCCGTGCTCGTCGCCGGCCTGTGGCTGGGCGGGCACCCGCGCTCGCTGCCGGAACCGCTGCGCGACTGGTTCGTCGCCGAACCGGCCGGCCTGACCGCGGAAGCGGCGGAAGCGATCCAGGACGGCTACTACCGGCCGGTCGGCGACCAGGAGCTCGGCAACGCCACGCTGCAGGGGATGGTCCGCGAGCTGCGCAAACGCCACGGCGATCGCTTCACCGAATACTTCTCGCCGGAAGCCCTGGCCGCCTTCAACGAGCAGATCGAAGGCCGCTTCTCGGGCGTCGGGCTCTCGGTGATCGAAGTGCCGAAGGGGCTGCGCGTCGCCCAGGTCTTCCCCCGCTCGCCGGCCGAGGAGGCGGGGATCGAGGTCGGCGACACGGTCGTCTCGGTCGAAGGCGAATCGCTCGCCGGCAAAAGCAGCGAAGAGGCAACGAAGCTGATCAAGGGGCCGGAAGGCACCCAGGTGACGCTCGGCGTCCGCGATGCGAAGAGCGGCAAGACGCGGAAGCTGACCCTGACCCGGGCCGAGGTGACTCTGCCCAACGTCAGCAGCAAGGTGGAGACGGTTGACGGGCGCAGGCTCGGTTACGTGCGGCTCTTCAGCTTCAGCGAAGGCGCCCACGGGCAGCTGGCGCGGGGGGTGGAGAAGGTGCGGAAGCAGGGAGCCGAGGGGATCGTCCTCGACCTGCGCCACAACCCCGGCGGCCTGCTCGACGAGGCGGTGCTGACCGCCAGCCTCTTCCTCCCCGAGGGCGAAGTCGTGGTCCGTACCAACTCCCGGACCCAGGGGAAGAGCGTCCACAAGACGACCGATGGGCGGATCAGCAAGTTGCCGGTGGTGGTGCTGATCGACCGCGGCACGGCCTCGGCGGCGGAGATCCTCACCGCTGCGCTGGCCGACGACGCCGGCGCCGAGGTGGTCGGCACCCGCTCGTACGGCAAGGGCGTTTTTCAGGAGGAGCGGTCGCTCGCCAACGGCGGCGCGCTGAAGCTGACCGTGGGCGAATACTTCACCCCAGACGGCGTCAACCTCGCCGAGAGCCACGGGATCCATCCCGAAGTCAAGGCGCAGGACGATCCGAAGACGAAAGCCGACGAGGCGGAGCAGCGCGCCCTCGAGGTTCTCGCCGGCCAGGTCGGCTGATGCCGGGGCGGGGCAGGGGCCGGCGACGCGGCGCTCAATTACGGCGACGGGATCGTCGTTTCCACCCTTCTCCTCGCTCTAACGAGGACAAAGGTGGAAACGATGCGCGTCCCCAGCGCACGGCGCGCGAGGTGGTCGAGGAGATGCTGCGCTCGGAGCTCGGGTTTCGCGGCTTCCGGCCGACGGTCGAGGGCGAAGCGCGGGAAGCGGCCAAGTGGGCGGAGCGGGAAGGCCCCGCCCGCCGGGACCTGACCGAGCTCGCCACCTTTACCGTCGACCCGGCCACCGCTCGCGACTTCGATGACGCCGTCTCGGCCCAGATCGAGGGAGACGGCGCCCGCGTCTGGATCCACATCGCCGACGTCGCCGCCCACGTCAAGCCCGGCTCTGTGCTCGACCAGGAGGCGCGTCGGCGCGGCAACAGCACCTACGTCCCGGGCGCGGTCGAGCCGATGCTGCCGCACGCGCTCAGCAGCGAAGCCTGCAGCCTGGCGCCGGGGGTCGAGCGGCTGGCGGTGACGACCGAGGTCGAGCTGGGACCGGGAATGGTGCCCCGGCGGGCCCGCTTCTACCGCAGCCGCATCCGCTCCGATGAGCGCCTCAACTACGACCAGCTCGACGAGATCTTCGCCGGCCGCCGGGAGCCGCCGGCCGAGGTGGCCGAACCGCTGGCCGCCGCCCGCGAGATTGCCGCCGGCCTCGGCGAGCACCGCGGCACCAGCAGCCTCGACGTCGAATCCTTCGAGCCCGAGTTCGAGTTCGACGCCGAGGGCAACGTGGTCAGCGCCCACGGCGTCCCGCAGACCGAGGCCCACCGCCTGATCGAGCGGCTGATGATCCTCAACAACGAGCAGGTCGCGCAGCTGCTCGAGCGCGAGCGGGCGCCGGCGATCTACCGGGTCCACGCCCAGCCCGACGCGGCGCGGGTCGAGCGCCTGCTCGAGCAGCTGGCGGCGCTGGGAGTCCCGACCCCGCCACTGAGGCAGGGCCTGGCTCCGCGCGAGGCCGGGCAGGTCGCCGCCGAAGCGAGCCGGCTGGTGCGGAAGGAGGCCGCGCGACGCGGGCACGGCCGGGGGGCGTATACCTCGCTCGTGCTCCGGTCCCTCAAACAGGCCTATTACAGCGAGCGGAACATCGGCCACGCCGGCCTCGGCAGCCCCGCCTACTGCCACTTCACCTCGCCGATTCGCCGCTATCCGGACCTGGTCTGCCACCGGGCGCTGCTGGCTGCGATCGGGGAGGGGGAGGAGGCGCCGACGCTGGCCGAGTGCCGCGATGCGGCCACTGATGCCTCGGCGCGGGAGCGGGAGTCGGCCCAGATCGAGCGCGCCGCCGACGACGTCTGCGCCGCCTTCCTGCTTGAACGCGAGCTGGGCGAGCGGGGCCTCGACGCGGTCTTCGAGGGCGAGGTGTCCGGCGTGATCCGCTCCGCCGCGTTCGTCACTTTCGGCGGCAAGCTCGGCGACGTCTACGAGGGGATGCTGCCGGCGCGGCGGCTGGCCGGCGACCGCTACGAGCTGGACCGGGCCGAGGTGGCGCTGGTCGGGCGCGGCTCGGGCGGGCGGATCAGCCTCGGCGATCCGATATCCGTCCGGGTGGCCGGCGTCGACGCGGCGCGGGGCCGGGCCGAGCTGGAGCCGGCCGGGGAGCCCGACTGATGGCGAAGAAGCAGAAGAAGAAACGCGACCCGGCCTCCGGCGACGTCGTCACCAATCGCCGCGCCCGCCACAAATTCGAGTGGGTCGAGAGGATGGAGGCGGGGATCGTCCTCACCGGCTCCGAGGTGAAGGCGCTGCGCGGCGGCAAAGCGCAGATGACGGATGCCTACGCGGTGGTCGAGAAGGGCGAGGTTTGGCTTCGCAAGCTGCATATCCCGCCCTATGAGTTCGCCTCGGTCGACGCCCACGAAGCCGAACGGCCCCGCAAACTGCTGCTGCACAGGGAGGAGATCGAGCGCCTGGTCGGGAAAACCGCGCAGAAAGGGTTGACCCTGGTCCCGACCAGGATCTATTTCAAAGGGCCGCGGGCGAAGGTGGAGCTGGCTTTGGCGCGAAACAAGGAGGGTCGCGACCGGCGCCGTGAGATCGCCGACCGCGACGTTCGCAGAGAGGTCGAGCGCGAGTTCAAGGGAAGGATGCGGTGAGGTTGAAACTCTCCATGTACATGCAAGGATGCAGGGCGATGCGGACCCGGAAGAGCTTTCCCGCCGCCGTTTTCGCTGCGATCATCGCTGTCGTGATGGTCGCGCCCGCGACGGCCAGCGCCGACTCGTTCCCCGAAAAGGCGAGCGATTACGTCAGCGACAACATCGGGCTCTTCGTAGGCGCCCTGGTTGTCGCGATCCTGTTGCTGCTGCTGATCGTGCGAATCAGTAACCGGCGCAACAAGGAGAAGCAGCGGAAGCAGGCCGCGCAGCCCGCCGCCGGCGCTCCGGGCGCTCCGCCCGCCGGTCCGCCGACCTCGCCTCCCGCTCCGCAGGCCGCTGCCGCGCCGACCGCCGAGATGGCGGCCGTGCCCGCCGGTACCGCAGCGGCTGGAGCGGCCGCCGCCGCCGCTCCTCCTGGCCAGTCGGCGCCGCCTCCCGGCCAGTCGACCCCTCCGCCCGGCATGTCCACTCCGCCGCCGCTGCCGGGGCAGGCCCCGCCGCCCGGCGAGAGCGCCAAGGACCGCAAGCGCCGCCAGCGCGAGGAGCAGCGCCAGAAACGGGCGCAGATGCGCGAGGCGCGCAAAGCCGAGCTGCAGCGTCGCAAGGAAGAGCGGGCCCAGCGCAAGGCGCAGAAGAAGGGGGGGACCGCCCCGGTGCCGCCGACGGCCGCGGCGCCCGGCGTCCCGGCTGCCGCGCCCGGCGCCGCGCCGGCACCGGAGCCGCCCAAGCAGAAGAGCTTTTTCGGCATCAAGTACGGCGGCGGAAGCAAGCAGAAGCGCGAGGCCGCGCTGGCCGAGCAGCGCCTCGCCGCCGCCCGTGCCGCCAACGAACGCGCTGTCGCCGAAGCCCAGGCGAGCGGTCAGGCCCCGCCTTCCGGCCAGCTTCCCCCGTGGGAGGAGGCGACGACCGCCCAGCCGCAGGCCGGCGGGCTGGCCGCCGTGCCACCGCCCCCGGTTCCGGGCGGCACGCCGGCTCCCGGCGACTACGATCCGACCCTCGCCGAGCAGCGGGTTCAGGACAAAGTCGCGGGGATCCGCGACGAGACTCAGCGGATCGGCGCAGAGGCCGACCGCCGCATGGGCGAGGCCGCCCGCCTGCAGCAGCAGGGTGGGCTGGCACCGGCCGGCGGCCCGCCGATCCAGGACACCCAGCCGGTCGCACCGGTGACCGCCGGCGCCGACCTGCACACCGCCGAACAGCGTCTGGAGCAGGAACGGCAGGCGCGCGAGCGGGCGATGCAGGACGCCGAGGAGCGGCTGCGCCAGATCGAGGAGCGAACCAAAGCGGCCGAACAGCGCGCTGCCGAGGCGCAGCGGCTGGCCGAGAGGCGGGCTGAAGAGGAAGCCCAGGATCGCCGGCTCGAGGAGATCCGCCGAAGCGTCGCCGAAGCCGAAGAGCGCGCCCGCGAGGCCGAGCGCCGCGCCGCCGAGGCCGAGCAGGCAGCGGTCCAATCGCTGCAGGGCGGCGCGCCCCAAACCGGGCTCGCGCCGACGCCGCCAGCGCCACCCGCACCGGCGCCCCCGCCTCCCCCTCCGGCGCCACAGCAGTCCTTCGCGCCGCCGACCCCGCCTC
>Ga0247755_1000078_pt1 | contig 11690 bp, 7 predicted proteins | sample UWRJL096311B4_FD_180948 | JGI IMG/M metagenome (GOLD analysis project Ga0247755, IMG submission 180948) | Plant litter microbial communities from Arlington Agricultural Research Station in Wisconsin, United States - UWRJ-L096-311B-4 | ecosystem: Environmental > Terrestrial > Plant litter >... | reverse complement strand
GACGCGGCCACCATGTACTTTGAGACGGCGTACGAGGGCGGCGACACGGGCAACACGTCGTCGTTCATGGTCGATGACATCCAGGTGATTGTTCCCGAGCCACCGGTTGTCCAGGACCTCACCCCAATCAAGGACACGGTTGACTTCCCCGTGGGCGTGGCGATTGACCAGCGCGAAACGCTCGGTGCACCGTCGGAGCTGCTGCTCAAGCACTTCGACCAGATCACCCCAGAGAACTATATGAAGCCTGAGGCCTGGTACGACGCCGAGGGCAACTGGGCGCCCAACGCCGCACAGATTGATTCGCTCATGGACTTCGCGTCCGAGAACGACGTGCGCGTCTACGGCCACGTGCTCGTGTGGCACAGCCAGACCCCTGCGTTCTTCTTCCAGGACGCTGAGGGCAACCCGCTCACGACGTCCGAGACGGACAAGCAGATCCTGCGGGATCGACTGCGCGCTCACATCAACAATGTGGCCGAGTACCTCTCCGCGTGGGGCGAATTCGGCGATGGCAACCCCGTCGTCGCATTCGACGTGGTCAACGAGGTCATCGATGACTCGGCGTCCTACGCGGACGGGCTCCGGCGCTCCGAGTGGTACCGGATCCTCGGCGAGGAGTTCATCGTCGACGCCTTCACCTATGCGGATGAGGCGTTCAACGGCACCTTCGCTGCCGACGGCGCAGACCGCCCCGTCAAGCTGTTCATTAACGACTACAACACCGAACAGTCCGGCAAGCGCGGACGCTACCTTGACCTCGTCGACAGGCTGCTCGCCGAGGATGTCCCCGTTGACGGCATCGGACACCAGTTCCACGTGAGCCTCTCGATGCCCGTCTCCGCTCTCGACGACGCCCTCACGGATGCCTCTACCCGCGGCCTCCTGCAGGCGGTGACCGAGCTCGACGTGACGACCGGAACCCCGGAGTCCACGGCAAAGTTCATCGACCAGGGGTACTACTACCGCGACGCTTTCGAGATCTTCAGGGATCACGCCGAGCAGATGTTCTCCGTCACGGTGTGGGGACTCAACGACGCGCGATCGTGGCGCGACTCGAGCGGCGGGCCGCTCATCTTCAACGACGGGTTCCAGGCCAAGCCTGCGTACTTCGGAATTGTCGAGCCCTCTGGCGAAGAAGAGCCACTTCCTGCTCGCCTGCGCACCGCAAGCTCGTTCGCCGGCTCGGTGCCCGCGACGGCGGAGGGGGTTGCGTCCGGTGTGTGGAAGTTGCTGCCCCTGTTGCCCGCAGGAGACAACGCAGGATTCCAGTCGCGCTGGGCGGGCGACCACCTCACGGTGTACGTGAATGTGGACGACGCTACGGACGACGCTGCTGACGCGGTTACCGTCCAGGTTGGCGACGACGACTTCACGTTGTCCCGCGACGGCGGTGCCTTGGGAGCGATTGTTGAGCACGACGGCGGATACGCCGCGGTGCTGCACGTCCCGCTCACCGACGCCGCTGAAGGCGACACCGTCCAGGTCGACGTGCGAGTCACCGACGGCGCGTCGACCTCGGGATGGAACACGCCCGGCGTAACGGGCACCGTCACTCTCGTCGAGGCGCTGTCGAGTGCCGATGTACCGGAGGCGGCGATCGCACCTGTGATCGACGGCACGCTCGACCCGGTGTGGAGCACCTCCAACTCCGTGCAGGCGACCAAGACGGTCAGCGGCTCGAATGGCGCGCTCGGCACGTTCCATCTGTTGTGGAAGGGCCAGACCCTGTACGTGTACGCCGAGGTCGCGGACCCCACCGTCGACGTCTCGGGCTCGGACCCGTGGACGCAGGACTCTGTCGAGATCTACGTCGATCCCGGCAATGCGAAGAACGGTTCCTACCGCTACGACGACACCCAGATCCGCATCAACGCCGACAACTCCGTGTCATTCGGAACCGGTGACGAGGGCTTCCAAGCCAACAGGGTCGACTCCGCAGCGATGCGAGTCGATGGTGGTTACGTCGTCGAGGCCTCCATCAGCCTCCTCGAGTACGGCGGCCTCGGCACCATCCATGGTCTCGATGTTCAGGTGAACGATGCGTCCGGCGGAGCGCGCACAGCGATCCGCAACTGGGCTGACCCCACGGGGGCGGGCTACCAGTCCACCGCCCGTTGGGGAGTTGCCAGCCTTGTCGCGGGCTCGCTCATTGAGCAGCAGGACTTCACCCCTGTGGTGGTGGGTTCGGCGGTCGTCGGCAAGACGCTGTCGATCAGCGGTCTCCCCACGGGCACGACGCTCAGCTACCAGTGGCTGCGCAACGGCAACCCCATCTCCGGTGCGGTCGGCGCGCAGTACGTGCTCAAGACGGCCGACGCTGGGGCGAAGATCAGCGTGCGCGTCACCAGTTCTAGTGCGGGATACGTGGATGCAACCGAGACCTCTGCCCCGTCGGCAAAGGTGTTGAGGACGTTCACCAAGACGACGACGCCGACGATCTCTGGCACGGCGAAGGTGGGCTCGAAGCTCACGGCGAAGGTGGCTGCATGGTCGCCCTCGGCGAGCTTCAAGTACCAGTGGTACAGCAATGGCACGGCGATTGCCGGTGCCACGAAGAGCACCTACACGCCTACCCGTTGGCAGGCCGGCACGAGGATCACGGTCAAGGTGACGGGCTCGCGCTCGGGCTACCTGACGGTGGCCAAGACGTCGTGGGGCAAGACGGTGCCGCTCCTGACCTTGAGGGTGGACCGCTCACGCCTCAACGGGCCCACGCGAGTGGGAGGCACGCTCGTCGTCACAGCCGGTGCCTCTCACCCCGTCTCGACGGTCAAGTCCTACCAGTGGTACGCGAACGGCTCGGCGATCTCCGGCGCCACGAAGTCGACGTACAAGCTGACCGTCAAGGAGAAGGGCAAGCGCCTGACCGTCAAGGTCACGTACAGGGCGACGGGCTACGCGACGAAGTCGGTGGTGGTTGGGCCGACCTTCGTCATCTCCGCGCGCTAGCGCGTCGCGCCGCCGACGCTGGCACGGTCCGCCTCGCGGGCCGTGACCCAGCGTCGGTGGCGTCCTGCGCCCCGCGTCGGCATCGACCACTCTCCGTCGACATAGAGCAGGCGGATGCCGGGGCCGTCGAGCCATCGGGAGGCGAGTTCGCGTTCCTCTACAAGGACCGTGCGCGGAACGTCGAGCGATTGGGTCTGCAGACGAAGGCGATCGGCGGCCGCCCACACTCCCGTCGCAACGTGCTCGGAGCCAACGAACGCGCCCTCCGCGAAGGCCGCGACGTCCCACCCCTCACCAACCCTGCGAACCGCGACGATCGAGCACCGCGCGAGAGCGTCGAGGCGTTGGGCACGCATCGCTCCCTCGACAAAGGCGGAGATGCCGTCGCGTAGTTGAGCAGCGCGTTCGAAGTTGAGGCTCTCTGCGTGCTCTGCGATCGCGACCTCGAGCACCGACACCATGGCGCTGGGGTCGTCGAGCAGCGCGGTCCGTGCCTCTGCGACCACGGCGTCGTACCCGGAGTCAGCTCCGCGCACGCACGGCGCCGAGCACGCGCCGAGATCCTTGAGCAGGCACGCCCTGGCGTTGGCCTTGGGGGTGATCGGAAGCCGCGTTGTGCAGGTGCGCATGCCCAACGCCACTTGGGTTGCCTCGATAGCGAGCCTCGCGTCTCCCGCGCCGCGCATCGGTCCGAGCACGGCGTCGCCGCGCCCTGCCGAGCGCGAGACGCTGAGGCGTGGGTAGCGCTCGTCGGTGAGGCGCACCCACGCCGTGCGCTCTGGACGCGCAGACCGGCGGTTGTAGCGCGGCCGATATTCATCGATGAGGCGAACCTCGCGCACGTTGGCCTCGACCTCCGTCGCACACACGATGGTGTCGACGCTGACCGCGAGCTCGAGCATGTCGCGTACGCCTCGTCGCTGCTCGGCCCTCGTGAAATACGACTTCACGCGCGAGCGCAGGTTCTTCGAGGTTCCCACATAGAGTCGCTCGCCCCGCGGTCCGCGGAAGATGTACACGCCGGGCTTCGACGGCACGGCGTCCGCCATCCGCGCCTTCTTGCGCACGCGCTCGGGCATTGGATTGCGCAGGGCGTCGAGGTCCTCGCGATGGGTGATGCCAAACGCCGCGAGCCGCTCAAGCATTCGGTGCATGATCTCCGCTGTGGCCCGAGCGTCGGAGAGCGCGCGGTGGTTGGGCGTCACCTCGGTGCCAAACACGCGCGCGAGCGTTGACAGTTTCTTGTTTGGCGCCTCCTCCTTTGTGGTGGCGCGCCGTGCGAGAGTGACGGTGTCCACGACCTCATTGCCGGGCCATTTGTATCCGTGAGTGCGGCACGCCGCGCGAAGAAAGCCCGTGTCGAACGGAGCATTGTGCGCAACGAGAACGGCATCACCGAGGAACTCGAGGAAGGCGGGCAGCACGGTCTCGATGCGCGGTGCCTCGACGACCATGGCGTCGGTGATACCGGTGAGGGCGACGATCATGGGCGGGATGGGGGAGCCGGGGTTCACGAGGGTCTGGAACTCGCCGAGCACCTCGCCGCCGCGCGTCTTCACCGCGCCGATCTCCGTTATATGGCTCGAGGTTGGGCTGCCACCGGTCGTCTCGAGGTCGACCGTGACGAAGGTCGTCTGCGAAAGAGGCTCACCGAAGTCGTCGAGCCTGCGCTGGAGATGCAGCAAGTGCTCGACGGTCTGGGCGGGTGTTGTGGCCACGCATCGAACCTACGTCAGTGCACCGACACGGGCCCATGTCAGACCCCCTCGATACCGTCGATCCATGATCATCGATTGCGATACCTGTGAGGTCCGCGGCATCGAATGTGCGGACTGCGTCGTCACCTTCCTCACCATCGGCGTGCGGCCCGCGGAGCCTGCTCCGCTGACTGGTGCAGTCGAACTCGACTCCGATGTGAGCGCAGCCGTACGTGCCCTCACTGACGGCGGTCTGGTCCCTCCACTACGACTCGTCGAGCGGAGAGCGGTTTAGGGCGAGAGTTATTCGGTCGGCGATTCGGGAGTCAGTGGTTGCCGCTCGCACGAGTGTCCGTGTAGAGCTGATCCACCGATCCGGCATAGTCCCGAAGCACGAGGTCGCGCTTCACCTTGAGTGACGGTGTGAGGTAGCCATTCGCGATGGTGAAATCGCCCGTGAGCACCTCGTATTTGCGGATCGACTCCGCCTGCGAGACCACCTCGTTGGCGCGTGCCACGGCCTTGTCGAGGTGTTCGAAGATGAGCGGACTCTTCACGGCCTCTTCGAGGGTCATAGGCGCAAAACCATGGCTCTTGAGCCAGCCGGGCAAGGCCTCTTCGTCGAGCGTGATGAGCGCGCCGATGAACGGCCTCGCGTCGCCAACCACGACAACTTGGCTCACGAGCGCGTAGGCGCGGAGGCGATCCTCAAGCACGGCCGGCGCAACGTTCTTTCCGCCGGCGGTGACGATGATTTCCTTCTTGCGGCCCGTGAGGAAAAGGTAGCCGTCCGGGTCCTCGTAGCCGATGTCGCCCGTGTGGAACCATCCGTCCGCGAATGCCTCTGCCGTGGCCTCTGGGTTCCGGTTGTACCCCTCGAACACGATTGGACCGCGCAGCAACACCTCGCCGTCGGCGGCGATCTTCACCTCGGTGCCGGAGAGCGGGAGGCCCACGGAACCGATCTTGGACAGTTTGGGGCGGTTGACGTGCGATGCCGCCGTGACCTCCGTGAGCCCATACCCCTCGAGAACGCTAATCCCGAGGCCGCGATAGAAGTGGCCGAGGCGCGCACCGAGCGGCGCGGACCCCGAGACGGCCCACTTGGCCTCGCCGCCGAGCAACTCCATGATCTTGTGCAGCACAAGCTTGTGGGCGACCGCGTGACGCAACTTAAGCGCGACGCCCGGACCGGAGGCAGTGTCGAGAGCCTCTGAGTACTCGATCGACTGCTTCGCGGCCCAACGGAAGATCTTGACCTTGCCGCCCGCCGCGGCCTTCTGCTCTGCTCCGTTGTAGACCTTCTCGAACACGCGCGGCACCGCGACGAGCAGGGTCGGCTTGAAGGGCCCGAGCAGCGGCACGAGCTTGCTCGAGTCAGGGCAGAACCCAACGATGACGCCCGTCGCAATGAAGACGATCTCGATGAGTCGTGCGAAAACGTGAGCAAGCGTCATGAACAGAACGGTGCTCGCGCCCTCTTGAAACAGCACCTCCGGGAGCGCCTCTTGGATGCCCTTGGCGTGGTGCACAAAGTGGAAGTGGTTGAGACGCACACCCTTGGGCCGACCCGTGGTGCCCGAGGTGTAGATGATCGTCGCGAGGTCGTCGAGCCTCACGGCTTGGGTGCGACGCGTGATCTCGGCGGGATCTCCGCCCTCGCCGAGCGCGTACAGCTCATCGAGAATGCCGTCGTCAATCACGTGTACGTGTTCGAGGGGGGACTCTCGCTGTGCGGCGACAGCGCGCGCGAGTTCGGCGTGCTTCGCGGTCTCAACGAATACCCGCGTGACGTCGGCGTCCGAGGTGATCCAGTCAATCTGGTCGTGCGAGGAGGTGTCGTAGATCGGCACGGGGATGGCGCCAACGGACCACAGCGCGAGGTCGAGGATCGTCCACTCGTACCGCGTCTTCGCCATGATCGCGACGCGGTCACCCTGCGCGACTCCCAGCGCAATGAGACCCAATGCCGCGCGCCGCACCATGCTCATCGCCTCGTCGCCAGAGACGTCGTGCCACTGCAGCGCGTCGTCGTGCCATCGGAACGCAACGTCGCTGCCTCTCGCGGCCCAACCGCCCTGGGCGAGGTCCACAATGTTCTGCGGGTGATGGTCAGGCTGGGTAGGCATCGTTGTCTCTCCCGTGGCTTGGCGTCAGTGTCGGAAACGATACCCTCATAGGACGTCTCTTGACCGTCAGAAAGCGGGGAGTGGTGCACGCAGTTGGGGTTGATATTGGCGGAACGAAGATCGCCGTTGGAGTCGTAGACGATTCCGGGCGCATTCTCGCCAAGACGAAGCGAAAGACCAACCCCAGCGACCCGGCGAGCATCGACGCGGCTATCGCCGACGCGGTGGCCGAGTTGTCGGTCTCGCACGAGTTCTCGGCCGTGGGCCTCGCGGCCGCTGGCTTCGTGTCCTCTGACCGCCAGCGCGTGCTCTTTGCCCCCAATATCGCGTGGCGAGACTACCCACTCGCGCGCAACGTCCGTGAGGCCATCGAGCGCGACGATGTCGCCGTTGTGGTCGAGAACGATGCCAACGCCGCAGGGTGGGCGGAGTTTGCCTACGGGGCAGGCGTGTCGGCGCGCAACATGGTGCTGCTGACGATCGGCACCGGTCTTGGGGCGGCGATCGTCGCCGATGGCACGATGCTGCGCGGGGCCTATGGCTTCGCGGCAGAGCTCGGCCACCTGCGCGTCGTACCGGACGGCGAGCCGTGCGGATGCGGGCAGAAGGGCTGCTGGGAGCAATACGCGTCGGGATCCGCGCTCACGCGCGAGGCGCGCCGCCACGCCGCGGCAGAGCCCGATGCCGCTGCGGAACTCATCGCGGCGGCAGGCGGGGACATTGCGGCAATCACCGGGCCGCTCATCACCCAACTGGCGTTTACGGGAGACGACTTCAGCGTCGGGCAGCTTGCCGAACTTGGCCGCTGGATTGGTGAGGGCTGCGCGACAATCGCCGCCGTCCTCGACCCCGAGATCTTTGTCGTTGGCGGGGGAGTGATCGATGCGGGCGACCTGTTGCTCGACTCTGCACGCGAATCCCTTGCCTCACACCTCTCGGCCAAGGGTCACCGCCCCACGGTGCCCATCGTGGCGGCGGCGATGGGCAATGATGCTGGGATAGTGGGCGCGGCCGCGCTCGCTCGACTGGAGTCCTGATGTACTACCGCGCGTTCAAGCACGTCCTCCTTGGGCCCGGGCTCAAGGTGTACTACGACCCGTGGCATGAGGGCCTTGAGAACATTCCTGAGCACGGCGGCGCGATTCTCGCCTCGAACCACCTGTCGTTCTCGGACTCGGTGTTTCTGCCAGTGGTCATGAAGCGCAAGGTGGTCTTCCTCGGCAAGGCCGAGTACTTCGAGGGCAAGGGCATCAAGGGGTGGGCGACAAAGGCATTCATGGAGGGCGTCGGAACCATCCCTGTTCAGCGCGGTGGCGGGCGCGCCTCAGAGGCCGCGATCAACACGGGCGTCGAGGTTCTGCGCGGCGGCGACCTGCTCGGGATCTATCCCGAGGGCACACGCAGCCCCGACGGACGCCTGTACCGCGGCAAGACCGGCGCGGCGCGCATGGCGCTTGAGGCGGGAGTCCCCGTGATCCCCGTTGCCATGATCGGCACGGACAAGGCTCAGCCCATTGGCGCAAAGGTGCCCAACCGTGCGGTGAAAGTCGGCGTGCGCGTTGGACCCGCCGTCGACCTCGCAGAGTTCGCTGGCAAGCACGACGACCGCGAGGCGCTGCGAGGCGCGACGACGCGCATCATGGCTGCCATACAAGGGCTGTCCGGCCAGGAGTATGTGGACAAGGACGCGGCCATCGTGAAGCGCGGCCTCGAAAAGGAACGTCTTGCCGAGGAGAACGGCGAGGGCTAGGACCGAGTCCCTAGCGGTTCGGGGAATGCGTCCCCCCTAGAATGGACGCGGATTCTCACCTCGTTGAAAGGCAAGTCATGTCGGTTCGTCGCGTTGCCCTGCTCACGGCCGGAGGCTTTGCCCCCTGCCTGTCGTCCGCCGTTGGCGGGTTGATCGAGCGCTACACCGAAATCTCGCCAGAGATCGAGATCATCGCGTACGAGCACGGCTACTGGGGACTCCTGCAGGGCAAGAGCATCACGATCACCGACGAGGTGCGCAAGAAGGCCCACCTCTTGCACGACTTTGGTGGTTCTCCCATCGGCAACTCGCGCGTCAAGCTCACAAACGTCGCCGACTGCGTCAAGCGCGGGCTCGTGCAGGAGGGTCAGGACCCGCTGCACGTCGCCGCGGAGCAGCTCGTCAAGGACGGCGTCGACGTCTTGCACACGATCGGCGGCGATGACACGAACACGACGGCTGCCGACCTCGCCGCATACCTCGCGAGCAACGACTACGGCCTGACCGTTGTTGGCCTGCCCAAGACGATCGACAACGACGTCGTGCCCATCAAGCAGTCTCTCGGCGCGTGGACGGCCGCGGAGCAGACCTCGGTGTTTGCACAGAACATCATCGGCGAGCACCGCTCGGGCCCGCGCATGCTCATCGTGCACGAGGTCATGGGGCGTGCGTGCGGATGGCTCACCGCTGCGTCGGCCCTCAAGTACCGCGAGTGGCTCGCGACGCGCGAGTGGCTGCCAGAGATCGGCCTGAGCGAGGAGCGGTGGGACATCCACGCCGTGTACGTGCCCGAGGCCGCGCTGGACCTCGACGCCGAGGCCGAGCGCCTGCGCGCTGTCATGGACGAGATCGGCAACGTCAACATCTTCCTCTCCGAGGGTGCCGGTGTGCCCGAGATCATCAAGGAGATCGAGGAGGCCGGCGGCGAGGTGGCTCGCGATGCATTCGGTCACGTGCGTCTCGACACGATCAACCCCGGAGCGTGGTTTGCCAAGCAGTTCGCCGAGCGCCTCGGCGCAGAGAAGGTCATGGTTCAGAAGTCCGGATACTTCTCGCGCTCAGCTGCCGCGAACGAAGAGGACCTGCTCCTCATCAAGTCGATGACCGACCTGGCAGTCGAGTGCGCCCTGCGCGGTGAGTCTGGCGTGATTGGCCATGACGAGGAGGACGGCGACCGCCTCAAGGCGATCGAGTTCCCACGCATCGCGGGCCACAAGCCCTTCGACGTCACCCAGGACTGGTACACCGAGTTGCTCGCAGACATCGGGCAGCCATGAGCGACACGGGGGAGAAGCTCGTCGCCGCGGGCGTTGACTCGTACCTGAATTGCGAAGCAAAGCAACAGCCAACATGGCCCGACGCTGTTGCCCTGGACCGCGTCAAGACGCGCCTTTCGCAGGTGCCGCCCCTCGTCTTTGCCGGGGAGGCCGACGTCTTGCGCGAGCACCTCGCGGCCGCGGGCAGGGGAGACGCCTTCGTCCTGCAAGGGGGCGACTGCGCGGAGACCTTCGAAGAGGCGACCGCCGATCGCATCCGCAACAAGATCAAGACGATCCTGCAGATGGCCGTCATCCTCACGTACGGCGCCTCGACGCCTGTGGTGAAGATCGGGCGCATTGCGGGCCAGTACGCCAAGCCTCGCTCGTCAGACATGGAGACCCGCGACGGGGTCACGTTGCCCGCATACCGCGGCGACATCATCAACTCCTCTGCCTTCACCGAGGACGCCCGCATCCCGAACCCCGAGCGGATGCTCGACGCCTACAACGTCTCAGCGTCGACCCTCAACCTCGTGCGCGCATTCACGCACGGCGGCTTCGCCGACCTGCGTCGCGTGCACGCGTGGAACAAGGGCTTCGCGGCCAACCCTGCGTACGCGCGCTATGAGCAGATGGCCGCAGAGATTGACCGTGCGGTGCGCTTTATGGGCGCTGCGGGCGGCGACTTCGACGCGCTCAAGACCGTTGACCTGTTCTCGAGCCACGAGGCGCTGCTCCTCGACTACGAGCGCGCACTGACGCGCATCGACTCGCGCTCCGACCTGCCGTACGACTGCTCCGCCCACTTCGTGTGGATCGGCGAGCGCACGCGCGATCTCGATGGCGCTCACGTGGAGTTCATGTCGAAGATTCACAACCCCATCGGGGTCAAGCTCGGTCCCACGGCCACGGGCGCTGAGGCCGTTGCCCTCGCCTCAAAGCTCAACCCCGAGAACATCGAGGGACGCCTCACCTTCATCGTGCGCATGGGTGCCGAGCGGGTGCGCGCCAATATGCCGCAGCTCGTAGAGACGGTGAGAGACGCTGGCCTCAACGTGACGTGGCTCTGCGATCCGATGCATGGGAACACGTTCACGTCGGAGTCGGGATTCAAGACACGGCGCTTCGACACGATCCTCGACGAGGTAACGGGGTTCTTCGAGGTTCACGAGGCCGCGGGCACGGCCCCTGGCGGACTGCTCGTCGAGCTCACGGGGGACGACGTCACTGAGATCCTCGGGGGCACAGAGGAGATCGACGAGGCGAGCCTTGCGTTGCGCTACGAGACCAAGGTTGACCCTCGGCTCAACCACCAGCAGTCGCTCGAACTCGCGTTCCTGGTGTCCGAGCTCCTCGCCAAGCGGGCTCCGCGGGTCGAGCTCCTCTAGTAGGAGATGATGACGGTCGAGCCCTTCTCGGCCATCTCCTTCGGCGCGGGGCTCTGCGTGAACACGACGGTCGAGAAGTTCCAGTACTCGTCGTTGCCGTCAACCTTGAAGCCTGCTGCACGGAGAATCTTCCGCGCCTCCTTGTAGTCCATGCCGCGCACGTCTGGCACCTCAACCAAGGTCGGCCCGTCTGAGACCCAGATTGTGACGGTGTCGAGCCGGTGGCCGTCCGTCTCCGCCTCGGGATCTTGCTTGAAGACCTCGCCCTTCTTGACCTCGTCCGTGCGTCCGTGCTCGATGGCCACGACCAAGCCGTCCTTCTCGAGCGCGGCCTGCGCCTCCTTGAGCGTCATGCCCGTTACGGCGGGGATGACCACGGGCGCGGGCCCATCGGACACCGTCAGGGTGACGACGGCGTCGTGCCTCACACTTTCGCCGGCCTCGGGATCGGAGGAGATGACCTCGCCCTTGGAAATCTCGTCCGAGTACACGCGCTCGGTGTCGCCCACAGAGAA
>Ga0247755_1000077_pt1 | contig 11753 bp, 10 predicted proteins | sample UWRJL096311B4_FD_180948 | JGI IMG/M metagenome (GOLD analysis project Ga0247755, IMG submission 180948) | Plant litter microbial communities from Arlington Agricultural Research Station in Wisconsin, United States - UWRJ-L096-311B-4 | ecosystem: Environmental > Terrestrial > Plant litter >... | reverse complement strand
CGCCCCGGCCCGATTTCGGACTCTTCCCAGAGCTCGTCGTGCAGCTCGGCGAGCGCCGCCCGGGCCGCCTCGAAGCTCTCGGGGTCCGGGTAGCCGACCCGCGGCACCAGGTACCAGTGGTAGCCCGGCGAGCCGGGCAGCTGCAACGGCGCCCGCGGGCAGACCACCCGCAATCGCTGCTCGGGGTCGAGGAGGTCGGCGAGCCCGATCAGGTCGCGCTCGCTGGTGCCGCGGCCGTGATGGAGGACCAGCAGCCCCTGCGGGTCGCCGTCCGCCTCCCGTTCGACGTGGATGAGTGAGACCATCGCTAGCTGGCCGAGGCGGCCGCGGTCTTGTTCAGGTAGTCGCGGATGAACTCGTCGATGTCGCCGTCGAGCACCCGCTGCACGTCGCCGACCTCGTGCTCGGTGCGATGGTCCTTGACCATCGTGTACGGGTGCATCACGTAGCTGCGGATCTGCGAGCCCCAGGCGACGTCTTTGACCTCGCCGCGCGCCTTGGCCATCTCTTCGGAGCGTTTGCGCTCCTCCAGCTCGATCAGCTTCGAGCGCAGCAGCTGCATCGCCACCGCCTTGTTCTGCGTCTGCGAGCGCTCGTTCTGGCACTGGACGACGACGCCGGTGGGGATGTGGGTGATGCGAACCGCCGAGTCGGTCTTGTTGACGTGCTGGCCGCCGGCGCCGGAGGCACGGTAGGTGTCGATCCGCAGGTCGCCCTCGTCGACCTCGACCTCGACGCTGTCCTCGACCACCGGGCCGACGTCGACCTGGGCGAAGCTGGTGTGGCGGCGGGCGGAGGAGTCGAAGGGGGAGATCCGCACCAGCCGGTGGACGCCGCGCTCGGCGGCGAACAGCCCGTAGGCGTTCTCGCCGCGGGCGATGAAGGTGGCCGACTTGAGCCCCGCCTCCTCCCCCGGCGAGGCCTCCAGCATCTCCACCTCGAAGCCGCGCCGTTCGGCCCAGCGCAGATACATCCGCAGCAGGATCTCGGCCCAGTCCTGGGAGTCGGTCCCGCCGGCGCCGGCGTGGACGGTGACGACGGCGTCGCCGGCGTCGTACTCGCCGCTGAACAGCCGCGCCTCCTCGAGCTCGGCCAGGCGCCGCTCGGCCGATCCCAGCTGGGCGTCGAGCTCGGCCGCCATCTCCTCGTCCTCGGCGGCCATCTCGGCCAGGTCGCCGAGGTCGGCGACGTCGCCCTCCAGCCCGCGGAACAGCTCCAAGCGCTTCTGGGCGCGGGCGTGGGCCGCCGAGGTGCGCGCGGCGCCCTCCTGGTCATCCCAGAAGCCGGGCTTGCCCATCTCCTCCTCGAGCCGGGCTACTTCCCCCTCTAGCGCAGCGGGGTCAAAGGTAGTCCGAGAGCAGGGACAACTGCTCCCGGACGGCGGCCAGGCGAAACGCGACAGGTTGACTCTGCGCGGCGTCGGGCATCGGCACAGGTTATTGGGCGCGCCGGTTTAGGCCGGCGTACGGGCGGTGACGATCCAGGTCGAGGCTGGGGCGAAGACCCCGTCGGGCGTCTCGAACTCGGCGATCGCGGCCCGGATCTTGGCGGCGATCTCGGGTCGGATCTCGTCGACGCGGTCCCCCCAGAGGCGGAGGATCTCCCCCGCGGGGCCCAGGGCCATGCCGAACTCGACCGCCTGGTCGAGATCGGCACCGACCTTCATCGGCAGGTCGCAGCGGCGCAGCCCGATCTCCTCGAAGCCGGCGATCTTCATCTGCTCGGTGACGGTGTCGGCATTGGCCATCGAGAAGGGGCCCGGGCCGCAGGTCGGTTCGTCGGTCTCCTCGGGGTGCTCGAGGTACTCGTCGACGATCTCCTCGGCCCGCCGCACCCACTCGTTGTCGTCCTTGCGCCGCCAGACGACGGCGGTGAAGCGTCCCCCCGGCTTCAGGGCCGCGCGAACGTTGCGCAGAGCCGCGACCGGGTTGGCGAAGAACATGATGCCCATGCGCGAGAAGGCGTAGTCGAACTCCTGCGGCAGCTCCAGCGTCTGCACGTCGGCCAGCTGGAACTCGACGTTGTCGAGGCCGGCTTCGCCGGCCTCCTGGCGAGCCGTCTCGATGAACGGGGCGGAGACGTCGACCCCCAGCGCCGAGCCCTCGGGCCCGACCAGCTCGGCCAGCCGCTGGGTGGTGTCGCCGAAGCCGCAGCCGATGTCGATTACCCGCTCTCCCGGCCGCGGCGGATTCGACCCCATCGCCACCTCGCCGTGGGCCCCGAGACCGCCGGTGGTGAGGTCGCGGTACTTGAGAAAGACGTCGAAGAGCGGCCCGCTCCAGGCCTCGGTGGCCTCGACGTTGTCCGGGGCGACGGATCCCATCCGCCCAATCGTAGGCCGCCCGCGCCTCCCTGGCTAGGGACGGGCGAAATCGAACTCGCGGAGCGCCTGGCCGCGATCCTCATAGGGACGCCAGGAGCGGATCTTGTGGTCGCGCAGCTCGAAGGCCCAGGCCATCTCGTCGACCCCGGCGTGGCTGGCGTCCTCTTCCCAGTGCCAATGCCGCTTGATCAGGGCCACCGCGCGACCGCCGCCGCCCTCGGTGCCGTCCTCGTAGAGCTGCTCCAGCTCGATCGTCTGCTGCACCCCGCCCGGCGGCCGAGTCGCCCAGACCCGCGCCGCCTCGCGCCCCTTGCGCAGCCCGCGCATCGCGTGCAGCTCCACCTCCGGGTCGAGGACGGCGACGAACGCGTCCAGGTCCCGCTCGTTGAAGGCCCGGACGAACTCGCGGACGGGATCAGTCATGCGCCGCTAGGCGCCGTGGCACTTCTTGAACTTTTTGCCGCTGCCACACCAGCAGGGGTCGTTGCGGCCGATGTTCTCTTTCTCGTCTTTGACCACCGTCTCGACCACCTCGCCGCTGCCGGGGGCCGCCACCGCGCCTGCCGCGGCGACGTCGGACGGGGCGGCGCCGCTGGTCGCGACCACTTCCCGCAGGGCCGAGGGCTGGTTCTCCGCCGTGCCGCCGGAGTAGGCCAGGGCGGCGGGCTCGCCGCCCCCGTTGCCGGCCGCGGCCGCGGCCTGGTCGGGCTGGACTTCGATTTCGGCGCGGAAGACCAGTTTCGAGAACTCATCCCAGATCGAGTGCATCAGGTCCTGAAACATCGTGAAACCCTCGTTTTTGTAGGCGACGAGGGGATCGATCTGGGCGAAGCCGCGGAGGTGGATGCCTTCCCGCAGGTAGTCCATGTCGAAGAGGTGTTCGCGCCAGCGGTTGTCGATCACCTGCAGCAGGATCGAGCGCTCCAGATAGCGCATCAGCTCCTCGCCGAGCTGCTCTTCGCGCTCGTCGTAGGCGCTCATCGCGTCGTCGTCGAGGGCGTCCTTCAGCTGCTCCTTGTCAACCGTCTCCGGCGCCAGGCTGGCGACCTCGATGCCGACCGGCCAGATCTGGCGCAGCTGCGTCTCCAGCTCCTCCAGATCCCATTCCTCGAGCAGGTCGGCGGCGGTGTACTCGTCGACCAGGCGCTCGATCACGCCCTCGATTTCGTCGCGGGCGTTCTCGGAGATGTCGCGGCCTTCGAGGATCTCGCGGCGGTATTTGTAGACCACCCGCCGCTGCTCGTTCATCACGTCGTCGTACTCGAGGACGCGTTTGCGGATCAGGAAGTTCTGCTCCTCGACCTTCTTCTGGGCGTTCTCGACGGTTTTCGTCAGCATCTTCGCTTCCAGCGGGACTTCGGTGCCGTCGTCGTCGGTCGGACCGAGTTTGTCGAGGATGTTGTAGATGCGATCGCCGGCGAAGAGGCGGATCACGTCGTCTTCGGCGGAGAGGAAGAAGCGCGACTCGCCCGGGTCTCCCTGGCGGCCGGAGCGGCCGCGCAGCTGGTTGTCGATGCGGCGGGACTCGTGGCGCTCGGTGCCGCAGATGAACAGCCCGCCGAGCTCGCGGACTTCTTCGCCTTCGGCCTTGCACCCGGGCGCGAGCTCGGCCGCCTTCTCGGCCAGCGCCTCCTCGTATCCCTCGCTGTCGTGGGTGATCCCCTGCTTTTTCAGCTCGGCGATCGCCAGGTGCTCGGGGTCGCCGCCGAGCTTGATGTCGACGCCGCGGCCGGCCATGTTGGTGGCGATCATCACCGCGCCCTTGCGCCCGGCCTGGGCGATCAGCTCGCCCTCTCGTTCGGCGTGCTCGGGCTTGGCGTTGAGGACTGCGTGCTGGATCCCCTGGCGCTTGAGCGCGTCGGAGATCATCTCCGAGACCTCGACCGAGACGGTGCCGACCAGGACCGGTTGGCCCGCTTCGTGGCGGCTGACGATTTCGGCGATCACGGCGTCCCACTTGCCGTCCTTGGTCTTGAAGATCTGGTCGTTGCGGTCGGCCCGCACCATCGGTTTGTTGGTCGGGATCTCGACCACCGGCATCTCGTAGATCTTCATGAACTCGGTCGCCTCGGTGAGCGCGGTTCCGGTCATCCCCGAGAGCTTGTCGTAGAGGCGGAAGTAGTTCTGCAGGGTGATCGTCGCCAGAGTCTGGTTCTCCTCGCGGATCGCCACCCCCTCCTTCGCCTCGACCGCCTGGTGCAGACCCTCGGACCAGCGCCGGCCCTCGAGGATGCGGCCGGTGAACTCGTCGATGATCATCACCTCGCCGTCGATCACCGCGTAGTCGTCGTCCTTCTTGTAGAGCGACTCGGCCTTCAGTGCCTGGCTGAGATGGTTGACCAGGCTGCCGTGCTCGCCGAGGTAGAGGTTGTCGACGCCGATGAATTCCTCGGCTTTCCTCACCCCCTGCTCGGTCGGGGCGACCGTCTTGTGCTTCTCGTCGTACTCGTAGTCGTACTCGGCCTCGTGGGTCTCGCGGGACTCGCCCAGCGATTTCAGTTTCTGTTTCGCCGGCACGCCGATCATCTGTTTGGCCAGGCGGGCAAAGGTGTAGTAAGTCTGGGCCGCCTGTTCGGGCTGGCCGGAGATGATCAGCGGCGTCCGCGCCTCGTCTATCAGGATGTTGTCGACCTCGTCCACGATCGCGAAGTTGTGGTCGCGCTGGACGCAGTGCTCGAGCGAGTCGGCCATGTTGTCGCGCAGGTAGTCGAAGCCGAACTCGGAATTGGTCCCGTAGAGGACGTCAAGCGCGTATTTGCGCTGGCGGGTGGCGTGGTCGTCGGGGTCCTGCAGGGCGTCGACGGTGACGCCGAGTGCGTCGTAGATCGGCTTCATCCAGTCCGCGTCGCGGCGGGCGAGGTAGTCGTTGACGGTGACGAGGTGGACGCTCTTGCCGGCCAGGCTGTTGAGGAAAACGGGCAGGGTCGCGGTCAGGGTCTTGCCCTCGCCGGTTTTCATCTCGGCGATGCCGCCGTCGTGGAGGACCATGCCGCCGATCAACTGGACGTCGTAGTGCCGCTGACCGGTGCTCCGCCGCGACGCCTCGCGGCAGAGGGCGAAGGCCTCGTTGAGAAGGTCGTCCAGCGGCTTGCCGTTGCGGGCCTGCTCGCGCAGGGAGTCAGCCTCGGCGCGAATCTCCTCGTCGGAGAGCGCTTCCATCTCCGGCTCGTAGCGGTTTATCGCGGCGACGCGCTTCTGGTAGGCCTTGAACTTCCGCCCCTCTCCCGCGCGCAGCGCCTTCGTCACGAGGTCCATCGCTGGCATTGGTCAAGAGTAGCGGTGCCGACTTAAATTCTTCTTGCTCGCTTCCGCTCCGACCTCTAGTCTCGTGGCAGAACCCACAAGGAGGCACTCACGATGCGGATTGAGATTCGGGGCCGAAACGTCGAGATGACGGATGAGCTGCGTGAGACGGTGCGGAAACGCTTCCAGCGACTGGGACGGCAGGTCTCACCGCTCGCGACCTTGGAGGTGGTGCTCTCGGAGGAGCGCAACCCGCGGGTCGCCGACAGCCAGGTGGCGGAGGCGACGTTCTACTTGAAGGGAGTGACGCTGCACGCCCGCGAGTGCAGCCCGGAGATGACCCACACGGTGCGCGAGCTTGCCGAGGACATGAGCCGGCAGGTGAAGAAACACCGGGAACTGCGTCGCAAGCGCCGCCGCACGCGGAAGCTTGTCGACCAGATGCGAGGACGTCCGGCCGAGGCACGGCCGTAGGGCCGCGGAGAGCCAACTAAAGGCGCCGGGCAAAGGTCACCGCAACCACACGGGACGCCCCCACGGCCCTCAGCGCTCGCGCGCAACTCCGACTATCCCGGCGACCGTCCCCGGTTTGGATCGGAGTGACCGCCTTGGCGCAGCCACGATTCCTTCAGCTCAAGAGAGGGCGACGCGTCTATGTCAGCGTGGTCCGGAACCTGATCAATTGGCGCGTCAGCCAAGACTCCAAGAAGAACATCCTGCCGCTCTGGGCTCTTCATGATTTGGGCCGCCCAGAGACCAAAGGAAAAATCCTCGGCATCTTCAAATCCCAGATCCAGATCAAGGTCGGCGGCGTCGACGGAAAAGCGATAGCGGTGATCTGGCGCACAGATCTCCACTTGATAACCGTCGTCGGCTTGGTGAACCTCGGCGCTCAACTCGTCAAGAAACCACGGCTTCCCATCGATAGCCATCCATAGCCGACCTCCCGCTTGATAGATCGCAGCTGGCTTCTCATCGATATATCCGAAGTGACCAGAGACGGCTTGCGTCCCAATCTTTCTAAGGAGGAAGCTGCGGACTGCAGACAGTCGATGGACACTCCTCTTGTCAAGCTCCAAGAGCCTTGAGGCATTCTCTGAATCCTTGAGATAGACCATGCTCATTTAGCTTAGATCACGACCCCCCGTGCGACATGCGCTCTCGCATATTTCCTCCCAAGTCCGACCTCGAGCCCTCAGCCACTCAACCGAAGGACCGAAAGGATGTCCGTACTTCCGCAAGTTCCGGCGATAGATGGCAACCTGACCCCGATTTCCAAACAAGGGGGTCCTGAGCTTGTAGCGCACGCCGATGGCCCGTCGCTTCCCATGCAAGCGCCTGGCTACCTGCTCCACTCCGAGACCACCCGCGAGCCACTCGTCTCTCAGATGAGCTAGTTCTCGAACCTCTTCTTCGTATCGCTCACGAAGACTGTTCCCTGCCATTGATTCATCCCGCCGTGCCTAGCGAAGAGGGAACCTATCTTCAACTGGATGTGGCGGGTCGTCGTGGAGGGCTCCAGCAACCAGGTAGTAGTACGCCCCCGGCTGGATTCGAACCAGCGACCGTCGGATTAGAAGTTCAGCCGGAAGGTGTCTAGCAGGTCGAATCTGGCCTGATGGAGCCGATCAAAATCCAAGGAGTTCGGCTGAGTTTGCTGGAGTTGGGGACCAATTTGGGGACCAAGTTCAGAGAAGCCAATCGCGCGCTCGGCGCTTCGGTGGTCGAGGTGGTGAGCGGACAACCTCAATCGTTGGCGGAAGTCTTCCCGGAGCTCCCCCCGGGATTTGAACTCCGAGACGGGCCCACCATCACGTCTTCGAATGGAAGATCCCAGACATAGCCCATGGCGAGGCATTTCTCGACTAGGCCGACCTCAAGGCCCATGTCCTCAAGCATGTTGGACTCGATTACCCAGAGCAAACGGCGATTGAAGCGGGCCAGGTCGCTCCCTTCAACTACCTTGTCACCCTTGTCGCTCCAATGGGTCAACCAGTTGCGGGTCTCGATCCCAGTCGCGACAAGTTCGTCCTCGAATCCTTCTGGCCATCTCTCAAGAGCGGCGCGCCGAACTAGCCAGGCCAGCCGCTCCCGCTGAGACTGGCGATTGCTGTACCGCAGATCTCGTTCATAGAGTTCTGTGATGAATGGGCTCTCGGGCAATGCGTCGAGCATTGCCTTGCGATATCTCCTGTGTTGAGACTTGGACAGAGGCTTCTCGTCATGAAGCGTCCGGTGATATGCCTCAGCGAACGCCATGAGATTGAGGAATTCGTTCTCGATAGTCATTCCAACCGAATTCAGCGTTCCGAACAAAAAGCTGGCTGCCGCGCCTAGTTTGCTATGGAAGTCAAACCAGAGGCGAATCAATCCCCCGGTATCGCCAGTGATCCCAGCGGGCAGAAGGTCGCGCTGATAAAAGCTATGAGTCGTTGCCTGCACAACACTCGTCTCATGCCGTTCAAAGAGACGAATCAGCGAGAAAGCATCGCTGGGGTCGGGGTATCCGGAGAGACTTTCGATCAGGGACTGCTCCCGGTTGGCGAAGATCATCAGATGGCGAAGCGGGTCGATCCATTCCGTTTGCCATTGCCTGAGCGAAAGCGCCTCTGGAACCGTCACGCTTAGTCCAGCGTGGGTCTCCTCGACCCAGCGATAGCGGCCGCCTGACTTGCGAGGTTCGACGACCAACTGAAGCTGACCTCCCCTCAACTCAAGATTGAGGATTTGAACATCACGGTCAGCCTTTCCCTTCCGCAACGTCGGCTCAATTTGAGACCACCCTCCCGTCAGCCACTCGCGCATCCCGCGCAGCGAAAGCTGGATTCGCGTGAACTTGATCTCATCGAGTGAGTTGACCTGGGTGCCAACCGCAAGCACCGCGGCGCGGATTTCGGCGCGCGAACGTTCTCCTGCCCATTGGAGGCTGCGGATCCCGCAATCGAAAAGCGTGAACTTCGCGCTTCCGAAGGTTTCGCCGTGCAATGCAGGCCAGAAGCGAGCTGATCTATCGTCGATTCCCGGAAGCCAATCAGCCCCGCCTACCGTGAGATCAATGCCGGCTTCTGGGTCGAAGGAAAGGCGGCCTGGAGCCAACTCGCCACCTGGCGGGGCAACAAGGATGTCCTCCGCGAAAGCTTCGCGGTACGCGGACGCTGGAAGCTTAGGGAAGGCCACGAAGCGAAACCCAGATCAGGTTGAGGAGCTGGCAGGCACTCCGCGCGTTCATCGTCGGGGGCTCCGGGTCCGGGTGGTCGAGCAAATCTCTGTCACCGCTTAGGTCGCCGCTTCCCCTCCCGGCGCCCCCGTCCGCTTCGGGACCTTTCTGAGTTGAGGCTTGCCGGCGTCGGCGAGCTTCGCGTTCAGCTTGTCCCGTTTCTCTGCCAGGAGCGCCGGCTGCACGAAGTAGTGAGCGAACAAGCCCTCCAGCGTGTCAAGGTTCCACTCAGCCTCGCCCGGCTCGACATCGACGACCTCTCCCGTGCTCTCGCTCTTGATTGGGTGGGCGGCGAAGTTGCCGATCACGCGGACGCCGTCGATCGCATCGCCCAGGTGAGCCGGGAGCTGGTTGATTGCCTCCCCGATCTCCTGGTCGAGGTTCCGCTTCTTGATCCCGGCCGTCTCGCGGAGAAGATGCTGAAGGCAGCGCCGGCTGAGCGCGGCGCTCGCTTTCGGGCTGTCGGGCAGGACTAGGCAGGCCTGCCGGTAGTCCTCGGCTAGGTCGTCGGGTACGCGCTTGTCGAGTGGGGCGCGGCTCGGCGCTTTCGGGTACACGATGACGTGATCCCAGTTCGGGGTAAGAGAGCTGATGCCCCCGCCGTCGCCGAAGGTCATTCTCGTCAACCGAATGATCGCGCGCCGGCATTCGGGGCATTCGGTCCACTCCGCCGTCCATTGGCCGTCGGTGCTTGAGCCGAGTTTTTGCTGAGCCCAAACGTCGTGAAATCCCTCTAGGCAGTGGGGGCACTTCATAGCGCGCTGATTGTAGTGAGCGAACTGGCAATCGGTGGGTTATTTGCCTGAGCCCTTAGCAAGCGGGAGAAAGGTCTACCGGAGCAAATCTGATGCACAACACTGTCACGCGTCAAGCTGTTCCAGCGCTTTCAACACTCGAACCCCCACCTCGGCGATCTCCTCGGCCGCCTCGCGCTGAACATACTCGCCGTGGACCGCCCGGTTGGCCAGCCCAAGGATGTCTTGGAGCGGCGCAGCAATCTCTTGCGGAAGAGCGTCGTTCTGCATGAGCTCCCGCGTCATCATGCCCAGGGAGCGGCCGCGAGTCGCGGGCGCAGGAACCCGCTGCTCATAAAGGCGACGTATCTCGCGCTCAAGATCCATTCGTAGTTTCGCTAGGCCAATCGGCGGGTCTCGTTCGGTCAACTCGATCACATCGAATGCGTCGGGCGGTTTCTGCGATTTCGATATTTCCGGCTCAATCGGAAGGTCGCCGGCCTGCAGGCGCAACCTCTGCGCGTCGGCAAGTCCGATTTGAGCCTCAAGCTCTCCAGCTCGTAACTTGGTGATGTAAGGAGCCAAAGGCACAACGAGAAGGAGTCCGAGCAAACCAAGACTCGTCGTATCAACTTTTGGGCATTCTGATTCGAAGAAGGTGTGGGCGATCAGCATTCCCACAGTCGCGACGGCGACGAACACATAAAGCAGCGGGGGAAGCCATCGGGGGACTCCGGGCGGCAGCAGATCGAAACTCGGATTTCGAGAGCTCTGACCCTGAGTTGAATCCTTGTTATCGCCCGTCACGTTACGCGAGCCCCGTCGGGTCAAATCCGCACAACAGACGCATCCGATTCAGCCTGCGCGAGTCAATCGGACAGGGCGAATGCGGAGGAAGTCCAAGGTCAGTGGCAAGCCCTTCAAGCAGGTCATCGAGAAACCTCATACCTCGCAGCGCGAGATTGCGAACAAAGGCAAGAGGAGCTACCGAGGACCACGGGGGTTCATCGCGTAGCCCCCATCGTGCTACTTCCTGAGTGCCTCCGCCAAGACCCCGAATAGCAGCAACCTGCTCCGTGCTTAGTTCCGAGATTCGCGACTCGCTGAAAGCCGAGGCGCCGACGTGATGGATCGTCGCTCCGCTCGGGCCAGCCTGATGGATGATCGGATCTCGGAATGCTTTTATGAGAGCAAGTAGCGGTGCTGCGCGCGAAGCAGCTTCAGCCGTGGCGTGATCTCCCTGTTGCCGCAAGACCTTACGAAAATGACGCTGCGAAAAGCCAACGCGAAGAGGGTCCCCAACCTCCTCTTCCGGTAATTCCAGCGCGAGAGCTGCAAGGCTCGCCAGCGTGTCAGATGCGGCCGCAAGCGCAGCAACCGCAGCGCGCAAGTGATAAAGCACCTCATCCGCCGTGGCGTTGTTGTGACTTAAACGATGCTCCTCACGCTCAATGGCATCCCGTGCCCGCAGCAATTCAGTCGCGCGAAGGTGGAGTGCCTGCTCAAGCCCGCTCATCGCCTGCACCCGCTTGTCTCGAGCGTCTTGCTCACGAAGCCACTGAAAAATCCGCCGACGATTGGGGAGACCAGCAACAGCAAGCTCATTTCGGACCGTGTAGTTGGAGATCGCCCTTGAATAGCCACCTTCAACCTCCTCATAGAGCTTTCCATAGGGTCGCAATGCCGCTCCCACCAGCGCCAGCGTCTCTCGAACCGAAAAGATGCCTTTCCACAAGTTCGTGAAGGGGCTCTTGCCTCGCTGGGCCAACAGCACGGGGTCGCCACAGACGAACAGATGACGCTTAGAACTCCTGTGAAAGGAAAGCCTCGGACCCGTTTCGATCAAACGCTCGTGATCGTCTGGGCTGAGTTCCAAATCTCCTGCAAGGCGTTCCCACTGGCCGAACAGCGGAATCACCCCAATGTAGCCATGTTCTTCTCCGAACATGCTGACCGCAACGCTGTCTTCATGGCCACGGCCAGGTCGCATCACTGCTGCCGGCACGTTCGAAGCAAAGCCATCCATCGCCCAGGTGGTAAGGCCATCCAGCTCATGCGAATCACAGAGCGAATAAAGGAACTCCGCCTCATCGGCTGCATCCCCATCAAGCCTTGAGAGCGAACGGCTATCCAGCGTCAATCGAAGAGCGGAACCCTCTGGATCAGGGTCAAAGGGATTGCGCTCGTCAGCCATGATCAGTGCCGTTCCGGTTCGCGCGTCACTGCTCCAGATTCT
>Ga0247755_1000076_pt1 | contig 11833 bp, 7 predicted proteins | sample UWRJL096311B4_FD_180948 | JGI IMG/M metagenome (GOLD analysis project Ga0247755, IMG submission 180948) | Plant litter microbial communities from Arlington Agricultural Research Station in Wisconsin, United States - UWRJ-L096-311B-4 | ecosystem: Environmental > Terrestrial > Plant litter >... | reverse complement strand
GCTGAGCCCCTTCTACGTGTCCCCGCAGCATGATGCCGGCTACGACGTCGCAGACTTCCGCGACGTCGATCCGGTCTTCGGGACCCTTGCGGACGCGGACGCGCTCATCGCGCGGGCGCACGAACTCGGGCTCAGGATCATCGTCGACATGGTGCCAAACCACACATCGTTCGAGCACGTGTGGTTTCGCGAGGCAGCCGTCGCGGAGATCGACTCCCCCGTCCGTCACCGTTACATCTACAGGGACGGCCGCGGACCGGATGGCGCGGAGCCGCCGAACAACTGGACCTCGGTGTTCGGTGGGCCGGCGTGGACGCGCGAGACCCGGCCAGACGGCACACCGGGCCAGTGGTACCTGCACCTCTTCGACTCCACCCAGCCGGACCTCAATTGGTCGCACCCGGAGGTCCAGGACGAGTTTGACGACATCCTCCACTTCTGGTTGAAGCGCGGCGTCGACGGGTTCCGCGTGGACGTGGCCCACGGCCTCATCAAGGAGGATGGCCTCCCGGACCACTTCCCCAACGAGGGCGGCGGCTCGATGGGCGGAAGCGAGTTCATCGCCACGCCGTACTTCGGCCAAGAGGGTGTTCACGACGTGTGGCGCCGCTGGCGACGCATCCTTGAGGGCTATGGCCCCGACCGCATTCTCGTCGCGGAGGCGTGGGTCTATCCCCTCACTCGCATGGCCAACTGGGTGCGGCCGGACGAGATGCACCAGGCCTTCAACTTCCCGTACCTCGAGACCGCGTGGGACGCCGATGCCCAACGCCGCATGATCACGGAGTCGCTCGCCGCGTTTAGCGGCGTGGACGCGCCGAGCACGTGGGTGCTCTCAAACCACGACACGGTGCGCCACGCGAGCAGGCTCGCCCTCACCGCCGTCAACCCGCAGGGCCACGGCATCGGCCCCAAGTCCGCGGGCCTTCCCATCCCCGACCTCGGCCTCAAGCGCGCTCGTGCAGCAACGCTGATGATGCTCGCGCTGCCAGGCTCTGCGTACGTCTACCAGGGCGAAGAGCTTGGCCTTCCAGAGCACGTCGACATACCAGACGACGCGCGTCAGGACCCGACCTGGTTCCGCACCGCCGGCGAGCGCTACGGTCGAGACGGGTGCAGAGTGCCGCTTCCTTGGGAGGCCGAGGCACCCGCATACGGCTTCAACACCACCGGCGAGTCCTGGTTGCCACAGCCCGACGCGTGGGCCGGCTTGGCGCGCGACGTCCAGTCCGGAGACCCCGCCTCGACGCTATCGCTCTACAAGGCCGCGCTCGCCGAGCGCGCCGCGCGAGACCTCGGCAATGGCACCGTCGAGTGGCTCGACCTTGGCGACGGCATCCTCGCCTTCGACAACGGAGACGTGCGGGTCATTGCCAACATTGGCGGCGACGAGGTGCGTTTCGAGGGCACCGTCATCGCAGCGTCGGGCCCCGTCAACGACACGGTGCCCGCAGACACCACCGTGTGGCTCTCACGCCGATAGTGTGAGCCTGCCATGGCCAAGATCCAGAAGGTTGCCGAACTAGCGGGAGTCTCCACCGCCACGGTGTCGCGCACGCTCGCGGGCAAGGCGAGCGTGACTCCAGAGACTCGCGCGCGCGTCGAGGCCGCCGCGAAGGAGTTGGGCTACGTGGTGTCCGCGACGGCATCGAGTCTCGCGTCCGGACGCACTCGCAATGTGGGCATCGTGATGCCATTCCTCACGGGTTGGTTCTTTACTCGCGTGCTCGCCGGGGCGCACGCGACGCTCGCCGACGCTGGCTACGACCTCACCGTTTATCACCTCGACATGTCCGACGCGACGGGCGCGGCAGAACGGCGCAAGCGCCTGTTCGCCGAGGTCTTGCGGCGGAAGCGTGTTGATGCGTTCATCGCCGTCTCGCTCGAGCTGACGGACGGCGAGATCGATGAGCTCCACGCTCTCGGTAAGCCGGTGGTCGGTGTAGGCGGAGAGATGAAGGGCACGCGAACCATCTCGCTCGACGACGCCGCGGCGATGCGGCTCGCAACCCAGCACGTGATCTCGCTTGGCCACAGCGTCATTGCGCACATTGGGGGTGCTCCCGAGCTCGATCGCGACTTCCGCATCGGGGCCGGGCGAAGGGCCGCGTACGAGGCGACGCTGCGCGAGGCCGGCCTTGTCGTCGACGAGCGCCTCGTCAGTTCCGCAGACTTCACGATGGACGGCGGCTACCGCGCGGCGCTCCAGCTGCTCGGCGACCCGAGCGTCGCCCCCACGGCACTCGTGTGCGCTTCGGACGAGATGGCCATGGGCGCGCTGCTCGCGGCGCGCGACCTCGGCCGCGAGGTTCCGCACGACCTCAGCGTGGTGGGCATCGATGGACACACCCTCGGCGAGTTCTGGGGGCTGACAACCGTTGCGCAATACCCGGAAGACCAGGGGCGACTCGCGGCGGAGGCGCTACTTCGCGAACTTGACGGCGACGAGGTCGCCAAGGAGCACTTCTCGGTGCCATTCAAGCTGGTCGTGCGACGCTCGACGCGCGCGCCGCAACCGCAACGCTAGACTCAGCTACTCCGTCGGCGTTGCTGGCTTGCGGGTCCGTGGCTTCGCGGCCGGCTTGGCGGCCGCCTTTGCGGCCGGCTTCGCTGCTGGCTTGGCCTCTGGCGCGGGCGCCTCGACCGGAGCCGCCTTCGTAGCGGGCGCGCGCTTCGCCCGTGGCTTGGGCGCCGGGGCAGGCACTGCCGCGGGCTCGTCTTCGACGATGATTGCATCGGCGGGCTCGGCGATCGCGTCGACCACGACAACCTCATCGGCGACCACCGTCGCGGTTGGAATGCCCGCCGGCGCAACGAATCCCGCGGGCTCAACTACGGCGTCGGCCGTAACCGTGCGCGGCAAGTACTGGTCACGCAGGCCGGGCAGGAAGCGCGCGACCACGGCAAACAGGATGGCAAGGACGAACGCGACGACCGCCATGCCTAGCAGCCTCGTCGCGATCGGACCGGAGGCATTGTCGGCCACGAAATTGCTGAGGAAGGTGCCACCACCACCCGTCTCGCCGCCAGGCACCGCGGAGGCGATTTGCGCGGGGATGATCCGGCGCACAGCGACCGAGACGGCGAACACGATGAATGCGATCCCGACGAGTGCGCTCACCCAGTACCACCTGCTCCGCGGGGCGACGAAGAAGCCCGCGACGATGAGCACGATTCCCGCGAAGAGGCCCCACGTCGCGACGACCTTGAGCGCGCTGTAAACCTGGCGCACGGAGTCGAACGTCGCGGCATCCATGACCTCGCGCTCGATGGGCGGCACCGTCACCTCGGGGATAAAGGGTCCAACCACGGGGATCTGGTCGATGCGATCGTTGACGCGATCGGAGAGGTCGATGGTGATCACGAACGGTGCGCTCGGGCGGTCGGGCATGGTGATCTGGTCCGTGAGCTCGCCCTCGAGTTTCTGCACAGACGTCGTGACCGCCTCATTGACGCGATCCGAGGCGAGCACGTTGGCGATCGCCGTCTGAATCTCGGGCTCGAAGGCAACGATGAGCCTGCCAATGAACCGCCCCTCCGTCTGCTCGACGAGGCGATCGGTGATGCGCCCTGCCGTCGCGTCGGCGAAGCCGGGGTCGTCGAGAAGCTTCTGGGTGAGCTTTGTCGCAGCGCTGCCGTCTTCGATGGCCGCAACGGCCTTGCCTGCCACGGACCAGCCCACGAGCAGCATCGTCCCCAAGAGAACGAGGAACGCAGCACCGGCAAATCGCAACCACCTCATGAGCGAACTCCTTTCGTCCCCCGCGAGGCGAGGCCAAACATCACCAACGAGACCATCATGGCACCGACCGCGACCCAACCCATGGTGGTCACGACCGTGCCTTGAGCGTGACTCACAATTTCTACGATGACCGCGTCCACGACCCCACCACCGGCGATGCGCTCCGCGATGGTTTGGGGCTCGAACGCCGTCAGCAGGAGCCACAGTACTCCCGCAATGACTCCAATCGCGAGGAACAACTTGGCGAAATACCAGCGCTTGCGGTGACTCACGAGGATGCCAAGGGCAACGAAGGCGAGCCCGATCCACAGGAACCACGCCTTCGCAAAGTGCAGCGCGTCCCACGCGGTGCGCGCCCTGTCCGCCGTGGCGTCGTCCATGACCTGGACGGGGATTGAGGGAACCGCGATCTCGGGAAGCGAGTCACCGATCACCGGGATCTGCGCGAGCTTGTCATTCACTTGTGGACTCAGGTCGAGCTCGATCGTGATCGAGCCGGTCTCGTCGCCATTGAGCGACGCGACAACCTGTTCCCTGATCGACTTCGTCTGCGCGTGAACGAGGTCGACGAAGCCCTCAGAGCTCACGATCGCCGCGATGAGCGCTTGGGTGATGCCCTCGATGCCTGGCGTGGTGGAGTCGATGCCTGCCGCGTCGAGCGCGATCAGCACCTGCTCGGTGGCGTTCTCGACGAGAGCTGTCTGCGCGGATTCAGTGACGATCGCGCGAGCGGTCGCGTCCTCGATCACGGTGCCGTTCTCGATCGAGTTGAGCGCCGCCCAGCTGGCAGCCCACGTTGCGATCAGCAACGCGCCAAGCACGATGCACAAGGCGGACATCCAGGTTCGCAGTGCGCTCACGATTCCTCCCAGCCAAAGAACACGCGCTCCGTTACCGCTCGCGCGTGCCGCGCCGCACGCGCGTACGCCTCATCGAGTTGCGCGCCGGTGAGCGAAGACTCAGTGATGTCGGCAAGCACTGCCAGTTCGCGCACGTCGGAGGGAAGGACGTCGGTGTCGCGCGCCGTGCCGCGCAGTGCCATCGCTCCGCGCAGATCTGTCGCGAGCCGCCAAGCCTCGGCAAGCACCTCCCCGTCCGACGCGGTGAGGAGCTTTGCGTCGACGGCGGCAGTGAGCGCGGCGAGGGTTTCCGTGGTCTGTAGCGATGGATGGTCGTGGCCGTGTTGCAACTGCGTGAGCTGAACGCTCCACTCAACGTCGGAGAGCCCACCGGGACCCAGCTTGAGGTGCCGGCGCTTGTCCACTCCGCGGGGAAGCCGTTCGGATTCCATGCGCGCCTTCAGGGTGCGCATCTGCTTGAGCGCGCCGTCGGGCAGCGAGGTCGGGTACCTCACGGGGGCAATCATGTCGATGAAGTCGGCGCGGAGCGATTCGTCTCCCGCGCACGGCCGAGCACGCAGTAGCGCCTGCGCCTCCCACGGGTCAGACCATCGGCCGTAATACCTCGCACACGACTCGAGCGAGCGCGCGAGCGGGCCGTTCTTGCCCTCTGGCCTCAGATCCGCATCGATCTGCAGCGGCGGCTGGGCGTTGACTGCCTGCAGTAGTTGGCGAACCATCGAGGCCACCTGCACGGCGCTGGTCTGAATTGCCTCGGCCTGGGTGCCATCGCCGCCGCCGTCCCACACGAATTGCACGTCTGCGTCGGAGCTGTATGTCATCTCCCTGCCGCCGAATCGCCCCATGGCCACCACGATCATGCGCTCGGGCATGGCCTCCGCGCCGCGCTCCTCGGTGACGAGCCAGCGCGCGATGCGCAGCGCTCCCTCGACGAGCACGTCGGCGGCGGCGGTCACCGCTTGGGTAGCGCCCGACGGATTGACGAGACCCAGTGCGTCGGCTGCCGCGATGCGAAGCAGTTCCCTGCGGCGAAGGCCGCGCAGCGCCGTGATCGCCTGGTCGCGGTCATTCGAGCGCGTAAGGATCGCATCTGCCTCTCCCCACAGTCGCGCGTACGTGCGCGGCTCGAGTTCGGCATTGTCGTCGAGCCACGAGACGGACTCCGCAGACGCGAGCAATGACTTTGCGGCGTACACCGATGTGGAGAGCAGTCTCGCGAGTCGTTCGGCAGCCGTGCCGGAGTCCCTAAGCAACTTGAGGTACCACTGCGCATCGCCGACGTGCTCGCTTAGCTGCCGGAACGCGAGCAGCCCCGCGTCGGGATCCGGGCCCTGCGCGAACCACCCGATCATCGCGGGCAGGAGCTGGCGCTGGATCGATGCGCGCCGTGACACGCCATCCGTGAGCGCAACGATGTGCCGTTGTGCGTCGATCGGGTCCCTGAAGCCAACCGCGGCGAGCCTCGCCCTGGCCGCCTCGTCGTCGAGCGCGACCTCGTCCGCGCTGAGCCTCGCGACCATGGGAAGGATGGGCCGGTAGAACATCTCGAGGTGCATCGCACGCACATCACGCCTGGTATCGAGCCACACCTCGGTCATGTACTCGACGGTCGCGAATCCCGACGCTCTCGCAAGGATGCGCAGTCCGTCATCATCCGCGGGCATGAGGTGGGTTCGGCTGAGCTTGCGCAGCTGGAGACGGTGCTCCCACACGCGGAGCTGCCGGTACGCGCGATCCATCGATGCCGCCTGGGCGCGGCCCACGTAGCCGCCGTGGCGAAGCGCTCGCAGTGCGTCGAGGGTGCCACGAAGGCGCAGCTTCTCGTCCGCGCGGCCGTGGACGAGCTGCAGCAACTGGATCGTGAACTCGACGTCCCTCAGACCGCCAGGCCCCAGCTTGATCTGCCTGTCCGCTTGGTCCCTCGGGACGTGCTCCTCGACTCGCCTACGCATCGCCTGGGCGGACTCGACGAACCCCTCGCGCTCAACGGCCGTCCACACCATCGGCCACACAGCATCGAGGTACGCCTGCCCCAACTCTGGGTCACCGGCTATGGGCCGCGCCTTGAGAAGTGCCTGGAACTCCCAGGTCTCCGCCCACCGTTCGTAATACGCCTTGTGGGACGCCACGTTGCGCACGAGGGGACCGTCCTTGCCCTCGGGCCGGAGTGCCGCGTCAACCTGCCACAGGGGCGGCTCAGCACCCGCGGAGTCGCACGTTCGAGAGGCCACCGTGGCGAGCCGCGTCGCGATGCGCAGCGACTCGTCGTCGTCCGCACCGTCTGCCGGCTCCGCAACGAAGATGACGTCGACGTCGGAGACATAGTTGAGCTCGCGCGCCCCGCACTTGCCCATCCCGATGATGGTGAGTCGCGCTTTGGCGTGCTCCTTCTCCCCCGCCCTTGCGATCGCGAGCCCGGCCTCGAGCGCCGCGCCAGCGAGGTCCGCGAGCGCGGCGCCAACCTCGGGGAACAATGCAGTCGGATCGTGCGAATAGAGGTCCTCGGCAGCGATCCTGAGGAGCGCCCGACGGTAGGCAACGCGCATCGCGGCGACAGCGTCGGGCCCATGCATGGCCGCAACGGGAACATCCGCTTGAGGGTCGGCGCCCACCGCGGCGAGGAGCGCGGCGCGCACGTCGACGCCCTCGAAGCTCGCACCGTCCGGCCATGCGGCGAGGTCCGCGACGTACTCGGGGTGACGGACCAAGAAATCACCGAGCGCGAGCGAGCCGCCGAGCAACACGCCCAGCTTGCCGCCGCCAACGGAGTCGCGAAGGTCGGCGAGCGGTGCGGCCACGCCAGCGGCACGCGCGGCCTCGGCAAGGCGCAACAACTGGAGCAGCCCCGCATCGGGGTCTGCCAGGTATGACAGCGTGTGTGCGGGATCTGCAATGGTCACGCCCGTGACCTCAACGATCTCCCCAAGCAGGCGCTCTGCGCGCTCGGGATCCGCGACGCCTGAGCGGCGAAGCTTGGTGGCTAGCGAAACCTCGCGCGTGCTCACATCAACCCCGGGTGGGGACTACAGCACCGAGAGATATTGCTGGAGCTCGTAGGGAGTGACCTGGGCGCGGTACGCCTCCCACTCCGCACGCTTGTTCCGCAGCACGAAGTCGAAGACCCGCTCGCCAAGCGTCTCCGCCACGAGCTCGGACTTCTCCATGACCGCGATCGCGTCGGCGAGCGACGCGGGAAGCGGCTCGTAGCCCATCGCGCGACGCTCGGAAGCGGAGAGTTCCCAGACGTCATCCTCCGCACCGTCGGGCAACTCGTAGCCGCCCTCGATGCCCTTGAGCCCGGCGGCGAGCATGACCGCGAACGCGAGGTACGGGTTCACAGCTGGGTCCATCGCGCGGTACTCGACGCGGGTCGACTGGCCCTTGCCCGGCTTGTGAATCGGCACGCGCACAAGGGCGGAGCGGTTGTTCGAGCCCCAGCACACGTACGACGGCGCCTCCGCGCCACCCCAGAGTCGCTTGTACGAGTTCACGTACTGGTTCGTGATGGCCGTGATCTCCGGCGCGTGCTTGAGCAGCCCGGCCATGAACTGGCGAGCGACCGTCGAGAGCTGGTGATCGGCGCCGGACTCGTAGAACGCGTTGCGGTCACCCTCGAAGAGGCTCATGTGGGTGTGCATTCCGGAGCCGGGGCTGTCCGCGAGCGGCTTGGGCATGAAGGAGGCGAACACCCCCTGTTCGAGCGCGACCTCCTTGATGACGGTGCGGAACGTCATGATGTTGTCGGCCATCGTGAGCGCGTCTGCGTAGCGGAGGTCGATCTCGTTCTGGCCCGGGCCCGCCTCGTGGTGGCTGAACTCCACGGAAATGCCCATCGACTCGAGCATCGTGATCGCGGTGCGGCGGAACTCGTGGGCTGTGCCGCGCGGCACGTTGTCGAAGTAGCCGGCCTGGTCAACGGGCTTGGGGACCTGGCCTTCGACGGGCGGCTCGAAGAGGTAGAACTCGATCTCGGGGTGCGTGTAGAACGTGAAGCCGAGCTGCGACGCCTTGTCGAGCGTGCGCTTGAGCACCTGGCGCGGGTCGGAGAGCGCTGACTCGCCATCCGGTGTGAAGATGTCGCAGAACATGCGCGCCGCGCCTTGGCGGTCGCCGCGCCACGGCAGGATCTGGAACGTCGCGGGGTCCGGCTTGGCGATCATGTCCGCCTCGTAGACGCGCGTGAGGCCCTCCACGGCGGAACCGTCGAAGCCGATTCCCTCGCTGAATGCGTTCTCGAGCTCCGCGGGAGCGATCGCCACGGACTTGAGGATCCCAAGTACGTCCGTGAACCACAGGCGGATGAAACGGATGTCGCGCTCCTCGACGCTGCGGAGCACGTATTCCTGCTGCTTGTCCATGTGCCTATCCTGCCCTATCGATGTGTCGGTCGTGTGACGTGACCGGCCCGTGCGCGCCGCGTAGTCTTTCGCCATGCCGACGCTGCGGATCGCCCTCGCCCAGGTCAACCCCTGCGTGGGTGACATCGCTGGTAACTCGGCACTTGTCCTTGCGGCCTGCCGTGCGGCTGACGAGGCGGGCGCTCGGCTCGTGCTGTTGCCAGAAATGGTCATCACTGGTTACCCGATAGAGGACCTTGCGTTGCGCGAGAGCTTCCAGCGAGCGGCGGCTGCCGCGGTCTCGTCCCTCGCGACGGATCTCGTTGCCGGAGGTCTCGGGCACCTCACCGTGGTACTCGGTTCGCTCGGCACGGCAACGACCAACGGCGCGCCCGACGGCCGACCCACCAATCGCGCCCACGTCCTGAAGGGCGGGGCGAGCGTCGCGCAGTACGACAAGCACCACCTCCCCAACTACGGCGTCTTCGACGAGCGCCGAATCTTCGCCCCAGGCGACTCACCGTGCGTGATCGACGTCGATGGTGTGCGCGTTGGAGTAGTGATCTGCGAGGACATTTGGCAGGACGGCGGTCCCGTCGCCGAGATGGCGGGCCGCGACGTCCAGTTGTTGGCCGTGCTCAATGGCTCCCCGTTTGAAGAGGGAAAGGGGCGCGTCCGCACGGAGCTCGCACGGCGTCGGGCCAAAGAAGTGAGCGCACCACTCGCCTACGTCAACATGTGGGGCGGCCAGGACGACCTCGTCTTTGACGGCCACTCCTTCATCGTGGGCGCGGACGGCAAATGGCTCGCGAATGCCCCTGGCTTCGCGGACGCGCTGCTGCTGTGGGACGTGCCCGGCGACGATGAGGCGCCGACGCAGGGCGCCGTCGTCGACTTCGCCTCAGACGACGAGCAGGTGTATTGGGCATGCGTGACCGGTCTGCGCGACTACGTCATCAAGAACGGCTTCTCCTCGGTGGTTCTCGGAATGAGCGGGGGGATCGACTCCGCCCTCACAGCCGCCATGGCGGCGGACGCGATCGGCGGCTCGAACGTGGTCGGCGTGTCGATGCCATCCACGTTTTCTTCGGACCACTCCAAGGACGATGCCGCGGATCTCGCGAAGCGGCTCGGAGCCGACTACCGCGTGCAACCCATCGCCGCAGTTGTCGATGCCTTCCAGGGCGAGCTCGCGCTCACGGGCGTCGCTGAGGAGAACCTCCAGGCGCGCGTGCGCGGCGTGATCCTCATGGGGATCTCGAATCGCGAGGGGCATCTCGTCATCGCGCCGGGCAATAAGTCAGAGCTCGCTACCGGGTACGCGACGATTTACGACGCGGGCTCGATCGGCGGATTCGCTCCGCTCAAGGACGTCGACAAGTCGCGCGTGTGGCAACTCGCGAGGTGGCGCAACGATCTCGCGGCCGCGCGCGGAGAGGTCCCGCCCATTCCGGAGAACTCGATCACCAAGGCGCCGTCCGCCGAGCTTCGCCCGGGCCAGACGGATCAGGATTCCCTCCCCCCGTACGACCTCCTCGACGAGGTGCTGGATGCCTACGTTGAGCACGCGGAGGGCCGAGAGGAATTGCTCGCTCGAGGTTTCGACGCCGCCGTTGTGGATCGCGTTCTGGCTCTTGTCGATCGCGCGGAGTGGAAGCGCCGCCAGTATCCGCTCGGCCCCAAGGTGACGGCCCTCGCGTTCGGTCGCGACCGGCGCTTGCCCGTGACGAGCCGCTGGCGCGAGTTGTAGCCCTTCTACGGCGTCCTGTGTGTCGCTGCGGACCACTTATTGATGTGTCCCAGCGTCCTGCGTGTCGATCCGAACCACTTCTCCCCGCGCGCCCCTGCCGCCGATCGCGCCGTACGGTCCCGAGAATCACATCGCGCATCCGTCTAGACCTGGTTCAGATCGACACACAGGATGCAGCGTGGCCCGCAAAGTGGTTCCCAACGACACACAGCGTGCACCGGCTCGACCTGAGCGCACGAAACCGACGTCCATGCACCCATAACAATCGGAGGGGGCCCCGCGCCGTAAGGTTGTCGCATGGCCAAGGTCAGGATTCATCACTTCCGCGAGATGAAGCAGCGCGGCGAGAAGATCACGATGCTCACCGCGTACGACTACCCAACGGCTCGCGCCTTTGACGCCGCGGGGGTCGACGTCCTCCTTGTGGGCGACTCTCTCGCAGACAACATCCTTGGTTACGACTCGACGCAACCGCTCACTCTCGACGACATGGTGCCGTTCGTGCGCGCGGTCGCTCGCGGCGCCGAGCGTGCTTTTGTCGTCGCCGACCTTCCATTCGGCACGTACGAGGCGTCACCGGAGCAGGCCGTCATGTCGGCCGTCGACATGGTCAAGCGCACGGGCGCAACGGCGGTGAAGTTCGAAGGCGGCCGCAGGATCGCGCGCCAGGTCAAGGCCGTGACCGATGCGGGCATCCCCTTCATGGGTCACCTTGGCTTCACACCGCAGAGCGAGAATGCCCTCGGGGGTCGTCGCATTCAGGGTCGCGGAGATGGCGCGTACGACGCGATGCTCGCCGATGCCCTCGCGCTCCAAGAGGCGGGCGCCTTCGCCATTGTGCTCGAGATGGTGATCGCCCCGGTCGCCGAGAAGCTCAGCGCTGCGCTCGACATCCCCACCATCGGCATCGGCGCGGGCGTCAACACCGACGGCCAGGTGCTCGTGTGGCTCGACGCCGCCGGCGTCGGCGACTGGCACCCCTCGTTCTCCAAGCAGTTCGGAGAGATCGGCAAGGCCATGACCGACGCCGCGGCCGGCTACGTCGCAGAGGTCAAGGGCGGGACGTTCCCCGCCGCAGAGCACACCTTCGACGAGTAGCTCGCTAGTCCTCGTCCCCGTCATCCCCGCGCCACGCGCGGTCCTC
>Ga0247755_1000075_pt1 | contig 11913 bp, 10 predicted proteins | sample UWRJL096311B4_FD_180948 | JGI IMG/M metagenome (GOLD analysis project Ga0247755, IMG submission 180948) | Plant litter microbial communities from Arlington Agricultural Research Station in Wisconsin, United States - UWRJ-L096-311B-4 | ecosystem: Environmental > Terrestrial > Plant litter >... | reverse complement strand
GCTGATGCGCCTGAGCGAGTTCTGGGAACTCGCCGACTCCGTTTTCGGCCCCGCCTACTCGCGCACCCTCGCGCGCCAATTGTGGCTGACCGCCTTTGGCTCCACCCCTGCGCAGGCTCTCGAGGCCGGCGTGCCACCGCGCGACGTGTGGCACGCGTGGTGCGAAGAGATGCAAATCCCCGTTGAGGAGCGCGACGGCCGTGATCGCACGCGCAATGTTCCTCCGCCGCGCTAATTCGGCGTGTCGCTTCCATTCGAACAGACGTTCGATTAACGTGGTGTCCACAGGGAACCGAAGCCCACATCTTGTCCACAGGGCGAGCTTGGACCGGGGACCGTGTCAGTGGTCGCGATTAGCGTCGTAGACACAGGCAGATCAGGCAGGGATGCCACGGACGATGGGACACACAATGGCGAACTCGACGGACCGCAACAAGGCTCTTGAGGCCGCACTCGGTCAGATCGACAGGCAGTTCGGCAAGGGCTCAGTGATGAGGCTCGGAGAGCACGAGGCGGTCGCCGTCGAGGCGATCCCCACCGGCTCCATCGCGCTGGACATCGCGCTCGGCATCGGCGGGCTCCCGCGCGGCCGCATCGTCGAGATCTACGGTCCCGAGTCCTCCGGAAAGACCACCGTTGCGCTGCACGCCGTGGCGAGTGCACAGAGGCTTGGTGGCATCGCTGCCTTCATCGACGCGGAGCACGCGCTCGACCCCGAGTATGCAAAGCGCCTCGGCGTCGACACCGACAACCTCATCGTGTCGCAGCCCGACACCGGCGAGCAGGCGCTCGAGATCGCCGACATCCTGATCCGCTCCGGCGGCATCGACATCCTTGTGATCGACTCCGTTGCGGCACTCGTTCCCAAGGCGGAGATCGAGGGCGAGATGGGTGACTCCCACGTCGGCCTCCAGGCGCGGCTCATGTCGCAAGCGCTGCGCAAGATCACCGGCGCGCTCAGCAACACCAACACCACTGCCATCTTCATCAACCAGTTGCGCGAGAAGATCGGCGTGTTCTTCGGCTCACCAGAGACGACCACCGGCGGCAAGGCACTCAAGTTCTACGCTTCTGTGCGCCTCGACGTGCGTCGAATCGAGACGCTCAAGGAGGGCACGGAGCCCGTCGGTAACCGCACCCGCGTGAAGGTCGTGAAGAACAAGATGGCGCCGCCGTTCAAGCAGGCGGAGTTCGACATCCTCTACGGCCAGGGCATCTCTGCGGAGGGCGGAATTATTGACCTCGGCGTCGAGCACGGCTTCGTCAAGAAGTCCGGCTCGTGGTACACGTACGAGGGAGATCAGCTGGGTCAGGGTAAGGAAAATGCCCGCCAGTTCCTTAAGGACAACCCGGCTCTCACCGTTGAGATCGAGGGCAAGATCAAGGCCAAGCTAGGCGTGGGCGTAATCCCCGTCGGCGAGGAGTCGCAAGACATCCACGAGGCCGATGGCCTCGCAAGCGTCGAAGGTGCAGACTCCAAGGCCGCAGAGGCCGACATCGCCGCGGCCGTCGCCAAGGAAGACGCACCCTTCTAGCAATGACTCGCGCTCGGCGGGAGGACGCCCCCACGACACCGGCGGACCCCGCCGAGCGCGCGCGAGAGATCGCGCTCAGAATTCTCACCCACTCGCCAAAGTCCTCCGCGCAGTTGCGTGAGCGGCTCGTGGCTCGAGACGTCGAGCCCGCACTCGCGGACAGCCTCATCGCACGCTACGTGGAGGTGGGATTGTTGGACGATGCGACGCTGGCCGCGCAGATCGCGCGCACGCGGCACAACGAGCGTGGTCTTGCACCCAGGGCCATTCGCATGGAGTTGCAGCGCAAGGGTTTCTCGAAGGAAGACATTGCGGCCGCGCTCGAGCCGATCGACGATGTCATCGACGATCGAGCCAAGGAGCTCGCACGCAAGAAGTGGGACTCCCTTTCACGCCTCGACACAGAGGTCAAGACGCGCAGGGTCGTGAGCATGCTTGCGCGCCGCGGATACTCCCCATCGAACGCGTTTGCAGTCGTGAAAGACTGGCAACGTGCCGATAAGGCAGGTGACAACTACTAGGCCGAGGGGAGTGCAGTGGAACCCACCGCAGTGATCCTGCTGCTCCTTGGCGCGTCGCTGGTCTCGCTTCTCCTGGTGTTCTTTGCCCGGAGAGAGGCGCAGGCCGCGCGTTCTGCTGCCAATGCCGAGGCCGAATCGTTGCGCGAGGACGCTCGCGCGATGCTCGCGGAGGCGCAGCGACGCGAGGAGCGCGTTGCCCTGCGAGAGAAGGACTCCTCTGCCGATCAACGCGCGCAGCAGCAGTACGCGCGCCAGCTTGACGAGCGTGTGGCCGTCGTCGCGAGGGACGAGCGCAGGCTCAACGACGAACGTGCCGCGCTCGAGAAGGAACTGACTCGCCGAGTCGCCGAGGCCGCCGGTCTTTCCGTTGACGAGGCCCGGGTGGAACTCAGTGCGCGATTGCGCGCGGAAGCTGAGGCGGACATTGTCGTCGAGCGCCGGCGCCTCGAGCGAAATCTCCAGCGGGAGATCGACACGAAGGCGCGCGAGGTGCTCGTCGAGGCGATGCAGCGCCAGAGTGGGGCGACGAGCGCGCAAGCTTCCGTGACGTGGATAGACCTCCCATCCGAGGAGATGAAGGGCCGCATCATCGGCCGCGAGGGACGCAACATTCGCGCGTTCGAGGCGCTCACGGGCGTCAACGTGATCGTCGAGGACGGCGTCAACGCGGTCCAGCTGTCGTCGTTCGACGTCGAGCGCCGCGAGGTCGCAGAGGTGACCCTGCGCGCGCTCGTCGAGGACGGTCGCATTCAGCCCCACCGCGTTGAACTCGAGTACGCGAAGGCGATCGCAGGCGCGCACCAGCGCAACATGGACGCGGGCCTCGACGCTCTCGAGGCCGTGGGCATGCGGGGGGTCGATCAGGAACTGATCGCGACCCTAGGCAGGCTGCGGCTACGCAGTTCGTACGGCCAGAACGTGCTCGCGCACCTCGTGGAGTCTGCCGGCATTGCGGCAGAACTTGCCAAGCTCGTTGGCGCGAACGTTGAGATCGCCCGTAGGGCCGCGTTCCTTCACGACCTTGGCAAGGCGTTTACCGGCGAGCGCGAAGGCACGCATGCCGCGATCGGTGCCGAGCTGGCCCGAGTTCACGGCGAGGAGGAGGCAGTCGCCCACGCGATCGCGGCTCACCACGACGAGGTAGCGCCGCAGTCAGTCGAGGCCGTGATCGTCCAGGTTGCCGACGCGGTCTCTGCGGCCCGACCCGGGGCACGCAGGGAGGACCTCGACGGCTACACCGAGCGCATGGAGTCGCTCGAGAAGTTCGTGGCTGAGCATGCTGGGGTGGCGAGGGCGCTAGCGATGTCTGCGGGCCGCGAGGTGCGCGTCGTCGTGGAACCCTCCGAGGTTGACGATGACGGCGCCCAGCGACTGGCACGTACACTTGCCGAGCACATCAGCAAGGAATTCAACGTCCCTGGAGAGATCAAGGTGACCGTAATCCGCGAACTTCGCGCGGAGGCCGTCGCCAACTAAGGCCCATGACCGCAACCCCCACGTACGTCGTCAAGACGCTCGGCTGCCAAATGAATGTGCACGACTCCGAGCGCATGGCCGGCCTCCTCGAGGGCGCCGGTTATGAGGCTGCCCCCGCGGGCACCGAGATCGCCGACGTCATCGTGATCAACACGTGCGCGGTCCGCGAGAACGCGGCGAACAAGCTCTACGGCAACCTCGGCCAACTCGCCCATGCAAAGTCCCAGCGTCCGGGCATGCAGATCGCCGTTGGCGGCTGTCTCGCGCAAAAGGATCGCGGAGAGATCGTTGCCAAGGCGCCGTGGGTTGACGTCGTCTTCGGCACGCACAACATCGACGTGCTCCCCGTGCTCCTCGAGCGCGCGCGCCACAACGCGGAGGCGCAGATCGAGATCGAGGAGTCGCTCAAGACCTTCCCCTCGACGCTTCCGAGCCGGCGCGACGCGATCGCGTCCGGCTGGGTGTCGATCTCTGTGGGCTGCAACAACACCTGCACGTTCTGCATCGTCCCAAGCCTGCGCGGCAAGGAACGAGACCGCCGCCCAGGCGAGATCCTTGCCGAAGCGTCGGCCCTCGTCTCCCAGGGTGCGGTGGAGATCACCCTGCTTGGTCAGAACGTTAATTCCTATGGCGTGGGCTTCGGCGACCGCGCCGCGTTCGCCAAGCTGCTGCGCGCATGCGGCGACATCGAGGGCCTTGAGCGCGTGCGCTTCACGTCGCCCCACCCGGCGGCGTTCACGGACGACGTCATTGCCGCAATGGCGGAGACCCCCAACGTCATGCCGAGCCTGCACATGCCGTTGCAGTCGGGCTCGGACAGGGTGCTACGCGCGATGCGCCGCTCATATCGCTCGGACAAATTCCTTGGGATTCTCGAGCGTGTGCGCGCGGCAATGCCCGATGCCGCGATCACCACGGACATCATCGTGGGCTTCCCCGGTGAGACCGAGGAGGACTTCGAGCAGACGCTGCGCGTGGTCGAGGAGAGTCGCTTCGCGAGCGCGTACACGTTCCAGTACAGCCCGCGCCCGGGCACCCCGGCGTTCGAGCTGCCGTCCTTGCCTAAGAGCCAAGTGCAAGAGCGCTACGTGCGCCTCCACGCGCTACAGGAGCGCATGGGCCTCGAGGAGAACCAGCGCCAGGTTGGACGCACCGTTGAGGTGCTGGTCCTCGATAGCTCGAGCAAGGAGACCGGCGGCCGCAAGGACGCCGAGCGTTCGCGCCTGAGCGGGAGGGCACCGGACAACAGGCTCGTGCACTTCAGCATGCCCGACGCTGTGGTTGAGAATGGCGCTGCGCGTGGCTCAGGCTCGCAGGTCCCACGTCCTGGTGACATGGTCACCGTGGACGTCACCTATGCGGCGCCGCACCACCTCGTCGCCGACGGCGCTCTGGCAGGCGGCACGTACGTCGTGCGTCGCACCCGAGCGGGTGACACGTGGGACGCGGTGCGGGCGGGTGAGCACGCACACTCGGCACACGGGCACGGCGCGAGCGGTGGCTGCGGCGACTCGTGCGGCACGGAAGGCGCAACCCCCGGCGTCGTGGGACTCGGCATTCCCTCGCTGCGCCCCAGCACGCTGTGACGGGCGCCCCCGCGGTCATAGCGATCGTCGGCGCTACGGCCACGGGCAAGTCCTCGGTGGGCCTCGCCGTCGCCGAGCGCCTCGACGGCGAGATCATCAACGCGGACTCGATGCAGTTCTACCGCGGCATGGACATCGGCACGGCAAAGTTGTCCTTTGCGGAGCGCCGCGGCATCCCGCACCACCAGCTCGACACCCTCGACGTCCACGAGGACGCCTCGGTGGCGCGCTTCCAGGCGGACGCACGCGCTGACATCGACGCGATCCACGCGCGCGGGCGCCGCGCGATCGTCGTTGGCGGCTCGGGTCTCTACCTGCGCGCGTTGCTCGACCGGTTCGAGTTCCCTGGCACCGACGAGGCGACACGCGCACGCCTCGAAGAGCGCGCGCGAGTCGAAGGTCCAGGCATCCTGCACCGCGAGCTCGCCGCGAAGGACCCCGTTGCCGCCGAGCGCATCCAGCCGCAGAACGCCAAGCGCATCGTGCGCGCACTCGAGGTCATCGAACTCACGGGCGAGCTTTACTCCTCAAGCCTGCCCACCCACGAGTACGAGATTCCGGCCGTTCAAGTTGCCTTGCGCCTCGACTACGAGAGACTCGATCCCCGCATCGACGCGCGCGTGGACCACATGTGGGAGTCGGGTCTCGTGGACGAGGTCGAGCGCCTCGTGGGGGCCGGAATCCGCGATGGCGTGACCGCGCGCCGCGCCGTCGGCTATGCGGAGAGCCTGCGCCACCTCGACGGCGAGCTGACCGCCGAGGAGACGCGAGAGCTCATCGCGCGCAATACTCGCAGGCTGGCACGGCGGCAGGCCCGCTGGTTCCAACCCGATCCCAGGGTGACGTGGGTGGATGCCCCGGCCACGGCGTCGGGCGTGCAGGAGACTGCCGACGCGGTGGTGACGGCCGCGCTGGGTTCCGCCAACCCGCATTCCCCCACGTAACCTAGGCGCATGACCACGCTCGCGTTTACCAAGGGACACGGCACGAAGAATGACTTTGTGTTGCTGTTCGACGAGCGCGGCGAGATCGATCTGACGCCCGATCTGGTGCGGTTCCTGTGCGATAGGCGCGGCGGAATCGGCGGCGACGGGATCATTCGCGCGGTGCGTGCGGGCGCGGTAGCCGATGCGCGCGGCTTCGACGCCTCGACGTGGTTCATGGATTACTGGAACTCCGACGGCAGTACCTCGGAGATGTGCGGCAACGGCGCGCGGGTCTTCGCGGCGCTGCTCGAGCGCGACGCGGGCGTTGATCTGCGCGGCGGACTGACCTTTGGGACGCGCGGGGGAGCGCGCACCGCGACGGCGCTCGGCGGTGGCCGCTACTCGGTGAGCATGGGAGAGTTCCGGCTCGGCGATGCGCCGGACGGCTTCGACTCCGAGGTCGCGGCGCGCGGCCTCGATCCCGTGCGGCCGGCACTGAGCGTCAATCTTGGCAATCCGCACAATGTCGTGGCCCTCGCGCACGTGGGCGAGCTCGACTCTGTGGATCTGAGCGTCGCGCCGGTTGTGCACCCCGTGCCCCCGAACGGCACCAACGTGGAGTTCGTTGTGACCCTTGGCGGCGAGGTGCTCGAGGGCGTGGAACGCGGTCGCATTCGTATGCGCGTCCACGAGCGCGGCTCTGGAGAGACGATGTCGTGTGGAACGGGAGCGTGTGCCGCGGCACTCGCGGTGCGGTTCTGGGCCGGGAGCGATGCCCCCGACGTGTGGGACGTCGAGGTGCCTGGCGGTCTGGTGACGGTGCGAGTTGTGGGGACCCGCGTGATCCTCGAGGGTCCCGCCGAACTCGTGGCCGACGGCACGGTCACGCTTCCCTAGGCGGGCGCGCTGACGCGCAACACGCGGAAGCCTTTCGCGCTGGCGACCTTCTCAACGGTGCCCCAGCCCTGTGCCGCGAGCCACGCGGCGAGCGAGTCCGAACCGAGGTTGCGTTGTACTACGAGCCATGCCTCGCCACCTGGCGTGAGCCTCGGCAACCACGAGGCGAGCAGCTGGTGGAGTGCCTCCTTGCCGATGCGGATCGGCGGGTTGGACCACATGGTGTCGAACGTTGCGTTGGCGTCGACATCCTCGGGCCGCGCCACGGAGACACGGTCGGAGACTCCGGCGATCACCGCGTTGCGGCGAGCGAGGTCGAGCGCGCGCTCGTTGACGTCGATGGCCGTCACCGCGACCTCTGGCGACGCGATAGCGGCAGCGATCGCGATCGGCCCCCAGCCGCAGCCAAGGTCGAGCACTGACCCGCGCGGCTCCGGCACCGTACGCAGCAACACCTGCGTACCGAGATCCACGTGGGCGGGAGAGAAGATGCCGGGAGCGACCTCGAGGGTGAGGTCCCGTCCAGAGAGAGTTACCTGGATGCGGCGCCGCTCATCCGCGGACGCGGGCTTGGCGCTGAAGTAGTGGTCCTCGCTCACGGCACGAGCGTAGCTGTGGAGGGGGCTCAAAGCGTGTGGGCGAGCGGTGAGACAATGGGGGAAATGACAGAGCCACTACTCGAAGACGAGAACCCCCAAAGCCGCGCCGACGCCGTGCTTGAGCGCGTGCTTTCGCGCGCCGGAACGGCGGTTGCGGAGGGCGGCACACGGGCGACCGACTATGACGGCGACCAGCTCGAGCGCGAAGAGCGGGCCGCGCTACGGCGCGTGGGCGGGCTTTCGACTGAACTCGAGGATGTCTCCGAGGTCGAGTACCGCCAGTTGCGCCTCGAGAAGGTCGTGCTTGTTGGCATCTACTCACACGGATCCACGAATGATGCGGAGATTTCGCTTCGCGAGCTCGCGGCGCTCGCTGAGACTGCTGGTTCGGAGGTCCTCGACGGCGTGCTGCAGCGTCGGCCTCACCCGGATCCCGCGACGTATATCGGCAAGGGCAAGGCTCGCGAGGTGCAGGAGATCGTTGCCGCCGTTGGTGCGGACACCGTCATCGTCGACGACGATCTTGCGCCCAGTCAGCGCCGCGCGCTCGAGGACGTTGTGAAGGTCAAGGTGATCGACCGAACCGCGCTGATTCTCGACATCTTTGCTCAGCACGCAAAGTCCAAGGAGGGCAAGGCGCAGGTCGAACTCGCGCAACTCGAATACTTGCTTCCCAGGCTTCGCGGTTGGGGCGAGTCGATGTCCCGTCAGGCCGGTGGCCAGGTGGGTGGTGCCGCGGCCGGCATGGGCTCGCGCGGTCCTGGTGAGACCAAGATCGAGCTCGACCGTCGCCGAATCCGCAATCGCATGGCGCAGTTGCGCCGCCAGATCAAGGAAATGGCCCCCGCGCGGGCGGTGCGCCGAGACCGCAGGCTTGCGGTTCCGAACGTCGCCATCGTGGGGTACACGAACGCGGGCAAGTCCTCGCTGCTTAACCGCATCACGGGTGCCGGCGTGCTCGTCGAGAACTCGCTCTTCGCGACCCTTGACCCCACTGTGCGGCGCTCGCACACCCCGGACGGCCGCGAGTTCACCGTGTCCGACACCGTGGGCTTCGTGCGCAACCTTCCTCACCAGCTCGTCGCAGCCTTCGCCTCGACCCTCGAGGAGGTTGCGAACGCCGACCTCGTGCTTCACGTCGTTGATGCGTCGCACCCCGATCCCGAAGGCCAGATCCGCGCGGTGCGCGAGGTCCTCGCTGATGTACCAGGCGCGTTGGCGGTGCCCGAGGTGCTCGTGCTCAACAAGTCCGACATCGCGGAGCAGGACGTCCTCATGCGCCTGCGCGGTCGCACGGAGCCCACCGTAGAGGTGTCCGCCTTGACGGGTGCGGGGCTCGATGACCTTCTCGAGACGGTTGCCCAGAGGCTCCCGCGGCCCTCGGAACGGGTCGAGGTTGTGCTGCCGTACACCCGCGGCGACCTCGTCGCCGAGGCGCACGCGAAGGGCGAGGTGCTCAGCGAGAAGCACGGGAACGAGGGATACGAGCTCGTTGCGCTCGTCTCCGAGGCTCTCGCCGGGCGCATGCTGGACGCCGAGGCGCGCGCGACGCGTGACTAAGCACGACGAGCCCACTGAGGTGGTCGGGGATCCAGAGGTTGCAGAACTCCTTGCCGCCGCGGTCGCGACGCTTGGAGGGCAACACCGCGAGGGCCAGGACCAGATGGCGTCCGCGGTCGCACACGCGCTTGAGAACGGCGAGCACGCGCTCATTCAGGCGGGTACGGGAACCGGAAAGTCGCTGGGGTACCTCGTTCCTGTCGTCGCGCACGCGGCCCGCACGGAGCAGCGCGTGGTCATCAGCACCGCGACGCTCGCACTGCAGCGCCAGATCTACACCAAGGATCTGCCACTCGTGTTGGACGCACTCGAGCCGGTGCTGGGAACTCGCCCCGCCGTCGGGCTCTTCAAGGGCCGCTCCAACTATCTGTGCGTGCACAAGATGGACGGCGGATACCCTCCAGAAGACGACACGCTTCCACTCAACTTGGGACCCACCAGCGAGCTTGGTGCGCAGGTCGCGCGCCTGCACACATGGGCCGCGGAGACGGACAGCGGCGATCGCGACGACCTCGTGCCTGGCGTGCCTGGCCGCGCGTGGGCGCAGGTGTCCGTCAACGGGCGCGAGTGCCTCGAGTCGCGCTGCCCCGCGATCGAGCGATGCTTCGCGCAGCGTGCGCGGGACGAGGCGGGACGGGCGAGCATCGTGGTGACGAACCACGCCGTGCTCGGGGTGCAAGCGACGAGCCACGACATGATCGGCGAGCACCACGTGCTCGTGGTGGACGAGGCTCACGAGCTCGTTCAGCGCATCACGTCCTCGGCGACGCACGAGCTCACGGTGCTCGCCGTGGACAGGGCCGCCCGCAACGCTCGGCGCGTGGGAGTCACAACGGAGAACCTCGATAGGGCCGCGCGGTCGCTCGATACGGCGCTGGGGGAGGCGCGCGTCGGCAGGGTGCGCGGGGAACTGCCCGACGCTGTGGCCGACGCGATCGAGCTCGTGCGTTCTGCGACGCGCCAGGTTCTGACGGGGGTTGGCGGGATCGCGGCGGGCAAGGAACTGCAGGGCCACGCGAAGGTTGCGACGGCGTCGCTCACCGAGGTTTTCGACGTGTGCGAGGAGCTCTTGGGGACCTCGGGCGCGTACGTTATCTGGTTTGCGCCGCGAGACGGGGACTACGGCTCGGACATGCCCGAGCGCATCGTGGCCGCGCCGCTCAACGTTGCCAAGACCATCGCTGACAAGCTCCTCGCGGACAGGGCGAGCATCATGACGTCCGCGACGCTCGCGCTCGGCGGGAACTTTGACGCGATCGCGCGCCACCTCGGCGTCGAAGACCCCGTCACGCTCGATGCCGGCAGTCCCTTTGACTACGCCAACCAGGGCATCCTCTACGTGGCCGCGGACCTTCCGAGACCAGGAACGGGCGGCATCTCCGAGGCCGCGCTCGACGAGCTCGAGGCGCTCATCCGCGCGGCGGGCGGTCGCACGCTCGGACTGTTCTCATCGCACCGCGCTGCGGTCGCCGCCGCCGACGCGATGCGTGCACGCCTCGACGTGCCAATCCTCTATCAACTCGACGACCAGCTGCCCACGCTCATGCGCGAGTTCACCGCGGATCCGCGGGCGTGCCTGTTCGGCTCCACCGCGCTGTGGCAGGGCATCGATGTACCAGGCGATACGTGCTCGCTCGTGGTGATCGATCGCATCCCGTTCCCTCGGCCCGACGATCCGATCGCGCAGGCCCGCACCGAGGCGGTTGCAGAGAACGGCGGCAACGGCTTCATGGCGATCAGCGCGACGCATGCCGCACTGTTGCTCGCGCAGGGTGCGGGCCGCCTCATCCGAACCATGCACGACAGGGGAGTCGTCGCGGTTCTCGACTCTCGGCTCGCGACCGCCCGCTACGGAGGGTTCCTCGCTCGATCGATGCCTGCGTTGTGGCCCACCACCGACCGCGAGAAGGTGCTCGCGGCGTTGCGTCGCCTCGACGCCGACGCCACTGTGAGAGTTAACGACGCAGCGACACTTAACGACGCAGCGACACTTAACCACGCAGGGACACTTAACGACGTGGCGACACTTAGCGACGTAGCGACACTTAACGACGTAGCGACACTTAACGACGTAGCGACACTTAACGACGTAGCGACACTTAACGACGCGGCCGCCCAATAGGCTGACGCCAGCACCTTTTGGACGCTTGGAGGCTCCCATCATGACCGACGCTTCGTCCGAGGACTTCGTCAACGGCCAGAAGGCCGAGCGCGAGCGCTTCGCCGAGTACCTCGCCCACTTCGAGGCGAGCTCGCGCGAGCTAGCAACAAAGGCGGAGACGGACGAGTCGCGGATCTACCAGACGACGATCGCGAACGCGATGCAGGCGATGCGCCAGGCGATCGTCGGCGAGTTCCACTGGCAAGAGAGCTGGCGCGGCTAGCCCGCACTTGTCATCCCGCGCAGTCGCAGGACCTCTAGATCGCACCAAGCGTCCTGCGTGTCGCTCAGAACCAGTTTTCTCCTGAGCGAGCGTCCTGCGTGTCGCTCAGAACCAGTTTTCTCCTGACTGAGCGTCCTGCGTGTCGCTCAGAACCAGCGCCCCGGGCACCACGCCATCGCGCGGGAGCGGGCGGCCGGCGCATGTCAGTGGGTGCCTCTGGCTTCGATTGCCGGCGAAAGTGGTTCCCTACGACACGCAGGACGCATCGAACGGCAGAAAGTGGTTCTCAGCGACACGCAGAACACGGCTCGCGAGTCCACGGCTTGACGCGAGCGCAGTTGTCATCCTGCGCAGTCGCAGGACCTAGAGCTTGCGCAGAACCGAAACGACCTTGCCCATGATGCGCGCGTGCGTGCCATCGATGGGTGT
>Ga0247755_1000074_pt1 | contig 11924 bp, 7 predicted proteins | sample UWRJL096311B4_FD_180948 | JGI IMG/M metagenome (GOLD analysis project Ga0247755, IMG submission 180948) | Plant litter microbial communities from Arlington Agricultural Research Station in Wisconsin, United States - UWRJ-L096-311B-4 | ecosystem: Environmental > Terrestrial > Plant litter >... | reverse complement strand
GCGGTTCGGGTCGAGCAGGCTCGTCAGGTCGCGCACGGAGAGCGCCTGCGGGCTCGAGGCGAGCAGCGACTTGGCCGGCGAATTGCCTGAAATTCTCAAGCTTTGCGCGCCGCTGACCAGCACCCGAGAGTCGATTTTGACGCCCTCCCGCTCGAGCCCGCGAGTGACCTCGTGGGCCTCTGGTGTGGCGAAGAACACCTCGCCCGCGCCGCGCGGCAAGCGCAGCGCAGCATCCGTCTCCAAGATGAAATCTTGCCCGAAGTCGACGCCGAGCAATTGCGCTACTGGCTCGAGCCCGGAGCGTTGCACGCGCTTGTCTTCACCCAGCGTTGGAGCGACGAGCAGGTAAGCACTCCCTCCCCCTTGGATGTAAGTCACGATGCGCGCAGCAGCTGCTGCATCGACTGGGACGCTCGGCCCGGCAACCACGAGCACGGTACAATCCGCGAGCTTGCCGGCTGGCACGCTCAGCTCGATCGACGTTACTTCGAAGTTACTCTTCTCGAGCCGGTGACGGACCTCTGCCAGCCCTTCAGGCCCCACGTCGTCGATCGACAGCTCGCGGTGACCCGTCGCAAAGCAGGCCTTGGCTTTCGTATCGGCGAGCACATTGGCAATGGCTTCGGTGAGCGCTTGCTCCAAGCGCGGCTGAGCTTTCCCGGACTGGTCATCGTAGTGTACGAGTTCTTCGCTGGTGATGAACCAGTGCCGCCCACCGCGGCTGACCACCAGGCTTGCATCGGTGACCACGCGGCCGTCCTCAGCGCGTCCGGTGAGGAGCCCCAAGTCCTTCTGCAAGACCTGAAATTCGGCTGGACTCTGATCGGGATCGACGAACTTCGTGGTCAGCTTGGCGCTCTCGGCTCGGTATTGGACCAGCATCTGGCGCACGCTCACGCTGAGCGGATCGGCGCGACCCAAAAGCACCGTGATCGAGAGCGGCTGATCGAGCGCGTGCAAGGTCTTCAGCGTGGCCGGCGAGAGCGTGTACAGTCGGTCCGCCGTCAAATCCCAGCGCTGGTACCAGCGCGCGACGAGCACGTTCAGGTTGACGGTGAGCAGCGCCGCGCCCAGCACGCCCAACGCAGCGAAGACACGAAACGAGCGCGAGACCCCGCCGCTCGCACGCGCGGCCCGCTCGGGCTTGCTCGCGTCGCTCATCCCCACCGCCAGGAATCGACCACGCGGGTGGTCACGAACAAGCCGAGCGAGCTGACCGTGCCGTCGAAGACGACTCGGCGCAAGTCGAGGATCCCCTTCGAGAAGTCCTCCATTTGCCCCATCATCGACACGTGCGCGCACAGATCGCGGAACACGCCCGGGTCGAAGATGTATTCTCCGACGCCCAAGATGAACAGTCCGAACTCGAGAAAAATGGTGAGCAGCAGCGCGACCAACTGGCTCTTGGTCATGGCGCTCATCAGCGTTCCGAGGCTCAGGTACGCGGCGCCGATGCCGAGCAAGCCCAGGTAGCTCGAGCCCACCACGCCCCAATCTACGACCCCGGTTTTGCGCAAAATGACCACGTACAGCAGGGTTGGCGCCCAGATCAGCGCGTAAGTCGTGAGCAACGCGGCGTACTTGCCGAGCACCACGCTTCCGGGCGTGACCGGAGTCGTGAGCAGGGCTTCGATGGTGCCGCTGCGACGCTCCTCGGCGAACACGCGCATGCTGAGCGCGGGGCAGACCAAGAGCAACGTCATCAGCAAGAAGATCGATTCTTGCCCGAAGTACGCCTGCAGCGGTCCGGTATCGACAGACACATCGGGCATGCTCGCAAAATGGCTGACGATCGAATAAAAAATGGCTCCTTGCAGCAGCAGGAATACGGTCAGTAACACCCACGCTAGCGGAGTGACCCACAGGCTGAGCAGTTCCCGGCGGTAGATCGCCAAGAATCCGTTCACGGTGTGCTCCCGGGCTCGCTCTTGCCCGTGTGAGCTTTTTCGTGGGCCGTGAGCGCGCTGAATACCTGTTCGAGTGACGCTTGCTCCGGGATCAACGCATGGATGCCGATGCCGGCTTCGGTGAACGCGCGCACCAGGCTTTCGATTACGGCCTCGGCAGCTAGCTCTTCGTGCAGCGAAACGTGCAACGTGCGTCGCTCCGGAGCACCGGGCTCGCTGCTGAACGAACTGAGGCGGAGCCCAGAAATCGCCGAAATTGCCGCTTCTGCGCCGCCATTGGGGTCGCGCACGCGCACGCACAAGCGGCGCGCTTTTTGGCGCCCACGCAGCTCCTCGATGCGGCCTTCGGCGACCAGCTGGCCACGGTCGATCACGATGGCGCGTTCGCAGGTCGCCTCGACCTCCGAAAGGATGTGCGTCGAGAGCAAGATCGTGCGCTCGCCGGCCAAATCCTTGATTAAGGATCGTACCTCGCGGATTTGGTTCGGGTCGAGTCCAGCCGTGGGCTCGTCCAAAATCAGAAGCGGCGGATCGGCGACCAAGGCATCGGCGAGCGCGACGCGCTGGCGATAGCCCTTCGATAGATGACCGATGACCGTGCTCGCCATGTGAGCGACACCCGCGCGTTCCATCGCATGAGCGATGGCAGCGCGCTGCTTGTCGCGCCGCACCTCCTTCAGCCGCGCGCGAAACTGCAGGTACTCGAACACGCGCAGCTCGGGATATAGCGGGGCGCTCTCGGGCATGTAGCCGAGGGCGCGGCGGGCCGCGCGCGGCGCCTCGGCAATGTCGTGCCCGGCGATGCGCACGCGGCCGCTCGTCGCGCCCAAGAAGCCGGAAAGAACCCGCAGCGTGGTGCTCTTGCCGGCCCCGTTGGGCCCGAGAAATCCGACGATTTCGCCTTTTTCGACCGAAAACGAGAGCTCACGCACCGCGACCACGGTGCCGTAGTCTTTGGTGAGATTGGAGACTTCGATCACGCGTTGGCCGGGGCGTCCTCGGTCTCGTCGTCGTCCACGGCGCCTTCCTCTTCCAAGATCGCGCCGTGGCATTTCTTGAATTTCTTGCCTGAGCCACAGGGACACAAATCATTGCGGCCGATCTTCGGCGTGGGCGGCGCGGTGCGGCGCGGTTGAACCGGCGCGGCCGGGGCTTCCGCGCTCGCTTCCGGGTCGCCTGGGTGACGCGCGACCGCGGCTTCCAGCTCCGCACGGTAACGCGCTTCGGCCTCGGCTTCGATCGCGGCAATCTCGTCTTGGCGATGGGCACGCTCCTCGAACAGGCGTACGAGCACGGTGCTCGAGATCTTCGCCATCATGTTCAAGAATAGGTTGTAGCCCTCTTTCTTGTACTCGTTCTTGGGGTCGCGCTGACCGTAGCCGCGCAAGCCGATGCCATCGCGCAGGTGCTCCATGTTCGACAGGTGCTCGACCCAGGCGTCGTCGATGCTCTCCACGTACAGACGGCGGAACGCTCGGAGCAGCATTTCTGGCCCGACTTCCTTTTCCTTGTCGAGGAACGCTGCCTCGCCGAAGCGGTACAGCTCGCGTACGAGCAAGTCCGGATCGCCGAGCTCATTGACGCTTTGGTTCGGATCGACTCGGAAGTGCTCCTTGAAGCCCTGATGAATGCCCTTCCAGTCCCAATCTTCGGGTTGTTTGTTGGGCGGGCAGTTCTCTTCGACCATCGCGCCGACGACGCGATCCAGCAGATCCAACACGCGCTCGCGCTGCTCGGACAGACCGTGCGTCACGAGCTCGACAATCTCGTCGTACACGCTGAGCGGCGTGCGTTCTTTGCGGGTTTCCAGGTCCAGCTTCACGCCCCAGGTGTGATAGGCGTCGTTCTGGAGTGAGCGGAGCTCGACCAGCTTGGCTGCTTTCTCCAGCTCTTCCGTGGTGGGCGCGCGGAACTTGCCGTCCTTGTCGGTTGGTTGCAGCGGCGGATCGCAGTACATGCCGATCAGCTGCGCGACCAGCGGGCGCGAGCGCTCGGCGATCTTCTCGTCCACCTCGATGGTTCGAACCTCACCGGTCGGCTTGCCGTTGTCGTCGTGCTCTTCCGGCGCGTAGCGGCCGAGCAGCAGCTGCTGGCGCAGCGCGTACACGGTCTTGCGCTGAGCGTTCATCACGTCGTCGTACTCGAGCAGGTTCTTGCGAATGTCGAAGTTGCGCTCTTCGACCTTGCGCTGCGCGTTCTCGATGCTGCGCGACACCAGCGGATGCTCGATGGGTTCGTCGTCGGGCATGCCCATGCGATCCATCAGGTTCTTCACTCGGTCGCCGGCGAAGATGCGCATCAAGTCGTCTTCGAGCGAGAGATAGAACTTGCTGTACCCGGGATCACCCTGGCGACCAGCGCGACCGCGCAGCTGATTGTCGATGCGGCGTGATTCGTGGCGCTCGGTGCCGATGATGTACAGGCCACCCAGGTCGGTCACCTCGTCGTGCTCCACCTTGCACTGGGCCTGCACTTCGGAGAGCACAGTGGCGTATTCGTCCGGATGACTCTCGGGCGTCTTGCCCGCTTCCTTGAAGCGCGCATTCGCGATCATTTCGGCGTTGCCGCCGAGCATGATGTCCGTACCGCGACCGGCCATGTTGGTGGACACGGTGATCGCGCCCTTCTTGCCGGCCTGCGCCACGATCGAGGCTTCGTTCTGGTGGTGCTTGGCGTTCAGCACGCTGTGCGGGATCTTCTTCTTCTTCAGAATGCGCGCGATGGCGTCGCTCTTCTCGACGCTGGTGGTGCCGACCAGCACCGGACGACCCTGTTCATGATGGGCGAGAATATCGCGCGTCAGCGCGTTGAACTTCTCGCGCTCGGTCTTGTACACGACATCGTGATCGTCTTGACGGATGTTGGGCTTGTTGGTGGGGATGGCGGTGACCGAGAGCTTGTACGTCTGCGAGAACTCTGCTGCCTCGGTCTCTGCGGTACCGGTCATGCCCGCCAGCTTCTTGTACAAGCGGAACAAGTTCTGGAAGGTGATGGTGGCCATCGTGCGGCTCTCCTCTTGGATGCGCACGTTCTCCTTGGCTTCCACTGCTTGATGCAGGCCATCGCTCCAGCGGCGACCCGCGAGCACGCGGCCAGTGAACTCGTCGATGATCAGCACCTTGCCGTCGTTGGAGACCATGTAGTGCTGGTCGCGCTTGTACAGCGCATGCGCGCGCAGCAGCTGATTCAAGATGTGCAAGGACTGCACGTTCACTGGATCGTACAGATTGTCGATGCCGACCAGGCGCTGCACGGTCTCCACGCCCTCGTCCGTGAGGGCGGCGCTGAAGCCCTTCTCGTCGACGTTGTAGTGCTCGTCTTTGATCAGCTTGGTGACAATCTCGTTCAGCGTGCGGTATTTCTCGCTGGCTGCGTCTGCGGCGCCGCTGATGATCAAAGGGGTGCGTGCCTCGTCGATCAAGATCGAGTCGACTTCGTCGACGATCGCGAAGTTCAATGGCCGCTGCATGTACTCCAGCGCGGAGAACTTCATGTTGTCGCGCAGGTAGTCGAAGCCAAATTCGTTGTTCTGGCCGTAGCAAATGTCGGACTGGTAAGCGCGGCGCTTTTCCTCGTCGCTCTGCTGATTGACGATCGTGCCGATGCTCAGCCCCATCCACTTGTACAGGCGCCCCATCCAGTCCGCGTCGCGCGTGGCCAGGTAGTCGTTGACGGTGATCAGGTGGACGCCCTTGCCTTCGAGCGCGTTCAGGTAGACGGGCAAGGTCGCGACCAAGGTCTTGCCTTCACCGGTGCGCATCTCGGAGATCCCGCCCTTGTGCAGGACCATGCCGCCCAGCATCTGCACGTCGTAGTGACGCATCTTGAGCACGCGCGAGCTCGCCTCGCGGCACACGGCAAACGCATCGACCAAGATGTCGTCGAGCGTCGCTCCGGAGTCGAGCTTCTGCTTGAACTCGGCCGTCTTGGCCTGCAGCTCGGCATCGCTCAGCTTCTTCAGTGCTGCTTCGCGCCCCGCGATCTCGACGACCAGCGGTTGCAACCGCTTGACCGCGCGTTCGTTCGATGTGCCGAAAAGCTTCTTCGCTACCCAGGTGAGCATATTCTTTTGTCCACTCGCGAGGGGGCGCGACGAGCCACTCGACTCGCACGCCCCCGCAGAAAATCCGTCAATGCTTCGCGAGCGAGGAGCCGGGGGAAGGGCCCGCGAAATCCCAGGGAACCTAATCCTTAGCCACTCCCGGTGCCAGCCTGGTTTTCACCCCGGAACGACAAGTGGTTCGGGCGGAATCGTGATCATAAGTCCTGGAATTAACTGAGTAAATTGGCTGGTCGCCGGATTGGCCTTTTGGTCGGATAGCGGGCCCGCAGCTGGCAGCGGAGCTGATTTTCCCAACCGCGAGCCTCCCGCGTTTAGTTCTAGGCGATACTGCCTTCCAATGCCGGAGCTGGAGGCCGCGCTCGGGACGTGGCTGTTGCCCGGCGGGGTGGTCAGCCTCTGGTTGATCGGCTTTGCGGCGCTGCTGCTGCTCTCGCTGACGCGCGTCCGCTACGCGACGGGCGGCGCGCTCCGGATTTTCTCGATCGCGGTCGCGGTGCACGCCGTCCTTTCGTCGATTGCAATCGGTGTAGTCGCCAGTGTCGCAGCGCAACACCAAAATCCTTCCGCGGCGCTCGACGCGGCGGGGATGGCGCTGGCAGCGTGCGGCGTGGTTGGCATCGGGGGCTGCTGGCTAGGCCGCTCCTGGACACCAAGAACGCGCAGCGGGCAGGAGCCACCTGAAGAGATCGACTCGCGCCGGGAAGGCCGGCTCGTAGTTCGTGGCATGCTGTCGCTGCTCGTGCTGCTCGTGCTCTTGACGCTGAGCGCGCCGCTCTGGGGGACCGCGCTGCTCGTGCTGCTGGTCTTGAACCAATCAGAGCCTCTTCGCTGGACTCCGCAGTCACTCGAGCTCGCGTACCTGGTGCTGGCTGTCCTCGCGCTACTTGCCTACGTGTGGCTGTCTACGGGGAAACGCGGGGCGCTGCGCGCGCCCGTGCGCCCGAATGTCGCGCTGTGGCTGGCCCTCACGTGCACGGTGTGCGCGCTGTGCGGCCCCAAAGTCTTGTCGAGTTTTTTCGAACCGGCGTGGGAGATCCTTCACGACGCTGCCCTGATCCAGCGGCTCGGAGATGCCGTCGCCCGCGATTCCGTGCAGTCATTCGAAGACGCCAAAAACGAGCTCCTGCGGCGCCCATCCGATCGCGCGCGCAGCCTGGAATTGGCCTCGCGCAAGTTGCGCCGAGACGCCGCTGGCTCGGCGTCCATGAGCGCGCGGCTCGCCGCGCTCGAACCGCCGGCCCGCGCTCAGGGGAGCCCGTGCGTTGGCTTCGCGTTCGAGCCAAGCTACCTACCCAGAGGCATCCCACCCGAGCTCGCCGTGATCGACGTCTTACTCGCGCGCGGTGCCACGCAAGAAGCGTTGGCCTGGCTGACCGACTCGGAGGTCCCGCTCGGCTTGCGCATCGAGCTCGTCAAGAGCTGGTCGCGGTCGCAGGCGCAAACCCTGCCACGAACGACGCTGAGCGCGGCAATCGGCAAAGACTGCGCGACGGTGCGCCGCGCCCCTCCAACACCAGCGGTCGCCGCGCGTCCCTACACTGATGCGAGGGACAGCTGCGGGTCTGCGATCGATGCCCTACTTCCGCCTGAGCCGAGCTCCCTCACCGCCGAACAAGCCTATGCCGCCGGCTACGCGCGGGTCGCCATGCTCGAACCGTTCAGGGATAATCAGCTCTGGTCCGAAGTGAACGACGAAATAGCCGTCGCGATGCTGCGCGGGATGCGCGCCGCCGCGCTGAGCGATCCGAGCCGCGGGGTCGTTGCTACGGGCTTCCTGTCGTGTCGGACTTTCCAGCGCTTGGCAGCTCTCGTCTGCCCGGCTGATCGAATTCCAGAGTGCAACCGCGGCCTCCCGACCCTCGAATTCCTGGTGGCCTGCGTCGCGCTGCCCGCACCGACGCCCGAGCTGGTTCGCCTCGGGGGCTACTGACCGAAGAGAGGGGCGATCGCTGGTCGAGCCGCGCACCTCGCAGCGCGCCTCAGCGCCTCGGCGTGCGGCTCCGCGTCTTGCAGTTCAACTGGCGTGAGCAAGCCGATGTCGCTGTCGCTCGATGCCATCGGCGAACAGCTTGCGCTCTTCGTCGGTCTCGAGCTCGAGCTCCGGCACCGCCGTTGGCCGGCCATCTTCACCGAGCGCGACGTACACGACGAAGGCGGAGTTGGTGTGCGTGGTTTGACCGGTGATCGGATTCTCCGCGTGCACGCGCACTGCGGTTTCGATCGACGTGCGGCCGACGTAGCTGACGCGAGCCTCGCACATCAACAGCGCGCCCACGCGCACGGGTTCGCGGAACGTCATCGAATCGATCGCGATGGTCACCACCGGGCGCCGTGCGTGACGCATGGCGCTGAGCGCGCCGCATTCGTCGACCAGGCGCATGATCACTCCGCCGTGCACGTTCCCGAAGCCGTTGGAGTGCTCGGGCGTCATCAGGTGATGCAGGTTGACACGCGACAATGCGGGCGATTTTTTGGCTACCATGGTCATGCTTTTCCCGGGCCTGCTTTTTTGTGTGTGCGAGCGCCGAAGGCGGAGGTATGGCTCGCCCGCGGATCAGCCAAGCACTTTGATTTGTTTGGAAACTTTGGCCGAGTTGCCAGCAGCCGGCAGATGAGTGCTATCTTCCCGCGACTTCGAGGATGGATCTCCTTTACCCCATCATCCTCATCAGCTCGCTGATTTTCGTTCACGAGCTGGGGCACTTTCTCTTCGCCAAAGCGTTCGGCGTGAAAGTGCTGACGTTCAGCCTGGGTTTCGGGCCGAAGGTGTTGAGGTTGCGCGGACGCGAGACGGAATATTGCGTATCGCTGATTCCGCTGGGCGGTTACGTGCGCATGCTGGAAGCTGCGAAGAGTGACGTCGTGCTGCCGGAAGATCGCCGGCGCACGTTCGAGTCGCTGCCGCTGTACAAGCGCATCGTCATCGTGCTGGCCGGTCCAGCGATGAATCTGGTCTTTCCGGTGTTGCTCTATTTCGCGGTCTTCGTCGGCGACGGCCCGTTCCTGCCGCCCACGGTGGGCATCGTGCTGCCCGGGCATCCTGCCGACGGCAAGCTGCTGCCGGGCGATCGCATCATGTCCGTCAACGGCGAAGAAGTCGCGACGTTCGACGAGGTCGAACGCATCATCGCCAAGAGCCCCGGTGAGCTCCTGCACTTCAAAGTATTCCGCGACAATCGCCACGTCGATGTCGAAGTCACCAGCGAAGAAAAGGTCGAACGCCGTGAACTCGACATCACCGACCGCGTGGGCAGCGTGGGCATCGGCACCAGCGCGCCCGCCGCGGTGATCGGCGTGCCCAACGCAGAATCGCCGGCATATCGCGCGGGATTGCGCACCTTCGACATCGTGACCAACGTCGGCGGCCTGCCCATCCGTCGCTTCAAGGACCTGAACGAGGCCTTCCGCGACAACGCCGGCGAGACGTTGCCGATCACCTATCTGCGGCCCGTCGCCGTGCCGAACGCGCTCGGCGGCTTGGCCGACGCCGCGGTGTTCGAGGCGGGTGTCGTCGCGCTCACTCCAGATGCAGCCGGGACCACGTTGCTCGAACGCACTGGGCTCGAACTCGCCGACCTGTACGCTGCCGTCGTGCCCGAAGACAGCTACTTCTACAAAGCCGGGCTGCGTCCCGGCGACAAGGTGTTGAAGCTCGACGGCGAGCCCGTCGCGGCTTGGTCCACCTTTCGGGAGCGCGTGATGGCGCAGCCCGATCGGCCGCATCGCATCGACTATCAGGCCGCCCGCGATGGTGTCGTTCGTTCCGGTACCTTTCAGGTCCGCCGCGAGGACTTCACGGACGATCACGGGCAGTCTTTTTCTCGCTACGTGCTGCAGATCCAAGATTGGGTACCGCTCGCGCCCGAGGACAGTGTGGAGCACTCGGCGCCGATCCGCTATGCGCTGACCAAGGCGATCGAGGAGACCGCAGACGTCACGCATTTCGTGATGGTCAGCCTGGTGCGGTTGATCGAGGGGCGCATCAGTTTGAAGGCGCTTTCCGGCCCGATCACCATCTACGAGGTGGCCGGCGAAGAAGGCCGCAAGGGCGCCGATCATTTCATTTGGGTCATGGCACTGATCAGCATCAACCTCGGCTTGTTCAATCTGTTGCCGATCCCGGTGTTGGACGGCGGGCATCTGCTGTTCTTCGGAATCGAAGGCGTGCTCCGTCGCCCCTTGCCGATGCGCATCCGCGAGCTGGCGCACGTGGTCGGAATGGCAATTTTGGTCGGGCTGACCATGCTCGCCTTCAAGAACGATCTCGAGAAGCGCTGGGACGCCAACGCGCAAGTCGCCAAAGGCCCGAGAGGTTGACGGCGTGAGCGACTCCTCCTCCGCAGATGCACAACCGGGCGCGCCTGATGCAAGTGCGCGCAGCGTAGCGGTTCAAGCGCTGACGCGCGTGCTCCGAGACGGCGCCTATGGCGCTGCGGCGCTGTCCACGGAGCTGGAGCGAGCGGCGGCCAAGGGCCTGCAAGAGCGCGATCGCGCGCTGGCGACCGAGCTCTTCTACGGCACGCTACGGCTCAAGAATGCGCTCGAAGCGCGGCTCACGCCGCTCGCTCCACGCGGCCTGAAAGACGTCGTGGTCAAGGCCGAGCTGCTGATCGCGGCGTATCAATTGTTGGTGCTCGATCGGATCCCGGCCTTCGCTGCGGTCAATGCCGCCGTGAACGGCGTGCGCGCCGCTCGTGGCAAGCAGGTGGCCGGCTTTGCCAACGCTGTCCTGCGCAAGGTCGCCCAAGGCCAGAAGCTCTCGCTGGCGAGTGCGGCGCGTCAAAACCTCTCGCCCTGGCTACTCGAAGCATTGACGCAATCGGTCGGGGAGAGCGAAGCGCAGGCGTTGATCGTGCCACCCGAGGACAAGCTCGTCAGTTTGCGTCTGGTTGGCGGCAGGGCGGTACCGACCTGGCTCGAAGACAGCAAGCCCGGACGTGTCTCGCCGCGCTCACGCTTGATCGCAGGTGTTGGCGATCCGCGCAAGCGTGAGGGCTACCGAGAAGGCTCGTTCGTCGTGCAAGAGGAAGGTGCTCAGGGCATCGCGCTTTCGCTCGGCGCGCGTCCTGGCGAGCGCATTTTGGACGCCTGCGCGGGGCGCGGTCAAAAGACCACGCTGCTCAGTGAGCAGGTGGGCAGCACGGGCGCCGTTTGGGCCACCGACGTGTATCCGAAAAAGCTCGAGGCACTTTCGTCCGAATACCAGCGCCTGCAGCTGCATCCAGCCGAGGTGCGCGCCGTGGATTGGACGGTCGGTGTCGGTGACGTGCCTGCAAATTTCGATCGGGTATTGGTCGACGCACCCTGCACGGGCACTGGCACGCTGCGCCGAAGGCCCGAGATCGCGGCGCGCCTGACGCCCGAAGATCCCGCGCGCCTGTCGGCATTGGCGGAGGGCATCGTGCGTTCGGCAGCGACCCGCGTGCGCAGTGGCGGCCGCTTGGTGTTCGCGGTGTGCAGCGTGCTCGAGGCGGAGTGTGAAGCGCTGGTGCAGCGTGTGCTCGACATTCTCGAGCCGGTCGCGTTCGATGCGCCCGAGCTTTCCGCGCTGTGGCAGTCAGGCCAAGCCCCGAGCGCGTTTCGCATCGGGCCCAGCCAATTCGGCACCGATGGCTATTTCGCGGCCAGCTTTCTGAAGCGCTGACGCGAGCGCGAGCTCGCGCGAGGCTAGGGCGGCGCTAACTTCTCGGGATCACCGAGGAACTCGAAGTGCATCGTGTCGCGTAGTTCGGGATCGCGGCCTAGCCAATAAAAGCCGAAGCGTTCGAAGCTGTCGATCCAGCAACGAGGCAGCGCGGCGCGCTCGTACACGGACTCTGCAGGGCTCTTACACGCGGGGTGATCGGGCCAGGGAGCCACGCAGCCGCAACACGGGTTGCGGTTGGGATCGATGTCGATCGCGATGCCGAACAAATGATTGGAGACCTCGCCGCCGCGGTAGGTATTCGTCTGCC
>Ga0247755_1000073_pt1 | contig 11963 bp, 11 predicted proteins | sample UWRJL096311B4_FD_180948 | JGI IMG/M metagenome (GOLD analysis project Ga0247755, IMG submission 180948) | Plant litter microbial communities from Arlington Agricultural Research Station in Wisconsin, United States - UWRJ-L096-311B-4 | ecosystem: Environmental > Terrestrial > Plant litter >... | reverse complement strand
GGGGCGGATCTAGCAGGACGGTCATACGGCGAGCGTACGCCCGCCGTCACCGGGAAAACATGCGCGCGGCAGCCGCTTCGGCATCCGCGTAGCCGGTTGCTGCGGCGCCGAGCGCTTGCGTCAGCGAGCCCAGGGCCGTCTCAACCTGTGCCTGTGCGCCGCGCCATTGAGCGAGCACTCCCGAGAATGCCGTGGCCGCCGATCCCTGCCACGTTCCCTCAAGTGCCTGGAGGTTCGCGACCAGTGCGGCGACTTCGCCGCGAATTGTCTCGCCGGATTGGGCCGCTCGTGCCGCGGCCGCCGCGACCTCGTCGGAGTCAACGTGATACAGCATGTGCCTTCCCTTCGTGTGTGTACCAGGGACGCTACGAGCGAACCCGAACCAGCGTCGGGCCGGCCGCGTTGGCCTGGGGAGAACTGCCCGCGCACCGCGGCCTGGGGACGCGTGTTCGTGACGGGTAGACTGGGCCCGCGCCGAACACGCGGTGCATAGACGTACGCGAGGTTGATGTGCCCACCGGAAAAGTGAAGTGGTATGACTCCGACAAGGGGTTCGGCTTCATTGCCGGCGATGACGGCGGTGAAGTGTTCCTGCACGCCAGCGCCCTCGCCGACGGCGTCGTGCCTCGCCAGGGCACCAAGGTCGAGTACTCGGTCGCCGACGGAAAGCGTGGCCCGTCCGCGCTCACGATCACGATCCTCGAGCCGATCCAGACGCTCTCGCAGACCATGCGCAAGCCCACGGACGACATGACGGTCATCGTCGAGGACCTCATCAAGATGCTCGACGGCGTCTCGAACACCCTGCGCAAGGGCCGCTACCCCGAGGGCGACAAGGCCAAGAAGGTTGCCGCGGTGCTCCGCGCCGTTGCCGAGCAGCTGGAAGCCTGATGCCCGACGCGGTACTCCTCGACGCTGTCGACATCGCCAGAGCGGCGGCCATCGACCTCGCTGAGGACGCGTCGGCCGTCGGCGCACACCTTGGGGCGATCGAGGAGACCGAGCGCACCGCGACACACTCTTTCGAGTGCCTGCTTCCCGGGTATCGCGGCTGGGTGTGGACCGTCACGGTGTCGCGCGCGCCTCGCGCAAAGTCCATTGGCGTCGACGAGGCCCAGCTCATGCCTGCGGCAGATGCACTGCTCGCGCCGTCATGGGTGCCGTGGGCCGAGCGCATCGAGCCCGGTGACCTCGAGGCCTCCATGGTGCTTCCGCTCATCGAGAGCGACCCTCGCCTTGTGCCAACCTACGAGGTCACCCAGGACGAGGACGCGATGCAGCTCTGGGAGCTCGGACTCGGCCGCGAGCGCGTCCTCGGGACCGAGGGCCGCGAGGACGTCGCAACGCGCTGGTACCGCGGCTCGCACGGACCCACAGCGGCGTCGGCAATCGCCTCGACGCAGCCGTGCCAGACGTGCGCGTTCTACGTCCCGCTCACCGGAAGCATGCGCCTGATGTTCGGCGCGTGCACCAACGAATGGTCGCCGTCTGACGGCAAGGTCGTGAGCGTTGACCACGGCTGTGGCGCGCACTCGCAGACGACGGTCGAGCACGGGCCCACGCAGTGGCCCGCCGCGGACCCGGTCTTTGCGTCCGACGTTGTTGTCGCCTTTGATCTTGGGGCGGCTGACGCTGTGGTTGCCGAGCCCGTGGTTGCCGAGCCTGTGGTGGCAGAGCAGCCCGTGGTTGCGGGCGACGCCGTGGTTGCCCAAGAGCCCGAGGTTACAGACGCGCAGGCGGATGAGGCCGACGCAGACGCCGAGCAGTCCTCAGACGAGCCCGTACCAGGTCTTTCCCCCTCCGGCGCTCGCAATCCCTGACCCCATCGAGGAGTACTTGGGGTTCATGAGGTTGAGGCAGTGACCCTCTGAGTACACGAGGTTCTTGTGCATCTTCTTGATCGCAGTGCTCGCCGCGTACCCAGCTGAGCTGTACACGACCGCGACGTTCTCGGCGCCCGGACGGTTGGGGTTGTGGGCGAGGCCGTCAATCAACTTGGACGTCTTCGCGTCCCTTGACGCCATCGTCTTTGACCATGAGGTTGCCGTGGAGGCCATCGACGATGACCAGGAGAGCGAACCGATGCCGAGCTTCGCGCGCTCCTTGTTGACGGCGTAGAGGAGCGCCTTGCCCGTGCTACCGGAAGCGCTCACGGGGTTCGACGGGTTTGCGCAGAACGACTTGTAGCTGGTGCTCGACGCCTTCACGACGCGTGTCGTGAGGCTCGTGCGCGCGCCGGTCGACTTGCTCGTGCGAATCGAGACGGCCACGGCCGCGGGAGCGGTGACCTTGGGCTTGGGGAAGGTGACGATGATCTTCTGCACCGCGCCGTTGGCGTCAACGGCGATCGCGGGGGCGATGAGGCCGGGAGTGATTTGCGCTCGCGTGGCGACCGCATTGCCCGCGGAGCCAGCAGTTGTTGCGGCTTCTGCGGGCGTGGCGTAGTTGGGGCCGGCGACGAGAAGGGTCGCGGCGATGGCGACTGGGAGAGTTCCGAGCAGAATGGCGGGAGTGCGACGACGGGGTCGGCGCGGGTCCAGGACATCCTGCTCTTCGGTCATGTCACCAATCTCTCCACTAGGAATTCGACGCAATCAATGAGCGCCGAGACGTCCTCTGGATCGACTGCCGGGAACACACCCACGCGGAGCTGGTTCCGGCCTAGCTTTCGATACGGATCGACATCGACAACCCCTTGAGCTCTCAGGTGTCGGCGTATCTCAGCTGCGTCGACGCCTGAAAGCAAATCCAACGTAGCGACGACGGGTGACCGATTTATAGGGTTTGTGATGTATGCCTCAATGTGACGAAAGTCACTCGCCCATGCGTAAAGACGGCCCGATGAATCGGCAGTTCTGGCGGCGGCGAACTCCATGCCACCCTGATCCAGGAGCCACTCGAGCTGTGCGCGCATCATGACAAGGGTGCTGACAGCTGGCGTATTGAGGGTCTGGTTGGCGCGTGAGTTCTCGAGTGCGAGCGCGAGCGACAGCACCTCGGGGATGTATCGACCGCTGGCCGCAATCGCATCAATTCGGGCGATTGCCGCGGGCGAAAGTATCGCGAAATAGAGGCCCCCGTCCGAGGCGAAATTCTTCTGCGGCGCAAAGTAATAGACGTCGATTTGGGCGATGTCCACCCGAGTGCCGCCTGCGGCCGAGGTTCCGTCCACCACGGTGAGCGCGTTGCCGATGCCGACGGGGCGTGAGACGTCAGCGATAGCGCCCGTCGACGTCTCGTTGTGCGGCCACGCGTACGTGTCGATGCCGTCCTCCGCCTCGGGCAGGATCACGTCTCCAGGGTCTACTCGCCGCACGCTCGCGCCGTCGAGATGGGGTGCGCGCGATGTCGCGGCGGCGAACTTGGAACCAAACTCGCCGAATACGCAATGCTGGGCGCGGGTGTCCACGAGAGAGAACGCCGCGGCGTCCCAGAACAGCGTCGATCCACCGTTACCGAGGATGACCTCGTAGCCGTTGGGAATCGTGAAGAAGTCCGCGAGCATCGCCCTGATGTCACCGACGAGGTTCTTCACCGGTGCCTGGCGATGCGAGGTGCCGAGCAGCCCTGGCTGAGCCGCGACGAGCGCGGCCACTTGAGCGTCGGTCACCTTGGAGGGTCCCGAGCCGAAGCGGCCGTCCTTGGGAAGGAGGTGTGCCGGAATCTGGATTACGTCTGACATGGCTGACATCGTACGGGCGGGACCCTGGCATGATTGCTGGGTGATTCGCATCGGCCCGCGGCTCCAGACGTACGCCTGGGGGCAAACTGACGCCATCACCAGAATGCTCGGTTTGCCCGACCAAGCCGGCCCCGTGTCCGAGGCGTGGTTCGGCGCTCACGAGAGTGCACCGTCGGGCCTCGAGGGCGGCGGAGACCTTGCGTCGATGATTGCCGCGGACCCGGAGGGAACCGTCGGCACGGACCGGTTGCCGTACCTCTTGAAGGTCCTTGCGATCGCCACGCCGCTGTCGCTTCAGGTGCACCCCACCCAAGAGCAGGCTCGAGTGGGGTTCGATGCAGAGGAGCGCAACGCCGTCGGCCTCGCCGCTCCCGAGCGCACGTTCCGCGATCCGCGTCACAAGCCGGAGCTCATCGTTGCTCTCACGCCGATGCGGCTGCTCGTGGGCATCCGTAACGCCGCGGAACTCGCTGCCGACCTCCGGGAGCTCGGCGCGGACGAGCTCGTGCCGCTCGTCGAGGGCCGCGAGTCCCTCCTCACCTATGTGATGGCTGTGCTCGGCGGCGAGGCCAGCCCGGCGGTTCTCGAGGCGCTCGCGGCCAGGCCCGATGGCGACAGCGCGCTCGCGCTCGCCGCGCGCGCCGCGCGCGCGTTCCCTGGCGATCCAGGGGCGCTCGTTGCGCTGGCGATGAATGCGGTCGTCCTCGCGCCCGGCGAGGGTTGCTATGTGCCGCCGCGTGCCATCCACTCCTACCAATCGGGCATCGGCGTGGAGATCATGGCGAACTCGGACAACGTCGTGCGTGGAGGGCTCACGCCCAAGGCAATTGACGTCGAGCACCTCGAAGCGATCCTCGACGCGGCCCCGTGCAGTCCGCTGCGGCCCGCGGTCTCTCGCGATGGCGCCGTCACGACCTACACGGTTCCCGTCGAGGACTTCGCGCTCGTGCGGGTCGAGGCGGGTTCGGCGACCATCGCCGCTGCCCCGAGAATCGTCCTCGCGCTCGACGAGACCACAGTGGCCGTTGGCGGGCGCGAGGAAAGGCTCGCGGCGGGGAACGCGGTCTTCGTACCGTTGTCCGACGGGCCGGTCACCGTGAGCACAAAGGGCCAGGCATTCGTGGCCCTCCCTGGCCAGGGCGGGTAGCCAAGCCTGAACCATTAGTCTTTTGCCATGGCAAGAATCTCTGTCTTTGGCACCGGCTACTTGGGGGCGACGCACGCCGCGGGCATGGCCGAACTCGGCCACGACGTTATTGGCGTTGACATCGATGCGGCGAAGGTCGAACGGCTGTCTCGCGGCGAGGTGCCCTTCTTCGAACCTGGGCTCCCGGAATTGCTGCGCAAGCACGTCGAGTCTGGACGCTTGCGTTTCACCACGGATGCCGCGGAGGCTGTCGCCTCCGCCGATATCCACTTCGTTGGCGTGGGCACGCCGCAGCGCAAGGGTGAGTACGCGGCGGACATGCGCTTCGTTGACGCCGTGATCGACACCATTGCGCCCCTCCTCACGCGGCCCTCTGTCATCTTCGGCAAGTCGACGGTCCCGGTGGGAACTGCTGCGCGCCTCGCGGCGCGCGTGAGAGAACTTGCCCCGGTTGGCGCGGACGCAGAGCTCGCATGGAACCCCGAGTTCTTGCGTGAGGGATTCGCGGTCGAAGACACCCTGCGCCCCGATCGACTCGTGCTCGGCGTGGACCCCGAGCGTCCGGGTCGCGCGGAGGAGGTCGCGCGCGAGGTCTATGCGTCGATCCTTGCAACGGGAACTCCGTTCATCGTGACTGACCTGCCCACCGCGGAGCTCGTCAAGGTGAGCGCCAATGCGTTCCTTGCGACGAAGATCTCGTTCATCAACGCGATCGCGGAGGTGTGCGAGGCGACAGGGGCGGACGTCGTGCAACTCGCGGACGCCATCGGTCACGACGACCGCATCGGTCGCAAGTTCCTCGGTGCGGGGCTCGGCTTTGGCGGTGGGTGCCTTCCCAAGGACATCAGGGCCTTCATGGCGCGCGCGGGCGAGTTGGGCGTGGATCAGGCCCTCACGTTCTTGCGTGAGGTTGACGCGGTTAACCTGCGCCGCCGAGCTCATGTTGTCGAACGCGCGACGGCTCTCGTCGGTGGAAACCTCAACGGCGCGCGTATTGCCGTGCTTGGAGCGGCCTTCAAGCCCAACTCCGACGATGTGCGCGACTCTCCGGCTCTCGACGTTGCGGGACGCCTTCACCTCGCGGGTGCGGACGTGCGTGTGTTCGATCCTCAGGCGATGGAGAACGCCGCCGTTAGCTCGCCGACCCTCGGCTACGCATCATCGCTCGAGGACGCCTGTGCGGACGCTGATCTCGTGATCGTTGCGACGGAGTGGCAAGAGTTCCGCACCGCAGACCCCGTGGCTCTCGGCGCGATCGTCGCCCACCGTCGCGTGATTGATGGTCGCAACTGCTTGCCGGTTGACGCGTGGCTCGATGCGGGCTGGTCGTACACCGGAATGGGCCGCCACTCGTCATGACTGACCTCATCGACACCACAGAGATGTACCTGCGCACCATCTACGAGTTGCGCGAGGACGGCGTGGTGCCGATGCGGGCCCGCATTGCGGAGCAACTCGACCACGCGGGACCCACCGTCTCTCAGACGGTCGCCCGCATGGAGCGCGACGGGCTCGTGACTGTCGACTCTCATGATCGACACCTCGAGCTGACGGCGAGGGGCGACCTGATCGCGGTCAGAGTGATGCGCAAGCACCGCCTTGCGGAGAGGTTGCTCACCGATGTCATCGGTCTCGAGTTGGCGTTCGTTCACGAGGAGGCCTGCCGCTGGGAGCACGTCATGAGCGAGCGCGTCGAGCGACGCGTCATAGAGCTCATCGACGGTCCGCTGGTGTCCCCATATGGCAACCCGGTGCCCGGTCTCGACGAGCTCGGTGTCGCCCAGGAATGGGTGCAAAACCGGGACGAAGTGCCCATCGCCCAAGTTTTTTCTGACCGTACTGTCAGCGGCACTGTGACCCGCATCGGAGAGACCCCGCAGGCCGAGACTGACTTCCTTGCAGATCTCGCCAATACAGGTGTTCTACCAGGGATGTCGGTTGCAATCTTGGCGGGTAATCCCGGCGTTGTGCTGACGACTTCGCGCGGGTCAATCACGGTAACCGAGGACGACGCCAGGCACCTGTTTGTCCACCTTGACTAGGACATCGCAACGTTTTCTATGTACCATCGACACCTAGAAGCACCAGGAGGCGACGCCTCATAGGGAGCCCAAACAAGAGGGAGCGCGTTGCGGCGGCAACGCGTTGAGGCTCCAGAAACATCGACGCGCACAGGGCGCGGAAGGAACGGAAATTTGACTTACGGATATATGCGCGCCAGGACGCGCGCTGTGGCGGCAGCAGCCTCCGCAGCCTTGATCGTTGTACCGCTTACCGGGGCCGCAGCAGCGGCCCTTGTGACGACGGACCCCATCACCCCCGACGCAGCAAATGTCGTAGCTGCCAACATTGACCAGGCGCAGAACCTAGCGGACGCGCCCACGCAGATTTCGGCCGATTCAGCCGCCGAGTTCGACGTGGACACGCCCACCGTCAAGGTCAAGAAGAACCCTGTAGTGGTTCCGAAGGTCGCTGCGTCGAGCACCGCCGTGGGCAACTCTCGCCCTGTCGTGGCCTCGGCGAACGTCAAGCAAGCAATCGCCGGATCCGAGATCATCGCGTACGCGGCCAATTTCGTTGGCACGCCGTACCGGTCTGGTGGTTCGAGCCCGGCTGGCTTCGACTGCTCAGGCTTCGTCTCGTACGTGTACGCACACTTCGGCATCAGCCTGCCCCGCTCGTCTGGCGCCTACTGGGGAGTCGGCACTCGCGTGTCCTCGCCCAAGGCTGGCGACATCATCGTGACGTCCGGTCACGTGGCGCTCTACGCGGGTAGCAACCTGCAGATCGACGCGCCGGTTCCCGGCAAGACGATCCAGTTCCGCGCCATTTGGCAGAACAACCCCACGTACGTTCGCGTCACCGGCTAACGCCGATACACGTCAAGCGAGGGCCCGGCCACACGCCGGGCCCTCGCTGTGTGTGGCCGTAGAGTTGTGACATGCGCTCAACCACCATTCCGCGGCTGGGTCGCGACGTTTCCGTGATCGGGCTTGGCTGCTGGCAGTTGGGCGCCGATTGGGGCGACGTCTCTGACGACACCGCGTCGCAAATCCTCGAAGCGGCATACGAGAGCGGCGTCACGTTCTTCGACACCGCAGACGTCTACGGCGACGGCCGCTCCGAGCGGGCCGTTGGCGCCTTCCGTGCGCTCCACCCGGAGATCGTGGTGGCCACGAAGATGGGTCGCCGCGCCAACCCGCACGTCGCGGAGGCGTACACGCTCGACGCGTTCCGCGCATGGACGGATCGCTCGCGAGAGAACCTCGGCGTCGACACTCTCGATCTGGTCCAGCTCCACTGCCCGCCCTCGTCTGTCTTCGCAGACCCCTCGACGTATGAGTCCCTCGAGACGCTCGTCGCCGAGGGTCGCATCGCTCGATGGGGCGTCTCCGTAGAGACGAGCGCCGAGGCCCTCGAGGCGCTCAAGCACCCGGGCCTCGCGAGTATCCAGATCGTCGTCAACCTGTTCCGGCGCAAGCCCCTTGAGCTCGTAACAACGGCGGCGGCCGACGCTGGGGTTGGGATCATCGCGCGCGTGCCGTTGGCTTCCGGCCTGCTGAGCGGCAAGTACGACGAGAGCACCACGTTTGCAGAGAACGATCACCGCAACTACAACCGCGATGGCGCTGCCTTCGACGTTGGAGAGACCTTCGCCGGCGTCCCTTTCTCGATTGGCGTCGCCGCGGCCCGGGAGGTTGCCGCGCTCACTCCTTCCGGTTGGACCACAGCCCAGTTCGCGCTCGGCTGGCTCACGCAGCAGCCGGGCATCTCGACGGTGATCCCCGGCGCGCGCACGCCCGACCAGGCCCGCGCCAATGCCGCTGCCCAAGAACTGCCGGCCATAGCGTCGGGCACCCTGGAGTCCTTGCAGGAGATCTACGACCGCGAGATCAGGACGCACGTCCACGACCGCTGGTAGCCAGCCGGTACCCTTGACGGGTCCCTGGCGCCTGTAGCTCAGGGGATAGAGCACCGCTCTCCTAAAGCGGGTGTCGGCAGTTCGAATCTGCCCAGGCGCACTCCGAACTCGTATAGTCCTGCATAGGGGCTCGGAGGCGCGAGGCGGCATTAGCCACTCGGCCCGTCGCAGGCCGACGCGGTTCGCTCGTAACTGAGAGCGGACGGCTGACGGCGCGGAAGGTGTTGCGTGCCGTCGGCACGACCCTGCGTGGGTCGTGGCGCATCGCGCAGATGTCCCGGTCGGGGCGGTATTGAGGAGGGCACGTGGCACGACAAGGCGAGCGCGGCAGCGGGCGCGGTACTTCTAGCGCCCAGCGTGGTTCTACACAGCGTGGCCGCGCCCAGCGCCCGTCGGAGCAGGGGATCATCCCCGTGCTCGCGCAGATCGCCCGCGAGGTAGAACGTGAGGTGCAGAGGCCGTCGAAGCGCGGCGGAGTGCGCACCAAGTTCCAGGTCGTTGCGCTGCTGGTTCGCGAGGAGCGCGCGCGGGTGAATGCGGACCCGACCCTCAGCGCTACCCGCGCCGAGCAGCTGAAGCGGCTTGACGGCGTTGCAACGATCCTTGCGAGCACCGCGGTGCGGGACACCTCGCTGCTCGCGCTGCTCGCCGAGGACGCGAGCGTCTCCGACGCCGCGCGCCAATACAAGGCGACGCTCATGCGCGCGGGTGGGCTTGAGCCCCCAGAGGAGGTGGCGCCGCCCGCTCCGGTCGCGCCGGTGCAGGCCCCCAACCAGGTGGTTCCCCAATCGGTGGTGTCTCGCCAAATGTCGAACCCGTTCCTGGCACCCGACTTCTCCGGCGCCGCGGCGCGGAACGCGGCGCGGGCCAATCGACTCGCGGGGTGGGAACTGCTCGAGCCGCTGTTCGCCTCGTTCGAGCAGGCCGCAACCGGCGCTCCCGCGTGCATGAAACTGCCGGCGCCCGGTTCCGTGGCGGCCGCGGGTGGCCGCGAGCTCATGCCGCACCAGGCGCAAGTGATCACCGCGACCGCCCAAGGACACCGAACCTTCTTGCTCGCCGACGAGCCGGGCCTCGGCAAGACCGCGCAGGCGCTGCTCGCGGCGCAGGCCGCCAACGCCTACCCCTTGCTCGTTGTGGTGCCGAATGTCGTGAAGGCGAACTGGGCGCACGAGGTTGAGTTGTGGACGCCGACGCGGCGCGCGACCGTGGTCCACGGCGACGGCGAGCAGGTGGACGCGTTCGCCGACGTGGTCATCGTCAATTACGAGCTACTCGATCGTCACGTGGGTTGGCTGGGTGGCCTTGGCTTCCGCGGCATGGTGGTCGACGAGGCGCACTTCATCAAGAACAAGAGATCGAAGAGATCGCGGCACGTGCTCACGCTGTCCGAGCAGATTCGCCAGCGGACCCCGCGGCCTTTGCTCATGGCGCTGACCGGCACGCCGCTCATCAACGACATCGAGGACTTCCGTGCCATCTGGCAGTTCCTCGGCTGGATCGACGACAAGAAGCCGCTCGGCGCGCTGCAGGCGGCGCTCGACGAGACCGGCCTGACCCCCGCGGATCCCGGCTTCTATGCGGCCGCGCGGGCGAGCGTGATCGACATGGGCATCGTGCGCCGCCGCAAGGTCGACGTTGTCGCCGATATCCCCGCGCGACGCGTCGCTGACCTTCCCGTGGAGCTCGACGACGCCGCTGCCCGCTCCATCCGCGCCGCGGAGGAGGCGCTCACGCGGCGCATGGTGGACCAGTACACATCGGTAATGGCGTCGCGCGCCGAGGGTTCGGTCGAGGTCGACATGGACCTCGTGCGTCGCGTGGCGGCGTCGGAGCTCAAGGACTCGAGTTCGCGGACCAAGGGTGAGAACGTGTTCACGATGGTGCGGCGCATCGGCCAGGCGAAGGCCGGGCTCGCGGCGGACTACGCGGCCCAGCTCGCCCGCAACGTCGGCAAGGTTGTCTTCTTCGCGAAGCACATCGACGTCCTCGATCTCGCGGAGGAGACGTTCGCCGCGCGCGGCATCGGCTACGCCTCGATCCGAGGCGATCAGACGAGCAAGGTGCGCGAGCAGAACATCGCCGCGTTCCTCAACGACCCCGAGGTCGAGATAGCGGTGTGCTCGCTGCTGACCGCTGGCGTTGGTCTCAATCTGCAGGTCGCGTCGAACCTCGTACTCGCGGAGCTGTCCTGGACGTACGCCGAGCAGACGCAGGCGATCGACCGGATCCACCGCATCGGCCAGGCGGAGCCCGTCACCGCGTGGCGCATCATCGCGGCGCAGACCATCGATTCGGCGATCGCGGAGCTCATCGATAGCAAGTCCGCGCTCGCTGCGAGGGCGCTCGATGGCGCGCAGGACGAGGACCTCGATTCGTCGACGGACGTCCAACTCGAGGCCCTTGTGCGGCTGCTGACCGACGCGCTCGCGAACTAGAGAGTTCAACTTCCGGCCGGCCAAGCCCCCGCGCCGTCGGGCATACGCTTGACCAAGTGACGGCCGCGCTCTACTCCCAACGCAGGGTGTGGGGCATCTACGTCGCCGCGGTCATCGTCTACTTCGTCGCCGTCACGCATCGCACGGCCCTCGGCGTCGCGGGCGTGGAGGCGCTCGAGCGTTTCAACGTCGAGGCGACGGGGCTCGCCCTCCTCGCGGTGGCGCAGGTCGCGGCGTATGCGGCCATGCAGATCCCCGCGGGTCACCTCCTCGACCGGTTTGGGCCGCGCGCGACGATGACCGTCGGGTCTCTCGTCATGGCCGCGGGTCAGCTGCTCCTCGCCCTGAGCGACAACTACGGCCTCGCGATCGCCGCCCGGGTCCTGATCGGCGTTGGCGACGCGCCCATCTTCATCTCCGCCGCGCGCCTCATCGCGCACTGGTTCCCCGCGCGCCGGGTGCCATTCCTCATGCAGGTCACGGGACTCATCGGGCAGGCAGGACAGCTGGCAACGGCGATCCCCGTGGCGTGGCTGCTCCACTCGCAGGGCTGGGAGGTGACGTTCACGACCCTCGCCGTTGTGGGCGTCGGCGCCGCGACCATCGCCTTCACATGGGTGCGCATGCCACGCGCAGAACCCGGCTCGGTGACCGCGGATCGGGAGAGGTTCTGGGCGTCGATCCGCGCGGCGACGGACCACGTGGGCACGAGGCTCGGCTTCTGGACGCATTTCCTGCCGCCGTTCTCGGCCAATGTGATCGCGCTGCTCTGGG
>Ga0247755_1000072_pt1 | contig 12088 bp, 13 predicted proteins | sample UWRJL096311B4_FD_180948 | JGI IMG/M metagenome (GOLD analysis project Ga0247755, IMG submission 180948) | Plant litter microbial communities from Arlington Agricultural Research Station in Wisconsin, United States - UWRJ-L096-311B-4 | ecosystem: Environmental > Terrestrial > Plant litter >... | reverse complement strand
TGGCCCGGCCGACGCTTGGGCTTGGCCGGCGCGACGCTCGCCTGGGCGCCCCCTTCCCCGCGCAGTTCGCGGCGAATCCATACGATCGCGATGACGGGCGCCGCAACGGCGAGCATGTACCACTGGGCGCTGTACGCGAGGTGAGGGCCAAGGCTGAGCGCAGGCAGGGGAGTGATCGCGAGGCCCGGGAGTGGGCCGCACGGTTCTTTGCACGCCTCTGCGAGCACGCCGTACCCGGGCACCTCGTCGGCGGGTGCGGGCGGCATCTGCTCGGGCGTGATGCGCGTAGCACCCTCGCCCGTGGTGCCGTTGTCGGTCTCGGCAGGGCGGAGCGTCACGGTGAGGCTCATCTCATCGTCGGGCATCCCGGGGCGGTTCTTCGCCTCCGCCTCGACCCACCCCGCGTCGACGAGGAGAGCGCGACCGTCCTCCGTGACAAACCATGCGAGTGCGTGCGTCGCCGGATCACCACCAACGGGACGATTGCGCAGCCAGGTGAGCGTCTCTGGGGCGAATTTTCCTGTCACGGTCGCGGTACGCCAGCGCGCATCATCGGGGAACGTGGCGGCGCCGATTGGTACGACGTCGTTGAGCGGCGCGGCCGCCGAGGCCTGGCCGGCCTCGAACGCCGTGATCTCCGCGCTGCGGTTCTCGTGGCGATGCCACTGCCACCGGCCAAGGAAGATCGCGGCCACGCTCACGGAAAGCGCAAGCACGAGGATCCCCGCGATGGTGAGGAGGCGCATCACGCGCGGCGAGTGAGCCACCCCAGCATGGTAGTTGTGCGAGCGCGCCCTACTTGATGACGTTCGGGCCCTGCTCGGTGCCGTTGAGGATCTCGTAGTCGTACACCCAGAAGCGCGCGACCTGCGCGGTGCCCTGCGGCAGGCACTGATCGTTCACGATGGTGAGCGTCAGGTCCGGGTTGACTCCCGTCGACTCGTTCTCGACGAAGTAGCGAGTGAAGGACTCGGTCGCCTCGTCCAGCGGGATGTCCTCCTCGCCCTTGCGCATGAGTACGGAGAGGCCCGTCTCCTTGCTGCGAACCAAGAGGTACTCGGTGCCGTCGTCCTTCATGGCCACGAAGTACTGGTTCTGGATCCCGTTGAACTTGATCGGGATGCCGCTCTCCTTGATGTACGCCTCGGGATCGTCGGCACGGCGGACGGAGAAGTGGCCGTCCGGACCCTCGATCCACTGGTCATCGATCTTGACGTAGCTCGTGACCGGACCCTCCGTGAGGAGGTCGGGAAGGTGCTCCTGCAGTTCGGTCTTGATGTCACGCATTCCGGATGCGTCCGTGATGCCACGCTCCTTGTCGAACGTGGGGAACGTCAACTGGTACATCGCGCCAGGGCTGTCCTGCATCACCTCAAGGCGCCTTTGCTCCTGGCGATCGCTCGCCGTGCTTGGGTCCGTCTCAGGGTTCGTGATCTCGAAGAGGAACGAGTTCACTACGCCGCCGGTCTCGGAGTACGCGCGGGCGCGGGTCTCGACCTGGCCAAACGCGGTGGGTGTTGCACACAACGGCTGGCTGTCGGCGTCGAACAGTGTCGACTTCGCTGGCACGAGCACCGGGTCGCCGTTGTCCCACCAGCCGTCGATAAAAGTCTCGCCGGAGGCGCATCCCGCAAGCGTCAGCGCGGCAACGCCCGCGAGCAGGCCGTAGCCAGCCTTGCGAACGCGCGTGCTGGTGCCTCGCTTGGATGACACAACGTCTTCGGTGGTCATTCGTACTCCCTTGTTCGCGCCGTTGCGCACTCGTCGAACCGTCTGAGGCACCCTACCAACATTGTTGCAGTGTCCAGGGGTCCTTTTGCCCAAAGAATCGTATCGCTTCGATAACGGCTGGCGAGGCGTTGATTCGTCGCGCCGCGATGTGCTCGGCTACCGTTGCGAACATGACGCGACACGTAGTGGTGACAGGGGCCAATCGAGGCATCGGCAGGTCGATCGCGGAGGCGTTCGTGGCGGCCGGCGACACGGTCTCCACTATCTACAGGGGCGGAGACCTGCCCGCGGGGGTTGACGGCGCGATTGCCGACATCACCGACGCGACGGCCGTCAACGCCGCCTTCGACGAGCTCGAGGCGCGGCACGGCAGGGTGCGCGTACTTGTCGCCAACGCGGGGATCACCCGTGACGGACTTCTCATGCGCATGAGCGACGAAGACTTCGAGGACGTCATCGCGACAAACCTCACTGGCACGTTTCGCACCGTGCGGCGTGCCGTGCAGTCGATGATCCGCGAGCGCTATGGGCGGATCGTGCTCGTCGGCTCGGTCGTGGGCCTCCTTGGCAATCCGGGGCAGGTGAACTACTCGGCGTCGAAGTCGGCGTTGGTGGGTATGGCCCGCTCAATCACGCGAGAGGTGGGTTCGCGCGGCATCACCGCAAACGTGATCGCGCCGGGGTTCATCGAGACCGCCATGACCGCAGAACTCGGCGAAGATCTCGTCAAGCAATACGAGGCGAATATCCCGGCCCGGCGATTCGGCGCGGCGAGCGAGGTTGCCGACGCTACGGTCTTCTTGGCATCCGACGCTGCGGCATACATCAGCGGGGCCGTGCTACCGGTCGACGGTGGCCTTGGCATGGGTCACTGAACCAAGCTTTCTGCGCAGCGGCGGCGCTACGCTCCAACTTAAGGAGGAGACCATGGGCATTCTCGAGGGTAAGAACATTTTGGTGACAGGTGTGCTCACCGAGGCCTCGATCGCGTTCGACGTGGCAAAGTTGTGCCAGCAAGAGGGCGCCACCGTTGTGCTCACCGGCATGGGTCGCACACTCAAGGTCACCCAATCGATGGGCCGCCGTCTCCCCGTGGAGGCGCTCGCTGTGGAACTCGACGTCACGAACCCCGAGCAACTCGCGGCGCTCGCGGACTCGGTGAAGGAGCACGTGCCGCACCTCGATGGCGTTGTCCACTCGATCGGCTTTGCCCCGCAATCGGTCATGGGAGGAAACTTCATGGCCGGCGAGTGGGACGACGTCGCGGTGGCGCTGCACACGTCCGCATACTCACTCAAGGCACTCGCCGGAGCCGCACTCCCGCTCATGACCAACGGCGGTTCGATCGTCGGCCTCACCTTCGACGCGCGCTACGCGTGGCCCGTGTACGACTGGATGGGCGTGGCCAAGGCCGCCTTCGAGTCCGTGAACCGCTATCTCGCGCGTGACCTGGGCCCCAGCGGCGTCCGTTGCAACGTCGTGTCCGCGGGACCGCTCAAGACCACGGCAGCCAAGCACATTCCTGGGTTCGATCAGATGGAGGGCCATTGGGATGAGCGCGCGCCGCTTGGTTGGGACTCGGACGACACGGAGCCCGCGGCCAGGGCCGTAACTGCCCTGCTCAGCGACTGGTTCCCCGCGACGACGGGCGAGATGATTCACGTCGACGGCGGCGTCCACGCGATGGGCTCTTAGGCATGACGCGAATCGTGCTCGTCCGTCACGCAAAGGCCGAGGCACCTCGACCGGGCCTCGATGACCACGACCGCACGCTCACTCTCGAGGGCCGAACCTCATCGCAAGTGCTCGCCACCGCGCTCGCCGCGGCGGGAGTGGACATCGCGGTCGCGCTTGTGTCGAGCGCGGCACGCACTCAGCAGACGTGGAAGCTCATGGCTCCGACGTTCCCTGATGCTGTAGCGACAACGGTTCCCGAGCTCTACGAGACTCACGTTGGCGGCTTGGTGGAAGCGCTGCGTGAGTTCGATGGGGATGGCACTGTGGCAATCGTGGGCCACGAGCCGACGATCTCCGCGAGCGCGGCATGGCTCGCGGGATCGGGATCGGACACCAAGGCTCTCCAACGCATCGCGCATGGCTTGCCAACGGGCACGGCCGCACTTCTCGACTTCGAGGGCCCCCTCGCGGACCTCGGCCAGCGTGGGGCCGTGCTTACGGCGATCTGCGCGTCACATGCCCACTTCTGACGACGAGCGCGAGCGGCACCGATGGGAGCTGCTCAGGTGGGGTCCGCGCGACGACTCTGGAGTGCTCTACCACCCGCTGTCGACGTCCGAGGTGTGGCTGGATACCCTCGTCGAGGCCGTGCCGTTCCTCGTGTCTACCGGGGACTTTGCGCCGGCCGACATGCAGTACCGGATGCATCGAGAACACCTGTGGGACCCCGCTACCGGGCTGTATGGCGAGCGCTACGACCTTGCCACCGCCACCTGGGTACGCAAGGCGCCAACCGCGTCGGGCAATGCCGCCGTCGCCCTCGCCATGGCGCACGCGCTGCGCGTCGGGGGTGACGGCACGCCCGCCGAAATGCGCGGTCGCTGGCAACGCGAGACGCGAGACCTCATCCTCGCCGTGACGGCCATCCCGGCTACGGGGGAGGCTGCTGCGACGCTCGCGCGAGCCGCGAGCATTAGCGCCGCGGACGGCTGGGGCTAGGCGGCCGCCAGGCCCATCAGCTCGAGCGCGTAGTCGAGCCTGCCGTCGATCGACGCATCGGCCTGCGCGCGCACCACGGGCTTCGCGTTGAACGCGATGCCAAGCCCTGCGGCCGCCATCATCGCGAGGTCGTTTGCTCCGTCCCCGATCGCCACGACGTCCTCGAGCGCGACCCCGAGCTCTGCAGCGAACTCGCGGAGCGCGCGTTCCTTTGCTTCGCGATCAATCACGGGCCCGACGGTGTGGCCGGTGAGCGCGCCATCGGCGACTTCCAGGCGGTTGGCTCGGTAACGCGTGATGCCAAGCCTCCCGGCAAGCGACTCCACGATCTCGGCAAATCCCCCAGAGACGAGGGCGATCTCCCAGTCCGCGGCATGGGCGGCCGCGACGAGCTCCTGAGCGCCGGGGGAGAACTCGATCTCCGCAATCACGTCGGCGAAGACGGTGTCTGGAACGCCGGCCAGCGTCGCGACGCGTTCCTTCAGCGACTCCGCGAAGTCGAGCTCGCCGCGCATCGCGGCCTCGGTGATGCGCGCAACCTGTTGGCGTGTTCCAGCGCGCTCGGCAATGAGTTCGATGACCTCGGCGGTGATGAGAGTGGAATCGACATCCATCACGAGCAGCCGCTTACGAGGAGACAACGGTGCCCTTGCCGACGACGGTGATGCCGGATTCTGTGACGGTGTAGCCGCGCGCGAGGTCGTGCTCACGATCGATGCCGATCCGGGCGCCCTCCTCGACGACGACGTTCTTGTCGACGATCGCCCGGTGGATCTGCGCGTGCCTGCTCACCTGCACGTTGTCGAGAAGCACGGAGTCGGAGACCGTCGACCACGAGTGGAGCCGCACGCCGGGGGAGAGCACCGAGCCCGTCACAGTGGCTCCAGACACGATGACCCCTGGCGAGACGATCGAGTCCGCCGCGTGGCCGAGCCTGCCCTCCTCGGAGTGGATGAACTTTGCCGGTGGCGCGGTGATGAGGCCCTGGTGGATGGGCCACTCGTGGTTGTAGACGTTGAAGATAGGCATGACGGCGATGAGGTCCGTGTGCGCCTCGAAGTACGAGTCGAGGGTTCCAACATCGCGCCAATAGTTGCGGTCCCTGTCGGTCGATCCGGGCACGTCGTTGTGCCGGAAGTCGTAAAAGCCGCACTCTCCCCGCTCGACGAAGTAGGGCACGATGTCGCCGCCCATGTCGTGCTTGGAGCCGACCCTGTCGGAGTCCTTAGCGAGGGCGTCGACGAGCGCGTCCGCGTTGGCCACGTAGTTGCCCATCGACGCGAGCACCTCGCCTGGGCTATCGGAAAGGCCAACGGGGTTCTTGGGCTTCTCGAGGAAGGCGCGCACCCTGCTCGGATCTTCGGGGTCGATGTCGAGCACGCCCATCTCCGGCGCGAGCGCGATCGGCTGGCGAATCCCCGCGATCGAGAAAGCGGCGCCCGAGGCGACGTGGGCGTCCACCATCTGGGAGAAGTCCATGCGGTAGACGTGGTCCGCGCCAACGATGACAACGATGTCGGGGCGCTCGTCCTCGATGATATTGACGCACTGATAGATCGCGTCGGCGCTACCGAGGTACCAGTGAGGGCCGCGACGCTGTTGCGCCGGCACGGGTGCCACGTAGTTACCGAGCAGCGGCGACATGCGCCACGTGCGCGCGATGTGGCGGTCAAGCGAGTGCGACTTGTACTGCGTCAACACGACGACGTGGAGGTATCGCGAGTTGATGACGTTGCTCAGCGCAAAGTCGACGAGTCGATAGGTGCCGCCGAACGGCACGGCGGGCTTTGCGCGAGACGCGGTGAGTGGCATCAGACGCTTGCCCTCACCTCCTGCGAGGACAATGGCGAGGACCTTCGGCGCTGACATATGCCCAGCATAGGCGGCACGAGGGGGGCGTGGCGGGCCGCGCACCGTGTCGCAACGACTAGCGTTACCCGTATGCGCGTCGACCTCCTCACTCGCGAGTACCCACCCCACATCTATGGCGGCGCGGGCGTCCATGTCACAGAGCTCGCTGCGGTGTTGCGCCAGCACGTCGACGTGCGCGTTCGCGCGTTCGACGGACCGCGCGACGAGCCCGGAGTTACGGGGTACGAGGCGCTCGGCGGAGGCGTCGGGGACGCGTCTCTTGATGTTCTCGCCCACAATCTGCCCATGGCGCGCGACTGCGCCGGTGCCGACCTCGTTCACTCGCACACCTGGTACGCGAACATGGCGGGACACCTCGCGAAGACCCTGCATGGGGTGCCCCACATCCTCAGCGCGCACTCGCTCGAGCCCATGCGTCCGTGGAAGGCGGAGCAACTCGGGGGCGGATACCGAGTGTCAAGCTGGATCGAGAGGACCGCGTACGAGGCGGCCGACGCGATCATCGCCGTCAGCGCTGGCATGCGCGCCGATGTCCTGCGAAGTTACCCCGCGCTCGACCCCTCGCGCGTTCACGTGATCCACAACGGCATCGATGTCGACGCGTGGGCGCCGCCTGCAACCGACGAGGCGCGCGCTGCGGCCGATGCCGTTGTCGCCGAGTGGGGCATCGACCGTTCTCGCCCGGCAGTTGTCTTTGTTGGCCGCATTACCAGGCAGAAGGGTCTTCCTTACCTCTTGCGTGCGGTCGAGCGGCTACCCAAAGAGATCCAGATTGTGTTGTGCGCGGGAGCGCCAGACACTCCAGAGATCGCGCTCGAGGTCTCGAGCGCGGTGGCGCGCCTCCAGGAGCAGCGCGAGGGCGTGATCTGGATCGAGAAGATGCTTCCGCGTGCCGAACTCGTCGCGGTCATCGACGCGTGCACCGTCTTTGTGTGTCCGTCGATCTACGAACCCCTCGGCATCGTGAACCTCGAGGCCATGGCCGTTGGACTGCCCGTGGTCGCTTCGGCAACGGGCGGGATTCCTGAGGTCGTCGTGGACGGCGTAACCGGCACCTTGGTGCCCCTAGACCAGCTCGCGGACGGCACCGGCACGCCGCTCCGGCCCGACGAATACGTCGCCGACCTAGCCGACGCCTTGGCCGCCGCAGCGCTGTCCGGCGAGAGAGCGTCGGGCATGGGAAAGGCGGGCCGCCAGCGAGCCCGAGACCACTTCTCGTGGGACGCCATCGGTGACCGAACACTCGACCTTTACCAGTCCATACTCCGATAGGCTCGGCCTATGACAGAGGTGCTGGCGTTCGAAGGTGTGACGCTCAGCAGGGACGGCAACGAGATCCTGCGTGGGATCGATCTTCACGTGGATGGCGCGGACCGCTGGGTGGTCCTTGGACCCAATGGCGCGGGCAAGACGAGCCTCGTTTCGATTGCGGCCGCGCGCTCACATCCGACGACCGGCGTTGCGCGCGTGCTCGGTGAGGTCTTGGGCGAAGCCGACACCCAGGAGTTGCGGACCAGAGTGGGTCTCTCGAGTGCCGCGCTCGCCGACAGGATCCCGCCGGAGGAGAAGGTTCGCGACGTCGTCATGACGGCCGCGCACGGCATTACGGGCCGTTGGCGCGAGGAGTACGAGGCGCCCGATGAGGAGCGCGCCGCAGCGCTGCTCGAGGCCTTCGGGATGATGGACTTTGCTGAGCGCGAGTTTTGGACCCTGAGCGAGGGCGAGCGCAAGCGAGTGCAGATCGCGCGTGCGCTGATGCCGGACCCCGAACTATTGATCTTGGACGAGCCCGCCGCTGGGCTCGACCTCGCCGGGCGCGAGGAACTCCTCGCGGCTCTCACCGAGCTCGCAGGAGACCGTCGCTCGCCAGCGATTGTGCTGGTCACGCACCACGTCGAGGAGATTCCCGTGGGATTTACTCACGTGCTGTTGCTCCGCGATGGCGAGGTGGTGGCCGCGGGACCGCTGGGGGAGGCCCTCACGGCGGACAACCTCTCGCAGACGTACGCGATGGGTGTGGAGCTTGGCGAGCGAGACGGTCGATTCACGGCCCGACGCGCGGGATAGTCTGGACGAAAGGAGGCAGGGGTGAATCCGTCACTGTGGTGGTTTGTTGGAGCGATGCTGCTCGGCATCTTGGAGATCTTCACGCTCGATCTGACCTTCGCGATGCTCGCCGGGGGCGCGCTCGCGGCGGGGATCGTTGCGCTGCTCGGTGCTCCATTGTGGGCGTCCATCGCGACCTTCGGGATCGTCAGCGCGCTGTTGCTCTTCGTGCTGCGCCCTGCGCTGATGCGTCACTTCAAGTCGTCGGCTTCGGTCACGGGCACCGCGGCGCTCGTTGGGCGAGTCGCCATCGCGATCGATGAGGTCACGACGCGCGACGGCCGCATCAAGTTGAACGGCGAGGTGTGGAGCGCCCGCACCCGCGAGGGCGTCGTCCCTGAGGATGCCTATGTCACCGTCGTCGCCATCGATGGCGCGAGGGCAATCGTTGAGCCCAAAGAGGCTCCCGTCGAAGTAACCGAAGAGGGGTAAGTCATGGACGACGTCACCAACCTGCTGTGGATCATCGTTGTGCTGTTCTTTGCGCTGTTCGTTGTCATCGCGATCGCCAAGTCGATCGTGGTGGTGCGCCAGACGCAGGCGTACATCGTTGAGCGGCTGGGTCGCTACTCGCGCACGATGGATGCGGGTCTGCACTTCCTGATCCCGTTCGTGGACAAGGTGCGCCACAAGGTCGACCTGCGCGAACTCGTCTACTCCTTCCCGCCGCAGTCGGTCATTACCTCGGACAACCTGGTGGTGGACATCGACTCTGTCATTTACTTCCAGGTCACGGACCCCAAGGCAGCCGTCTACGAGATCGCCAACTACATCACCGGTGTTGAGCAGCTCACGACCACCACCCTCCGCAACATCGTGGGAACCATGGACCTCGAGCAAACCCTGACCAGCCGCGACCAGATCAATGGCCAGCTGCGTGGGGTCCTCGACGAGGCCACGGGCAAGTGGGGCATCCGCGTCAACCGCGTGGAGCTCAAGGCCATCGAGCCGCCCATGTCCATCAAGGACTCGATGGAAAAGCAGATGCGTGCCGAGCGCGACCGCCGCGCGACCATCCTGACGGCGGAGGGCATCAAGCAGTCCGCGATCCTCACCGCTGAGGGAGAGAAGCAGTCCGCGATCCTTACCGCTGAGGGCGCTGCGCAGTCGCAGATCCTCCGCGCAGAGGGTGAGGCGCGAGCGATCCTGCAGGTCTTCGACGCCATTCACGAGGGCGACGCGGACTCCAAGCTGCTCGCGTACCAGTACCTGCAGATGCTCCCGGAGATAGCCAAGACGGACTCGAACAAGATCTGGTTCGTGCCCACGGAGTTCACCGGCGCGCTCAAGGCCGTCGCCGCAGGTTTTGGATACGAGGACGGCGCCGAGCCGCTCAAGCGCGACCCCGAGGCCGTGAAGGAGCGCAAGGCACGCCTGTCGTCTGCGCTCGAGGACCCGCGCGCCGCACTCGAAGAGGCCCGTCGCCTCGCAGAGGGCGTCACGGCGGACGCCGAATCGCATGGAACGGGATCCGGCAAGCCCTTCGACCCGAACGCAGAAAAGGGCCAGTAGGCGCGAGGTGATTCCCAAGGGTCCTTGTGACTGATGTGACGCGTGTGCCGCCAATCTGGCGGCGAGCGGTCACTCCAGTCACTCGTGCACCAACGACCCTTGGGAGTCAACGTGGGTGACGACGCGCTGCTTGCCGACTACCGCGACCTCACCGACGGCGCGCTGCGGCGATCGCTTGAGGCCGAGCGCGGTCTCTACATTGCGGAGGGCGCAAAGGTCATTGCGCGCGCCCTTGCCGCGGGCCACGTGCCACGGTCCGTGCTGTGCTCTCCCCGGTGGCTGGACTCGGTGTCGTCGCTGATTCCCGACGGCACACCGGTGCTCGTTCGTTCTGAGGATGAGCTCGAGCAACTCACGGGGTTCGCGGTTCACCGCGGCGCATTGGCAGCCATGCATCGTCCGACGCTTCCCACCGTGGGCTCGTTGGTTACCGACGCGCGGCTCGTGGTGGTGCTCGAGGGAGTCTCCGATCCCACCAACGTCGGCGCGATCTTCCGCTCGGCGGCGGGGCTCGGGGCCGACGCTGTTGTCGTCTCTCCCGAGTGTGCAGACCCGTTGTACCGGCGCTCGGTGAAGGTGTCGATGGGCACGGTCTTTCAGGTGCCGTGGACGAGGGCCGAGGTGTGGCCCGATGCCCTTGATGAGCTGCGCTCGCTCGGCTTTGTGGTCGCGGGGCTCGCCCTGAAGCCCGACGCCGTGGACCTGGCCGAGTTCGCGGCCGCCGGTCACGCTCGGGTCGCGTTGGTGCTTGGTACCGAGGGCGACGGACTCACTTCTGACGCCCTTGCTCACACCGACGCGACCGTCGTGATCCCAATGCGCGAGGGAGTCGATTCTCTCAATGTTGCCGCGGCGTCTGCCGTCGCGATGTGGGAACTCTCGAAGCATGTCGGACCCGTGCCGTAGCGTCGCGCGCATGAACGACAACGTGCTCGCAGCGGCCGCCCGTGGCCGCGACTTCTTGGTGAGGAACGGCCACCGGCTCGAGGCCGCCGTCGTGAATCGTGCCTGGTTCGAGGGCGATCCTGGCGCCATCATCACCGCGCTTGAGGCGTATCAGAACGACGACGGTGGATTCGGACGTGGCCTCGAGGTCGACATCGGATCGCCCGCGAGCAATCCGTTCGCCGCGTGCCTGGCTCTCAACTATCTCCGTGGCGTTCCCAGCGAGTTGGGAGCAGAACTTCGCCAGGGCATCGGCGCATGGCTGCGCGACAACCAGGCGGAGGACGGCGACTGGCATTTCTCGTCCGAGACCAAGGCGGGTTCCCTTGCGCCGTGGTTCGCGGGCTGGACCTTCCCATCTCTCAATCCCGCGTGTTGCCTCGCGGGTCTTGCTGCCGCGAACGGACTCGCCACCGATGAGATGCTCACTCGCGTAGCCGCGCTGTTCCGTGAGCAGGCTTCACTCGAGACCGTTCGCGATGGCGACTTCTACGACCTGACGCCCTACGCCGACTACTCGCTCACCGGCAAGCTTCCCGATGAGTACCTCGAGGAGCTGGCAACGACGATCGTCCGCTGGGCGCGCGAAGACAAGTTCGCCGACGCCGAGCACTTTCTTCACCTTGCGCTGCGCAACGCGCCCAATCTCGCAGAACGGATTCCGCGAGACCTCACAGACGGCTACGTGACGCAAGCGCTCGGCGCGCAAGATGACGACGGCGGATGGCCCAGCCCGCACGACCCAGCGTGGCGCCCAGCGGCAACGGCAGGCGTCTTGCTCGGACTTGCTCGGGCTAGTCCGCGCCCGTGACCGCCACAAGGTGCGTGGCGTTGTCGTAAGTGAATGTCACCGTCGCGTCCGCAGATAGTTCCAGTGGGATGTTGGGCCCATCCCGCACCCCGCCCTCGCCGTAGTTCTCGTCCCATGCGCGATTGAGCGCGATCTTGTACTCATATGCACCCGCGGGCAGGTCGACGGTTATCGACCACGTCGACGTTGCGTCGTCGAAGGCGAGTTGCGCCTCGTCGCACCACGGCGCCCAATCCTCGCCACAGCCCATCACCGAGTTCACTGTCCCGGGCAGGGCCACCTCGTCGGGCTGCGCCGCGGCGCCCGACTTTCCGGCGAAGATCGCGGACTGCACGGCAACGCCACTCTGTGTGGCCACCGCGCGATACTCCACATCGATTCCGGGCTCGACGCTCGTGAGGTCGTCCGTCACCGAGAAGACGGGCGCCGTGTCGT
>Ga0247755_1000071_pt1 | contig 12100 bp, 7 predicted proteins | sample UWRJL096311B4_FD_180948 | JGI IMG/M metagenome (GOLD analysis project Ga0247755, IMG submission 180948) | Plant litter microbial communities from Arlington Agricultural Research Station in Wisconsin, United States - UWRJ-L096-311B-4 | ecosystem: Environmental > Terrestrial > Plant litter >... | reverse complement strand
CGCTGCGCCACGCACGGTGCGATACAAAGCGTCCACCTCGTGCGGCTCGACTGCGCACATGGCCACGAGCTGCTGGGCCAGCACATCGAGCGGGTTTCGCGGGTAAAAGGTGGCTTCGACGCGACCATCGATCATGTTGCGCGCCGCGGCGGCGGTGGCCAGCAGATCGGCCTTGTGCTTCGGCACCAGCACTCCCTCGGGGACCCCGCCCACGTGGTGTTGCGCGCGGCCAATGCGCTGCAGCCCAGAAGCGATCGATGGCGGGGCCTCGATTTGCACGACCAGGTCCACGGCGCCGATGTCCAGCCCGAGCTCGAGCGACGACGTCGCGACGATCGCGGGCAGCATGCCCGACTTGAGCCGCTCTTCGATCAGCTGGCGCTTTTCGCGCGCGACCGAACCGTGATGGGCGAGCGCAATCTCGCCGCCCGCGAGATCATTCAGCGCGGCGGCGAGCCGTTCGGCCAGGCGCCGGCTGTTGACGAAGATCATCGTGGTGCGATGCTCGCGGATCAGCGCCACGAGCCGCTCGTGCACAGCGGGCCAGACCGAGCGCGCGCCCCCCGCTGCGCGGACGGCTGAACCCTGCGCCAGTTCGGGCCCGCGCTCCGCCGCGTTTACAGCCGGCGCGGTGGCGGGCTCGGGCAGCTCCACGCTCAGGCGCAGCGGCTTTTGCTGCGCAGCGTCGATGATCGTGACCGGGCGCTGGCGCTGCTCGGCATCGAAGCCGACCAATAGCCGCGCGACCTCGTCCAAAGGTCGCTGCGTCGCTGAGAGCCCGATGCGCTGCAGCGGTTTTCCAGCGCGCAGCGCCTCCAAACGCTCGAGCGACAGAAACAGATGCGCGCCGCGCTTGCTTTGCACCAGCGAGTGGATCTCGTCGATGATCAGCGTTTCGACCGAATGCAGGATCTTGCGCGAGGCGGAGGTGAGGAGCAGGAACAATGACTCCGGCGTCGTGATCAGGATGTCGGGCGGCGTGCGCTGCATGCGGGCGCGCTCGACCTGTGGCGTGTCGCCCGTGCGCACTCCGAGGATCGGAGTGCGCACGGCGGTGCCGAGGCGCCGTGCGGTTTCGCCGATGCCGGCGATCGGAGCCTGCAAGTTGCGCTCGATGTCGACCGCCAGTGCCTTGAGCGGCGAGACGTAGAGCACGCGGCAGCGAGCGTCCTTCGGCGGCTCCGGCGCATGCATGAGCTTGTCGACTGCAGACAGAAACGCGGCCAAGGTCTTGCCCGAGCCGGTGGGCGACAGTAGCAGCGTGGAGCTGCCGGAGATGATGACCGGCAAACCGAGCGCTTGCGCGCGCGTCGGCACTCCGAGCGCGCCCTCGAACCATGCCCGAGCGGGGACGGAAAGCTCGCTCAGGGGATCGGTCGTCACGAAGCGAGTGTACGCGCTAGCGCGACGGTGCGCTCGGGAGCAGTTGCTTCAAGGCCGAAAGCACGTCTTTGAACAACAGTGGTTTGCTGAAGAATGCCGTCACATTCTTGGGCCGCGGCACGTCTTGACGGTAGGTCGCGCTGGCAAAAATCACTGGGATGCTCTGATACCGAGGATCCGCGAGCATTCTCAGACACAGCTCAGTGCCATCCATCTTCGGCATCTTGTAGTCGGTGATCACCACTGCGATCGACACTTCTGCCAAGCGCTGGAGAGCTTCTTCGCCATCGCTGGCGGTGAACACCTGGAAGCCTTCACCCGTGAGCATGAAGGCCAGCACTTCGAGCGAAGCGTATTCGTCGTCGACGACCAGCACGTTGTGTGGTGGAGCCGTCATGCGACTGCTTCAAACCCCCTCCGGCGCACGCGCTTCTTCGTCGTGTGCCCCCGCGGGCTCAGCCTCGTGCGCCGCCACCTCGGCGGCGCCGGTGGCGTCGGGCGCGACTTCGATGCCGCGCTCGGTGAGGAAGAATTCGCGCGCGGTGCTGGTATGTGCGCTCGCGCGCTGCTTCACGATTGCGAGCAGACGGCGCATTCTGGCGCCCACCGTCATGTACTCGAGCAAGAGCAGATTCTCGACCAACGCCGAAATTCCTTCGACGCGCATCTCCATCTCTGGGCCGGAGGGCTTCATGGTTTCGTCGGTCAAGAGCGTGGTGATCTCGCGGGTTCGCAGCTCGCCGAGCAGCGCGGTGATGAAGCGAATCGTGCGCGCCGGGTCGATCGCTGCTTGGCGGAAGCCGTCCAGACTGTCGATCACGACGCGCCTGGCGCCAATGCGCTCGATCTCGGCCAACAAGCGCAGGCCCAAGCGATCCAAGCCGAACTCGTAGGGAGGCTGCCACACGTGCGAAAACAGGCCGTTCGCCGCGTGTTCCGACAGCCGCAAGCCGATGCGCTCGCCGCCCTGCAGGACGCGGTCGGGCGACTCATAGAAGCCGAACAGTAAGCCGGCTTCGCCCGCTCGTGCCCCGGTGTCGAGGAAGTGTAGGCCCAGAGTTGTCTTGCCGCTGCCCGAAAACCCGAGCGCGACGGAGGTCGTGCCTCGCAGCAAGCCGCCGCGGAGCATCACGTCGAGTTCGGCGATCCCGGTTTTGAGTCGTTGATCGCTGGCGGGAGCGGGCCGCGTCGAGCCGTCGAGCAGGTCCTCGAGGCGCGGATGGATCGACACGCCATCGGAGCCGATTTCCAGCTCGTGGCGCCCCAGCAAATGCCGTGTGCCGCGGAATTTCAGCACCTCGATGGTGCGAAACGTGCGCCGCCGAAACTGCTCGAACGCGAGCTCGATCAAGCCATCGACCATCGTGTGCTCGGGATCGTTGGCATCGGCGGCAGTCATGTTCGCGAGCAAGACGGTCGTGCAATTGGTCATCGCACTCAACATCTGCAATTCGACCACGAACTCTTTCAGCGCGACGTCGTTTTCGGCGAGAGCGCGCGCCGGCGAGATGCCATCGATCACGAGCAGCGAGGCTTTCTCATCCAGGATCACGCGGCGCACCATGTCCAGCAGGCCGCGCAACTTCTCGTCGCGCAGTGCGCGGTACGCGCCCACGTAGGACAGCCCATTATTGATCACGTCCGGGTCGAAGAAGCTCATGGTGTGCAAGTTCTTCAACATCGCGGCGTGGGACTCGGCGAGCAACGTCATGTACGCCGCGCGCCCGCCTTGCTTGACGTGCGAAAAACACAACTGGTTGCCGAGCGTGGTCTTGCCCGTCCCGGGACGGCCCATCACCAGGTAGATGGCGCCGCGCACGAGCCCTCCTCGTAGCAGGGTATCCAGGCCAAAAACGCCCGTCTTCGTGCGCTCGACCAGCCAGGCACCGCTCTGCGGATCTCCAAATTCGGTCATGGGATTCGGGTTACACCTCGCCGCCAAAGTTTCGCCAAGCTCTCGAGCAACCGCGGCGGGTCGAGCGGTTTGCTCGCGTGCATCTGAAAACCAGCGAGCAGCGCCATGCGGCTAGCTTCGGCGCTGGCATGGCCGGTGAGCGCGATCGCGGGAATGAACGCGCCCGCGCGTTCACCGGAGGCGCGTAGCTGTCGCATGAAGCCGTAGCCGTCCTGCTCGGGCATGCCGACGTCGCACACGATCACGTCGGGTTGTCGCGCTCGAAGCAACTCGCGGGCCTTGGCTGCAGATTCGGCCAGCGCGACCTCCGCGCCCGCGCGTTCGAGCAGGATTTCCAGCAACTCGCGTGCGTCCGGATCGTCGTCGATGACCAAGATGTAGGCGCCGCACAGCTGCCGCTCTGGCTTCGCAGCGAGTTCTGGGGGCGGTAGCGACGCGCCGCTTGCCGACAGCAGTGGCAAACTCACCGTGAACGTCGCGCCGCGACCCTCGCCGGCGCTTTCGGCGCTGATCGTGCCGCGGTGCGCTTCCACCAGGTAGCGAGCGATGGCCAGCCCCAAGCCGAGCCCACTGCCCCGGGCGCGCGCGACCGGATGGCCCGCCTGTCGAAAGCGTTCGAACAAGAGCGGCAGAAACTCGCTCGCGATGCCCCGCCCGTCGTCGGTCACGCGCAGCAGCACGCGGCCGCCTTCATGCGCAGTCCGGATCGAAATTCGACCGCCGGGCGCACAAAACTTGATCGAGTTGTCGAGCAGGTTCCCGATCACCTGCTGCAAGCGCAGCGCGTCTCCCAAGACTTCGCTCGAGTCAGCCGCGTAGTCCGCGCTCACCGTCAGCTGTTTTGCCAGCGCTGCCGGGGTCGCCGCCTCGACCGCGGTCTCGACAGTCCGCTTCAAATCGAGCGGCGACAGTAAAAGAGAGAGCTTGCCGCTGATGATCCGCGACACGTCCAGCAGATCCTCGATCAAGCGCGCTTGTTGCTTGGCGTTGCGCAGGATGGTTTCCACCGCCCGCACTTGCTCATCGGCCTCGAGCGTCCCGGCTTGGAGTAGGTGCGCCCAGCCGGTGATCGCATTCAGCGGGGTACGGAGCTCGTGACTCAAGGTGCCGAGGAACTCGTCCTTGATGCGATTTTGCTCTTCGGCTTGCAAACGCAGCGAGCGCTCGTCCGCCAACTGGCTGGCAAGACTCCGCATCTTCCCGTCGCTACGCACGCGGGTGATGCTAACTCATTGTGGCGAATTGCAATTGCGCGAAAGCCGCCAGGGGTCGCCCCAGACGGCTTTTTCGAGCCCAGCGTCGAGCACGAAACTGTGGCGTTTCGCGGCAGCCGTCCAAGACTGTGACATTTGATCACGACTTGGACGGCGGCGCCTGCGTTCAATCAGTCGTAATACTCGTTGCCAAGGTGGGTGATCAGATCTTCGCCCATCATCCAACGTAGGGTGTTCTTCAGCTTCATCGATTGGATGAAGACATCGTGTTCGGGATACAGACCCTCGGCCGTCTGCGGTGATTTGAAATAGAAGCTCAGCCACTCTTGCACGCCGCGGAAGCCGGCGCGCTTGCTCAGGTCGCCGAAGAGCGCCAAGTCCAAGACCAGAGGCGCGGCCAAGATCGAATCGCGACACAAGAAGTCGATCTTGATTTGCATCGGGTAGCCGAGCCAACCGAAGATATCGATGTTGTCCCAGCCCTCTTTGGCGTCGCCGCGCGGGGGATAATATTCGATACGGACCTTGTGGTAGAGGTCGCCGTACAGTTGCGGGTTGAGCTCGGGTTGGAAGATGGACTCGAGGGCACCGAGCTTGCTGACTTCTTTGGAGCGGAAGCTGCCCGGCTCATCCAGCACTTCACCGTCGCGGTTGCCGAGGATGTTGGTCGAAAACCAGCCTCGCACCCCCAGGCCGCGCGCCTTGAGACCGGGCGCGAGCAGCGTCTTCATGAAGGTTTGCCCGGTCTTGAAGTCCTTGCCGCAGATCGGTGTTTGGGTTTCGCGAGCGAGCTCGAGCGCAGCGGGGAAGTCGACGGTGAGGTTCGGTGCGCCGTTGGCGAACGGCACGCCCTCCTTCAAGCACGCCCAGGCGTACATCATCGAGTTGGCGATGTTCGGGTCGTTTTCTTGTAGACCCTTCTCGAACGCGGCGATCGACTGGTGAACCGGACCTTGCTCGAGATACACCTCGGTCGAACCGCACCACACGCTCACGGCGCGTGAACAGCCGTTGTCTCGGATGAAGTTGCGAATGTCTGCGCGCAATTGCTCGACCATGTCGAACTTGGTCGCGGCGGTCTTCACGTGCGTGCCGTGCAAGCGTTTGACGAACTCCGGATAAAACACGGCCTTCATCGGCTTGATCGCGGACAGCTCCTCCTTGACCGGCTCGAGGTCCTTGCTCTCCAACACCTTGGCGTGCGCGGCGGCTTCGTAGGCGCTGTCGGGGAACAGATCCCAACCGCCGAACACGATGTCCGAAAGCTTCGCGAGCGGCGCAAAGTCATTGATGCGAGGAACGCGGTTATCGGTGCGCTTGCCGAGTCGGATCGTACCGGTTTGCGTGAGCGACCCGATCGGCTTCACCAGTCCCTTGTTCGCCAAGTGCACACCGGCCATCAAGGTCGTGGACACGGCGCCCATTCCCGGCAAGAGTACGGCGAGTTTGCCCTCGGCTTTTTTTACGGTCTCAGGTCGTTGCATGCGCGGCTCCTAGCAAGGTGCGTGCCCGTCCGCAATGGGCACGGGTCAAGGAATTACGGAATTTGTAGATGAAAACGACGACAGCAGTAATTCTGGTCGCAGGGATCGGTTCGCGATTGCGACCCATCACCGACGATCGACCGAAAGCATTGGTCGATCTCGGCGGCGAGACGATCTTAGCGCGCGCGGTGCGCTTGCTGGTGAGCTACGGAGTGCGAAAAATCGTACTCGCTACCGGATATCGCGAGGACGCTGTGCGAGCTGCGATGGAAGGCGCGCCGATCGCGGTGGAGTACTGCAGGAACCCCGAATTCGATCGCACTCAAAACTCCGTGTCACTGGCATTGTGTCGACAAGCGCTGGGCAGCGACGCTTTCTTCAAGCTGGATGGGGACGTCGTCTTCCAGCGTCAAGTGCTGGAAAGGCTCGATGCCTCGGGGTCGGAGTTGGCGGTGGCGGTAGACGCCGGTCGAATGCTCGACGCCGAGGCCATGAAGGTGACGCTATCGCCCGAAACATCGGCGATTGCTGCTTTTGGCAAAGGCATCGCGCTCGCGCAGAGTGCCGGCGAAAGCATTGGTATCGAGCGCATTGCAAGCCGCGCGTCCGAACCGCTTTTCACAGCACTTTCCGCTGCGATCGATGGCGGCGAAACCGGTCTGTATTACGAGGACGTGTATTCTCGCTTGATCGCCGCTCGCTCCTTGCAAGCCGAGGCCGTCGCGGTCGCCGATCTGCCCTGGACCGAAGTCGACGATTTCTCGGACCTGGAGCGCGCCCGGGCGCTCGTCCGGAGCGCCGGCTGATCGCGGTGTCGTTGTTGCGACGCTAGTGCGAAATCTCTGACGCGGCGCGCCGATGGACGGGCGATCGGCAAAAAGAGCCAATATATTGACGAAGTCCGTGCATCTAACGGATTTTGCTAGGAATTTTCCTGGTATTACCAGTGGCGCCAAACGCGAACAGGAGTGTCGTTTATTTGCGACACTGTGTCCGGCCGAAGACACAGCATATGTGGTCTAAGTTATCGAATCGAATAGCATTTGGCCCCTTGTCACGGCCCGTGCTAGGCCGCATATAGGCTTGAGCCCGAGGCCCCCTCGGGTGACGAAAGAGAGTCTTAGAGATGACTGAGCGACGCGTCACGCGGGCCATTGTTCTAGCCGCTGGCACTGGGTCCCGATTGAGTGAAGGGGCAGCCGTGCTCCCGAAACCCCTCCGTGTGGTCGGAGGTGTGCCGCTGGTCGTCCGCGTGTTGCGTACGCTGAAGAGCGCCGGCATCCAAGAAGCCGTGGTCATCACCGGCTTTCAGGGTGAGGCCGTGCGCAGCGCGCTCAAAGCGGAGACTGATTTGGGTCTGAAGTTGTCGTTCGTCGACAACCCGCATTTCGAAAAGAAGAACGGCGTCAGCTTGCTCGCGGCCGCTCGCTTCGTCGATCGCGAGTGCGTGCTCACCATGTCGGATCACTTGTATTCGCCAGAGTTGGTGCGCCGGCTGCTCACAGCGGATGTGCCCGAAGGTTCGTGTGCGCTGGCCGTCGACTACGACATCGAGCGCTGCTTCGATTTGGATGACGCCACTAAAGTCGGCGTCGAACTCGGCAAGATCAAGCGCATCGGCAAAGAGCTCGAGAGTTATGATGCGCTCGACACCGGCGTGTTCCGCATCGGCCCCGCGTTGATCGCGGAGCTGGCCGCGGTGGAGGCCACGACGGGCGATTGCTCCCTGAGTGACGGAGTGCAGGCGCTCAGCCGCCGCGGCCGTTTCTTGGCCACGGACGTGGGCGACGTGCGCTGGGTGGACGTGGACACGCCGCAAGCCTTGGCGTGCGCGGAAGCCATGCTGCGCGTCTTCGGCGATACCCTCGGCGATGAACCGGGCAGCGGCCAGCCGCCGATCATCGACCCGGAGACCATCGAGTTCTACGCGCCCAGCTGGGTGCGCGCGGCCAAGCCGTACAACGAAGACCACTTCGCGGTCGCTGAGCAAAACGACGTCTTGCGCATGATGTCGAACGAGAGCCCGTATGCGCCGAGCCCGCGCGTGATCAACGCGATCATCGAGGCCGCCACGCGCGGCAACTTGTACCCGGGCGGTGCTCCGGCGTTGAAGAACAAGCTCGCGTTGCGCGACAACCAGGTCGAAGGCAGCGTCATCCTCGGCGCTGGTTCGACCGAACTGATCGATCTCGTGATCCGCACCTTCGTCGGTCCGGGTGAAGAGGTGCTGCTCAGCGTCCCGACCTTCAGCATGTACGAGGCGCGCACGCGCACCGTCGGCGGCATTCCGGTGCTGGTGCCCATGACCGAGGATCACGATCACGACCTGGCCGGTCTGATCCGCGGCGTCACCGAGCGCACGAAGGTCGTGTTCCTGTGCACGCCCAACAACCCCACCGGCGGCCGGATCTCCGAGTCGGATCTGAGGCGGTTGCTGCGGCTTGGTCTGCCAACCGTGATTGACGAGGCGTATCACGAGTTCGGCGAGGGTGAGTCGTTCTCGCGGCTGCTCGAAGAGTTCCCGAACGCCATCATCTTGCGTACCTTTTCCAAGGCCTTTGGCTTGGCGGGCATTCGCTTGGGCTACGCGCTGGCGCACCCGGCCGTGGTGCGGCTGCTCTCGCGCGTCAAAGTGCCGTGGAACATCCCGGCCATCACCCTGGCCGCCGCCAGCGCCGCGCTCGACGACTCCGCCGAGTTCGTCGCGCGCATCTCGGAGCTCCGCCGTGCGCGTGAGGAGCTAGTCGACAAGCTTTCGCGCATCGATGGCCTCCTGCCTGTGCCGAGCGAAGGGAACTTCGTGCTGATCGACGTCTCGGCCACGGCTCAAACCGCAGAGCGTTTGGTCGAGGCCATGCTCAAGGATGGCGTGCTGATCCGCTCCCTCTCCGTGCACCACGCCAAGCGCAGCTACGTGCGCGTCACCGTGGGCACGCGAGAGCAGAACGCGCGTTGCGTTGCCGCGTTCGAGCGCGTGCTGGGTGGTCGTGTTCGGCGCGAGGCGCCGCGGCCGTACGTCACCATCGCGAGCGCGGGAGATGCCGAGTGAGCGCTCGACGGCCGCCCCGCGCTCGCTTTTGCGCGGGGCGCCGTAGGAGTAGCTGATGGGCTTCTGGGACGCCTATTTCAAGAGCCTCAAGCCGCTCGAGGTCGAAGAACCGATCGACGTTTGGGTGCATCGTCCGCCCGCGTACGTCCTAGCGAAGATCCTGCTGCCCACGCCGGTCTCGCCGAACCTCGTCACCATCGGCTCCATCCTCGCCGCGTTTGCGGCAGGGGCTGCCATCTTTGCCAGCTTTCCGTGGCATCTGCCGGTCGCGGGCCTGCTGATCTTCAGCTCCGCCGTGCTCGATTGCTGCGACGGGCAACTGGCGCGCCTGCGCAAGAGCTCCTCGGCGTTCGGCCGCATGTTGGATGGCGTTGCCGATTTGGTGGGTTCAACCGTAGTCGTCGGGGGCGGCGCGTGGCTCGTCGCTCGAAAATTCCAGGATCCCCTGTGGCTGTTGCTGCTGGCGCTCACGCTCGCCGGGATCACCATCGTGACGGGCTCGTTCCACACCACGATGTACGATCACTTCAAGAATGTCTTCTTGCGTATGACGCACCCGAGCTACCGCGAGGGAGAAGACTTGAGCGCCGCCGAGGCGCGCTTCCAGGCGCAGCAGGGCCAGATGTCGTTCGTCATCCGGATCGCCTGGGGTATTTATTTTTTCTACGTTCGTAGCCAGGTCGAGTTCGCCGGAAAATTCGATCCGACCTCGCTCCGCTTGCTCCGCGACTATCCCGATTTCAGCGAGCGCATCGCGGCCATCTATCGCAAACACGCGGGCCCGGCCATGCGCTGGTGGCGCACTTTTTTCGGCTTCGGGTCGCTGGTGTTCGGGCTTTCGGTGTCCATCGCCCTCGATATCGCCGAGTATTACCTGCTGTTTCGGCTGGTCCTGCTCAATGCCGTGTTCTACGGCTATTTGCGGGGAAAGCAGCGCGAGGCGTCGCGCCGCGCATTGGACGAGATCCTGAGCACCGCCTGAGCCCGGCTCGTGATCGTGCACCGGGCGGTGCTATGGTCGGCAAGCGTGCGCCTGCCGACCTTCGCGCTGATCGTCCTCCTGCTCGCTCCGGCCGTGCCGGCGAAGGCTGCACTTTGGCCCAGCGCCGCGCTGCGTATCGAACGCGAGCTGCACAGCCAAGACGTGGACGTGCGCCGGCGCGCGGCGCAGGCACTCGGCGATCTGCCCAAGGGCAGCCGAGCACGCCTCGCCAGCGTCGCGCTCGAAGACACGGACGTCAGCGTGAAGGTGATCGCTCTGGACGCTTGTCTGAGCTTGGGCCTGCCCGGCCTGGGTGAGCGCCTGATCCCGTGGTTGAGCGATGGTGAGCGGCGCTTGCGCTTGGCTGCAGCCGTGGCGCTCAGCGAAAGCCCGAGCGCGCGCGCAGTGCCTTCGCTCGGCCGGGCGCTGGGTGATGCCGACGCGGGGGTGCGCAGCGCCGCGGCGATCGCGCTCGGCAAGTCCGCCGCTCCGGAGGCGGTGCTGGCGCTGCTCGGCCACTTGGACGACGGGACGCCCGAGGTGCGGCGGGTGGTCGCGCTGGCGCTCGGCGATCTCGGCGACCCACGCGCGGTCGTGCCGTTGATCGGAAAGATTCAAGACGCGCGTCCCCCCGTGCGGGAGGCCGTGGCGCGCGCGCTGGCGCAGCTGGGCGATGCGCGTTCGGCTCCCGCGCTCGTGCTCGCGCTGCACGATGGCGACGAGGGCGTGCGCGTGGCGGCGCTCGCTGCCTTGGCGCGCATCGGCGATCCGAACAGCGTTGCCAGCGTCGCTGCCGCGCTGCCGAACGGCAGTGAGGCCGTGATCACGGCTGCGCTCGACGCGCTCTCGCAAATCCACAGCGCCGAGGCGAGCAAGGTGCTGATCGAGCAGCTCGGCGCGGAGCGAACGAATAACGTGCAGCGCGCGGCGATCGCGGCACTTGCGCGCGCGGGAACGAGCGCGCTCGCGCCGCTGCGGGCGTGCCTGAATACGGAGTCGGATCCGGAGCGCCTGGGCGGTTGCGCGCTCGCGCTCGGCCAGAGCCACGATCTGGCCAGCGCGGTCGCGATTCAAGAGGCCGTGCGTCGCGGCGTGCTGCGCCCCATGCCGGCGCTGCTCGCATTGTCCGAGCTGCGCGCGCCAGAATCGCTGCCGACCGTGCTCGAGTACCTCGCTGATCCGGACGTCTCGATCCGGCGTACGGCGCGGCTGGCGGCCAAGGCGCTGCTCGACCCAAACCACCCCGACGGGCGCGCGGTCGAACCGATCGAGCATGCGCTCAGCAAAGCGCGCCACGAACGCGCGGAGATCTCCGAGCTCTTGGAGCTGCTCGGGCAGACGGGGGCGCCGCGGGCGGCCCGAAGCCTGCTGCCGTTTGCGGCCCCGGGGGATGACATCGCGCTCCGCGGTCGTGCTTTGTCGGCGCTCGGATTTTTGGGGGACGCCGGACAATGGCCGGCCTTATGGAGCGCGCTCGACGACGATTCGGGCAGCGTGCGCCTGGCCGCGGCCTCGGCGCTTTCGCGCCTGACGCTGCCGGGTCGTGCGCCCGCTCTTTTGGACCGGCTCGAGCACGCGAGCGAAGCCGATCGCCCGCTGCTGTTGCTCGCGCTCGGCGGCACCTTGTCCGGCGAACGCAGCCCGGAAATCGTCGCTCGGCTCACGTCGCTGCTCGCCCGCGCTCGAGAAGGTGAACGCGACGCGCTGATCGAACTGCTCGGTCGCATGCCCGCAGCGCAGGCCATCGGGCAGTTGGCGGCGCAGGTGGCCGCGTCGCCCGCCGCGGCGGATCGCGCCAAATTTGCGGAAGCCCTGGCGGCGCACGCGGGTGAACGCACGCGGCTGCTCACGCTCCTGCGCGATGCGAGCCCGGCGGTGCGCGCGAACGCGGCGTGGTCGCTGGCTGAAGTCGCTACCGTCGCCGAGCGCCCCGCGCTCGAGCAAGCGGCGCGCGACGACGCGCCCAGCGTCGCGGGCAACGCGCTCAGCGCGCTCGCGCGCTTGGCTCAGCGCGAGCATGGTCAGGTAGCGGGTGTGGCTTGTGCGATGCTCGGCGACGGCCGCGGCGTGGTC
>Ga0247755_1000070_pt1 | contig 12565 bp, 18 predicted proteins | sample UWRJL096311B4_FD_180948 | JGI IMG/M metagenome (GOLD analysis project Ga0247755, IMG submission 180948) | Plant litter microbial communities from Arlington Agricultural Research Station in Wisconsin, United States - UWRJ-L096-311B-4 | ecosystem: Environmental > Terrestrial > Plant litter >... | reverse complement strand
CAGAACCAACAGAGCCTCACGACCGACTTTGATCAGGCCGGCAACAATGCCCCCGCCGGTGTGCCAGGCTCGGGCGGCGGCGGGGCGTTGTGCTTCACCTCGACCACCGGCGCCGCCGGCGGCAACGGCAATGACGGTCGGATCGTGTACTGGGAATTTGTGTAAGTGAAAGGCTAACACCATGGCAGAAACTACCGATATTCAATGCACGGAACCCGGCTGCGGGGCCCTGGCTAACTGGGAATACGACAGCGGCGCGTTTTGCAGTGCGCACCAAAGCACTGTGATGAATCGCATGCACGCCATGGGCAAAGTGGACCTCATTTCGGAACCCGGAGCGTTGGCAATGTTCCGCCCGATCTGGCGTCCCGACCCGACGGACCCCGGCGCCCCCGCCAACTGGCGAGCGCAGATCGTCAACGCTCGCGAGGCCGCGCAGCTGGCCGACGAGAGTGCCCAGCAATGGGAGGAAACGGCAAAGCGCATCGGCAGCCTGGCCGAGGAACGCGGGATGGAGCTCGACAACATGCGCGCCCTGCTGCGCAGCGCCGAGGAGCAAGTCGCCCGCCTGAGCGAGGAGAAAGCCCAGCTCGAAACCGACCTGCGGGGCTACAGGGAAGCCAAGCAACGCGAGATTGATGCCCGCAACGGCGGGCCGAGCACGGGCCGCTAATGAGCTTCGGGAACGATCCCTGGCACCAGTGGGGCAGCACCCAGGACGTCGTAATGATCGGCGCTGGCGGGGTGCAGGCGCCCCCGCCAGTGCGCGCGCAGCAACTCGTGCGCGTCGAGTACAAATACCCAGTCACCTGGGCGTTTTTCCTATCGGTCCAGGTGACGCACTCGAACATGGCGGTTCCACTGATCAACGCGGTTTTTGTCGATTTCGACGTGAATATCGGTGTGGGCCGCAGCAACGTGCACCTGGACCCGTTCGCCCGAGCACAGTTCAGCGGTGTGCAAGTGCAGCAGGCGGGGCTAGCGTTTCGGTTCGCGGACAGCGTCCAAGCCGAACCCCTCGACCCGTTCACCGGCTTCGATCCGACTGCGCTGCAGCCCGCCCCAAACATTGTTCGGCAGCTGACGGCTCAGAGCATCCAGATCGGGGCGACGCTGCGCTCGACGGGCGCCCAGACGCTCAACGATCAGATCATGGCCAGTATCACGGCGTACGTCGCGCCGCTGAACCATGTCCGTCCGGAGTGGTTTGCTGGCGAGTTTGGAAACGAACTTGGGGGGCGTTGAACCATGGCGGAAACCCGGACGATCAATCTCCGCAAGGGCAACTATTTTGCCGGGTTTTCTAGACCTTTTTTCGTCTCCGACGACATGGTTCGCGGCCATCTCGAAGAGTTGGGAGCCACGCAGATCGCGTTCCACAGGCGCGACAATGAAACGCCCCCGGTCGACCCGACAACGGACCCCGATCACTCCGACGAGTGGGACGAATGGATCTCCTGCCGCTATGAGGGGCCGCCCACGACGGTCGAGGAAAACAAGCTTTGGGCGTGGGCAGTGGTGCAGCCCGATCTCGACGACGCGCCCCGTTCGAAGCTTGCGATCCGCCCAGGTCGAAACATCTGGGTCCTGGGGCGCACTGATCGCGACGCGCCCGACACCGCAAGCGCGATAGAGACCGCTGCGGCCCTCTTGGCGCGCGTGCTGAGCCCCCAGGAGGGCAACACGTTCGCGCCCGGCGTGGGCGTGCCAGGCGGCCCCGACGGCGCCGTGCGGTACTGCTTCGGGCCAGCGAGGCCGTGCGACCTCAACGCCTCGCAGACGCGCCCCATGCTGCCCCCGTCGCAAGAGCACTGGACGTTCGAGGCTGACCAGCCCGACGCTCTGGCGCTCAATGCCGAACACCCGTGGTACGTGCTGGCCGACTTTGACTGGCGAGGCCCCACGCGGGTGTTTGAGGAATGGCCGCAGCGCGCGATCGATCCGTTCGGCATTCCGATCGACCTTCCGCACTCGCTGGACTGGCTTCTGCTCGAAGCCCGGACGTTTGGGCCAGCGACGCGACCCGACCGCTGCAGCACGTGGGGCGACGCATTCAAAGAACGCGTCGTGGATCCCGTCGTGCCGCCCCTGGTGTTCGGCAGCAGTGCATTGTTGCTACTTGCAGCCCTCTGGCTCTTGCGAAAGTGAAAGCCCCATGCCCGAAATCGTTGTCGAGGTTCAAGGGCCCCCCACGCGCGCCGAATTCGACGAATTGAGCAAGCGCGTGGGCGAGCTCGAAGCCGATAAGGACCGCGTGTCGGTGCACGTGTACAGCCGCGGCCAGTCGTCGCTCCCCCCTCAGGTGCGCAAGCATGGCCCCACGGCAATCATCGTGACGATCGTCCTAGGCGTGCTCGAACTGGCCCGGTACTTGTCGCACGCGCACTAGGCGCTGCGGGTCCACTTCGAAGGGCGCCGGGCCTTGCTCGCGATGACGGGCCCTCCTCGAGCTCGAGCTCGAGGAGGGAGCGCCGGCTTTGCCTCCGGAGGCGGATCGCTCGGCTGCCACGGCTCGCTGAACATGGCCAGCTGTATCCAGCGGCGCAGCTTGCGGGCACTCACGCCAGACTCTGCCCCAGCACTAGGACGCGCTGCACGTGGCCCGTCGTCTGCACTTTGATCACGTCCGCAGGGGTGACCGATGGGATCAGGAGCGTCGGCTGACGCGACGTGCTCTTGTTTGACTCCCAAACCCGATAGGCGACGGCCTCACGCTTTGACGGCTCGTGCTGGGCAAGGCGCAGCAGATCGTCCAGCGTCTCAATTGGCATTTCGGTGCCGAACTGCTCGACCGGGATCTCGCCAAGCATATGGTTTTCCCCGAGCACGTTCAGTTCTTGAACGAAGCCGTCGCCCCACATCGCGAGCCACTGCGGACGGAATACCCGCTGCGCTTTGATGCTCCAGCACACGGCATGCCCAAGCCGCTCGGGCTGCAGTTGCATGTAATCGACCACCGTTTTTGCGCTCATGCGTTTCGCCTCCGTTTTTTCTTCTTTTTGCCTGCACGTTTTGATTTTTCAGTGTTCACCGGCTCCGACAGCGCCGCAGCGATCGTGAGCCCCAGGATGGCCCCGAGCGCGGGCAAACCAGTGAGCACAACGCCCTCGTGGTGTGCGAGCCGTGCGCGCAGCGCTGCCCGGCGCTGCGCACCGTTCGGGGGGCTCATTCAGCCGCCCAGCACGCTCGGAGCGCCGTCTGCTCGTCGGAGCATTGCCCCTCACGCGCTTCCGTGTAGCCGTCCGGCGTGCACCACAGGCCAGCGTCGGGCAGCCGCAAGTGGCAGGCTATCAAGGCCCGCTGTTCACTGGGGCATGCGGTCATGAACGCGTCGCACGCGTCATCGCACTGCGGATCGGGGTCCCCTTCGCACCCGAGCGTGATGCCGCACCAGGCCGCGCACGTGGGCTTCGGAACCGGTTCCCCTTTTGCCCCCTCATCCGTGGGCGCGTCCATCGTGATGCCCGGGCCACACCCGAGCAGCAGAATCACGGCGCCCACAATGCCCACTATCAGGACAGCCCAGCCCCATTGCGTCAAACCCTTGAACATTTCTCGCCTCCACCAAAGCGGGCCCCCCACCATAGGGGGCCGGAAACCTTCATTGCACCGCGTCACCGTCGAACGGGTCCAGGAGCGGCTTGCTCCAGTCCCACAGGTCGAGCTTGCGGCCCGCGTGCGTACTCTCCCCCGCGCACACTGCGAGGCGTTGCACTTCGACGGGCAGCCGGTGCCACCATGCCCGATCTTCGCGCATCCATTCTCGGCCGCCGTTCGGGTTGTCGGTCCACGCCTCCGAAAAGCTCGCGAGGCGAGTGGCGCCATCGATGTCGACGTAAGCAAGGCCCGCGTGCTCCTGCTCGATCAGGTCTAGCGCTGCGCGATTCACACCCACGATCCCAAACCCTGCCCATTCAATGGGCACGACCGGCTGCGCTCGATCCACCAAGTACTGCACCGGAATGCCGGGCACCACGCGCACGTTGTCGCGGTTCTCGGTCCGAAGTGCACACGGGATCGCAACGGCCGTGGGCTTGTCGCGACGTAGCCAGTGCAGCATTGTCGACAACGCTGCAGGCGATGCCCAGTTGTCGTCATCGCACGAGATCCAAAAGTCGGCGCGTTGTTTGATCGCCCAGTCCTGCGCTCTGCAGCGCATCGCGCCCAGGTGACTCGTCGCGGCTTCGCAGTACACGCCGATCATGTCGGTCGCCACTTGCTCCAGCGTGTGCACGGTCTGAACGCAGTCGGGCTTCGGGATGTGCGACGGGATCGTCGGGTCCCTCGCCACGAGCCTTTGAACGATTTGCGAGGCCGCTTCGGGCCCCACAATCTTGCCCATTGTGTAGCAGCTCGTGGTGAACGCGATCATTTGTGCCGTTTCCCCGCCTGTGAGACGTAATCGTGGTTTCCCTCGATTATGCGGCCAGCGGCGCGGGCCTTGGCAAGCTTTGCCTGCAGACGCCTGCGGGCGAGGATTTGCAGGCGCCGGGTCGCTTCGACCACGCCGTGCGCGCCCACACCCTCCCGAAACTTGAGACAGTCCCTTACCGTCTGCTCCGTGGCGTCCGGCTCGCTCGCCAGCGAGTCGGCAAGAGCAATGGTCATGCGGGGGAGCTCAGCCATAGAAGACGCCCGGGAGGGTGATCGAAGGGGGGAGGCGAGCAAACCCCCCCCGGGCGGGTAGTGCATTTATAGCATGCACTGCCCCGTAAGTATACTAACGGGGCAGCCTTTTCTAACCGCTGGCCGGTGCACCAAAACGGCTCCGGCCTTGGACCCGAAACAGGCATATTTTCGGGACACTTTGAGGCGTCACCAAATGGGGGTACCCCCATTTGGCACTTGACTATTCGTCTTCCTGGACCCGCCGGTCCAGTGCCGCGGCCTCGTGCGGCTCGAAGATGGTAGTTTCTGCAGGTTTTCCGTCTGCCCCAATATCCCACCCGACCACGAACACCTGGAAACGGTCCGCGTCGTCGTCGTCGAGGTCAGTCTGCTGCTCTGCCAGCTCGCGGAACGCGGCCACCCCCTCCCAGTCGTCGACCTTTTCGGCCGTGTCGTCGTCGCGGTCGAGCTGCACCACGAACAGGCGGGGCTTGCAGGTGACGGCAACCGGCTTGCCCAGGAAGCGCCCCCAGGACTGCACGTCATCGATGACGTGGAAACGCCCCTTTTCGTCTCGAATGCAGTAGTCGGTGTACTGATCGATCGTCCGTTCATCTGCGACGGCTTGCTTAATCGCTTTCGCCTGTTTTTGCGTGATTTTTTGCACCGGTGCGGGACTCCTGTGAGAGGTACTTGGGACGCCTCTTGCGCTTGCTGATTAACAGCTTATCGCGCTCCCTCTGAACCGTGCTTTTCGGTACCCCTACGTCCCGAGCGATGGCCCGTATGCTATCGTCCCTCGCGAGGCGCACCGCAATCTGAGCGCGTTGCTGGTCTGTGATCTTGCTCGGGCGCCCCCACCCCCGGCCCTCATTTGCGAGGCGGGCGCGTGCGGCCGAGATACGCTCTCCGATCGCGGCGCGTTCGAGCTGGGCCGCCCACGCCAGCACCGCGATCACGATCTCCCCCATGGGGCCGCTCGGATCTATCCCGTCCGACACGCTGCAGACGGCCACCCCGCAGTGCCGGAACTCATCCAGCAGGGTGAGCGTGTCGCGTATGCCGGACCGGCTCAGCCGGTCCAGGCGGAACACGTAGAGGCGTTCCAGGTCGCCCCGCCGCGCCGCCCCCCGAACCTGGGAGAGGACGGGGCGGTCAGTGGTGCGGGCACTGGCGGTCTCGCTCCACCATTGGGCTATCTCGTCGCCCCGAGCTCGCGCCGCTCGCTCAATGGCTTCACGTTGCGATGCAAGGGACTGCGACCGCGAGCTCACGCGAAGATAAGCGCCGACTCTCACCCCCTCCATTCATAGCCGGCCGGAGGCCGTCCTGCCATAGGGCCGCAGGCTCGCGGCCTGCTTCCTGCACACACTGGAGCCTGCGGCCCGACAACGAGCCGCGCCGATCAGGCGCGCCCGTCATTTGAGGGGGCGACGGGTGGCGGCTGCCCGTCGAGTGTAACCCGAGATTTAAGCCCGGAATTTCCATTGATCTATTCGATCTGAACTCCTGACATAGGGGGCTATGACACTTGAGCCCCCGCCAGTGGTGCTCACGGAGTAACACCCCCCCCGAAATCGGCGAAATAGCGACCGTTGCCTCCCCTTCCCCACATGTGTCATACTGCCCCGGACGCACCTCGGCCCGGGGTGGCGGGGCCCACCCCTGGCGTTGCCTACCGGGTTCGAGGGGCTTCCCTACGCCGGCTTGGGCTTCGGAGCGCGCACGCCCAGGGCCGTCCAGACCTCGGCAGGCACGTCTACAGCCTCCCGCGGCCCCTCAGGTGGGGGCGAGCGGTCGAAGTCCGGGTATTGCCGCCTGGGGCGCTCGTCGGCCTTGGGACGTTGGTTGTGCTCGCGCCACTTGTCGCGCGTGCGCTCGATCCTGCGCTGGTCCTTCGCGTCTTTCTTGCGTCGCCATTCGGCGCGCTGTGACTCCATTAGCGCCGTTAATAGGCCGCCAACACGACGCACCGCGTATCCCTGATTTTTAAGCACTTCGCGGAACTTCGCGTGCTCGGGTTGCAAGCGCTTGTCTCGCGCTCCGAAGTCGCTATGCACGAGGCCGCGGGCCAGTAGCGCGGCTTGGATCCGGAAGCCGGTTCGAGCCGAGCAACCGATCTGCCCGGCCAGCCTCGCCATGCTGGCAAAGCACGTGAGCCCCCCGAACGCGAACCCCGCCACCTGCTGCACCCACGCCGCAGCGTATGCACTGCGGACGCCTGCCGCTTTGATCGCACTGGCGAGCGTGACCGGCGTCACTGCAGGACGCTCCCTGAGCGCGAGCTGACACGCTTGCGCCGTGTCGCAAGCAGTCGCTGGACGCGTAGCAGCGTGCAGAAGCACGCCCACAACACGGCAACATTGGTCCACGTAAGAGCCGCCGGAGTGGCGCCAAACGCAAAGCACGCGCTCGACACGCCCAAGCACGTAAGCGACGGCTGCGCAGCGGGGCTCAGCAGGGCCCGCAGCATGCTGACCGCGACCCAGTGCAGTCTAGAGGGGGTCTGCCGCATGCTCACGAGCGGCGTGCGACACGCGAGCGGCTGCCAACCGGGTCCGGTGTACCAGTCCAGGCGCACTCCGGAGCACGCGGGGGGCTCGCCCGAGCACTCCCAACGAGCCGTGGGTGCATCGACGCACCAGGACGCCACGCTGCAGAGCGCACCAGTGCAGCCGTTACGACACGCTGACTCGACGGCCGAAAACGTGTCCCCTTGCCCCCCCATTAGGCCCCCGCTATGCCTCATGTGTCAGCTGCCCGAACCCCAGTTTTCTGGGGGGCTCTGCTAGGTTACGGCGCCAACCGTCCCGGCTAGGTTGTGTGGTGGTTTTCACTTTCGCCCCCGAGAATGCCTGCGGATCCACCCCGCAGGCAAACTCATTTTTGCAGTGACGTTTCACGTCCCAGGTTTTTGGGACACTTTGACCTGCCAGACTTGGCTACGTGGCCAAGCAAACTCGAACGTCCGCACGCACCCAAATCATTCGGGCCCCGGCCCCGCAAGTCATCACGATCCGGGAACCTACCCGGCAACGTAGACGGCGCGCAGGCGGGGGAGGGGGCTCGAAGCAAAAGCGCCGGGGGCGCCGCTCAAAAGGCGGCGGCAACTCCAACGCCCTGAGCCAAAACAACCTGATCGGCGCCGGCATCGGCGGGTTCGGGTTCGGCCTGATCATCAAAAACTTCCCGCAGCTGCCCACGATCCCGTTGGTCGGCAAGGCGGGCACGGTTGCGATCCTGGCACTCATCGCCAAGGGGAAAATCCCCTACGCGAAAGAAATCGGCATCGCTGCGGCCAGCATTGCGGGCTACCAGCTTGGCACAGAGGGGCACGTTTTGGGCGACGTCGCGCCGCAAGTTCACGGCATCGCGGCCCAGGTCTGAGCGCGTTCACTCAACGCGTTCAAAACGGTGTTTTTGGTCTTCAACGCTAGTGTTTTGCGAGGATAGGTATGTCCAGATATTTTGACGTGGTGGGCGAGGATGGCGGCGAGTACTACGACGACGACTACGGCTACGACGTGGGCGACATTATGGGTGCTGGGGCGGCACCAGCACGGCGGCCCCCAAACCCTTCGCTTGCCATGGCGCAACGCAACGCTGCTATCCGTGCTGCGGGCCGCCAGATTCGGATCCCGCCGAAACCCCAATGGCGGGCGCAGCTCGCCCCTGGCGTTATCCAGCCGGATGAGGGCCTAGTCCCGCTGCCCCTGCAGCCGTTGCAAAACGGCGGCAACTTCGCTGCAGCCGTCCCGCAAATCACCTTCCAAGGCCAGTTGCAGAAGCCCTATCGGGCTGAGCGTTTGCTGGTCTCGGTCGTGCGCACCGGTGCGAGCGCGACGGGCCGTCTGCTCGGGTTGCTCTGGGTCGGTACCGACCTGCAGCAAGGCGACATCTTCGGCTTCGACATCGAAGTTTTCGGCGCGGCTACCGCGTTCGGAACCCGCCTCACGTGCAAGGCGGCGCAGCCTGGTGTGTTGATTCGCCTCGTGGTGAACGCGAGCACCGTGCCGACGGGCACCGATACGATCTTCGCTAGCGTCCAGTTCGCTGGCCGCGTCGTGCACTGATCGCATTACCCCACGCCCCCGCCTCGAGGTTGCGTCGAGCAAGGCGGGGGCGTTCTTCCGTAACCAGCACAGAAATCATCGCGAATCCTGGGCAAAACATGACAATGCGCGTGCAAGTCGCAATCCCCGAGCAATACATCGATAAGCCGGTATTGGACTCGGCCCTCGAAGCCGTCACACGGCTGAACGAGGACATGATCGCCAAGCGTGAGGTCCCTCTGTTCGAAGACGCTCTGCACCGCGTGCGCTGGCAAGCTGAGCCCCCTGGGCAGGAGCACTTCGACCACGCCGCAGCGGTGCTCGGGCGCGGCCATGGCGACTGCGACGACCTGGCTCCGTGGCACGCCGCGAGCCTGCGGGCGACTGGCGAGGACCCCGGCGCCATTGCCACCTGCTACCAGTCCGGCCCGAAGCGCTGGCACGCAGTGGTGGAGCGCTCCGACGGGTCACTCGAAGATCCATCGCTGGCGGCAGGCATGCCGACCCATAGCGGCATCCGGGCCGCAGCCGTGCCCCTGATGGACGTTTCCGGTCCGAACGTGGGCGCGTACCTCATGCGGCCCCAAATCGCGCTGCGCCCCGTCCATGGCGGCTGGCAAGCCCGGTCGGACCTCCCCTGGCAGTGGCGGGAACACGTGATGGAAGACCAGCCCGTCGAAACGGACTGGGCAATGACGGCGCTTCACACGGCTCCGCTCGCGTCGACGGCTCTAGTCGGCTCGATCATGGGGGTGCTCGATCTGGCGGATATCGCCTGCGCTGGCGACGACGACCATTTGGACCGGCTCGAAGCCATGCAAGCGGCTGCCGAGGGGTGGCCGTACGAGGACCTAGTGCACGAATTCGGGCCCGAGCACGCGAACGCTGCGCAGGCTGTCGTGGGGGCAATGTATACCCATGTGGGTTTCGGCTGGGGCGACGTGGCGGACCTCGCGGTCAATTACGGGTTGCCCGTGGCCGCTAGCCTCGTGCCTGGTGCCTCCCTGGCCGTTCCGGTCGCTCAGGGCATCTATCGGGCTGCAAAGTCCAAGATGACTCAGGGAGGCGGCCAGGCCGCCCCTGCAGCGTACGCAGCGGCCGCCCCTGCCGCCCAATACTACGCGCCTGCGGCTCAGGCCGCGCAGCGAGTCATGTCCCAGTTTCCGTCCGTCGCGATCCCGGGAGGCGGGGGCGGCGGCGGGGGCGGGCGAGTCTTCTTGAGCTTCTGAGGGGGTCGGATGGACTTGGAGAATTGGCTCCGGCGCCGGCCGCGCCCGAGCAGACTCCGGATGACGCTGGCGAGCGGCGACCTGCGGGAGTTGTCGTGCGAGTCGGTCCGGTCGTGGGCCGTGGTGGCTCAGTCCGTCTCAGCGCTCGACCCGGACGTTATCGAAGCACTGGACGCGAGCGGGGCGATCATTCGGGTGCTGTCACCCGACGACATGGTGAAGCCCGAGCGCGCCGCAGCACCCCCTCCCCCGCCGGCTCCCAAGGTGCTCTCCCAGGACCCCGAGACACGCCGGCTCGAAGTGGTGGCGGGGTTACTCGCAGACGCCTATCGGCATTCAACCGAGGTGGCTTTTGGGCGCATGGTGGATCTGTTCGCTGCAGTCAACGAGCGAAGTGAACACCTAGAGAAAAGCCTAGAAAACATGCACAAATTGATGCGTCGTGCGTTGCAAGACCAATACGACGACGCGGTCGAGGCCGCTGCCCAAGTCCAGCAACCGCAAAAGGACGGCTTTGGGCTAGAGGACCTCGCAAAGGCGTTTGTGGGCGGTACCGCACAAGCCCCCCACGCGACCAACGGGAAGGGACACGCATGAGCCTGAGTCTTGCCGGTTTGCCGTTTTTCATTCTGCTGATGCTCATGGGGGACAAGGGCAAAGCCCGCCCCGCCGCGCCGCCCCCCTGGCCCGGTCAGCACCAGCGCCCACAGCCGCGCCCGCAGGCGAGGCCTCGCCCCAACGTGCCCCTGCCCGGGTTCATCCCGCCGGACGTGCTCGAAACGATCGGGCCTATTCTGACCGCGGCCCCCGTGGGGCCCGGCGTACCCATCCGGCCCAAGCCTCGCCCTAGGACGGGCCTCCCGCCCCCGCCTGCGGCTCCCAAGCCTCGACCCAAGGCGGCCGTGCCCGGCTTCGGAAACCTTCCCGTGCGCAGCCCTGGGCAGCCCACGGGCAAAAAGAAGATGCCCCCCGGCTTCGGGTTGCCGCCTGGGCTCGTGCCCCCTCCCGACCTGCTGCGCGGGGTCCCGATCCCGCACCAGCCGCCTGAGCCCCCTCCCCCGGAGGTAGTGATCGCCCCAATCACCGACGAGGCTCCACCGGAATCCGAGCCCCGCCAGCGGGTCGTGATCGTCAAGCCAGGGGAGGGGCTCTCTCAGATCGCCCGCCGGCTCAAGCAACCGGGCACGGTCGAGGACGTGCGCGCCCTGCGGGCCGCGAACGTGCCTCACGGGCCCGACGCCGAATGGCACGTGCTCGAAAGCGGAAACATCGGCAAAAAGGGACGCCAGGGCGGCCTACAGCCGGGAGATGCGCTTTTCGTGCCCGCGCATTGGGACGTGGACTGAGTGGCTGAGGTCCCCCGCACCGTCACGCCGATCACGCGTGAGCAAGCGGCCGAACTGCTGATCAAGCACTTCCCCGCCGTCGACCGCGAGACCGCGGCCCTTTTGCTCGCGCTCATGTTCATCGAAACGGGCGGGGGCAAGTCTGCCATTCAGCACAACCCGGGCAACGTGACAGCGAAAGAGGACTATCCGACGCTCTGGCGGCCTCCGTGGTACGAAGTGACGCCCGAGAGCGCCGACCGACTGCATAAGCTCCATGCGCTCATGCTGCAGGGGCGCGCCCCCAAGGCGTTCCGGGCTTACCCATCGTGGGACGCCGGGATGGACGATTGGGTCGGCTTCCTGCGCGTGAACTATGAGCCGTTGCTGGCAGCCGCTTCGACTGGCGACGTGCCCACGTTCCGAGCGGAGCTCGCTCGCAAGTACGCTGCCGACTACACGTCCGCTCATGACAAGGGGCTGACCCAATTGCGCGACGCGTTCCGACCGCTCGTTAGCTCGCAGCCGCCACCAAAACCACGGTCAAACTCGTTTGATTTGAGCAAAATTGCGATGCTCTATTTGACTCTGAAAGGTCTAGGTTAATGGCACTTTTATCCGTACCCCAGGGGCTCGGGCAGATCATTTCCCTGCTGCAGGGCAGCGGCGTGCAACTCATGTCGCCGCTAGTGGACTTCGTGGCGCCCGCCACCGCGATCTCCTACGCGCCGACCACACCGACCGACTGGAACCCCCGCAACCCAACGCCAGTCCCGACGACGGTGCAGGAAGCGCTCGATATCCTGATCGGGCTGACCAACAGCAAGTTTTCGGCAGTGCTCGGCTCAACGCTCGGGGCCGGTGCGGGCAACATTACCTGGGCAGCCGAGAGCAAGTGGATCGTCGGGTACGGCACCGGGCCCGGAGGCGGCGGGGGCGGCGCACTGACCAACGGCGGCTCAGGGATCGTCGCTGCGGCCGGCGGGGGCAGCGGCGGGGCCACGTTCTTTTTCATCGCCCCCCGAGCCATGTTCCCCGTGGGCACCACCCCCTACGTGGTGGGCACTGCAGGGGCCGGCGGGGCAGCTGGAGCCAACGGCAACAATGGCAGCGCGGCCACCACGATCGGCAGCGGCCCCTTCTACAGCGCTGGCCCGGGCCAGGGCGGCACGGGCATCAATTCGACCTCTGCCGTCAGCAACACGGGCACCGCGAGCGGCGCGAACGCGACCGGCGGCCTGCTGAACCTTCCGGGCGGCGGGGGCGAGGGGGGCAGTGCTGAGGGCAACACGCCAGCAACGGCCTGCTGGGGCACCTCCGGGCGGGGCGGGGCGACGTTTTGGGGGCCGGG
>Ga0247755_1000068_pt1 | contig 12665 bp, 6 predicted proteins | sample UWRJL096311B4_FD_180948 | JGI IMG/M metagenome (GOLD analysis project Ga0247755, IMG submission 180948) | Plant litter microbial communities from Arlington Agricultural Research Station in Wisconsin, United States - UWRJ-L096-311B-4 | ecosystem: Environmental > Terrestrial > Plant litter >... | reverse complement strand
GAGCGCGGCGAGCGTTCTCGCGGGCTGCGGTAAGCGTGCCCGCGATCGAGGACGATCGGGTTGCGTCGAACGCGAGCGCCTGGAGCGCATCGTGCCGTGTGACGGGTGCGGTGAACTCGCAATTCATGACGGCCAGGAGCGAGGCGTTGGCGCTCGGCTCGTCGACCCACGGGTCCTCGAGCAGAACGTTGAGGTGGACGTCGAGCAGGCGGGCGGTATTGTCCGCGCGCTCAACGTAGCGGCCGATCCAGAACAGCGACTCGGCGATCCGGCTCAGCATGCGTCACCCCGCTCACCCTCCGGCTGCGACGCCTGTTGCTGTTGCTGCTGCGCCTGCTGTTGGCCCGCCGCATAGTCGTCCGGGTGGGCAGCCTGGGGCACGGCACCGACGCCGGAGAACTCGACGCGCGACTCAGGTGGCGGGGACATGGACCCTCGGTGGCGAACGCCGCCGAGCACCCACGTGTCCTTGGAGCCTCCACCCTGCGAGGAGTTGACGATGAGCTGACCCTTGGCGAGCGCCACGCGCGTGAGGCCGCCGGGAAGCACCCATACGTCCTCGCCGTCGTTGACGGCGAAGGGTCGCAGGTCGACGTGGCGCGGCTCGAGCCCGTCCTCCGTCAGCGTGGGCACCGTCGAGAGCTGCACAACCGGCTGCGCGATCCATCCGCGCGGGTCCTCGAGGATCTGTGCGCGTACCGTGTCGAGCTCCTCCCTGGACGCCTTGGGTCCGATCAACACGCCCTTGCCGCCAGCCCCGTCTACCGGCTTGACCACAAGCTCAGCCAAGCGGTCGAGGACCTCTTCCCTAGCGTCGGGCTCCTCAAGGCGCCACGTGTCGACGTTAGGCAAGATCGGGGCTTCGCCGAGGTAATACTGGGTGAGGGCCGGCATGTAGGTGTAGATGAGCTTGTCGTCGGCAACGCCATTGCCCACAGCGTTGGCGATCGTCACGTTGCCGAGTCGCGCGGCATTGACGAGGCCCGGTGCGCCGAGCGTCGAGTCGGAGCGGAACACCACCGGGTCGAGGTATTCGTCGTCGACGCGGCGGTAGATCACGTCCACGCGGCGGCGCCCCGCAGTGGTGCGCATGTAGACGCGACCGTTGTGGCACTCGAGGTCACGACCCTCGACGAGCTCGACGCCCATGGTGCGCGCGAGCAACGAGTGCTCGTAGTACGCGGAGTTGTAGACGCCGGGGGTGAGGACCACGATCGTGGGGTCGTCGACGTCCTCCGGTGCGGCCTTGGTGAGGGCCGAGCGGAGCCGCTGCGAGTACTCGAGCACCGGGCGCACGCCCATGGCGCCGAACATGTCGGGGAACATCTGCGACATGGCGCGGCGGTTGGAAAGGACGTAGGAAACGCCCGACGGCACGCGCACGTTGTCCTCGAGCACTCGCCAGATCCCGTGCTGGTCGCGCACGAGGTCAATGCCGGAGATGTGCACACGGACGCCGTTGCGGGGCTCGATGCCAGCCACCGAGCGATAGAAATACTGGCTCGAGGCGATGAGGCGGCGCGGCACGATGCCGTCGGTGACGCAGTGCTGGGAGCCGTAGACGTCGGCGAGGAACGCCTCGAGCGTCTTGACGCGCTGCGCGACGCCTGGCGAGATGATGTCCCACTCGTCCGCGCCGACGACGCGAGGCACGATGTCGAGCGGGAACGGCCGCTCCTCGCCAGCGTGGTCGAAGGTGACGCCCTGGGCGAGGTAGGTGCTCGCGAGCGCCTCCGCCCGGGCGTAGAGGTCGGCGCCTGCCATGCGATCAATTTCCGCGTAGACGCGCGCGTACGGCTCGCGGACCTTGCCCTTGAGATCGATCGCCTCATCCCAGGCTGCGACGGGTGCGTAGCGAGCCCATGGAGTCTCTCCAGCGCCTTGCGACATAGCCAGAGCCTACGGCCGCTGTGTTTCCGGCGCGCTACAAGCCGGTGTCCGCGCTGTATGGCGATTCGTACCCTGCCGCGCGAGCGTCGGCGCTGATAGATTGCCGAACATGGGTTACCCAGAGGATCACCTCGCTCAGGGCGAGAAGCTCATCATCAACTCGCGTCCGCACTGGAAGGCGCTGATCGATAAGGCGCTGATCTTCATCGTCACGACGGTGGCCGCAGTGCTCGCGTATTCGTGGCTCAGGGACTCGTCGCTCGACGGCGCTGGGGAAACGATCCTGCTCTGGGTGATCCTGATCGCATGGCTCGGCATTGCGGTATGGCAGGGATTCATCCCGTTCTTCCAGTGGTTTACCACGCACTTTGTCGTGACGGACCGCCGCATCATGTACCGCTCGGGGATCATCACGCGCCAGGGAATCGACATCCCCATGGCGCGCATCAACTCGGTGCAGTTCCGGCATGGACCCATTGACCGGATGTTCAAGACCGGAACGCTCATCGTGGAGTCCGCTTCCGATGATCCGCTGGAGTTCAGCGACATCCCGCAGGTCGAGTCGGTGCACAAGATGCTCTACGACGAGCTGTACAACGAGCTGCACGACGAGGGGCGGGGCTGACACCTCGTAGGTTCTTACCGACCGCCGCCCGCGCCGTTTGCACCTTCACCCCGCGGAGTGCGATGTCGTACGCGAAGCTCGTGACCGTCGCGGCATGCCTGGCGCGCGAAGGAAGACCAGCCCCGCCGCTCGAACAGCGGCCGTAGAACGCTCGAGGCCGCGATATTAGTGAGTCGAGACAAACTGGACGCTTCCTTCTTGGAATACGTCCACGTGGGGAAGGAGATCGCCATACCCCAGACGATCAACCACAAGTTGAGAGAAACCACTAATCGTGAGTGTCGGCGTGCCACCCGGCAGCGCGAGAGTCGATCGGCCCACGTCGACTACCGCTTTCCCTGAGATGATCAGGAGAACGTGCGAGTCAAGTTCGATGATTAGGTGTTGTGGGCGGTCGACTACACATGTCAGTTGGGAGAGCCCGTCCATCACGGTTCCTCTTCCACCGAACCAGCCGCCAGGCAAGCGAAGACCTGCGAACCCGGCCTCATCGAAGAAGGCCTGGATCGCGGCGTCCCGACCGGGGCGCGCGCTCATGGCAGGATCCATGCGGGGTCGACGTGCGGGATGTAGACCTGACTGCCGCCACCAAGTGCGCTCCACTGCGGTTGCGCAGCCGCTCTGCCTTGGTAGATCGTGGTTCCTGAGGGAACTCGGATCGACGTCACGGTCGTGGCTGTGTTGCCCGGCGGCAGGGCGAGGTACTGCTGCGCTCGGCCAGGACTGCTATACGCGGTTCGCGTCCAAAACTGTCCAACCGGTTGTGAACCGCCTCCGGAGTAACGAAGAAGAGTGAGATCCTGCTGAAGCGTAGTGGCCGCAACTTGGCCTCCCTTGAAGGTTTGCGCTACGTCGTCACCCAGACTGGCGACTTTCCCCACTTTAGCGACTTTGCCTAGCCCGGGGATCATGCCGAGCGCCGCATAGCCACACGACCCGGCGTCCCCGCCGATGCAGCGGTCTACGTCGCCGGCAAAAAACTCGTACGCGGTCAAACCAACTGTTGCGCCGAGGTCTTCTAGCACGCTGGGTACGTGGATCTCGGGCGAGAGTTTCACGCTGAGGAGACGGTTGTAGGCGTCGGCCTTGCCAAGAGTGATCGGTGTGAACGGCATGGTTTCGTTCCAAATGTCGATCGCCCGGCATTGGGCGAGCATGCCCATGCAAGCGCCACCTGCTGGTCTCGAAATCTCGCCCTTCGAGTTCTGCACGAGCGTCTTATGAGCCGCCTTAGTCGCAGGATCCGTTGCGCTCTCCCCTGCGTAGGACGACCAGCAAACCGCCGTCGCCGCGCTGTACGCACCACAACTTGGGTTTAATCCGTTGGCATCGGTGTAGACAACGGGGTTGTTGTCCGCGTACCGATATGGGTCAAGTGTTCGCGGGTCGTTGGGGTTCAATAGCGGATCTGGTGACAGGAACCTACCGAGCACGGGGTCGTAGTAGCGGGCGTTGAGGTAAGTCAACCCGGTGTCCGTGTCGGCAATCTGGTTGAGCCACCCGCGACCCGGTGCGATCGGGTCCGCCGTGTCGCGCTTGGCTCCGTACGGGGTGTAGGCGTTGCGCTTCACGGTGCCTGTCTCGGGTACGGCGACTTGCGCGGACCCTTGCACGTCACCGAGCGCCACCGTGAGCTCTCCGCCGGTAGTCTTGGAGGCCAGTTGCGCGCCATCTGCGGTGTAAATGCGGGTCACAGTGACGTCTGCTCCCGCGGGATTGCCCGTCGTGGGGTCGCTCGCTTCCCAGGAGCCCATGTAAATCGTCGCGGTCGTACCCTTGATCGCCGCGTAGCGCTGACCCGACGCGTCATACAAGTATGAGGTTGCGTCGCCTGTGCTGGGTGCGACCCTCGTGAGGTTCGACAGCACGTCCCACGTAAGGGTTTGGCCGAGTCGCTTGGTCATGCGTCCCGCTGCGTCATAGACATACGCACCCTCAGCAGTGGAGGTGGTCTGGGTCACGGCGGCAGGGCTGGACGTGTCGCCGTACACGTAATCCTCGGTGGTACTCGCAACGCCGTGCCGCGCGCCGACCGTGCCATCGATGGACCCCGCCGAGGTGTAGGTCCAGCGCGCTGTGTACGCCGACGTGCCGACATCCCAACTTGCGTCGGTGGGCGCCACCGCTGTGCACGCAGCTGACATCGTCCAGGCTGCGGCGAGACGGTTATATGCGTCGTAGTCGAAGCATTGGCGCACGCCGGCAACCTGGTCCGAGATCCCAGTGACTCTGCCGACAGAGTCGCGTGTGTAGGTGTCGCGTTGGAGCACCTCGGGCACCGGTCCAGTACTGGGGCGTGTGGCGAGCACAAGGTTGGGGGTGCGGTACGTCGGATCCCACTCAATGGACCGCGTCACGTCGTTGGCCAGGGTGCGCGACGCGAGAAGTCCGTCCGCGGTTCTCTTCACCTCGGACATTAGAAGGTTCACCGTAGTGTCGGACGACTTCAACGATAAAGGGAGCCCGAACTCGTCGTACGTGGTGGTGGCGGTTTCGGCCGCCGCTGAACCGACTGGGGACCACGTGAGTGACGCTGCACGGTTCATGTCGTCGTAGCCGACCGTGGTCTCGTATACGCCGTTCTTGAATGCTCCAAGGCTGTCGAGGCCCGGCAGTTTGACCTTGGACTTCGTGGCGCGCTGCTTGGCCGCATCAATGCCAGACACTTCCGTTGTGTGGGTGTACGCGTCTCCCCCGGTTCCCGTGGTCGTGGAGGTGCGCATCAGTTGGCCGCGCAGCGTCAATGGTTCGCTCAGGGTGTCAAAGGTCCACGTCGTGGTCGACAATGCTGCGCCAGATTCGGTGGCGCTGGTCTTGCGCGCCACCGTGCGTCCGAGGTCGTCGTAAGCCATGGTCACCCACCCGGCAGCGGAGTCGATACTGTGCACGGTCCCGTCCGCGTTGTAGGTGTAGTTCGACGTTCCCGCGTTCGCGTCAACAACGCTGGTGCGGCGGCCAAGCCAATCCGCCGTGAAGATGGTCTTCCTGCCGTCAGGATCTGTGACCGTTTCGGTCGTTGACCCATCAGTGAGGGTCTCATACTCGTATTGCGTGAGGTGGGAGCCGGTGCCGCCCGTTTCTGGCCCGAGCTCACTTGAGACGACCCGCCCGAGGATATCGGTGGTGGTTGTCGTCACCGCACCGGTGGGAGCTGTGACCTTCGTGGTGTCGCCCTCATAGGTCGACAGGGTTTCTTGCAGTATTGTGAGGCCGACCACGCCATCCTTCGTGCCAGAGAGGCTTTGTGCGACGACGCGTCCCGCGAAGTCGTAACTGTAGGCGGTGTAGGACGACACGGTGGCGTGCTCTGGGACGAGGGCCGTCGCGCCAGGCGCTCCCGTGGCGCGCACCTGATTTGTGGTGGTGGTGGCAACGAAGCCCCGGTCCGTGAAGTCCGTGTGGGATACGAGTTGACCCGGGGTCACTCCGTCACGCCGCGCGGACTGCGTTTGGAATGCCTCACCGAGGCGGTTCAGGAACGTGTATGAGGTTTGGTTGCCGCCGCCGTCTGCGACACCAGGACGGTCGGTGCGGGCGACCCGTACCAGACTTGTCGCGACCTCTGTCGGGGTTGCCGCAGCACCATAGGCGAACGTGGCCGTGGCGTCTTCGAGGGTCGTTGGTGTCGCTGCCGCCCCGTAGTCAGTGGGGCTCCACGCTGCCGTGAGGCGACCGAGTGCGTCGTACGTGCGATGAGTGTAGAGACCGTTCGCGCCCTGCGACTTGACCGCGTTGCCGCGGACCGGTTCGATCCACGACGTCGAGGCGAAGTCATCGTCGCCCACTGGGGTCGCAACCACGCGGGTGCGGCCGCTGTCTTCACGCGTGTACGCCCATGCCATGGAGGGATCTTGGGTGATCATACGTGTTGGAAGCCATGCCTTGGCGATGCGGCCGCGGCTGTCGTAGCGTGCGTTGGACATCAGTGGGTCATCGGTGATCAGCGCTGTGTCCGCTTGGGCAAATGAGTACTCCGCGGTGGCATTCCCGTCGTTGAGCCAAGTCTCCCATCCGCTTCCCGCGAATGCGGAGCCGTTGTCATACCGGTACTGGATCTTGCCCGTGACCGTGGTACTGGTGGTGGTCGTGGGGCACGGTCCATCGAATGTTGTGACCGTGTCCGGGCGCCACAAGTACTGTCGACCGCCCCACGCATACTTGTTCTCGGTCGTGGCTTCCGCGTCCGCGGTGTTGGTGACGTGCTCAATGTAGGAGGTCGCCGTGCACGATTCCAGGCCCGGGTGGTCGGCATCGGGGTCAAACGCCTCCTTCTCGACGCGTCCCACCGGGTCGTACGTGTAGGTGGTTGTTGCCTGTCGCAGCGCCAAGGTCTCGTCCGTGCGCGTGTAGGACGAGGCTACTTTCACACGCGTGTCGACCGAGTAGTGCATGAACACGCCCGTGATCTGGGTGGGCGCCTCATACTTGTAGTGCGTTGCCGCCTGAAGTGCGCCGTGGGAGTCGAGAGTCTGGGAGGCGAGCAACTGTCCCGCCAGGTATGAGGAGTCGGCGACCGGCGTTCCACCGTAGATCGGGGTGATCGTGACGTTAGCTGAGTCTCCGGACTGGCGGTAATCGTTGTCGAGGCCGCGAAAGTACTGGTTCCTGGTCGTGACCTTGTCGGGTCCGCTCCCAGTGGTGACTTCCACGGTGCCGTAGCCGCGCCACGAGTTCCAGTGTTGGTCGCCAGTGCCCTGGGCAAACACGAAGCTGTTCTGGTACGCCCACCGGGGTTCACCAACGTAGTTGTATGTCGTCACCCGCGCTGGGGCGCCACCACCGATGTTGTCCACCGTGGTCCGCTCAACGAGGTACTTGTGGAAGATTCCCCATTCTGCTGGTTGTGATCCTGATCCGTCGGGGTCGAACTTGACCTTGTAGCACTCCTTGGTGTTGGTATCCCAGTGGCCGTCCAACGGTGCGAACCACGCAGCATACCCCGACCACCCGGTGCCACCCACAGGACAGAAGTTCTCGCCACTGAGCTTGTAGTCCACGTCGATGCGCGCGCCGAGACTGGTAGTGACACGTGCGATCCTGAGGTGCTTGAACGCCTTCGTATCGTCTGCCCAGTCGACACGGCTCTTGAGTTCGATCGGATTGAAATCGGTGACAAAGTCGAGCATGTCATCGCTTGATGAGGTCGATGCCCCGTACGACTTGGTCTGGATGTCCTCCAGCCACAAGGCTCGGGGCGCATTTGTCGAGGTCGCTGGCAACAAGTAGCGCGGCTGGTACGTCGTCGCCGAGGTCCATGTGCGCGTGCCCGACGGGGTGCGAATGTATTGCGTTTGAACGGTGTCGAGACGCTGAGTTGTGAAGAACGCGGGCGTGTTCTGCGCCGATGTACACGTTGCCGTACACCACAGGTCCATGGGAGTGTCGGGGTACTCTGCGGCGTTCGCGACCGATCGCGTCGGGCACGGCCCCGCAGGTGCAGCCGGGGTTGCGAATGGGCTCACACTTGACTTCGCACCATCAATGCAACGGGCATTGGTGGTGAACAAGACACGACCAAGTGCGGTGAGCGGACCCGCGTCGGCGGCGTAGTCGTACCGGATCTCCTTGGGGTAGATCGCTGCGGTGTAGTCCGTGCTCAGGGACGGGTTGCCCGCTCGCGCGTACCGGTTTTGTTCACGCGTGTAGTAATACGCGGAACCGTTCTCATTGGGGTCAATGATGCGGTCCAGCATCCATCGATAGCCTTGCACACAGTAGTCGGCCTGCGCGGTCCCACCGCAGCGCGGTTCACCTGTGTCGTCGCCATAGACGGGAACGCTTGCCACCGAGTTGGTCGCTCCCCCACCGACGGCGTCTTGGCCGTAACCGAACATGTAAATCGAGCCGTCCGGGGTTTGGACGTAGAAGTACTCACCGTCGTTATCTGCGTTGGAAGCCCCCGTCTTGCGCGTGACACGGGTGCCGTCATCCTCGGCCAGGCGGTATCGGTCCGTTGAGGCGTCCCACACCAGGTCTTGGGTGACGCCGTTGAAGTACATGACGTAGCCTGCGTGTGCCTCGTCGCCGGCATACGGCGAGTGCCAGCACAGTTCCGTCGCGCGCGCCGTGAAGCCATCCTTGCCGCAGTTGCGGTACAGGCGCTCAATGTATGGGGTGCTGAGCGACCACCCTGACCCGGCCCACCCAGACTGCGAGTTCGTCGCCACACTCATGCCATCCACGGCACCCGAGTTGTACGTCAAAGCAAGTGACGGGGACGGCCCAGCGCTCGCTGGCACAGGTTCAAACGGCAACGAGTACGTGAACGCACCGGTTTGCTCCGACACGCCCCACGACCCGTCCGCCTCAACCTTCGTTTGCGTGAACGTGCCCGTGTCGCTCGAGGCGCCAGACACGGCCGCGATGATGCTGCCCCCACCAAAACTGCCATCCGAAGCGAGAGACGACTGCCCCAGGTTGTTGAGCAGATCGGGGATCGACGATGCACCACCGGCGACACGGAATCCGATGGATCCGACCTCGCCCGCCGCGGCGGGCGACTCGATGGGCACGATCGCCGATAGTGTCTGATCGTCCTCGTGATGCGTGGTCGTCAGCGGTAAGCCCGTCACACACTCAGGAAACTCGGGTGTCGTCAGAGCACACTCAGGAAACACCATCAGCTGGAGACGGCCGCCATAGTCCGCACCATAGGCGTTCGCGAAGTCACCGTAATCCACGGTGAAACCCGCCCACGACGGCTCAGCACCTCCCGAAGCAAGATCGCGCAGACGGTACGCGACCACTGCGCCAGGAATGAAGTCCTCACCCTCGCGAGGCAGCACCTGCACCGACACTGTGTCCCCTTCGTCGGCACCCTCAAGGCCCTCCAGCCTAAGGTCCGGGCGTCCCGTGCCCGCGTTGCCAATCCACGGCTCATCACCGAATGCCGTGTCCACGAGCTCGGTCCAGACCGGCTCGGTCAAACCGACCGCGTCCTCACTGAGCGCATCGGGCGTGGCCTGCGCGGCAACACTCTGCTCCGCACCAACTACCTCGCTCACGACCTCCGCGAGCGGCAGGTCCACCGCCGGGGTCGACACCACCATCGACTTTTCAGTGTCACCAGACGTCGACCGAGGCTCCACGGTTGCCGAAATACCAGGCATGTCATTGTCAACGACGGGCGGGTCGGCGGCCGCCACGTCGTCCGACTTCCCGGCGTCCGGCGACTGTTGTCCGTCCGCGGCAGAAGGAACCTCCGACGGCCCAGGAGCGGGAGTCACGGGCGGTGAAGGAGACGGCGCGGCTGACGGCTCGGCCGACGGCTCGGCCGACGCACCAGGAGCCGGGGACTCCGCAGCAGCAAGACCCCCCGAGCCCCATGCCAGCACCGCCACAAGGACGCCAACAACCACACCACGAACCCGCACAGCAACCACTCAATCCCCGAGTCAAGACCCCCTGGCGCCACAACCAGCTGGAGGAAACCTAGCGGCGCGAACCCACAACCCCAAATCGCTGTGACGAAGCCGTCAGCGTTGCCGCGTGCCACCCACAACTTTCAACGCGGCGTAACGTCCGCACGTCGATAGATTGGCACCATGACCACCGACCCGTTATCACCAGAGTTCGCCACCGAAGTCGCCGACGGCTACACGTTTGACGGACCCACCCTCGCGCTCGGCGCATTGGTGCAGGGAGAGGACGCGACAGAGTCCGTGCAAGTTGGCATTCCACTCGCGATGATGAACCGCCACGGACTTGTGGCCGGCGCTACCGGCACCGGCAAGACCCGCACGCTGCAACTCATGGCCGAAGGTCTGAGCGCGGCCGGCGTGCCCGTATTCGTCGCCGACATCAAGGGCGACCTTAGCGGCATGGCCATCGACGGCGAGCCCAAGGACTTCATCGCGAAGCGCGCCACTGACATCGGCCAGGACTGGTCGCCCGCGTCGTTCCCGCTCGAGTTCTACAGCCTCGGCGGGATCGGCCAGGGCGTGCCCATCCGCACCACGGTCACCGACTTTGGCCCGCTTCTAATGTCCAAGGTGCTCGGGCTCAACGACACGCAAGAGAGTTCGCTCGGCCTGATCTTCCACTGGGCGGACACCAATAGGCTCGCGCTCCTCGACCTCAACGACCTTCGCGCGGTCATCCAGTTCCTCACCTCCAAGGAGGGCAAGGCGGAACTCGCAGGAATCGGCGGCGTCTCCCCCGCCACCGCGGGCGTAATCCTGCGTGAGATCTCGAACCTCGAGGCGCAGGGGGCCGAGCAGTTCTTTGGCGAGCCCGCTTTCAACACATCAGACCTCCTCGCGGTCGGTACAGACGGGCGCGGCGTTATCTCAGCGCTCGAACTGCCATCCCTCCAGGACCGCCCCGCGCTCTTCAGCACCTTCATCATGTGGCTGCTCGCGGACCTCTTCGCCGACCTCCCAGAGGTGGGCGACGTCGACAAGCCCAAGCTCGTCTTTTTCTTCGACGAGGCGCACCTGCTCTTCACCGGCGCCTCCAAGGACTTCCTCACCCAGGTCACCCAGACCGTGCGCCTCATCCGCTCGAAGGGCGTCGGCATCTTCTTCGTGACGCAAAGCCCCAAGGACGTACCGTCCGACGTTCTGGCCCAGTTGGGCTCGCGCGTCCAGCACGCGCTGCGCGCTTTCACCCCGGAGGATGCCGCGGCCCTCAAAGCGGCCGTGCGCACCTACCCGAACTCGCCATATGACCTGGAGGAGGTCCTCACGAGCCTCGCCACGGGCGAGGCGGTCGTCACCGTGCTGAGCGAGAAGGGCGCGCCGACTCCCGTGGCATGGACTCGACTGCGCGCGCCACAGGGATCGATGGACATCGCGCCCACCGAGGTGATCTCCGCGGTCATCAACGCGAGCGCCGGGCAGGCGAAGTACGCGGCGGAAACGGATCGCGAGAGCGCCTACGAGCTACTCACGGCGCGCGTCGAGGCGGCCGACACTGTGGCACAGCAGGCGGCAGAGGCCAAGGCAGCGGAAGAACAGCGCGCAAAGGCCGAGAAGGAAGCCGCCAAGCCCGCGCCCCGTACCCGTGCCAAGGACAAGTCGGTCGTCGAAGAGGTACTGACCTCGTCGACAGCGAAGTCCCTAGCGCGCAGCGCGGGTCGCGAACTGATCAACCAGATCTCTCGGTCGATCTTCGGCGTCCGCAAGCGCTAGCCGAGCCTCGACTCCGCGGAGGCGACGCCGAGCCACGTGTGCGGGTTGCGGTCGTAGCACCAACCGAGCTTGGGCGCCTGCTCCGAGATCCACAGCGCGGGAACGCGCTTGTCTCCGCGGCTTGAGCCCATGAGCATGAAGCAGTGGTTCTTGACGAGCGCTTCGGGGAACACAGTCTGGAGCGAGATGCCCTCGTCGATCGTGAGCGGCGTCCGCCCACGCTGCTCGATGACCGCGAGTGCGTCCAAGGGGCGCTCGTTGCGAAACTCGTCGCCCCTCTCGACGCCGAGCAGCAGGTAGACCGGCGCATCCGGCACGCCAAGGTCCGGAACCACCTTGTACGGGGCGAGACCCTCTTCGCCATGATTGCGGTCGAGAATCCCCTCGCGACTTGAGTTAGCGAGCCGCAGGTTGCGCACGCGACGCTCCGGGTCGATGACCTTGTCCGTCACGACCGCGAGCATCGGCACCTGGGGCTCGCTCGACGGAGGCGTTGGCAGCGAGTCGAACAGCGCCCTGAACTGCTTATCCCCTAGTCCCGCGAGCTCCGGGTAATCGGCCTCAACATAGGAATCGATCTGGGCTTCGAGCGCGGCAATGAACACGGGGCCTCCTTGGGTGCGGTGAGGAAGCAACGCACGCCCACCCTCGGGTGTTCCCGCTCCGCGTCAGATGCCTGCAGCGTCCCTGTAGCGATCGACGATGATGTCGATGAGCCGCTCGTCCGGCGCGAGCGGGTCGGTCACGTGGTCCGCGCCTGCCTTGCCGAGCGTGTCCTGGAAGTAGCCGGGCGAGAGCAGGTAGGAGACGACCGCAACGTCGCTGTCCTCCTCGTACTCGCCGTTCGCACGCGCCGCCTCGACGGCCTGCGCCACAGTCGGCTCGATGCCCGCTGCGTAGCCCACACGCACGGGCCCGTCCCATGCGAGCCGGAGTGCGTCCAGCGTCTTCTCTGTGTCCGCTTGCGACCGCGCGTCGGAACTTCCGGCGGGAGCAAGAACGAGCGTCGCCGTGGGGTG
>Ga0247755_1000067_pt1 | contig 12707 bp, 11 predicted proteins | sample UWRJL096311B4_FD_180948 | JGI IMG/M metagenome (GOLD analysis project Ga0247755, IMG submission 180948) | Plant litter microbial communities from Arlington Agricultural Research Station in Wisconsin, United States - UWRJ-L096-311B-4 | ecosystem: Environmental > Terrestrial > Plant litter >... | reverse complement strand
CTTGCACTCGGGTACCGTGATCCTCGACGCGGATGACATCGAGCGCCTGATGTCAGCAGAGGGCGGCGACGCGATCGCCCAAGCGGTGGTGCACCACGAACTCGGCCACGTTGTGGGGCTTGGCCACGTCGACGACGAGTCGGAACTCATGCACCCGCAGAACACGCACCTCACTGAGTGGGGCCCTGGAGACCTAGAGGGACTGGCCGTGGTCGGCGATGGCCCGTGCGAGGACGCGTAGCGAACTAGGAGATCCCCGCGGGCAATGGCTCGGTGTGCACAAGCACGAGCCTGTGCGTCGGCCGCGTCATCGCCACGTACATGTCCCCTGGGCGGCGCGCGATCTCGCTCGGCTCCACCACGATCACCCTGTCGAACTCGAGTCCCTTGGACTCTCGCGGGTCGATGAGGGTCACGTCGGCACCGGCGAGAGCCTCCGCAATGTCTGCGTGCCGCGAACCGTCGGCGATCACGGCGACCATGCCGCCTCCAGAGGCCGCAAGCTTGCTCGCCTCCTCGCGAGCGATCGTCCCCGCGCGCAGCGACGCATTGGCGTCGTGCACGATCATCACGGAGTCGTCGACCTCGCGAGCAGCGCTGAGTTTGCTGACGGGCAGCTGGTGAGCCGCTGCGAAGGACTGGGCGGCGCGCGCGACCTCCGCGGGGATGCGATACGAGACCGTGAGCTCGCGGAGCGTCCACGACTGGCTGAAGAGCGGGTCCATCGTCTCGGGCCACCAGCGGGTTCCCGCCGGTGATGCGACCTGCGCAACATCGCCGACGATCGTGAACGAGCGCGTGGGGCAGCGACGCAGCAACATGCGCCACGCCATGGGGCTGAGCTCCTGGGCCTCATCGACGACAACGTGACCGTAGGTCCACGAGCGGTCCGCCCAGGCGCGCTCCGCGACAGTGAGCCGCGAGGTTCCGCCCTGCATTCGCTGCGCGAGCGTCTCCGCGTCGACCTTGATCATCGACTGCTGGCCAAAGGTCGCGAGGACCTCCTTGGCGTACTGGATCTCTTCCTTGCTGGGCTTGGTGGGCCGTGACGGCCCTCGCCCCGGCATGTCGCCGAGGAGTTCCGCGGCCTCGTCGAGGAGCGGTACGTCCGCGTCCGTAAATGGAGCGTCAGCGGGTCGGGCCAGCAGGGCGCGTTCCGCGGGGGAGAGCGATCGGGTTGCGCTCTCGAGCAGGTGCGGCTTGGAGAACAGGTCCTGTAGCAGGGTCTCCGCGGTCACGGGCAGCCAACAGAGGTTGATCGCGATGCGAAGGCCCCTGTCCTCGCGCACGTCGCGTTCGAGCTCACGGCGGTCATCGGCATCGATCGACTCGCCAAGCTGCTCGGCCAGTTGAGCGGAGAGCCTAGTAATCATGTCCTTTGCGAAGACCGAGCGGGCCTCGTTGAAGGGCCGGCCGTCGCGTCGGGCACGGGCCTGCGCCTCGCGAACGTCTGCGCGCTTCAGGATGATGGTGCGGCCGTCGATGCGGAACTCACGGTCCGCGCGCGGCAACCGCTGGCGCTCGCGAACGGCGGCGCGCACGACGTCGGCCATGACGAGCCTGCCCTTGAGCTCCGCGACCTCGTCGACCTCAATCGTCGAGGTGTCGGTGCCGCGCACGAGGCCGCCGAGCGTCGTCGACACAGCACCGGTCTCGCCGAGCGAGGGCAGCACGTGGTCGATGTAGCGCAGGAAGGACTGCGAGGGGCCGATGAGGAGCACGCCGCGCGACTCGAGCAGATTGCGGTGGTGGTAGAGCAGGAAGGCAGCGCGGTGTAGCGCGACGGCGGTCTTTCCCGTGCCGGGCCCGCCCTGGACGACGAGGGCGCCGGTCAAGGGCGCGCGGATGACGGCGTCCTGTTCTGCCTGGATCGTCGCGACGATGTCGCCCATGCGACCCGTGCGACGAGCACCAAGCGCGGCCAGCAGCGCGCCTTCTCCCGCGAGGGTCTCGCCGAGTCCGGAGTCGCTCAGCGCGTCAACGTCGAGAACGTCGTCCTCGACCGCGGTGACGACGCGGCCCTGGGTGGTGAGATGGCGGCGCTTGATTACGCCGGAGGGATTCGCCGCGGTGGCCGAGTAGAAGGCGCGAGCAGCAGGGGCGCGCCAGTCGGTCAGGAGGGGAGCGTGTTCGGCATCGGAGAGGCCGATGCGGCCCACGTAGAGCCGCTCACCCGCGAGCAAGTCGAGCCGTCCAAAGCACAAGCGGTCCTCGACGGCGTCCAGCTGCGCGATGCGGTCTTCGTACAGCGTGGCGAAGGCGTCGCGCTCCGAACGGTTCTGCGGCGAACCCGATGGCCCCGACCGGCGCACGTCGAGCAGCCGCTCACCCGCCTCGTCGCGCAACGTGTCGAGCCGCGCGTAGAGCACGTCAACGACGCGCTGCTCGGTTTCTACTCCCGAGTGCTGCGCCGTGACTCCACGATCGTCCTGCATTGGCATACCCCTCGCCCGCCCTGCGTTACACCGGCAGGGCAGTCAGCAATTATCGCAGGCTGCGAGGCGGTGTGTGCACCATATTTCGCGCGCGGCGAGAACTGCGGGGCGCGTCTGCGTGCCGTGCAACACTGGACATGGAGGTGTGATGGGCAAGTCATTGGTTTCTTGGAACCCTGAAGGAGTCGCTGCGTGGGCGGACGGCGCACCTAAAGAGGGTGCCGTTCTTGTGCACTCGCTGCGCGGATTCATGGACGCGGGCAAGGCGGGCGCAATCGTTGCCGAGCACCTGCGCGGCCTCGATTCCGTGAACGTCGCCTCCTTCGACATCGACGCGCTCCTCGACTACCGCTCGCGCCGCCCAGAGATGACGTTTTCCGTCAACGAATGGACCGCGTACGACGAGCCGCACCTCGACCTCGACATGGTGCGCGACTCCGCGGGCACGCCATTCCTCTTGTTGCACGGATTTGAGCCCGATGTGAAGTGGGAGCGCTACATCCGCTCCGTCCGCGACATCGTTGATCGCCTCGGCGTCGGCCTCACGCTCGGCACGCACGGGATACCGATGGCCTCTCCCCACACACGACCCATCTCTGCAACGATCCACGGCACGCGGCAAGACCTCATGCCGGACACGCCCAGCCTCTTCGGCACAGTCACCGTCCCGGCCTCCGCGCAGAACCTCATGGAGTACCGCTTTGGCCAATGGGACCTCGCGGCCATCAACGTCGCGGTTCATGTTCCCCACTACCTTGCGCAGTCTGCGTACCCACAGGCCGCGCAGCGAGCGCTCGTCGCTCTCGGCGACATCTCGGGACTAGAACTGAGTCCGGAAGACCTCGACGAGGCCGCAGAGCGCGCGCAAGAAGAGATCGACCGTCAGATGGGAGACTCCGACGAGATCCAGGCCCTTGTGGGAGTGCTCGAACAGCAATATGACGCGTTCGTTGAGTCCCGTGACCGGGGCATGCCCATCGACGGAGAGCTGCCCACAGCCGACGAATTGGGTGCCGAATTTGAGAAGTTCTTGGCACAAGAGCGGTGGGATCAGCCCCCTAACTCGTAATGTGTGCCATGCTTGTACCGGTTGAACGTAGTGTGCAAGAACCGGTCTGGCTTGATCTGGGGCGCGGCATTGCTGAAACGAGCGGGTGCAATCTGCGCCCGCTTCCCGTCCCGGGCAGTACAAGTACAGAGTAAGGAAAGTTCATGGCACAGGGTTCTGTGAAGTGGTTTAACGCTGAAAAGGGCTACGGCTTCATCGCGCAGGACGGCGGCGGCGCCGACGTCTTCGTTCACTTTTCCGCGATCGACTCCGACGGCTACAAGAGCCTCGAAGAGGCGCAGCGCGTCGAGTTCGAGGTGACGCAGGGTCCCAAGGGTCCCCAGGCCGAGTCGGTCCGCCCCCTCTAAGTCTTTGAACGGCGCGTCCTAGACGCAGCGTTCTCGGCATTCGATGGCCGCTTCCCCGTGAGGGGAGGCGGCCATTGTCGTGTCCCCGGCCGGTTACGACCAGTTCTGGTCGACTCCCGTGGGCAACGGAGCCGACGCCGCGTAGCGTTTCAGGGCAAGCGTCACCTCCGCATCGGGCTTTGCTGTCGCGGCGATAACAACGTTTCCGCGCCGCTTGCGCTTGAGAACGGCCTGCTCGCCGATCGCGAGCACCCCACCAAAGGCCTTCCTGCCCGACGCTACGTCGGCTGCGGCGCGTGGCGACGAGGGGGTGACGGCCACGTTGGCTACGACCAACCCTCCCGAGCGCAGGACGCGCGCGGCCTGCGCCCACCACGTGGCATCCGCGAGGTGCGGAGGCACGTCGTCCCCCGCGAACGCGTCGCGCACGATCAGATCGAGGCTCTCGTCCGCCCGCTCAGAGAGGGCGGCCAGCCCGTCCTGTGCCCGAACGCGAAGGCGAGGCGCCCGCGGGAGGTCCCACCAGCGTCGGGCAAGCTCTGCGAGCTCGGTGTCGACGTCGACCGCGATGTGTCGAGACTCCGGGTGAGCCGCGGCGAGGTGGCGCGGCAGCGTGCACGCCGCGGCGCCGATGTGAAGCGCGAGCCACCCGTGGCGTTCGAGTCCCGCGTCCCACGCGGCGATCGCGGCGGCCTCGTGGCGCATGTATTCGAAGTCGAGAGCGTCGTCGGCCCGCATGCTCGACGACGGCACCCCGTTGACGTAGACCGTGACCGAGCCATCGGCCTCGTCCCTGAGTTCGGCGACGCCCGTGGAGATAGCGATCGGCACTCCGCGCGGTACGCCGGGAGCGATCGCGGGTGCGCGAGGGGAACGGCGAGGGGCGGCCACCCGTTGACCATAGTCGGGAGGGGTGGTCACACGCCGCCTCCACAAACTAGACTGGGAACACCTATCGCGAAGGGAGGTCGCCATGCCACTGTCCGAATATGAGCAGCGCGTGCTTGAGCAGATGGAGCGCGACCTCGGGACCGACCCCAAGCTCACGTCCGTGATGGCGAAGACCTCCAAGCCGCGCGGCCGCTGGACGTTCGCCTTTATCGGCATCGTCGCTGGTCTTGGCGTGCTTATCGGCGGCGTGATCGCGCAGTTGACTATCGTCGGAGTCCTCGGATTCGCCCTCATGCTCGCGTCCGCGCTGTGGGGAATGCTCGCGCCCGCAAAGTCCGCAACGGCCGCCTCGGCGAAGCCGGGTGCCGCGGCCGCTGGTGATCAGCGCAAGGCAAAGCGTCAGGGCTTCATGAATCGTGTCGAGGAGCGCTTCGAGCGTCGACGCGACCAGGGCGATTTTTAGTCGTCGCCTGAGCCTCCAGCACCACAACCCGCACGCGCTCGCGTAGCCACTCTTCCCGCTCGGGATCCACGCCGTCTGTAGGCGGCGCGTAGCGGAAGTCGCTGACCGCATCCCGTAGCGCCCCGAGCGCCGCCGAACCCTCGACGGTGAGCGGCGCCGATGCCGCTTCCATGTCGTGAGTCAGCCGCTCCGCAGCTTCGATCGGCGTGAGGGTCGGCAACCAGCGCATCGGCTCGGGGAGCTGACTGCGGGGCTTCCCACGCTGCCTCCGGTCCGTGTGCCGCCGCGAGCGCCGCAGAGCGCCGTCGAAGCGCCCACACCCCAAATCCAATGACCAGCGCAACAATCACCGCGCCGACGAGCGCGAGCCACGGAACCCCAGCGTCGGACGTCTGGTCTGTTGGCGTCGTTGTGGGGTTGGGCACGCTCGTTTGCGGCCCCGTGGTCGGGACGGACGTGGGAACCGGCACGTTCGAGGGGATCGGCGCGTTGCCGACGTCAGAGCGCTGGACCGTGTAGCCGGGCGCGGAGCCCGTTTGCACGGCAGGCGTCGGCTCAAAGCGCACCCAGCCCTGACCGGGGAAGTACAGCTCGGGCCACGCGTGCGCGTCACCGCCGCGAACGGACCACACGCCGCCGTCCGTGAGGTGGCCGCCGAGGAAGCCCACCGCGAGGCGAGCTGGGATGCCCTGCGCGCGCGAGAGCATGACCATCGTCGTCGCGAACTGCACGCAATACCCGCGCTTGTCGTCGAGGAAGGTCGAGACCGCGTCGCCGCCGGCCGCAGGCGACACGGACGTGTCATAGGTGAAGACCGAGGCATCGCGCAGGTAGTTCTGGATCGCGACAGCCTCCTCGTACTGCGTCGTTGTGTCCTCGGTGATGTCGTCTCCGAGCGACTGCAGGCGCGGTAGGTCGACGGACGTTGGCACCTCGGTGTAGGCGGCGCCAACCGAGCTGTTGCCGGCATCGATGGCCGGCTGGGTGGCCTGGAGGCTGTCTTCGGTGAAATAGTCGAGCGCCGCGACGGTCGAGTACTGCAAGCCCTGAGTGCCGTCACCATCCGTCGACACCTCGTCGCGCGAGGGCGAGTATTGCCATGAGCTGTCGATCTCGACGGAGCGCGGCACGGTGGGGAGGGGCAGGTTGCGCTCAGCAAGGCCCGAGAGGTCGAGCGACAGGATGACGGGGTTCTTTTCCGCCCAGTCCTCGACCTCCTCTGGCCACAGCACTCCCTCTCCTGCGGACTCGAGGTCCGTGGGGTCGTCCTTCTCGCGCGTCCACGTTGTGCCGTCGAACTCGCGGAGCGTGTAGAGGCGCAGGGTGTCCGGGTGGGCGCCCGTCGAGACGTACGTCATGACCGTCTGCGTTGAGTTCACCGTGAGGGAGTTGCGGAGGTCGAGCGCGAGGTTGAGGCGCGTCGAGGTGTCGAGGGCAGGGGGAGCGTTGAAGCGGGGGATCGCGCCCCACCCGTTGCCGCCGAGCGCTGCCGGCGCGACCAGCACCGTCGCGATGAGGGCTGCGGTGGTCGCGATCGCGGCGCCCGTCGCGGGAGCAGAGCGATGGGTGACCGCAGGCGAGCGGGCAACGCCCATCGCGAGCATCCAGCACCCCGCCGCGGCGAACAGCGCCCACATGGGCACTTGGTACTGAAGGAAGATCGCGGGGGTCCACGGGAGCATGAGGATCACGCCGGACACCGCGACCGCGCGCCACGACGCCGCGAGGTGGTCGGCGACGATGAAGATTGCCACGGCGAAGCCCGTGAGGAGAGCGATGAGTTCCGTCGTCGCGGTCGCGGGTGCGGGCGTGCTCGCCGCGTAGTCCGCACCGTTGATGAATGCCTGCCAGAGGTCGCCGAGCGCCGCGGGAGTGGGCAGAAGGTGGCCGCCGCCGAGCTCGTCGACAGCGAAGAGCGGCACCATGACGACTACCGCACCCGCGAGAGCCGCGAGCGTGGGCAGAATCCGTGACCTCGAGACGGCCCTCACACCAAGATTCGCGGCGGTGCTGATGAGAAGCACAAGCGCCACCGTGCGCAGCCAGCCGCGACCCTCGATAAGCGTCGTAAGCGCGAACATCGACACGAAGGTGCCGAGCGCCATGAGGGCCGTGACGCTCCACGGAGTGCGTGCGGAGTTCATTCGATGTCTCCCGCGGTGAGCAGCGCGGTCCACACCGCCGTGAGGTCGCTCGTCGTGGTGACCGTGGTCACGCGCCACCCAGAGCGTCGCAACGCGCGAGCGGTGTCGCGCGCAGCCTCAGTAGTGGATGCGGTGGTGCGCACGAGCGCCCACGCGCGGCCCGTGTCGCCGATGGGAACGAGGGCATCGAGCGCCTCGCGGTCGAGGGGATCGACGATGGCAACGATGACCTCGCCATGAGATGCGTCGTGGCTCGCTTGACGCGCGGCCCTGGCGATCATGTTCGTAGCGGCAGCAGCGCTCGGCGGCGCCACGAGGTCGACCGTCTGGTTGAGGAGCGACGCGCGGCCCGCCGCAGTGCCGTGCTCGCCGAGGTGGCGCACGGTGTCCGGGTTGATGCCCGCGCCGAGGAGACGCACGGGGTGTCCGGACGTGAGCACTGATAGCGCGATGGACGCGGCAGCCGAGATCGCCCACTCGAGGGCGTGGGGATCGCGCGGCAGATCCACGAGCACCGTCGCGGGGCGGCGGCCAGCGCGCTCGTCCGAGCGCACGAGCATCGTGCCGCGACGAGCGGACGACGCCCAGTGGACCCTGCGCATGTCGTCACCCTCGCGGTAGTCGCGTAGCGACGCGTCGTCGGGTGAGGGCGTGCGGGCGCCGAGGACGATGCGGTCCGCGTGGCCCATGAGCGCGCCCGCCGTTCCGCTGAGGTCGACCACGGTGGGCCACACGGGGATGAGCTCGGCATCACCCACCGCGGTGTCCGCCCACAACACCCCGAAAGGGTCTGCGGTGTGCACGAGGGCGGGCCCGAGCGGCCAGCGGCCGCGCTTCGAGGGCAGCAGCGAGTACGTGAGCGTGAGCGACGTCGTCGTGCGCACCACGGAAGCCTTGGTTCCCATGCCGCCGGTCAGCTCGGCTGCCGCCTGCTCACGAATGTCGAGCGACTGGGTGATGGCCCGGCGCCAGCGCGTAGACCGCGAGCCGTCAGACTGAATCGTGACCGTCACGGTTCCTGGAACGCCCGCGGTGAGCGGGTGGGGGATCACCTCGCGGCGTGCATAGGGAAACCTCGTGACGAAGGTGTTTACCGAGAGCAGCATCCACACGCACGAGACGGTGAACACCGCGAGCATGAAGACGCCGCAATACACGAGGATCGGCGTCGCAAGCCCCACACCGAGTCCACCGAAGACGAGCCCGGCCGTGCCGAGTCCAACCCCGCGAGCGCTGAAGGCTGTCGAGGTCCGGCGGCCGTCTCCTCCGTTCACGAAGAGACCGTGCTGTGCTCCACTGCGCGCTCGCGCGGAGCGGGCGCATCCCTCGCGTCCGTTGGCACCGCGGTGCGGGTAACCGTCTCGCGCATGATCTGCTGGGTGGTCCGCCCCGCGAGCCGAGACTCTGTGCTGGAGATGAGTCGGTGCGCCAGAACGGGCACCGCGAGCGACTTGATGTCGTCCGGGAGCACGTGATTGCGGCCAGCCATCGCCGCTCGCGACTTGGATGCCGCGAGAAGCTGGAGAGCCGCGCGCGGCGAGGCCCCGAGTCGCAGGGCGCTCTCCGAGCGGGTCGACGTCACGATGTCGACGATGTACTGCTTAATGGCTGGCGCCACGTACACCCTGCGTGCGACCTCAATGGCGCGCGCGAGGTCTTCGAGGGTAGCGACGGGCCGCACGAGCGAAAGCGGGTCGGCACCGTCGTGGGCCGCAAGCATCGCCATTTCGTCGCGCGCGCTCGGGTAGCCAACAGACACCTGGGTCATGAAGCGGTCGCGCTGCGCCTCGGGGAGGGGATAGGTGCCCTCCATCTCGATGGGGTTCTGTGTGGCCACGACGACGAAGGGCTTCGGAAGGGGGCGCGTAAGGCCGTCGACGGTGACGGACCGCTCCTGCATCGACTCGAGCAGGGCCGCCTGCGTCTTCGGCGACGCCCTGTTGATCTCGTCCGCAATGACGACGTTCGCGAACACGGGCCCGGGGCGGAATTCGAAGCGGTGGTCGTCGCTACGGAAGATCGACACGCCCGTGACGTCGCTCGGCAAGAGGTCGGGGGTGAACTGAATGCGCCCAACGGAACCGCCGACGCTCGCCGCAAATGCGCGCGCAAGGGTCGTCTTGCCCACGCCCGGCACGTCCTCGAGCAGCACGTGACCCTCGGCAAGCACCGTCGCGAGCGTTGCGGTGATCGCGCCGTCGAGACCCGCAAGCACGGTGGCGATCGAGGCGTGCACGCGCCCCGTGAGGTCGGCTACGTGAGCAAGGTCTTCGGCGGATGGGACCGAGTTCGTCATGACGCTCCTTTGCTGTCCTGGTCGAGCCTATGCGACGACACCCCGGTCCTTGTACTGAGGCGCGGAGAGCCAGCCCCCGCCGTCGGCCATGAAAACGCGCGAGGGGGAGGAAACGTTGGGAAATCGGCACCAAAGTGGAGGGAAGTGGAGTAAAGTGGGGACATCTGGCGAGTCGTGGCGCTGAAAGGGGATCCGTGGTGGCTGAGCACGGACTTGGACCTACAGGGGTCTTCCTCGGCACGTTCACGCCCAAGCTCGACGACAAGGGCCGGCTGATCCTTCCCGCGAAGTTCCGGGGACGGCTGTCGTCGGGCCTGGTGATGACCCGCGGCCTCGACCGCTGCATCTTCGTGTTCCCGATCGACGAGTTCAACGCGATCCACGACAGGCTCCGACGCGCTCCCCTCGAGAACAAGAACGCCCGCGACTACCTGCGCAACTTCCTCGGGTTCGCGAGCGACGAGATTCCCGACAAGCAGGGCCGAGTGCTCCTAGGAGCGCCACTACGCACGTACGCGGGCATCGACAGGGAGGTAGCCGTTGTCGGGCTCGGATCTCGCGTCGAGATCTGGGACCAGGCGGCATGGAACGAGTACCTCGAACGAGGCGAAGACGACTACGCGGCCACGGCGGCCGAGGTTTTTCAAGACATGTGATGTGGATCGCGGCCTCCTCCCGCGCGGCTCTGTCGGACTTCCCCCCGACAGAGAGCCGGAGGGAGACCGGGATGCATACCACCGAGGCAGGAGGAACGATGAGCGCAGCAGCTCGGCACACGCCGGTCATGCTCGACCGCTGCATCGAACTCCTCGCGCCAGCCCTGTCGCACTCGGGCGCCATCGCGATCGACGGCACCCTCGGCATGGGTGGGCACACAGAGGCACTCCTCACGCGCTGCCCCGAGGCGACGGTCGTCGGCATTGACCGCGACCCGCAGGCGATCGCGATCGCGAGCGAGCGGCTCGCGCCCTTCGGTACCAGGTTCCGCGCTCACCACGCCGAGTACGACGACATCTCGGGTGCCCTCGCGGTCGTGGGCGCCGCCGCCGCCGACGGGATTCTGCTTGACCTTGGCGTCTCCTCGCTGCAGATAGACGAGGCCGACCGAGGCTTCTCGTACGCGCAGGACGCGCCGCTCGACATGCGCATGAACCCTGCGGACCCCGTGAGCGCCGCAGACTTCCTTCGCGACGCCGACGAGGCCGAGATCGCTCGCGTTCTGCGCGAGTACGGCGAGGAGCGCTTCGCCGCGCGCATCGCAGAGTCGATCGTTCGTCGCCGCGACACGGCACCTATCACTCGCAGTGCGGAGCTCGTCGACCTCGTGCGCGCGTGCATCCCCGCTGCTACCCGCACCCCGGGCTCCAATCCCGCGAAGCGCACCTTCCAGGCACTGCGCATCGCCGTGAACCGCGAACTCGAGGTGCTCGAGCTCGCGATGCCGCGCGCCATCGAGGCCACCGCGGTGGGCGGCAGGGTCGTCGTGATGTCGTACCACTCGCTCGAGGACCGGATCGTCAAGCGCGCGTTCGCGGCGGGGGCGGAGAGCTCGGCGCCTGTGGGACTTCCCGTAGTGCCAGAGGACGATGCCCCTTACCTGCGCCTCGTGACTCGCGGCGCGGAGAAGGCATCCGAAGCGGAGGCCGAGCTCAACCCGCGCGCCAAGCCGGTCCGGCTGCGTGCCGCCGAGCGGACCCGCGTCACGCCTGCGTCTCGGATCAAGAGGGCCGCATGAGTGCCGCTCCAGCGCGCCACCCGCGCCCCATCCCACCGGCCGCTCGCACCTCGGCCCGCACCTCGGCACCGCGCGCTCGCACCGCGCCGTCGACCGAGCCGCGCACTCCCGGCACCCGTACGGCACCGAACACCCGAACGGCACCGAACACCCGCACCGCGCCCGGCACTCGTACGGCACCGAACCGGCGCACCCAAGCCGCCCCAGCGTCGGCCGCGCGCCCTCACCTGCGCGCAGTCGCCGCGCCAGAGCAAGCGCGCTCGCTCGTCCCCTTTGCGTGGCTGTGCGCGCTGATCGTCATCTCGTCACTCGCCGCGGTGCTGCTCATCAACACCTCGATGGCGGGTGGAGCCTATGAGCGACGCGATCTCAAGATCGAGACCGCGACGCTCCACGAGCAGCGCGCGACGCTCATCACTCAGCTCGAGCAGAAGTCAGCCCCGGAGCAACTCGGGCGCGACGCGCGGGAACTGGGAATGCAGCCTGCCGAGCGGTTTGGCTTCCTATCCTTGGCGGACAACGTCGTCATTGAGTCGGGGAGTAAGTAATGGCTGCTGCACCGCGCGCTCGCGTTGGCGACCCGGCGGTGCGTCAGCGAGTGATTTCGCTGTTTGTGATCGTGTTGCTGCTCGTTTTCGCCGCGCGACTGGTGTTCATCCAGGGCGTGCGCGCGGAGGCTCTCTCGCAAGAGGCGCTCGCAGAGCGCCTCATCACCAAGGAAGTGACGACTCCTCGTGCGGACATCGTTGACCGCAATGGGGTTGTGCTCGCCACGACCGTGGACCGCTACAACATCGGCGTGAATCAGAAGATGCTCGCCTCGTGGAAGCGCACGGACGACGGCACGGTGACCGCAGAGGGCCCGATCGATGCCGCGACGATCCTCGCGCCGATCCTTGGCCTCGACGAGGCGGAGCTCAAGGCGAAGCTCATCGGCGACAGCACGTGGGTCTACATCGCGAAGGACGTCACTCCCGAGGTGTGGGACCTCGTCAGCGCGGAGAGCATCAGCGGCGTCCAGCCCGAGCCCGTGAGTGAGCGCATCTACCCGAATGGGGCGATCGCGGGAAACGTCATCGGCTTTGTTGGAGGCGGCGAAGAGGGGCCAGGGACTACCGGACTCGCCGGTATTGAGCTCGAATACCAGGACATTCTCACGGGCACTCCTGGCTCCATCACCTTTGAGAGCGGCGGCAACGGCACGCTCATACCCACCGGCGTGCACGAGGAAACCGCCCCAGTACCGGGCTCCACCGTCGTGACCACATTTGATAGGGACATCCAGTGGTACGCGCAGCAACGGGTTGCGGAGGCGCTATCGAGCTCG
>Ga0247755_1000066_pt1 | contig 12937 bp, 13 predicted proteins | sample UWRJL096311B4_FD_180948 | JGI IMG/M metagenome (GOLD analysis project Ga0247755, IMG submission 180948) | Plant litter microbial communities from Arlington Agricultural Research Station in Wisconsin, United States - UWRJ-L096-311B-4 | ecosystem: Environmental > Terrestrial > Plant litter >... | reverse complement strand
CGTGCTGCCGCGCCTTGCTGATGCCGCCTACGACCTTGTCCTGATCGATGCGCGCAAGAAGGAATACCCGCAGTATCTCGAGCAGGCGGTGCGGCTTGTCCGCGTGGGTGGCCTGATCGCCATCGACAACGCCCTGTGGCACTCTCGCGTGCCCGATCCCGCTCAGCGGGACCCCGACACCACTGCGGTGCGTACGACGCTCAAGGCGGTCAAGGACAATGAGGCTCTAGAGCCTGTGTTGCTCGCGGCGGGCGATGGCCTGCTCGTCGCGATGCGGACGGCCTAAGCGGCGGGCAGGGCACCGAGGAGCGCGCTACCGAGCTCCTTGACCTCGTCGGCAGAGATCTCCACGACCAAGCGGCCGCCACCCTCGAGCGGAACACGCATCACGTAACTGCGGCCCTCCTTGACGACCTCCATGGGGCCGTCTCCGGTGCGGGGCTTCATCGCAGCCATTGTGGTCTCCTCGTGGTAGGCGCAGGGGTGCGCATCGTTCGAATCCATTCTACCGCCGGGAGCACTTGCTCCAAAAACCATGTCGGGTAGTGCACACTCTCCGCTGGCCGTCGCGGCTCAACTTTGGGCGCCCGACGGCTCTCCTCCGGGCTCCGTCGCCGTGGGCGTCGTCGCGAGTCGGACCGCCTCGACGGGATCGTCTGTCACGGTGAAGAGCTCGAGGTCGGGACCGGAAATCTTGCCGCTCGGCACCACCGTGTCGCGTATCCACTCGACGAGGCCATCCCAATAGGCGTGGCCCATGAGCACCACGGGAAACCGCGTGATCGTGCGCGTCTGCACGAGCGTGAGCGCCTCGAAGAGCTCGTCGAAGGTGCCGAATCCTCCAGGCAACACGATGAAGCCCTGGCTGTACTTCACGAAGCACGTCTTGCGCGCAAAAAAGTACCGGAAGTTGATGCCGAGCGTCACGAACTTGTTGACGCCCTGTTCGTGGGGCAGCTCGATGCCGAGCCCAACGGAAACTCCCCCTGCCTCGAAGGCGCCACGGTTCGCCGCCTCCATCACGCCAGGGCCACCGCCGGTGATCGTCGCGTACCCCGCTCCCGCGAGCAACGCGCCAATCTCCTTGCCTGTCTCGTACTCCTTGGTCCCGCGCTTGGTCCGCGCGGAACCGAACACAGAGATGGCCGGGCCAAGTTCCGCGAGAGCGCCAAAGCCCTCGACAAACTCCGACTGGATGCGCAGCACCCGCCACGGATCGTCATGGAGCCACGCGGCGTTGTCCTGATCCTTCAGGAGCGCGCCTGTCGTTGACTGGCTCGGCAGATTCTGGCCGCGCAGGATCACCGGTCCCTTGCGATACGAGCTCATTGCGTTCCTCCAGTTAGCCAAGCCGCGAGCGCGGCGTGGCAGTTCTCGATGTCGCTCACGGGACAGCTCTCGTCGTCGCTGTGTGCGAGCTCGGGGTTGCCAGGGCCAAAGTTCACGGCAGGGATGCCGAGCTCGCCGAACCGAGCGACGTCGGTCCACCCAAGTTTGGCGCGCGGCGGCTCTCCCGACACTGCCACGGCGAAGGACGCCGCCAACGGGGCGTCAAGTCCCGGCCGCGCTCCTGGAGAGACGTCCGTGTACGTGATCGCCCATCGTGCGAGTCCCGCGTTGTTGACGACGTGCTCGAGCCTGACCTTCGCCTCATCCGCGGTCCACGCGGGCGCGAACCGATAGTTGATCGTGACGACACATTCATCGGGGATGACGTTGCCGGCGATGCCTCCGCGAATGCCTACGGCGTTGATCCCCTCGCGGTATTCGAGCCCATCCACCGCGAAGGTGCGCGGCTCGTACGCAGCAAGCGTTGCGAGCAGCGGGGCGGCGCCGTGGATCGCGTTGACGCCCTTCCACGCGCGCGCGGAGTGAGCGGCAACGCCCGGAATCCGCACTTCTGCGCGCAGGGTGCCGTTGCACCCGCCTTCAATGGCGCCCGACGTTGGCTCGCCGAGGATGGCAAAGTCGCCTTCGAGCCACGCTGGCTGGTTTCGAGCGACTCGGCCGAGACCGTTGCGCGTGGCCTCGACCTCCTCGAGGTCGTAGAAGATCCACGTGACGTCGTGGACGGGTTCGGTCAGGGCCACGGCGAGCGCAAGCTGAACCGCGACGCCGGCCTTCATGTCAACTGAGCCGCGGCCGACGAGCTCGCTGCCGTCGTCGTTCCAGCGCGCGGGGACGTTCCCCTTAATGGGAACGGTGTCGATGTGACCGGCGATGAGTACGCGCTTGTCTCGGCCAAGCGCGGTGCGCGCAAGCACAGCGTTGCCGTCCCTCAGAACCTCGAGGTGGGTCGCGGCGCGCAGGGCGGTCTCTATCGCGTCAGCGATTGCCGACTCGTCGCCGCTCACCGATGGGATGTCGACGAGCTGACGGGCGAGCTCCGCGACCGGGGCGTACGGGTCCAGCTCCATGGTGGCAAGCCTAGCGAGCGGGGCGCACCCGGCCCGTACCATTAACGCCATGACCCGCACCGCCCACGGCTACGGCCTCGCGACCATCGCCGCAGACGGCACAGTCCTCGATACCTGGTACCCCGCGCCCGCGCTCGGCGAGCCCAAAGCCGGCCACGAGGCACCGCACTGGCTCACGCCGCGCGTCGACGAGCTGCGCGGCGTGAGTGTCGAGGTCGTGTTCACCCAAGTGGACCTTGACGCGGCCCCCACCACGGCGTCGGACGCCTACTTGCGCCTGCACCTGCTGAGCCACCGGCTCGCCCGGCCGCGCAGCATCAATCTCGACGGGATCTTCGGCGTGCTCGCCAACGTGGTGTGGACCTCGGCTGGACCCTGCGCGGTTGAGGGCTTCGAGGAGACGCGCGCGCGGCTGCGCGCCGCTGGCCAGCACGTCGCGGTGTACGGCGTCGACAAGTTTCCGCGCATGGTGGACTACGTCGTTCCCACGGGCGTGCGCATCGCCGACGCGGACAGGGTCCGCCTGGGCGCGCACCTCGCAGAGGGAACGACGATCATGCACGAGGGATTCGTGAACTACAACGCGGGCACGCTCGGCGTGAGCATGGTTGAGGGCCGCATCAGCGCGGGCGTCGTCGTTGGGGACGGCTCCGACATCGGCGGCGGCGCGTCGATCATGGGCACGCTGTCCGGGGGCGGCAAGGAGGTCATCACGATCGGCGAGCGCTCGCTGCTCGGCGCGAACTCGGGACTCGGCATTCCGCTCGGTGACGACTGCGTCGTCGAGGCCGGGCTATACGTCACGGCAGGTTCGAAGGTCGTCATGGTTGGCCAGTCGAACGATGACGGCACGCCCCGCGTCGTGAAGGCACGAGAACTCGCGGGGCAGAGCGGCATCCTGTTCCGGCGCAACTCGCTCAACGGCGCGCTCGAGGCCGTGCAGCGCCAGGGCGTTGGAATCGAACTCAACGCGGCGCTCCACGCGAACTGATGGCCCGCTCGGGAGGGTTCTGGGCCGGCCTCGTCTTTGGCGGCGCAGCCGTGGGCGCCGTTGTCGCCACGGGATACTTCGTCGCGAACTATGACCCCGTCAGCCATGATGGATTGTGCAGGGTGACGCTCGACGGCGAGACCTACGCGCGCACCGCAGAGGCCGCAAGCAATGCCGCTCTGGTTGCCGCGGGGGCGGTCAAGTTCGACATGGGAACCTTCGCCTCGACGATCGGTGTGGCCACCGCGATTCAGGAGTCCGGACTGCGCAACCTCGACTATGGAGACCGCGATTCGCTCGGCCTCTTCCAGCAGCGCCCCTCCCAGGGATGGGGGACTCCTGACGAGGTGCGCGATCCGCACTTCGCAACGAGGAAGTTCTACCAGCACCTCGCCGACGTCGACGGCTGGGAGTCCATGCGGGTCACCGACGCGGCACAGGCCGTGCAGCGCAGCGGATTTCCCGAAGCGTACGAAGAGCACGCGCCGGAAGCGGCAGCGTGGGCGGCAGCGATTCGTGGCGACGAGGCCTTCGCGGCCGTGGACTGCGACCTCGACGCCGTCGAGGCTCCCAGCAGCGCCGAGGATCTCGCGCAGCGGATTCGGCGCGACTTCGGCGAGGGCGTCTACGGCGCGGCCGTGCTCGGCCGCAACGACAGGGCCGTGCTCGTTGGAGTGACCGCGGCGTCGGGCGATCAGCGCGAGCTCGATGGGCTGGCCAACTGGGCCGTTGCGGTGTCAGGCGAGGAGGCGATCGCGTCGGTGCGGCTCGGCGATGAGCAGTGGCTGCGCGAGCAGGGGATCACGAGCGCCGCGGAGACCACGGGCTTTGACGGCGTCCTCATCGGAGTCGTGGAGACGACTCCCGCGGACTAGCCGAGCGCCTCCGTCTTCGCGGCGCGCAGGGCCTCGACCCAAGCCGCGACGGCGTCCTCGGAGCCTGCGGCGTTCGCCTGCATCTTGAGCGCGAGGATGTCCCGCTCCTCACCGTCCTTGTAGACGACCTGCACTCCCACGAAGCGCACGCGGCCCGCCGAGAGACTCTTGCGGAACTGAGACACCTCGTTCCACGGGGTGACGTAGCTGAGGCGGAACGGATCCGGTTCCCACATACCCGCGTCGTCGAGCCGCACGCGGAGCGTCGCCGTGCGCAGGCACAGGTATCCAAAGAAGACCGCGGGCACAGCGAGTACCAGGGCAAAGAGTTTGGCCCAGCCCGAGTAGCCAGCGAGGCCGATCAGCGCGAGGCTCCCCGTGATGAAGGAGAGTATCCCCATCAGGATCGATTGCCGTGTCGCGTTGGGGTGGCGCAGAACGAGTGGGGTCATGCGTCGCGAGCGGCGAGCTGCACGTAGTCGCGCTCGACCTCGCCGATGTAGATCTGGCGCGGGCGGCCGATCTTGGTGCGGGAGTCGTTGAGCATCTCGCGGTAATGCGCGATCCACCCGGGCATGCGCCCAAGCGCAAACAGCGGGGTGAACATGGGCGTGGGGAAGCCCATCGCCGAGTACAGCAGTCCCGTGTAAAAGTCGACGTTGGGGTACAGCTTGCGCTCGATGAAGTACTCGTCGCTGAGAGCGATCTCCTCAAGGCGCTTGGCCATCTCGAAGGTCTCGCCGTCCGCGCCGAGGTGCTCGAGCAGCTCGTCCGCGACCTTCTTCACGACGGCGCCGCGGGGATCGTACGACTTGTAGACGCGGTGGCCGAAGCCCATGAGCCGCGCGCCCTCGGCCTTGTCCTTGACCTTCGCCACGAACTGCTCGATCGTGTCACCGGATGCCTTGATGTCGTCGAACATGCGCAGCGCGGCCTCATTGGCGCCCCCGTGCAGCGGACCAGAGAGCGCACCAACGCCGGCGGAGACCGAGGCGTAGATGTTGGCGTGCGACGAGCCCACGATGCGCACCGTCGAGGTGGAGCAATTCTGCTCGTGGTCGGCATGGAGAATAAGCAGCAAGTCGAGCGCGCGACGCACCACCGGATCGACGTCGAGGGAGCCCGCCTCGTCGGAGAAGCCCAGGCGCAAGAACTCCGTCACGTAATGCCCGCCCGCTACCGGCTCGATGATGTCGCGGCCAGCCGCCCTGCGCTGGAGGTACGCGATCACCGTTGCGCTCTTCGCGAGCAGCAGCACGGTGGCGAGTTCGATCGCATGCTCATCCGGGCCAACGGACTCGGGATAGAACGTGCTGAGGGCGCTCACCCCGCCGGACAGGATCGCCATGGGGTGCGCATCGCGCGGAAATGCCTCGAGGAACTGCTTGACGCCGTTGTGCACGTGCATGTGGCGCGCCACGCGGTTGTTGAACGCCGTCAACTGGTCGACGGTCGGCAGTTCGCCGTGAATGAGCAGGTAAGCGACCTCAAGGAAGGTCGAGTGCTCGGCGAGCTGCTCGATGGGGTACCCGCGGTAGCGCAGAATCCCCGCGTCGCCGTCGATGTAGGTGATCGAGCTCTCGCACGAGGCGGTGTTCATGAAGCCAGGGTCAACCGTCACGAGGCCCGTGTCCCGCATCAGGGTGCTGATGGAAACGCCGTCGTTTCCGACGGTGGCGCGCTCAAGCGCGAGTTCCCTCGTGTTCCCGTCTACGGTGAGTCGAGCGTCGACAACGGTGCCCATATGTCCTCCCAGCAGGCGCGGAATTTGTCGCCAGTTTACCCGGCGTTGGTGATTCGCAAAGCCGCCGCCTGGACCCGCTCATCGGTTGCGGTGAGCGCGATGCGCACGTGTTGGCGGCCCGCCTCGCCGTAGAACGCCCCCGGCGCGGCGACGATTCCACGCTCCGCAAGCCACGCGATCGTCGCCCAGCAGTCCTCGCCCCTCGTGGCCCACAGGTACAGCCCGGCCTCCGAGTTGTCGATCGTGAAACCCGCAGCAGAGACGGCCGACGCGAGGGTCGCCCTGCGCCGCGCATACAGTTCGCGCTGGGTCGCCACGTGCGCGTCGTCCGCGAGGGCGGCGGTCATCGCGGCCTGCACCGGTCCGGGCACGATGAAGCCAGCGTGCTTGCGCACCTCGAGGAGCCGGGCGATGACCCCGGCGTCTCCCGCGGCGAAGGCAGCCCTGTATCCCGCGAGATTCGACTGCTTTGACAGCGAGTACACCGCGACGAGTCCGTCGACGGATCCGCCACTGACGTCGGTGGCGAGGATCGATGGCGCGGTGCCGTCGCCAGTCCACGTGAGCTCCGCGTAACACTCGTCGGAGAATACGAGCGCGCCGATGCGCCGCGCGGCGTCGACGACGCGCGCGAGTTCGGCGCGCGAGGCGACGGCGCCCGTGGGGTTGGACGGCGAATTGACCCACACGAGCTTGACACCGGGAACGCCCTCCCACTCCGCAGGGTCATCGCTCGGGAGGGGGCGAGCGCCGGCGAGCCTCGCGCCGACGTCGTACGTGGGGTACGCCACCGTTGGGTGCACGACGACATCACCGTCGCCCAAGCCGAGTAGCGCGGGCACGAGTGCGACAAACTCCTTCGACCCCACTGTTGGCAAGACGGCCGCAGGATCCAACCCAACGACACCACGGCGTCGGGCAAACCACGCGACCACCGCCTCCCGCAGTTCTTGCGTGCCATGCGTCGTGGGGTACCCAGGTGAGTCCGCCGCTGCGCTCAACGCTTCTTGAACCACGGCGGGCGTGGGGTCGACGGGCGTGCCTACCGAGAGGTCAACGATGCCGTCTGGGTGCGCGGCAGCGCGCGCCTTGAAGGGCGCGAGCGAATCCCAAGGAAAGTCGGGCAGGGAGGCGGGCTGGAGGCCCATGGCCTACTCGACGGCCTGGAGCGGGAGCGCCTTGATGATGTCGTGGTCGTGCTCGATGAGGCCCATCTTTGCGGCGCCGCCCGGCGAACCGATCTCCGAGAAGAACTCGACGTTCGCGTTGTAGTACTCGGCCCACTTGTCAGGGACGTCGTCCTCGTAGTAGATCGCCTCAACGGGGCACACCGGCTCGCACGCGCCGCAGTCGACGCACTCATCCGGGTGGATGTAGAGCATGCGGTCGCCCTCGTAGATGCAGTCCACGGGACATTCATCGATGCATGCCTTGTCCTTCACGTCCACACAGGGCAGGGCGATGACGTACGTCACTGGTGGTCTCCTCGGGTCGGGGCTGGCCAATCGCCATCATATCGCGGAGAAATTGCCCTCCCGACGGCGTGGCTCGGCGGTGTCAACCGGTGCAGCGGATGCCGTTGTCCGGGCGATAGGTCCACTTCCATGAGCGCTTCTCGACGAGCTCGTCCTCGAGGTACACCCAACGAGTGTTGGTGATCGTGAAGCCTGGCTGGCCGTTGCCCTTGGCCTCGCAGTCCTCTGCGTCGTTCTCGACGATGTGCGGCTGCGTGAAGTTCGTCTTGTCCGAGGCCTGAGTCTTGACCGTGTAGTACTTCGTTGACCAGATGTCGACGTACAGGAATCCGCCTGCCACGTACGAGTTCATGATCATTGCGTACGGTGTGGTGTTCTCGTAGACGACGTTGATCGAGCCGTTGAGAACCGTGCTCTCGCGTCCGGCAGGGTAGCGCGGGAACCACACCGAGTGCGGGCGATGCTCGATGTCGTCGTACCCCGCGAAGTACCCCGCGTTGTAAGTCGTCGTTGCCATCTGCGAGAGACCACCGCCGATGCCCGTGGTCAACACGCCGTTCACGATCACGTGCGCGTCGTAGTAGCCATTGGCCGCCGTGATGGGGCCGATCGTGTCCGTCAGGTTGAACCGCTCCCCCGGCTTCACGATGGTGCCGGTGATGAGCTCGGCGGCCCGCACGAGGTTCCGGGTACGGATCGGCTCGGGCGTGAGCGGGGTACGGAAGTGCGAGATGCGCGACGTGAAGTCCTGGGTCGGCAGTTCTTCTGCCGTGACGTCGGGTTCGGTCAGGACGTACGGGATTGGCGCGGACCGCGCGGTGCTACCGCCCGCCGCGACAACGGCGTCGTCCACCGCCGCAACATCGAGCTCGCGCCCGGGGACGCCCTTTGTCACCTTGAGCTTGTGGGCCTTGGTGAACCTGTAGGTGGCATCGCTCGGCTCGTTCTGGATCTTTGGGTAGGCGCCGAGGATGAATTCCGACAATGCGTCACCGTCGACCTGCCACGTGAGCGTGCCATCGACGGCCGCGATCGTCGAATTCTCCGCCACCTGGAACGCAGGGATGACCGCGTCGCCGTTGGGCCCGGTGAGAGTGGTCGGCCCGGAGAAGACGTGGGAGTTCAGCGTGTTTGCGAGCGCTTCTGCCTCGGAGGTCGTGATCGCGGGGTCCTCGACCTGTGCGGTGAGCTCAACGGACTTCTTTGTGGGCCACACCTCGAGGATGTCTTCGCGGGCTCCCGCGCGATCAACCGTTACCGCCTGGCTGCCAGGGGTGACGGTCGCCGTGGTGCCCTCGATGGTCACGGCGGCGTCCGCAAGATTGGAATCGAGTTCGTCCGCAGCGGCATCGACCGCGTTGGTGAAGGCGGGTTCCGCGACGTTCACCACGACGTCGTGGTCGGTGCCCTCTCCCGTGAGCCTGTGCCACAGCGTTGAGGGATCGAGCGTGAATCCTCCCGCGCCCGCGACCGTCGCGTCGACGTCAACACTCAGCCCGGCCGACGCTGGGTCAAGGGTCGTTGAGTTGTCGCCCGCGCTGAGGATCACCTGTGTGCGTGCGGCAACCGCCGCGAGTTCGGTCGCCGTCTTCGTCGCCTCCCGTACCGTCTGGCCCGTGGGCACGCCCTCAATCGATGTGCCCTCGGGAACCGCATTGCGGAGCCCGAACGCGAGCGCAACGTAGGCAGCGGCGATCAGCACGATCACGATGAGCCAGCGCACCCACCGCCTACGGGGCTTGGGGCCTTTTGCTCCCAGCGCGATCGCAAAGGCCTCGGTGGGGGTGGGGCCGGTCGGCACCGCCGTCGACTCGTACGGCGAGACCTGCGTGAGCGACTCTGGCTCTGGAGCTCGTTCAGGCTCTGGTTCAGGCTCTGGCTCAGGTTCAGGCTCAGGCTCTGGCTCAGGCTCAGGCTCAGGCTCAGGCTCAGGCTCAGGCTCTGGCTCCGAGACCGCAGCGATCACGGCGGTGGTCTCGACTGCGTCCTCGGGCACGGCCTCGGCAACCGGCTCAACCGCGGTCTCTATCAGGGCCTCGGGCACCGCTTCGGGGACGACAGCAGCCGGCGCGACGGGCGCCCACCGGGCTTCCGCGCGCTTGCGCAGGCCGCGGTGAGCGGGCGAGTTTCTGCGGACCTCTACGTAGCGCGCGTATTCCGCGCGCCGCGCATCACGGGCTCGGGACACTGCGTCCACCCCCGAGAACACGCGGCGGCAGCATCGAGACGACGACGATCGCTCCCGCGCTTCCGTAGAGCCACCCGTAGCCGAGGCCGTCGGGCGCGATGAGCAGTGAGCCGCCTGGGCCTTGCCGCGTGAACACGTAGGTCAGCGCGAGGAATGGCACGACGAAGGCGATGACACCGAGCCAGCCGCCCCATGTGCGCACGAACACGGTGGCCATGAGTACGAGGAACACGCTCAGGATCACGCCGATCGGCGGGTAGCCGCGGTGCGCGACGGCGCCGATCGCGGCAACGATGGCGCCAAGAACCGCCGAAACGACAATCTCGATGGCCCGGCGCATGCGGTCAAGAATAGGCGAGCGCCGAGCAGTCGCTTGTCAGCGCGCGGCCGCGTCCTGACGCTTGGCGCGGGACTTGTCGCGAGCACGCTCCGTCTGGTTGAGGATCACCTTGCGAATGCGCACCTTTTCGGGAGTCACCTCGACGCATTCGTCGTCGTTCGCAAACTCGAGGGATTCCTCGAGCGTGAGGCGACGCGGAGGCGCCATGCGCTCGAGTTCCTCGCTCGTCGACGAGCGAATGTTGTTGAGCTTCTTTTCCTTGGTGATGTTGAGGTCCATGTCCTCGCCGCGGCTGTTCTCGCCGATGACCATGCCCTCGTACACATCCTCGGTGGGGGCCACGAAGAAGGTGCCACGCTGTCCCAGCTCGGTGAGCGCGTTCGACGTCACGACGCCCTGACGGTCCGCGACGAGGGAGCCCGAGCTGCGGTACTCGATCAGGCCCGTCCACGGCTCATAACCGTGGGCGATCGACGACGCGATGCCCGTTCCGCGCGTGTCGGTGAGGAACGTCGAGCGGAAGCCGATGAGACCACGCGCGGGGACGATGAACTCCATGCGCACCCAGCCCGTGCCGTGGTTCGACATCGACTCCATGCGGCCCTTGCGGCCCGCGAGGAGCTGCGTGACCGCACCGAGGTGCTCCTCGGGAACGTCGATAGTCATGTGCTCCATGGGCTCATGAACCTTGCCGTCGACGACGCGCGTGACGACCTGTGGCTTGCCGACCGTGAGCTCGAAGCCCTCGCGGCGCATCTGCTCGACGAGAATCGCGAGAGCGAGCTCGCCGCGTCCCTGCACCTCCCACGAGTCGGGGCGCTCGGTGGGCAGAACGCGGAGCGAGACGTTACCGATGAGCTCGCGGTCGAGGCGATCCTTGACCTGGCGCGCGGTGACCTTGGCACCCTTGACGCGGCCCGCGAGCGGGGACGTGTTGATACCGATCGTGACCGAGATTGCGGGGTCGTCGACAGTGATGAGCGGCAGAGGGCGCGGGTCATCGAGATCGGTGAGCGTCTCGCCGATCGTGATGTCCTCGATCCCGGCAACGGCGACGATGTCGCCGGGGCCGGCGGACTCCGCGGGAACGCGCTCGAGGCCCTTGGTCTCAAGCAGCTCGGTGATCTTCACCTGCTTGGTGCTTCCGTCGGCGCGGATCCAGGCGACCTGCTGACCCTTGCGGATCTCGCCGTTGAAGACGCGCAAGAGCGCGAGGCGGCCAAGGAACGGCGAGGCGTCGAGGTTCGTGACGTGCGCCTGGAGCGGGTGGCCGTCTTCGTACGACGGCGCAGGGATGCGGTCCATGATCGTCTGGAACAGCGGCTCGAGATTGTCGCCGTCGGGAAGCGTGCCGTCGGCAGGCTCCGTCAGGGAGGCAATCCCGGCCTTCGCGGAGGCGTAGACGACGGGAACCTCGAGGAGGGCGTCGATGTCGAGGTCGGGAACCTCGTCGTGGAGGTCACTCGCGAGACCCAGCAGCAGGTCGTGGGTCTCCTCGACAACCTCCGCGATGCGGCTGTCGGGGCGATCGACCTTGTTGACGACGATGATGACGGGAAGGTGAGCGGCGAGCGCCTTGCGCAGCACGAAGCGCGTCTGGGGCAGAGGACCCTCGGACGCGTCGACGAGCAACACGACACCGTCAACCATCGACAGGCCGCGCTCGACCTCGCCGCCGAAGTCGGCGTGGCCAGGGGTGTCGATCACATTGATGGTGACGCCGCCGGGAATCGAGGCCGTGCCGGTGTAGCGGATCGCGGTGTTCTTCGCGAGGATCGTGATGCCCTTTTCGCGCTCGAGGTCACCGGAGTCCATCGCCCGCTCGTTGACGTGGGCGTGCTCGCCAAAGGCGCCGCCCTGCCACAGCATGGCATCGACGAGCGTGGTCTTGCCGTGGTCGACGTGTGCGACGATCGCGACATTGCGCAGGTCTAGGCGCAGGGGCATGCGGAACTCGTTTCGGTTTTTGCGGGGGTTGGCGGCGGTTGCCAGCCACTCATTCTACCCGCACGACGCTACGGGCGGGTAGTGCGGTATGCGTGGGTGACGTACGGCATCCCAATCGCGTGCGGATCGAGGCCCGCGAGGACCACGTCGACGGCCCCGTCGACATCCGCGCGGAAGCCCTCGTCACCCGCGATGTAATAGCTGCGAGAACGCACCATGGCCCTGATCTGATCCGGCGTCATTGGCGCCTCCCAGCTCCACGCCGCCTCGACAACGGGGCCGAACGGCACGCCGACCTCCACCTCGTCCGCGCTGATCATCGACTCTGCCTTCGATGCCCCCATCGCCTCGCCGAGTGCCGCAACCCATTCGACGGACTCGTCACGCAGGTTCCACACCAGCGCGAGCACTCCCCCGGGCCTCAACACCCGCGCAGCCTCTGCGCTCGCGGCGGGGACGTCGACCCAGTGCCATGACTGACCGAACGTGAGCGCCCCAACGCTCTCCGCAGGGAGCGGAAGCGACTCCGCCCTTCCGACAACTGTTGGGACGCCAGGGAGGGCCGCGTGAAGCGCGGACAGCATGCCTGCGTCCGGATCCACGGCGGTGACGTCGAGGCCCTGCAGCACTATCTGCTCCGTGAGCTTGCCGGTCCCCGCGCCGACGTCAACCACAGGACCGGCGACGTCGGCGAGAAGCCATGCCACGGCGTCGGGCAAATACCCCGGGCGACCCTTCTCGTAGTCACCAGCAGCCGTGCCAAAACTCGTTCCCAGGTCACCCATGGGGACAGGTTAGGCGAGCTGCTCGTCCTCGTCCTCGCGACGCTTGCGAGCAATCACGATGAGCACGATTCCGGCGAGGAACAGGAGGCCAGCGAACGGGAGGAGGCCAACGGAGTCTGCGCCCGTGTGCGAGAGGCTGTCGGTCGGCGGGTCCTCGGGTTCCGGTGCGGTCTCT
>Ga0247755_1000065_pt1 | contig 13116 bp, 12 predicted proteins | sample UWRJL096311B4_FD_180948 | JGI IMG/M metagenome (GOLD analysis project Ga0247755, IMG submission 180948) | Plant litter microbial communities from Arlington Agricultural Research Station in Wisconsin, United States - UWRJ-L096-311B-4 | ecosystem: Environmental > Terrestrial > Plant litter >... | reverse complement strand
TTTACTAAATTCACTGAGTTCGTGAATGTTTGGAAGTCTTTGTTGGTTGTGTGTGGGCCAATCTTATATTCACGAAGGATCTTCAAAACTTAACATGCATAGACAGCTTCCCGCACCAATGCCCCTTTGGGGGCATAAGAAGCTTCATCTACAAATATCTTTTGGTGCTCGATGTGTGATATTCGATGAAGTTGACCAAGGGCAGTCTCAATAGTGTATTTTGCTGGGCAATCATCCAAGTTTTTTTGAAGGGCTGGTGAGATGGTTTAACCATATTAGGGCCTTGTCAAGACTGATTTATAAAAGAGAACACTTCTCTCAGCAATTTTGTCTTCATCATCTTCTTCTTCTTCTTCTTCTTCTTCTTCTTCTTCTTCTTCTTCATCATCATCTTTTTCTTCTTATTTCTCCTCCTTTTCCTGCTCCTCATCTTCTTCTTCATACTCTTCATCGTCATATTCTTCTTCATCATCATCATCTTCTCCAAATATGATGGCCAATTAGTTGATGACTTGTTCAAGAGCTTCAGGAACTTATTGCTATTTTCTCACAGTGGATGGCATTTCTCCTTATTCAAGCTCATGCTCACTAGCACTGAATGATTCTTGAATGCTGACTTCAGGATTATTGATGATAGAAATCTCTTCTTGGGACGAATGTCCTTCAATATTGGGAGGTTCAAGTTCAATGACGGAGTCCTATTCACTATCAATGATTACAGGGTTGGCTTGGGCGAATTATCGTTTCCTTTGTTTCCTTGTCAGGGCTCGGGAAGGTTCTTTTTTTTCGACGGGAAATGTTTTTTTGGGAACGGAGTTCATTTTCAGAAAATTAATTATTAAACTCCTATTTTTTATTACCACAAATATTCTAAAATGCTGGCTGGAATTTGGAGAAGAAAATAAATTATTTCAGATAAAAAATCATATTAATAAGGTTCCTTCGTGGCCTTCCGTTAGAATGTTTGATAATTTCTTGATTGAAATCACTTATTTAAATTTTTTCCATTTTTATCGAGTTTCCATTTTTTGGGTCGCCAACATCTCCAATTTTTACCAAACTTCATTTCGATACCTTTAAGGACATTTGGAAACTAAATACATCTTTGAAATAACATAATTGCATGTCATTTCAATATTTTGACAAAAATGTAAAATTTTCTTTCTTTATTTTCTCCCTAAAATTAGATGATTCCTGAAAACATTTTTAAAAACTAACTATTGGGCAACTTAGAAGGAGTATTAAATACCAAGAATATGTTAGTAAAGTTGATTTTCAGGAAAAAAATCCCTTTGAGAAAAATTGAGTTTTGAAGACATAATAATAACTATAAATGATTTATCTAAAAAATTGCGCCTGTATTATTTTACATATCTCAATTATCCGAAAAATTGTTATGGTCCGCTCACCCGTTAGAAAAACGCGTAAAACCAATGATTTAATGCCAAAAAACCAGCTGGCACGCCTTTATCGAGAGTTTTCGAGACAAAAATACAGCAAATACAAACATCAATTCCCCAGAATGACTGAGACCGAGTTGGTGTCCAAAATCATCAGATAGTGGTAATCCTTCACAACTGAAGAAAAAAAACAATTAAATGAAAAATTTGTGGCAGAAATGTTTATTAAGCCTGAATAAGAGGAATCAAGTTAATAAAGTGGGAAAAGATCACGTTACGGAAGCTAAAGGGACATTCTTTAATAACATCCCCAAAACGAGAGACAACCACTAAAAAAACCTCAATCAAAAGGTATTGTTCGAGTTTTTATTTCATGGACATAAAATGACATTCAAACATTCTTTATCAATATTCGAAAGAAAATTCTTTCAGCACTCAAACAATGGTCGACAACCATCAACTCAGATGAAATGAAGACTTTAATTCAAAATTTAATTAACAAACAACTTCGGGAAGATCAAATCTCCATATAATAAGTTAATAGTTATCAACTTCAACGGTTTAATTAACTCAATGATGCGCTAATTTCAGGACTTGATGCCATTCGGATTAAGCTTTCGCCTTCAGACAAAATCAGTGACACAAATCTATATCCTTTCGAAAATTCACATTTTAAAAATAGATTTTTGCTCTTCATGGGAGCAGCAATCAGATAAATCGAGGGAAGAGAAGATCATGATGATTATGAACGATAAGGTAATAAAATCCATGGAAGAGATGTTGAAATTGAAATTTAAGAAAATTTCTCAGAGGATCGCTCTGTCAAATTAAAGGTCAAAAAAAGTCCTTTGTTTAAAAAAATGACAAAAGATGAAGCTTTTTTAGCAAACCAATTCAAACAATTGACAATGTAAGCTGCATGTCTTCTTCAAGAAAAGAAAAGATTCAACTTTTTGTTCTCCAAACTTCCACTTTCAACCCAAAAATAATTTAAGTCTTCATATGGAAATGACATTGAAGAGTTATTTCAACTCATCAAATAAAACAGCCTGCAAATTTCAATTTAAAATTTATATGGTGATGAATTTGAGGTACCATCAAGAAATTCATTTGAGAAAGTCAATAAAAGAAACTGTCATGTCTGTTCCAGTTCAATTAATAGTAGTAAAAGGGGTGGAAAGTTAACAACTCATTACATTAAAAGCCATCCACAGGTCTATTGGTATTTGTACATTTTGATGAAATTCAATAAAACAACTTTTATCTTCAATTAATCAATTGACTCATCGACCTAATCAAAAGAACTGGGGTGGACTCAAAGCCCCATTCTGAAGGTAACAAGTGATCACGATACAAAAAGAAAGTTTCATTCACAATTGTCGGAAAAACCATCATGTAAAGTTGGTGTTTGGAGAATAACCAACAAAGAAGAAACATACATGTTTGACCTGTATATATAGCCTACTTGTTAAAAAGGGTAACATCAACGTCAATAAATTATGAGTCTTGAAGAAAAAAAAGTTGAATTCGACCATTAAACCCACCAAAGCCACACAGGTAAGTTTGTTCATAAATAAATTATTGTAGGCAAATCTGAAGTTATTACACTATATTCACCGATCGACACAAACAAATTAGATATCTGGAAACGATTGAATACAAATGGATGGAAGTTCAAAGCTTACGAGGGATTGACTTGGATGGTACAGGAAATTGCAAGATTTTTGCGTGTTTACTCAAAAGAATATGATTTCATTTGGGACACTGTGAGATGGATTCAATATGGGGTAAGTTAATATAAGTCGAAGTCAAATTAAATCAGAAGGACACATATTCCAGCTGGTATCAACAAATGGGCAAAAACAATTGCAACTAAATTCAACGTCATTGGTAATTAATTGAAAATGGAAGATTCTTGGCCTCCAATTGAAGAAGCAACTGCATCATATAAGGATATATAAAAGCTTTATGAGATCTTGAACAACAACATATCCTAATTGGAGAAGCTCCTGCTTCGAGAGTACGATTTAAAAGAAACAACCTACAATTCGTTTGGTGTACCCATCTAAAAAGTGCATTTCGATGTCGAAAAAGTACATATTTAATTATTGAGATACTTAACCACGATGGTCCCAATCCCGAATTCTTTGAAAAAGAAACATTGACTCCACTAAATCAACTCTCTTCAGAAGAATTAGCTGGTGCATATCGGATGTTCAGTCGAGTGATGTACAGATAGAGAAGGTAAAAATATCCAAAAGAAAGAGAAACAACATGTGTGGCTGAAATCATAAAGGTTTGGAATCGATTGAAGGAAAGCGATACTGGAATGGCCATTGTCAATGAGTATGTTGAAGAATGGAAAAAATTAAATTAAAAGTGATTGTCCATATGTTTTAAACACTCCAAAATTTTCAATTTGAAAAAAAAAATATTTAATCATCACTATTTTCTTTTTGTGATATTCATTACTCCATCTCGTCCATATTCCATGATCACTGAAGAACATGTAAATATGTACATTGTTTGTGCTCGAGGAAACCATGAATCTGGGTTTGATGTGAACAGGATGTCAAATTGTTTGACAGCACGACAATCAAGTCCTGTCAAAAAATTCTTTGAATGAGAATAAGGTTAAAAAGAATAAACATAGGCAGCCTTCCCAACATATCTGTTTTAATGAATATTTGCCATTCCCATTGCTGTATCATAGTTTATTGAAGAGCTGGTCCAGACATACTTTGGATCATCAATCATCGAAGGATCGTAAAGGGTATGGGTATTTAAAATATTATAACACCTGTCGTTGATGGCAAAATTATACGCATTTATCTTTGGCATGGGTACAGTTTTACAAAAGGCAAATCCATTTGCCATATTCATTTGCTCTAAAAAGATCCCATTATCACCTGTGTTATCAATTGCAATTGGGTTTCCTCCATTTCCACTTAATGCTTGTGATGGGAAATATTCCATATTTATTTTTAATTGTAATCCTCTGAGGTTGTTTGATAATCGGAAATGTTTTCTACAAAAACTAAAGTTTTGGTAGTCCAAAGGATAGAATAAAACCAATACTTCATTTAAAGCCTATTAACTACATGAAACCGGCCATGCATTTGACAATGATTGACTATTTTCCACTTGGTATTGATTTGCTAATTGCCAAAATTTTGTATTGATGGCTATTCCTGTTGTTAAATTTACTCTTAAATATTCATCCATTTATGCATTAAAAAATTGGTATGTGTGTAGATTATAAACTATTTTAGTCACTTTGAAGGCTCTTTTCTGCATTAAACCCATGCCAACATTATCATATTAAGAGACATCATTATATCCTGATGTGAACATTGCGTGTTCGTCAATTAAAAATTATAATGACATTTCATTCAACGCCCTCAGAGGAATGAGCACAAATTGACTTTCAGGTATCAATAAACCTAAAACAGCAGAAATCAACGGTATTTTGAAGACACGTGTTGCTATAGGAATCTTTTGATCAAGAATTAATCCATTTTGCATTTGACATTGAGGCACAGTTGGTGAGATGAAAGGTTATCGGACGCCTTTCGCAAAATTAGGAGAAAATAAAGATGAAAATCCCAATAATGGTGATATATTAGGGATGGCTGCTGTTGTCAATGTATCTGTGCTTGGATCTCCAAACATATAAGGTATGGTTGCAGGCACATAAGTATTATACGCTACATTGTCAATGAATTTAGCTGGAAATGTGTTATTTTGTACATTGGCATTTAATCTTATTTCGAGTTTGCTTAGTGATGAAGTTGTATCTATATATTAATTCGAAAGGTGATGCGATAAATATTCTGCCCTCAGATTGTTTTGATAACCAAATTGATTAACCAATGTAAATCTTGTTGTATCATTGCATGTTTTAGCATTGTTATCAGATTAAGTGTAAATATACCACCACCATACTTCAGGTTGCTCAGCTATCCAACAAGGGTTTGCCCATGATATATGGCCCCTGTATGTATTCGTGACTAATCCAGCTGGTTCAACATCAGTATTCCAGGCACTGCAGAGATTCGATTTTGTAGGAATCGTTGGAAACACCCCCCCTGTTGATGTACAACCCACAAAATTGGCTCGGTCTTGAAAGCTTCCTGACCGACCAGCTGAAAGGGTGGAATTATAAATTGATGAATAATTGTCAATGTTATTATAACCAAGTCCTTACACTTCCCTTCCTTAAGTATAAATTTCACTGATTCCTATATCTGTTAAATATGCTGCCAAAACGCTGTATTGTACGATTCTTTCGACGTCAATTGTTTTTGAACTAATAATTAATGTTTATATTAATGACTGGGCGGAATTATCAATTTGCAATAATCCCACTGGTAATGTAGTTGAGTCACAAGTGACTGTAAATTAGAGATGGCTTCTATATGGATCCATGACCCCATCAGCGAATCCGGTGAGATTAATTTTAATAACTTCTCCCGGCCAAAATTGACCTCCACTCGATATGGGGAGGATAGGACATGATTTATAAACTGAAAAGAATGCTTTGGTTTGAAGTTGATTATAGTTTAACTCGGGTGGGACTTGCATTAGAAATAATTATATAATTCACAAATCAAAATCTGTCATCCATTCATGCTCTCTTTTTAATTTTCCTTGTTCTTTGAGAGCTACGGCATGGTTATTCGTGCTTTTCATCAACAGGATCAACGTCTTATCGTCGAGTTAATTATAGTGCTCCATTTTAAGCCAATGGCGAAGTTCTGCCCATGATTTGAGATTATTGTAGGTTTTCGTTTGATTTGGATGTTTACCCATTAGATATAGAAGTCTTTATTGATGGGTTTTACACGGATGTCTTTCCCAAAACTAACTTATCCTTTCCGGGCAGGAGTTGAGTTTTTAATTAAATTTACCTTAAATTGGCTTTGATAACTCCGATTCTTTGTTCAATAAATTCAGCCTTTAAGATGAGGTCTGCTATTTATTGTGTTGATTATCTAATGATTATTTATTCTAAAGACTCGACTCGAACCGGTTTTCTGACATTAAGACTTTCAGAGATTTATTTTTTTTTTCGCTTTATATAATCATCCATTTAATTAATGCCAAAATTTGTATCACATGCTATTTCCAAAGGAACTAGGAACAAACGAGCAAGAATAAAAAGAAGCCTTTTAAGTAAATCAAATCATTTGAAACAAGCTAAAAAGGCAATACAGGTAAAAAAAAACCTTTTGAATCATGCCCGTCAAGGATTTATATAAAGGGATGTTGTCAAGCAATATAATGCCAGCAAAAAGCGTATTACCAACTCTTCAATGCATTCCCAACTTGAAAACACTCGATTGAAGAAGGTTTTAAAGACCCTGAAAACGCTGAATAGAAAAATGAATTTAAAAAAATCGAAGAATATATGATCATTTGTCTTTTGTTTTTTCTCCTTCCTCGCTTGATTGCCTTTCTACCACTGCATACATTTTTGCTGTTATTACCATTTGAACAATTGAAACGAGTAATGTAAAAATTTAAACCCAGTTCGACTATTGTTGAGTTGAGAACATTTCAATAATAAATTAGTTTTATTTTCTTACCTTTTTTTTCCGATTTCTATTTTAATTTCTTCAATTTCTCCAGGTATTTCGAATGTTACATTTCGTCATTTTTAGCTTCAATTGGAACTTTAAAATACTCCACATTTGGTATTTATTCAACATTTACTTTTATTGTTACGTTTTTATCTCTTTATCGATCACGCACAAATTTCATAAACTAATCACGACTCTCTTTGTTTTCAAAGACTGAAGATGGCATTGTCATTTCTTCCACTTTCAATGAGGGTTTAACATTTTATTTATTTTATTAGGCTTTCTCTCCACCTGCTGATACAATAACATTGGTTGTGTTTTTTTGTCCCCTGAGAGCTCTACCATACAATGCATAATTTAACAACCCCGGACCGAATGTTTGGGCCAGTGTTAATGCAACAGATCCAGCTGTTAAAGCCATATTAAAAATATAATTTAAAAATTATCATTTTCTCATTAAGGCATCTTAAATTGCCAATTAGGGTTTGTACTTTATTCGTGTTAAATTCTTTGGGGTATTACTCACTTTTTATTCGATGTGAAGAACCATACCTGGAATTTTATTTACACATTTACAAAATTTCCCTCCTTTTGGTCTTGACACTTGCCGTTGACTGTTGACGGTCGGCTTAGTAATTATTGAAGTTTAATTGTCCATTCTAATATTATATATAATCAATATTCAAATCAAAGGCCATGGGTTGGGGTTTCCAATAAAAACTATATCTATCTTTCCCTTTTCTTCTCTTATTTGTGCTATTTTATCTCATCCATGTGTTATTTAACTTCTTTCTTGGATGTCTTGTTCGGTTTGTGGATTATTTTATTCTTCAAACTACCCCATTTCCCTCCAACGTAATCCGTTCCTCGATCGATTTGACTCGTAATAGAATCGCCAATTGCAGTCTCAAATTATTGCCCAGCATTTTAGGCAAGTTAATACGCTTTATTTTTAAATTTTCCGTAATATTATCGACCTTTTTGCCTTGCAAAATCTTTAATAAAAGTTCTACCCTAATTCTGGATAACTTAGGCAGCTTCATCAAGGAGTCCTTTGGATTTTCGATATTAATCAGCAATTTTTCTTCTTTATTCGAGTTGGTTTTTTATATCAGTGATTTAGTCTTGAAGTCCAGCATTAAGTTTGTAAAAATTTTTGTCTCCATATTATTAAATTCTCTGCATAATTGACTTTGTTGCTTAATGATCATTTTAGCCTTTCCATTTTTTGCGGAGCCATCCATAACCCCAACCAATAGTCGCCAATCCAGCGCTTACAGCTGTTGCAGCACTCAAAGAACTTGCTAAACCATATGCTTTTTTCATTTGTGCCTTTGCCATGTCATTCGATGCATTATAATTTCCAATCACTCTGTTGATTGCCCAAGCCTAATTTTGAGCCTTTATAGCTGCAGCGCCTGCTATTTGTTACTCCATTCGACCTTCAATATATGTTAACGGTCCACTAACCAAAGATTCAATCAACTGGCCTCCAAGACCTGCAACAGCTCCTAATTGATTTCCAATATTTTATCCGACCCAAGAATTGACGGTACCCTGCCAAGAATCATTTTGCATTTCGAATTAATCGATATTAAGCATTGTATTCATATCCGTTATCTCCTGTGGGGTGTACTCCATTGACTTGTATTTGTTTCCTCAATTGTTACAAATTATTATAATAATATGAGTTTAAAATAAAAACTTGTTAGTGTAGAAAACGATATCTAAACTGGAGGTATAGATGCTTTAGTTGGCGGATTAAAAGATTTGACATCAATATCTGCCGCTTAATATCGTGCAAATTAATCAGCCGTTCAATAAGTTATGAAACCATTAGTGACAGCCGTACGCACAAACCTAAAAAACAATAAAGATGATATCGGAGTTTAAGTCAATGCTAATATAGATCAGGACATCAAGAAATTTAAAAGTCTTATACCACCAAATGTGGCAAAATAATATTCGTCTGATTTGAATCGATTAAAAACAGAAACTACAAAAGAGGGGGTAACGAATGCGATTGAAAAAGAGGTTCAAAATCGAACGAATGCAATAGAAGCAATAATATTCAAATAGGCCATGGACTAATAATAAGTAACATCGATTTAGTTTGCCAAATTAAAAGATCCAAAGCGGTCTACAGTGTAAAATGCTATATAATTATCGATTACCCCTTTCAAGCCTCTTTTGAGAGAGCGAATACCACACATGACAACCCCCAGTGACGCACCACAATCAATAAAGTTTTTATCTAAATATGCTGTTCTTGAGAAGAAAATGCCCTTTGGACAAATAACAGATTAGTAAGGATTGTCTTATGTTGGTGTTGAGAAATAGGATTTAGGGGAAGGGCAGTCAAGAATGGTTCCTTTTAAATCACCCAAATTATAAAAAACAGCTCTACCTGATATTCCACTACAGTTTCGGTTTCATGCTAATAAGACAATAAATAGTTGGAATAGATTTATAGAGGATTAGGCCAAGTTCATTAATTTGGTCAATTCAATTTCAACACCTCAGAACAGATTGGCATATGTGGAAAAACAATTTAGAAATTTGAATCTTGCAACTTTTTCAGCTGAAGTTTTAGCGACACTTGTGTATTATTATGTGTTCGTTCCAATGGAAAAATACTTTAAAACGTACGAAGAAACTGAAAGTTCTGAATAGAATTTCTATACCAAATATCAGGTCGGAGCATCTCCAGTTACAAATCCTCTCTTATTGTCAAGTGATAAAGGAGTCTTAATTGCGAAAATGCTTTTGAATTATAAAATTTAAACAAAACCAACAACAGAAGAGTTGGCAACTGATGTTTGCAAAGTCATTGTAGAATTTAAATCAGTTCTCAACCAATCGAATATTTAAAAATTAACTGGTTATATCACAGCCCGACAACTTGAAGCATACACATTTTTTGCGCAATCTGGGCTTGATACAACGGCATATGCTAAATTGTTAAAAGTTGAAGATTACAGCAGTGTGAAAATGAAACGATTCATCCTTAAAAGTGCTTTTACAAACCATCAATTTGTCACAATTGTCAATAAAATAACTTCAAAAAAAGACGAAAATAAAAAAAATATTTGGGATTTTGTTTGGGGAAGTTAATATATACCGTGCCATGATTATATATGGGATAATTGATTTTTTAATTATGAATTTTGAGAACGAAACCTTGAAACTTGAGCCACTCTATGTACGGATCTTCATTTGATATAGATTATCTTTGACTGTTTTAACAAATATTAAAGTGTTCATGATCAAGACATTGAACAATCGTTGCTAAATATTACTGATAATGCACTGAGAACAAGAATGTAAAGCTTATTAAAGACTGTGAATTAGGCTATTCGATAACTTAAAAACTAAGACAACGACTTCTAATTGGCAGATTTACATACGATAATTCAATCTTAAATTAAACACATGAAAGGTTTTTTGAACAATAAACAAACAAAATAAAAGATCAATTCCCCTTGATTAATTTGTGTAATTTCGATTTTTTTTGGAATTATCGCTCTTTTGAAAGACTAATTTATCTAAACACCTCTTTGTTTTTGAATATGGCACTACTCAATTTTAAATCCATTTAATAAAGTAAATCAATCTATTTGGCCAGCGTCCATCTTGCAGATATATTTCTCAATAGAAATATAAGAGCTTCATATTGCGTACTGTGTTCTCCAATGAAACTTAATTTGGAAGTGATGGAAACGTTAAAAAAATCCTAAATATTAGACATAATAAATTATCATTTTTTGTTTTTTTACAGAAGCCATTTATTGTAAACATCCAATCCCTTTGCAATTGTCGTGTTTTATTGTTTGATCTAATTCAAAACAACGTTTTTTAAAACAGCAGTCTTTTTTTCTTCTTCTGTCAGCGCTGGAGGTGAATAATTTAAATATTTCGAATAAAAATCTTTCATTGGTTTAAGTTCTTATTCAGTCATTGTTGTTTATCTTTTTACTTGCTTAAAAAGTTGTCCACCCAGTTTAACAACATCCCCGATAACCATTCCTCGAAGAAAATCAATATTAAAAAGAGATTGAGAGATTAGTTCTAATGTTCCATTTCTGTTAACGTATACTTCTGGCATAGATTGTCGACATGTTATTAAAAGTTCAGGATGGTCCCACAGAAAATAGTATTATTGACCATTTAATGTTTTTTTTTGTGCAATTTTTTTCAGATATCCAAAATTTATCACAATTGAGCCATACGCCCTCAGGTCTTTTGTAATTTATTTAATCAACATACCAACATGTTTAAAATAATTTTCTTTTTGTGTTTTATCAACTTAATTTGAAGTTTGTTTTTTGTAGAAACCTTCATATGTGTTTCCCCCAACAGCCCATTATATAATTTTACCCAATGGTGTAGTTGCCCATTTTAATACGTTTAACCCACCTTGCGCAATTTTTGCTATTCCTTCTTCGAATTATTTCTTCAAATATTAATAATTTTAATAAAGAAAACTGGCAGACACTGCATAAACTTTTTCTGACATCCCAATATAAGTCTTATCGAATACAGCATTGGCTCGTTGCAGGTAAGGAGCCAGATATTTAACAGATTCGTAGACGGCTTCATCGACGACTGTATTTATTAATTATGATGGAATGGTCGCATAAACAACCCATGCCTGCGCGGGATCAATTCCAGATTTTAGACAATACAAAGCTGATCTGTATGGCTCGAACATTAATTGAGTAGAGAATACCCATGGCAAAAAATCCGCGAGTTGATTGAGATTGTATGTCGCGACCGATTATTTTCCATTAATTATCTTTTATTTTAAAACATTTTTAAACATCCTCAACCTGGAGAGATCATTATTTCTGTTTTTTATGAATTCATTTGTTTTTTATTAAATGTAATCCCATTCAGGTTTCCTGCTGTAACTCACTTTTGCTTGAGTTAATGTCCCAAATAACTGCTTCTCTATTCCAATTTGCTGCCCGAAATCATCCTTCCGAGACTTTGATTACTTTTATATAAAGATTTTGCTTGCGTTTATCATTTTTAATTATTATAATTTTTAAATGTCAAAACGACAACACCTTCGAAAGTGTATAATAAGGAGAAAAGGGGGTTTTAGACCCAAAATTTTACAGTATAAAGTACAAGATTCATCAGATCAATGGGTTATGCGACAGTTAAACGAAACTGCAGCACCGATTCGGGTTGCAGGAAATCGAGTACATCTAGGATTTCCAAAAATATCCACGAAACTATATCCCAGGCAAACAATGCGAGTAAATACAGGTTGGAATTTAGATGCATTACCACAAGATTCGTTTTTGACAACTGTTCCAAGTGATACATTGCAAACAGCTGGCTTACTTGCACTACCAAAATCTGTACATGCACAAGAGGCTGGATCAGAAATAGTCCAACAGATTCAAAACAATTCCCAATTTCCAATCTAATTCGTTGCTCCCCGAACGAGTGATGGGTTTACGCAAATATTAGTTGTTAACCCCAAAACTTTAAAACAATAACCCCTCAGTGATTTTGGAGATTTTTTGAAAGGAATACTGGGGATAGCATCCCATTTGATTCCTGGGTTAGGTTGATTTTTTATAATATGTCTAAAAGAAAACACATTTACAAGAAATCATTAAAACCAAAACACTATAAACAGATCAACTTGCGATTTGGTGATTCTGGATCAATAACTCTAACAAAGTTAAATGATCAAGCATCCCATACTCAAGTTGTAGGCAATGTAATTCACATGGGATTTCCAAAAGTATCAATGAAATTATATCCCCATCAAACATGTCGACTGAACACAGGATGGAATTTAACATCATTACCACCAGATACATATATGTCAGTTTTACCTAAAGATGAAGTTCAAGCCGCTGGTTTATTAGCAATACCAAAAACAATTCATGCTCAGTAAAGTGGTTCAGAAATAGTCCAACAAGTACAAAACAATTCGCCATACCCAATCCAACTCATGGAATCAACATCAATTGAAGGAGGAACATGTATACAGAGAATCAATCCTGATACATTACAGACTTAGTTATTATAATTTGATCTTGGTGGTTTCCTCAATAACATTATTGGAATCGGAGTAAAAGTCTTACCTGCACTTTTATGATATCTATAATTAT
>Ga0247755_1000064_pt1 | contig 13233 bp, 10 predicted proteins | sample UWRJL096311B4_FD_180948 | JGI IMG/M metagenome (GOLD analysis project Ga0247755, IMG submission 180948) | Plant litter microbial communities from Arlington Agricultural Research Station in Wisconsin, United States - UWRJ-L096-311B-4 | ecosystem: Environmental > Terrestrial > Plant litter >... | reverse complement strand
CGGGGCGCAATACGCCCAGCTCATCGCGCGTCGCGTGCGCGAGGCGAACGTTTACTCGGAGATCGTCCCTCACTCGATGAGTGCGGCCGCGATGCTCGAGAAGAACCCCGCTGCCGTGATCCTCTCCGGCGGACCCTCCTCGGTCTACGAGCCAGGCGCCCCCGTGATCGACCCCGCGCTCTTCGAGTCTGGTGTCCCCATCATGGGCATCTGCTACGGGTTCCAGGCCATGGCGGCGGCCCTCGGCGGCACGGTTGCGCAGACAGGCATCCGCGAATATGGGCGCACCACCGCAAACGTGGGCGATGCCGGCACGCAGCTCGCGGGTAGCCCCGCAGAGCAACAGGTGTGGATGAGCCATGGCGATTCGGTGCTCACGGCGCCCGAAGGGTTCACGGTGTTGGCCACCACAGACGTTGCCCCAGTGGCGGCGTTCGAGAATGTCGAGCGACGCATGAGCGGCGTGCAGTGGCACCCCGAGGTCAAGCACTCTCCGCTGGGCCAGGCCGCGATCGAGAACTTCCTCTATCGCATCGCGGGGCTCAGCCCCGATTGGACGAGCGCTGGCGTGATCGACGAGCAGGTTGAGCGGATCCGCGCCCAGGTGGGCGACGGGCACGTCATCTGCGGGTTGTCCGGCGGCGTCGATTCCGCGGTTGCGGCCGCGATCGTGCAGCGCGCCGTTGGCGACCAACTCACATGCATCTTCGTTGACCACGGCTTGCTCCGCGCGGGCGAGGCCGAGCAGGTAGAGCGCGACTTTGTTGCCTCGACCGGCGTGCGGCTCGTTGTTGCCGACGAGCGCGCGAGGTTCCTCGACGCGCTCGCTGGCGTCACCGACCCCGAGACGAAGCGCAAGATCATCGGTCGCGAGTTCATCCGCGCGTTCGAGGAGCGCGCAAGGTCACTGGTGTTCGACGCGGACCTCGGCGCCGAGGTGCGGTTCCTCGTGCAGGGGACGCTGTACCCGGACGTCGTGGAGTCCGGAGGCGGCGAGGGTGCCGCCACCATCAAGAGCCACCACAACGTGGGCGGGCTGCCCGACGACCTCAAGTTCGACCTCGTCGAGCCGCTGCGCGCGCTCTTCAAGGACGAGGTGCGCGCGGTGGGGCTCGAGCTGGGTCTTCCCGAGGAGATCGTGTGGCGCCAGCCGTTCCCCGGCCCCGGCCTTGGAATTCGCATCATCGGCGAGGTCACCCAGGAGCGCATCGAGATCCTGCAGCAGGCTGACGCGATTGCCCGCGCCGAACTCACCGCCGCGGGTCTCGACCGCGACATCTGGCAGTGCCCCGTTGTGCTGCTCGCGGACGTCCGCTCGGTGGGTGTCCAGGGCGATGGCCGCACGTATGGTCACCCCGTTGTGCTGCGGCCCGTGTCGTCCGAGGACGCGATGACGGCGGACTGGACCCGCGTCCCCTACGACGTGCTCGAGCGCATTTCCACCCGCATCACGAATGAGGTCCGCGAGGTGAACCGCGTGGTCCTCGATGTCACCTCGAAGCCGCCGGGCACCATCGAGTGGGAGTAGGCAGCGAACTCGATGCCGCGCGCCTCCAGTTGTGGGAGGACCGTGCTGCGGAGTCGCGGCGCCAGAAGGCTGTCCTGCTTGTCTACATCGTGTCGACGGCGCTTGTCGCGGGCACGATGGGCGTGTACTCGCTCGCGCACGACAACGTGCCGACGAGCATCACGGTCGTTGCGTTCTCACTTGTCGCGGCGGAGGTCGTCGCGTTCGCCCTCGCGCTACGCGGGCACCTGTATGCGGCGGCCGTCATGTCGCAGCTATTGCCCATTCCCGCGGTGCTCTTCGCGGCGTCTGCGTTTTCGGCCGATGCCGGCTTCGGCTCGTACCTGTTCATCGGCGCGCTCGGCATCATGGTCACGATTCCCGAGGGCCGCACTCGCGCTCGGTACGCGTACTTCGCGCTGCTCGTCGCGGCGGTAGCTGTCACCCAGATCTTCTTCACACGGCCCGACGCGTGGGCCCCTTTGAGCTACGGACAGACAACCGCGCTCAACACGTTTAACCGAACGATCATGACGATCGCCTTGTTCTCCCTTGCCCTTGAGTTGACGCGAGCGAACAGGGTGTCGCGCAGGCTCGTGAACGAGTCGCTGCGGATCGCCGAGCTCGTCGCCACCACGGACCCGCTCACGGGCATTCCGAACCGCCGTCCCGTGTGGGAACGACTCGAGGCAACGGCCCTCGAGGGGCGCACGGTGAGCATTGGCCTCGCGGACATGGACCACTTCAAAGTGCTCAATGACACCCACGGCCACGATTGCGGCGACGACGCGTTGCGCTACGTTGCGCGCGTGCTCACGGAGGCCGTGCGCGGGGGTGACCTCGTGGCGCGCTGGGGCGGAGAGGAATTCCTTATACTCATCGACCTGCCGGTGGACAAGGCGGTGCCCGTCCTCGAGCGGGCCCGCCGCCACGTCTCGACACGGCCGGTGCCGTGCGCATCGGGAGAGCCGCACCGCATCACGCTGTCGATCGGCGTTGCCGAGCTTGCAGACGCCGACCCCGCCGCGGCAATCTCGGCGGCAGACGCGGCTCTCTACCGCGCCAAGGAGCTCGGGCGGGACAGGGTAGTCGCCTAGGCCTTCGAAGAGTCCGTCGGCTCGTCGTCGATCGCCGCGCCAACCTCGGCCGCAACCGCGGCCTCGACGGCGCCTTCGTCAACCACCGCGTCGTCCTCAACCGCGTCGTCCGCAACCGCGGCGTCGGGCAGCTTGGGCGCTTTCCGTGGTCGCGTGGCTGCGAGCGCGGAGGCCAATAGCCACGTGCCGAGCGCCACGAGGGCCACGATGATGACGTTCGTGATGTTGACCTCGGTGCCGCTCAGGGCGACCATCGAGGTGACCGCGGCACCGGTGATAATGAGGCCCCAGATGATGCCCGTGATGCGCTGAGTCGCGCTGAGTCGCAGTTCCTTCATGTCAGTTCTCCTCGATCCACAGGTTCATAAAGCCGTTCTGGTACGTGCTGTCGTCCAGCTTCACAGTCAGCACCGGTTCGTCTGCGGAGGTGAGGCTCACGGAGCCGGTGCCGTCGTTGAGGTCGCATCGCACGTCGCGCCCGTTCCAGATGACGCTCACGGAGGTGGGCATCTCCATGGAACCTGTACTCACGATGTTGAGGCTCGTGCCCTGGGGGATCGACAGCAGGGTGTCGCTCGACGTCACCGTGATCGCCTGGTTCGCTGGGACGCTCGAGAGGCTCACGGTGCCATTGAAGGCGGGCGCGTACGCCTCGCTGTCCGGGAAGCAGTTGCCTTGGATTGCGACAGCCTCGTAGTCCGAGAAGGTGTCGCGAGGGTCAAACGCTGGCTCCGGCGTGTAGATCGGTTCAGCCACGTACGACGGCTCGCCGTCCTGGTTGCCGATCTCCCAGTTGATGTTGTCGTCCCAGGTCCACCAGCGGTGCGAGCCCGTCTCGTAGGTGTCGCGGATCTCATCCGCGTAGGCGATCGTGAGGCCAAGTGGCAGCAGGGCCACGAAGGACACGAAGCCCAGGAACCCGGCCTTGCGGCCGCGGAGCGCGTTGATGATCAGGATCAGGCCAAGGCCCGCGACCCAGATGACCCCGGCAGCGATGACGGGAAACACTGCCAGCTGGTCGGTCGTGTGGAGGTAGAGCGTCGCGGCGGCTGCCAATGGGATCATCGCGAGCGCGGCGAGGTAGCCGAACTTGCCCGGGCCAGGAACGCGCGGCTTTGGTGCGTACACGGGCTTGGGAGCGGCGTAGGTCGACGCGCTGTAGACGGGAGCCGCGTACACGGGCGGCACGTAGGCAGTGGGCTCAAGTGCGGTCGCCGACGCTGGGGCCGGGTCCGCGAGAACGGTCTCCTCGGCCGCGGGCTCCGCAACCACTGCGTCGTCAGTAACGGCCGCGTCCGCGGCAACCACGCCGTCGTCCGCAACGCTGGCTGCGCGGACGGGGGCGTTGGGAATCGTGCCGTCGGGAAGGCGCGCGTAACCCTGGGCCGCGCGATCCGGGGAGTCTCCGCGCTTGACCGACCACACGATGAGCGCGACGATCCCGCCGACAACGGCGAGCGGAATCAACAGCGCGAACATCACGCCGATGCGCGGGCCGATCGAGCCCATCCCGTAGTTGTCCCACCAACGCCAGTCACTGCCCATGCCGAAGTGACCCAGGGTGATGAAGCCAAAGAACGCCATCACCGCGATCGCGACGAGCGCGCCGACGTTGGGGCGGCCGCGGCCAAAGTCCTGAATGATGATGCTGCCCTCGGCGTCGGGCAGGAGGGCCCATGCCGCGGCGTAGGCGAGCAGCGAAAGGCCGCCAGTGATGATCGCAAGCAGGACAAAGATCACGCGGGTGGCCGACGGCGCCATGCCGATGCGGGCTCCGACTCCGCCGAGCACGCCGCCGAACACGCGCTGCTCCGAGCGGACAATTCCCCACGACCGGATGGCCGAGAAGAACGCTGCCTCTTGGGTGGGTTCCGTTGACACGGTGGTTCCTTTCGCTTAACTACTCGCCAGTGTGCGGCCGGGGCAAAGCCGCTCGCCATGAGGTATCACCCTGATTGACACCCTGAAATCTCCCCCGGATGCCTCGTGGGGTGCCCGAGCCTGTGTGACGATGGGGCCGTGACAGCCACCCCGCGCTCGCAGCGCGTAGCCCGCCCACTCGAGCGCCCCTCGGCGCCCCGGCTGTGGTGGCGGGCGTTGATCGGGATCGCGATGCTCGCAACCGCGGTGGTGCTCGGTCTTGGCCAGGGGGATGACCTCTCTATCCCGCCGTGGCTCGTGCCCGCCATCATCTACGCCGCGGCGCTCGTCCTCGTGTGGAGCCCGCTCGACGCCATGGTTGCCGCGGATGCACGCAGGCCGGACGTCGTGTCGCTCGTCTCTCGCGATGCCTGGGTCCGCATCGCATCAGGCCTGCTCGTTGCGGCGTTCGCGATCTGGCTCTTCGCGGTAAGCGACTTCACTGACTCCCCACTCGTGCGCACCTGGGTGGTTGTGCTGGTCTCCATCGTCGCGACGATCCTGCTGCTCGCGCCGTGGTGGCTACGGCTCATCCGCCAGGTGACCATCGAGCGTGAGCGGCGCGTGCGCGAGTTCGAGCGCGCCGAGATCGCGGCCCACCTTCACGACTCGGTGCTCCAGACCCTTACTCTGATCCGCGCGCATGCCACGGAGCCGGAGACGGTCGCTCGCCTCGCCCGCGCGCAGGAGCGGGACCTACGCTCGTACCTTTACCAGGAGCGACGTTCGCCTCAGGAGTCCGTCGCCGCGGCGCTCGGCGCGGCCCTCAACGAGGTAGAGGACTCATTCGGCGTTCCGATCGAGCTCGTCAGCGTTGGTGACGTTCCCACCACGCCAACCCTCGCCGCAGCGGTGAGTGCCGCGAAAGAGGCGGCCACGAACGCCGCCCGCCACGGCGTCGGGCCAATCTCCGTCTACGCGGAGGTCACGCGCGGCGGCTACGAGATCTTTGTGCGCGACGCGGGGCCCGGCTTTGACCCCGAGGACGTCCCCGCGGACAGGCTCGGCATCCGCAACTCGATAGAGGGGCGCGTGCGGCGAGCGGGCGGCGACGCCGCGGTGCGCTCCGCGCCCGGCGAATCAACGGAAGTGAGCATCTCGGTGCCGAGAGAGGAAGAACGATGAGCGTGCGAGTGGTGGTCGTTGACGATCACGACGTGATCAGGGTTGGCGTGCGCGAGTCGCTCGAGGCGGACATTGAGGTGGTGGGCGAGGCCCGCGACGTCGAGGGCGCCATCGAGGCGATCCGTGTGACCCGGCCCGCGGTCGTGATCCTGGATGTGCACTTGCCGGGCGGGACCGGCGGAGGCGCGCTGGATGTTTTGGCAGAGGTGCTAGGGGGCTCCGAGCCGCCCAAGGTTCTAGCGCTGTCCGTGTCCGACTCGGCAGAGGACGTTGTCGCCGTGGTGCGCGCCGGCGCTCGTGGCTACGTCACGAAGTCGATCTCCGGGCCCGACCTCTCCGACGCGGTCCGCCGCGTCGCGACCGGTGACGCGGTGTTTTCGCCGCGGCTCGCCGGCTTCGTGCTCGATGCGTTCAATGCCGCGGGTGGCGAGGTCGCCGCAGCAGACGAGGACCTCGACAAGCTCACCGAACGGGAGCAAGAGGTCATGCGCCTCATTGCCAGGGGATACACGTATCGCGAGGTGGGCGCGAAGCTGTTTATCTCGGTGAAGACTGTGGAGACGCACGTCGGCAAGGTGCTGCACAAGCTCCAACTCTCCAACCGCCACGAGCTCGCGCACTGGGCAGCACGGCGAGGCATCGCGTAGCGCGCTGCTGCGCAACACGGTTTAGGCGCGTCAGCCGAGGAGTGAGACGGCACGCGCGATGACCAGCGCGAGGATCACGAAACCGCTCAGTGCCTCGAGGCCCATGAGTGCCTTCGCTCGCAACGAGAGCGGCATCGAGTCCGAGGCGGAGAAGGCCATGGCATTCGAGATTGACGAGTACAGGTAGTCGAGGAACTGCGGTCGCCAGTCCGCATCGCTGAAGGCCGATGCCTTCCTCACCTCTGGGCTCGTGTCGTTGTCCTCGTCCTGGCTGAAGCGAACGTCGGCCGCGGGGACGCGATCGCGCGGATTCGACCAGCGTTTGAACGGCCCGCCCCTGTCCATCTCCCACAAGACGAGCGCTACCGCGATGACATTCGTCAACCAGACTTGCGCCGCGCTCAGTAGGAGCCGCGGGCCCGAGGCAGGATCCGGCTGGACGAGAGCGATGACGAGCAGCACAACGCTCACCTGATTGGCGACAAAGAGGAGCAACGCCTGCGTCATCGATAGGCCGCGCCCTAGCGCTGTCTCCTTGGTGAGCCGCACGGGGTTGATCACGATGAGCGGAATCAGCAGCCCGAAGCAGATGACCACGACTCCCCAGTGCGCAACGGGGTGCAACATGTTCGGCATCGTCGCGTAGAGCACTGTCGCTATGACCACCGCGACCACGGCCGGCCACCTGTGCTCGCCCCTGGGTAACTCTTTGGCTTTGGACACGGGCTCAGGCTAGCCCCGTGTGCTGCCTCCTATTGGGAGGAATGGGACCTTTCGATATTCCCCTTGCCGAATTGCGTTCGCTGAGTACTCTGTCGGCATGGCACGAAGTGATGTAGATCACACTCTGAGCACGCAAAGTAGCGTGCGGCACGTCGATGTCGCGTATTTGCCCAGCGCGTACGCGCGCTCGTCCGGCGACCCGATGAGGGCCATGGATTTCTGGATTGGCCACCACCAATACGAGCCGCCCACGGACACCGACGCCCTCGCGCTGCACAACGCGATGCTCGCTCAACGCGTCGGTGCGCTCGCCCAGCTCGTGCCGGACCTCAAAGGACTCGCGCGCGATCCTCGTCCCTCCGTGCGCGCAACCTTCGCCACGTGCTTCTCGATCCTCGCGAAGGCGAACCAGGCGCCCGCGGACCGCGACGTGTGGCGCGCGCTACTCGGGCTCGCGAAGTACGACGACGACCCCGACGTGCGCCGCGTCGCCGAGCGCGCGCTCGAGCACTTCGAGTACTGCGGAACCTACGCGAAGGCGAGTTGACGCCCGGGGCGACGGCCCCGCGAGAGCCGGCAACAGCGTCGGCCATGTCCTAGCCACCGCCTAGACTTCATCGAGTCATGGACGCGCTCTTCGAGGTCTCAGAATCCCCACTCGTCGCAGGCCTGAACCCCGAGCAGGCCAAGGCCGTGTTGCACGCGGGCAGCCCCTTGCTGATCATGGCAGGCGCGGGCTCCGGCAAGACGCGCGTGCTCACGCACCGCATCGCGCACCTGCTCGAATCCGGCAGGGCGCGGCCGCACGAGATCCTCGCTATTACCTTCACCAACAAGGCCGCGGGAGAGATGCGCGAGCGCGTGTCGTCGCTTGTGGGGCCAGAGGCTCGGTTCATGTGGGTCTCGACCTTCCACAGCGCGTGCGTGCGGATGCTGCGCAAGGACCACGAGCTTGCGGGCCTGACGAGCTCGTTCTCGATCTACGACACCGCGGACTCCGTGAACCTCATGAAGCTCGTCATGCGCGAGCTCGACCTCGACCCTAAGAAGTTCACTCCCAAGTCGATCCTGAGCCGCATCGGCCGCTTCAAGGACGAGCTGATCTCGCCCGAGGTTGCGCTCGCGGCGGCCGACGGCGTGAGTCGGCACAGCCTCGATCACGCCGCGGCGCTCGCATATCCCGAGTACCAGCGCAGGCTTGGGGCCGCGAACGCGGTGGACTTCGACGACATCATCGTGAAGACGGTGCGGCTCATTCAAGACAACGAGGACGTTGCGCGCGCCTACCGCGAGCGCTTCCGCCACATCCTCGTGGACGAGTACCAAGACACCAACCACGCGCAATACGTCCTTGTGCGCGAGCTCGTCGGCCCCGCGGACGACGCGAGCCTCCCGCAGGCCGAGCTCACGGTGGTTGGCGACGCTGACCAGTCCATTTACGCCTTCCGCGGCGCGAGCATCCGCAACATCAACGAGTTCGAGAAGGACTACCCCAACTCCGCGGTGATCCACCTCGAGCAGAACTACCGCTCGACGCAGACGATCCTGAGCGCCGCGAACGCCGTGATCGCGAACAACGGCGATCGCCGGCCAAAGAACCTGTGGACGGACTCGGGCGCGGGCGAGCGCATCACGGGCTACATCGCGGACACCGAGCAGGACGAGGCGCGCTTCATTGCCGACGAGATCCGGCGCCTCGTGGAGACCTCGGAGTTCGCATGGTCGGACGTCGCGATCATGTACCGCGCCAACGCGCAGTCGCGCTCGCTCGAGGAGCGCTTCATCCGCTCTGAGATCCCCTACAAGCTTGTCGGCGGAACCCGCTTCTACGAGCGCAAAGAGATCAAGGACATGCTCGCGTATCTCGCCGCGGTGGCGAACGAGGACGACGACATCGCCATGCGTCGCGCCATCACGGTTCCCAAGCGCGGCATCGGCGACGTTGCTATCGAGGGTGTTGACGGCCTGCGGCGCTCTCGGTCCGACGCCGGGCTGGGTCCCGAGCACGCGCTCAGCTTTGGCAGGGCGTTGCGTTTTGCATCGGAGGCTGGGATCGCTGGGCGCTCGGTTGCCGCGATCGACGCGTTCGTTGCTCTCATGGACGACCTCCGCGACCTTGCTCGCGACAACGGCCCCGCAGGGGTGCTCGACGCGATCGCCGATCGCTCGGGGATGCTCGCCGCGCTGCGAGCGTCAGAGGATCCCCAGGACGCGAGCCGCATCGAGAACATCATGGAGCTCGTCGCCGTTGGTCGAGAGTTCTCCGAGGAGAATCCCGAAGGCACGCTCGCCGACTTCCTCGAGAAGGTCGCTCTGGTTGCCGACGCCGACTCGATTCCTGACGCGGAGAGCGGCGGCGGGGTCGTGACGCTCATGACCCTGCACACCGCGAAGGGGCTCGAGTTCCCCGTGGTGTTCCTGACTGGTCTCGAAGACGGCACCTTCCCGCACGCGAGGGTGCTCGAATCCGGCTCCACCAAGGACGTCGAGGAGGAGCGCCGCCTCGCCTACGTGGGCCTCACGCGCGCTCGCCAGCGGCTCTACCTGACGCGAGCCGAACTGCGCGCTAGCTTTGGTGCGCCGCAATACTTCCCGCCCTCGCGATTCACCGAGGAGATCCCAGCGGACCTCGTCGCGTGGTCGCGCTCGCAGACGTCGATGGCGTCGCTGCGCGCGCGCACCGATCGCGCGTCGTCGCGCTCCGGCGCGTGGTCGTCGATGGGCTACGGCGGCAACCAAGACCGCGACGACGGCAACTCCTACGCGCGCGCGGGAGCCGTGTCTTCGCGCAAGGTGCCGCCGAGCCCGCCAGGTGGGGGAGCGTCGGGCGATCTTGGCTTGGAAGTTGGCGACCGCGTCACGCACGACCAGCATGGGCTCGGCACTGTGGTTGCGGTCGAGGGCTCGGGCAAGAACGCCGTTGCAAAGGTGGACTTTGGCGGTATTGGCGTGAAGAGGCTGCTTCTCCGGTTCAATCCGGTGGAGAAGTTGTAGCGTTTGCGCAACGCTTGAGTGAAGGGGGATGCGATGTCGCGACGCACGGTGTCATGGCTCATCGGCGGGGGAGTTGCTCTAGTCGCACTGCTTGCCTTAGCCACCACGGCGCCACTCGTGCAGGGGCCATTACTGTCTGTCAACAAGACGATGCGCTCGGATGCGAACGAGTCTGAAGCTGTCACCTGCGCAAACATCACGTTCACCGCGACGATCACGTACAGCGTGCGCCACCCGCTCGTCGATCTCTGGGGCTTCCGCACGATCAATGACGCGACTATCGATCCAGCTGCGCTTAACGTGAAGGCCACGGGTGAGTGCGGAGGTCCAGTTTCCAATCTTGGCGGCGCTGCGTACGTGCAGACAGAATCGTGTCCGGTTGATATTGGCTCGGTGGTCGCAACTGCCCTTGCGACCACCAGTTGGGGCAGCACGTGCGATAACACGCTGACTTATTACTCGGCAATCAACGATGGCGCGGGCGATGTGTTGACGCACACCTATTCCGGGCCGTCTCTGCTCGCGTCTTCAGGATTCGGCAGAGGTAGTTGGTGCCCGGCTTACGGAGCTGAGGCGCGTTATAGCTCCGGGAGCGCCGGATACGTACTCACCGCAACGACCGTCGACGGCGACCTCTGCCTCGACCTTTCGTGATTGCTCGCCCCCGATAGGCTGACAGGCATGGAATCCAAGACGTCGAAGGTGTCGATAGTTGGTGCGGGAGCCGTGGGTTCCACGCTCGCCTATGCGGGGCTGATGCGCGGGTTTGCGCGCACGGTCGCGCTGTACGACATCAACAAGGCGAAGGTTGAGGCGGAGGCGCTCGACCTCGCGCAGGGCATCCAGTTCATGCCGGAGGCCACGGTTCTTGGCTCCGACAAGGTCGACGTCATCGAGGGCTCGGACGTCGTCGTCATCACCGCGGGCGCGAAGCAGCAGCCCGGCCAGACGCGCATGGACCTTGCCGGCGCGACGATCTCGCTCATGGACAAGGTGATCCCGCCGCTCGTCGAGGCCGCGCCCGACGCGATCTTCATCCTCGTCACTAACCCTGTTGACGTGGTCACCTACGCGTCGATCAAGAAGTCGGGGATGAGCCCGGAGCGCATGTTCGGCTCCGGAACGGTGTTGGATTCGAGCCGCCTCCGCCACGAGATCGCGCGCGAGGTCAACGTTGCAGTGGGCAACGTGCACGCGTACATCGCGGGTGAGCACGGAGACTCCGAGGTCGCGCTCTGGTCTTCGGCGACTATCGGCGGCGTGCCACTCATGGACTGGGTCGACGAGAACGGCGTTGTCGTCATGACGGACGAGGTGCGCGGCCGCATCCACCACGACGTCGTTCGCTCCGCGTACACGATCATCGAGGGTAAGGGTGCTACCAATTACGCGATCGGCGCCGCTGGCGCGCGCATCGTCGAGGCGGTGCTCGGCGACCAACACCGCGTGCTTCCCGTCTCGACCCTCACGGACTTTCCCGGCGTTGGCGAGGTGTGCATGTCGCTCCCCGCGATCGTTGGCCGCAAGGGCATCGTGCAGCGTGTCGACGTGCCGCTGTCGGGCAATGAGCGCGCCACGCTCACGGCATCCGCGCGATCGATCCGCGACACCGCGGTCAAGTTCGGCGCGGCGTAGGCGCGAGCACCGTCTCGACACGGCAGCGGCCCCGCATCCGAAGGATGCGAGGCCGCCTTGTGCCGCTGAGCTACACGCCCGCGAGTTCGCGCTCAGGCTTCGTGGCAGTTGCTTCCTCGTCCACGGGCTCGATCCTCATCTGGGGCAGCCAACCGAGCCATGACGGCAGGTACCAGTTGGCATTCCCTAGCGCCGTCATGATCGCTGGCACCAGCAGGGTCCTGACGATCGTCGCGTCGATGATCACCGCTGCCGCGAGGCCCAGGCCCATCTGGTTGAACTCGGCGAGGTCACCGAGCGCGAAGCCAGAGAACACCGCGACCATGATGAGCGCCGCGCCCGTGATGAGCGAGCCCGTCCGGGACAGACCGAACACCACCGCGGTGCGGGTGTCGTCGCCGGCGTCGTGCCGCTCCTTGATGCGGCTCAACAGGAACACGTGGTAGTCCATCGACAGCCCGAACAGCACCGCGAAGAGGAACAGGGGCAGCCACGGGGCGATCCCGTCCACTTGAGGCATGCCCAGGAGCTCCGCACCCCATCCCCACTGGAACACCGCGACCATGAGCCCGAAGGCCGCGGCAGCGGAGAGCACGTTGAGGACGATCGCTGTGCCCGCGATGACCACGGAGCGGAACGCGATCAAGAGCAGTACGAAGCTCGTGCCGAGGATAAACAGCACCACCCACGGCGTCGCGTCCTCGATCACGTCAGTGAAGTCAACGGCGCCCGCTTGGTCGCCGCCAACGTACGCCGTGAGGTCAGAGCCGGCCACAGCGTCGGGCACCCACTCGCTCCGCAACGTGGATAGTGCCGCCTCGGCACGCTCATCTGCGCCGTCGTAGACGTCCTTGGTGACAACGATCGCGCCGCCGTCGAGCCACTCGACCTGAGTGCTGGTGAAGGCGTCCGAGGCCTCGATCATGTCCGCAAGCCCGGTCACGACCTCCGACTGGGCCGCCGCGCCCGGGACCACAACGACAGTGTCCGTGCGGCCGTATCCGAAGTCCTCGACGAGGGTGTCGACTGCCATGCGGAACTCGTTGTCCGCGGGGAGCGAGTCCGTGCCTGGGAAGGTGAGCCGCATTGACGCCATGGGAAGTGCGAGCGCGATGAGGATTGCAAGGCCGCCCGCGATCGCCCAGCCCGGCTTGCGCGTTACTGCTCGCGCGATCGCGAGCCACGTGCGCGGCTCATTGCCGGGATGAGCCGTAGGAATGCGGCCCTTGTTGACCCGGTGGCCAAGCAGGCCCAGCACCGCGGGAAGCAACGTGAGCGCGGTGATCACGGACATGATCGCGACGATGATCGCGCCGGCGCCGAGGCTGCGCATGATGGTCGAAGGCACGAGCAGCAGGCCCATGAGCGAGAGCACCACCGTGATGCCGCTGAAGAGGACCGCGCGGTTCGCGGTGTTGCCCGCGATCGCGACGGCGTCGCGCGGCGAGCGGCCGTTGTGGAGCTCCTCGCGGAACCGCTGGACCATGACGAGCGAGTAGTCGATGCCCAGCGCGAGTCCCATCATCGTGATCATGTTCACGATGAAGAAGGACAGCTCAAATTGGCTGCCGACGATCGCGGTTGC
>Ga0247755_1000063_pt1 | contig 13450 bp, 11 predicted proteins | sample UWRJL096311B4_FD_180948 | JGI IMG/M metagenome (GOLD analysis project Ga0247755, IMG submission 180948) | Plant litter microbial communities from Arlington Agricultural Research Station in Wisconsin, United States - UWRJ-L096-311B-4 | ecosystem: Environmental > Terrestrial > Plant litter >... | reverse complement strand
GGTGCCACGGGTTTCCATGAACGGTGCCCGACGCTGGGGTTGCGGGCCGCTCGGGCGTCGCCGGGGGAAGTGTGGTCTCGATGGTCATCGCCGCTCCTCGTTCATGAGCATGTAGGTCTGTTCAAGTGCGGAGCCGGCAGGGCCGAAGCGATGCACGGGAACTCCGTCGCGCACGAGCGCGGCGAGCAGCGCGGCCGCTTGCGGCTCGTCCGCGACTCGCACAACGAGCCCACCCTCGGCCTCCTCGATCGGTTGTCCGTACCCGGTGAGCGCCGCACGCAGCGCCTCGGCATCGAGCGACTCGACGCGATAGCGCGTCTTGGCATCCGCGACCATGGCGTCGGCGCCCTCGCCGAGGGTGGATCCCTTGGACATGAACACCGCGCCGTCGACCATTTCGTCGAGCTCGCTCAAGACGTGGCTAGAGACCAGGATCGTCTTGCCGCCGGCCGCAAGCTCGCGAACGAGCTGACGCAGCTCGACGCGCGAGCGCGGGTCTAGGCCGTTCGCTGGCTCGTCGAGCAGCAGCACCTGAGGGTCGTGAATGAGAGCGCGTGCGAGCGAGAGGCGCTGCTTCTGTCCTCGAGACAAGACTCGCGTCGGGCGATCCGCGAACTCGCTGAGGTGCACCAGCTGAAGGAGGCCGATTCCGCGCTGCCGCGAGAACTCCTTCTTCTCGCGGTACGCACGGCCCATGAGGGTGAGTGTCTGCAAGCACGTGAGGTTGTCCCACGAACCCAACTGATCGGGCATCCACCCAATAGCGTTGCGAACCGCGGCGGCGTCATGAGTGGGCGAGTGTCCGGCCACGGAGATGGTGCCGCCGTCGGGCCGGAGCAGGCCCGCGAGCATGAGCATGAGGGTCGTCTTGCCACAGCCGTTGGGGCCGATAAGCGCGGTCACGGTTCCCTGGGGAACGGTGAGGGTTGCGTCGACCACCGCCTTGACGTCACCAAAACTGCGGGTGACTCCAGAGGCCGTGATCGCCGCTGGGGCGAGGGTTGCCGTTGTCATATGGCGACCCTAGGGCGCTGTCTCGCCATAGCACGGCGAATGCGCCAAAGTTCAGGGTGTTCGCGCGTCATTTCAGGGATGTCCCTGATGCCGAGCGATATAGTCAGGCTACTGACTATAAGGAGCAGAAATGCCGCGTCCAGCATCAGACAAGCGCGAACGCCTCGTATTGGCCGCGGCCGAACTCGTCGCCGCACGCGGCCTCGAGGGCGCGACGATCGCGGCCATCGCGGAGCGGGCGGGAGTGCCGCAAGGCAGCGTCTACTACCACTTGAGCTCAAAGGACGAGATCGCGGCGGCGGCGGTCGAGTTCGTCGCAGCCGCGCGCGCTGCCGAACTAGCGCAATGGACAGAGGCGCCCGACGCTCAGGCGCGACTCGTCGCGTACCTCGCCGCTGCCTCTTCCGGCGCGCGCGCAACCGCCGCATCCGGCAACGCCGCGACGCTCGCCGCGCAACTTCGAGCCTCGGCGCCGGACGCGGCGGAGGCCGCGGCCGCCGTGGTGCGCGACACCGTCGCGTGGGCCGCTAAGCAGTTCGCCGAACTGGGCCACCCGGCTCAGGCAGCGGAGGCTCGCGCACTCCACCTCGTCACCGGCGTCGAAGGGGCGGGCCAGCTCGCCCACGCTCTCGCCGATCCCACTCCTGTAGAACGGGAGACGGCTCACCTCTCGAGGTGGGTCGCCAACTCGCGTTCGAGCGCGTAGCCCTGGAGTTGCTCGCTCCTGCCCCCTGCGTCGTAGACGATCGTCGAGAAGCGATCCCTGTGATCCGGGGACGCATTGCCCTCACCCGTGACGACCGCAAGCCAGTCGCCGTGCACCGCGTCCGCGAGAGCTTGCGGGGGCGCGTCCCCCGCGGCCTCCACCACACCTTCGGCGCTCAGACAGTCAAAGCCAAACGGGACGTCCACGCAGTGCGCGGCCCCGTGGACACCGGGGGCTCGAGACTCCCAGCGGAAGTCGTAGACCCAGGTTGGTGCCGACGCCCCCGCGCGCAGCAGCGCCCAACTCGCGACGTGAGACCTAAAGGTCGCGTCGCTCACCACCTGACCGAGCGCCCACGCGGCGCTGCCATCCGCGGCCTCGAGGTATCGCGCTGCGAGCCGCGTCGGCACGCCAGCTCGTTCGAGGACACGTCCCGGCGGTTGCGACAACAGCAACGGCGCAAAGGGAAGTACCGACTCGTTGAACTCGTGCGCCGTGGCGCCGATGTACAGCGTCTTGTCAGCGCCCACCCCGGCGACGAGCGCGGCGTCGACGCTCTCGGGAATCACGTCCCCGTCGATGACCGGGCTTGGAAGCATCGGCCGGAAGGAACGAATCGCGAGCCTTGCGAGGCGATCCGCTGGCGGCGGGCGCCACGCGTCTCTCGCATCGAACAACGCGCGTGGCGAGCTGTCAGCGAGGCTCTCGAGGTGAGCCGTCGCTCCGACGGCGGCGGCAACCCGGCCCGCTGCTCGTCGCGCACGAGCGATGGACAGCGAGGTATCTCCGGGAGAGATCGCGAGCACGGCGCGGAACAGATGCTGCGCGGACGGCATCGTGAGTAGCCGCATCACAGCAGCGCCGCCCGCGCTTTGCCCCGCGATCGTCACGCGATCGGGGTCTCCGCCAAACGACGCAATGTTCTTGCGCACCCACTCGAGGGCCGCGATCCAGTCAAGAACACCGCGATTGTTGACGGCGCCGTCGACCCAGCCAAAGCCCTCAAAGCCGATGCGGTACGACGCCGTGACGGTCACGACACCGTCCCGCGCAAACGCCTCGCCCACGTACCAGGGGCTCGCGGCAGAGCCGGCGATAAAGCCGCCTCCGTGGATCCACACGAGCACGGGGAGCCCCGCGCCTGGCTCCGGTGAGGGTGTAGTGACGTTGACTGAGAGGGTCTCGTCGCCGGGAATCGACGGCTCCGGGATCCGCGGCGGGGTGTACGGGGAGTACAGCTGCGGGGTCGGGCCAAAGTCGTGCGCGGCCCTCACACCATCCCACGGCTCGACGGCGCGCGGCGCGTCGAAGCGCGCCGCGCCAATGGGCGCCTGGGCGTAAGGAATCCCACGGAACGTCGCGTACTCGGTGACCCCACCGTCGGGCCACTGGGCTGTGCGCCAATCGCCCTGAACCATGCCCGACGCCGTGCTCACCACGGGCGCTTGCCTCACCATGCCTTGACCCTAACGGGCGAACTAGGCCGCGCAGTCCCGTGCCCCTAGAATGGCTCTTCGTGCGCTCGCGCGCGCGATCCCCAATTACTCACCGGCAAGGCGGAGCAGTCCCATGCCCCTCGTGGTCCAGAAGTACGGCGGGTCCTCCGTGGCCGACGCTCACGCGCTGCGGCGCGTGGCGCGCCGTGTCGCGGCGACCGCTCGCGCAGGCAGTTCCGTCGTCGTGACGGTCTCCGCCATGGGCGACACCACGGACGAACTGATCGACCTCGCGCACGCCGTCACCGACTCACCGGATCCGCGCGAGATGGACATCCTGCTCACCGCGGGAGAGCGCATCTCGATGGCGCTTCTCGCGATGGCCATCCACGCGGAGGGCGTGCCCGCCCAGGCCTTCACCGGCCCACAGGCTGGCGTCATCACTACCGAGCACCACGGCCGCGCGCGCATCATCGACGTCGCCCCCGCGCGACTGCAGAAGGCCCTCGCCGCCGGCAAGGTCGCGATCGTCGCCGGTTTCCAAGGCATCGACCCCCTGTCAGAGGACGTCACCACGCTCGGCAGGGGCGGCTCAGACACGACCGCCGTCGCGCTTGCCGCGGCTCTCAAGGCCGACGTCTGCGAGATCTACACCGATGTCGACGGCGTCTTCACCGCCGACCCCCGCATCGTGCCGAGCGCACGCAAGCTCGACCGCATCACGTACGACGAGATGCTCGACCTCGCGGCATCCGGCGCCAAGGTGCTCATGCCGCGGTGCGTGGAATATGCGCGCCGCTACTCCGTTCCCATCCATGTGCGGTCCTCCTTCGCGGAGACCGAAGGCACCTGGGTGACGGACGGCACGAATGAAGGAGAGACCATGGAAGAGCCGATCATCGCGGGCGTCGCCCACGACCGCTCAGAGGCCAAGATCACGGTCATCGGCCTGCCCGACGTTCCCGGAACGGCCGCGCGCCTGTTCGAGGCCGTCGCGAAGGCAGACGTCAACATCGACATGATCGTGCAGAACGTTTCAGCCGTGAAGACGGGCCTCACCGACATCTCCTTCACACTCCCGGCCACGCGCCTCGGCGACGCGCTCGACGCGATCAAGGCCGACGCGGCAGGGATCGGCTACCAAGATGTGGTCACCGACGAGACCATCGGCAAGGTGTCGCTCGTCGGCGCCGGCATGCGGTCGAACGCGGGCGTCTCGGCAATGTTCTTCGCCGCGCTGCGCGATGCGGGGGTCAACATCGAGATGATCTCCACCTCTGACATCCGCATCTCCGTGGTGACCCGTGCGGACCTCGTTGACCAGGCGGTTCGCGCCGTCCACACCGCCTTTGACCTCGACTCCGTCGAGGGCGAGGCCGTCGTTTATGGAGGTACCGGCCGATGACCACCATCGCAGTCGTTGGCGCCACCGGCCAGGTCGGCGCGGTCATGCGTGAGCTCGTCGCTGAGCGATTCCCTGCCGCAACGGTCCGCTTCTTTGCCTCCGCTCGCTCTGCGGGCACGACGCTGCCTCACCGTGGCGACGACGTCGTGGTTGAGGACGTGGAGACCGCGGACTTCGCTGGAATCGACGTGGCGCTGTTCAGCGCGGGCGCCGGCGCCTCGCGCGAGTACGCGCCGCGGTTCGCGGCCGCGGGTGCCGTAGTCGTCGACAACTCGTCGGCGTTCCGCATGGACCCAGAGGTGCCACTCATCGTCTCCGAGGTCAACCCCGGCGAGGCTGCCAACGCCGTCAAGGGCATCATCGCGAACCCCAACTGCACCACCATGGCCGCGATGCCGACCCTTAAGGCTCTCCACGATGAGGCAGGGCTCGTGCGCATTGTGGTGTCCACGTACCAGGCCGTTTCGGGCTCTGGGGTGGCCGGCGTGCGTGAACTCGCGACCCAACTGCGCGCGGGGATCGACGGCGTCGAGGGCCTCGCGCTCGACGGCTCGGCGGTGACCCTGCCAGAGCCCGAGGTCTACACCCAGGACATTGCATTCAACGTCATCCCTCTCGCAGGATCTCTCGTCGACGACGGCTCGAATGAGACCGTCGAGGAGAAGAAGCTGCGCGACGAATCACGCAAAATCCTTGGCCTTCCCGAGCTGCGCGTGAGCGGGACGTGCGTTCGCGTCCCCGTCTTCAGCGGTCACTCACTATCGATCAACGCCGAGTTTGAGCGACCCATCACCCCCGAGCGCGCGTACGAGATCTTGCGCGCCACCGAGGGCGTCGTCGTGGACGAGGTTCCCTCTCCGCTCAAAGCAGCGGGCACGGATCCCACCTACGTTGGCCGCATCCGGCAGGACGAATCCGTCGATGGCGGGCGCGGCCTCGCGCTGTTCGTGGTTGGCGACAACCTGCGCAAGGGTGCGGCGCTCAACGCGGTGCAGATTGCCGGAGTTCTGGTCTCGTAACCGGGCCACAGCGTCGGGCTGACGCTTGAATATTGCGTTTGGCGCGCCTCGCGCGCACCTTGCCTGAGCGCGGCGCCGGTAATCGTTATCGCCGCGGCATCGCCGCGTTACGCAATCGTGACCGAACCCGCCGTTTTGCCGCAATTATCGTTCGCGTACGAAACCTTTCGACTGCCTAGTGTGAACTGCGCGCTGTCACCGGAGACTGCGCGCGGGGGCTGCCCATCGGCGCCCCCTCCCAACGGAAGGGAAATGTAGTGAAGAAATCCAACATCCTGTCCTTTGCCGCGATCGCGTCGGCATCGGCACTGGTCCTGGCTGGCTGTTCCTCGGACCCCGAGGCAAGCACGAGCGGCGACCCCACGGGCGCTCCCCCTGCTGCAAGCGGCCGCGCATGTGTGATCCTCCCCGACGCGGCGTCCTCGCCCCGCTGGGAGAACGGTGACCGCCCCGCTCTCGAGACGGCAATTACGGACGCCGGCTTCGAGGTTGCAATCGACAACGCACTCGGCGACACGGCGAAGTACGCCACCATCGCCGACCAGATGCTCACCGAGGGCTGCGACGTCATGCTCCTCGTTGACCACCAGGGTGCTGCTGTTGCCGTGACCGAGAAGGCACAGGCTCAGGGCATCCCTGTCATCGCGTATGACCGCCCGATCGCCGGTGCCGACTACTACGTGTCCTTCGACAACTTCGAGGTTGGCGCAATGCAGGGACAGATGGTCGTTGACGGCCTCGCCGAAAACGGTGTGGACGCCGCTTCTGCGGTTGTCGTCTACATCGGCGGCGACCCGGCTGACGGCAACGCCAAGATGTTCCACGATGGCGCTGTCTCCGTGATGGAGGCCGCTGGCATCAAGCCCGCAGCCGAGCCCGATGGCAAGTGGGACGGCGAGCACTCCGCAACGGTCTTCGAGCAGGCGCTCACCGACCTCGGCGGCAGCGTCGACGGCGTGTGGGCAGCTAACGACACGAACGCCGCTGGTGTCATCACGATCCTGGACAAGAACGGCCTTGCAGGTAAGGTCCCGGTCTCTGGTCAGGACGCGTCTGTCACCGGTCTGCAGAACGTGCTGCTCGGTTTCCAGACGGGTACCGTCTACAAGCCGTTCCAGGTTGAGGCTGCATCCGCGGCTGACCTCGCGATCGCCCTCCTGAATGGCGAGACCCCCACCGTCGAGAAGCAGCTCGAGGACGGCACGCCGTTCATCGCGTCCCCGCCCATCGACGTCCGCAAGGACGGCGTGCAGCAGGTCATCGACGATGGCAACGCCAGCTACGACGAGATCTGCGCCGGCGACGTGAAGGCCGCCTGCGACGAGGCTGGTCTGACGCCTGCCGCGTAACCCAGCTCATGCTGTAAAGAGGGGTTCCGCACCGGTTACGGTGCGGAACCCCTCCCGCGTGAGCAAGGATGAGACGCACCGACCATCAAAGGAGACGGACACGATGGATACGCCCATCATTGAATTGCGGCAGGTGACGAAGAGCTTCGGGCCCGTCGACGTGCTGCGTGGCGTGGACTTCAGGGCCCACGCAGGAAAGGTCACGGCCCTTGTCGGCGACAACGGTGCCGGCAAATCAACACTTATCAAAGGCCTCGCAGGGGTGCAGCCGTACGACGGCGGCGAGATCCTCTTCAACGGTGAAGCCGTAGAACTGCACCACCCGCGTGAAGCAGCCAAGTACGGCATCGAGGTCGTCTACCAGGACCTTGCGCTGTGCGACAACCTCGACATCGTCCAGAACATGTTCCTGGGCCGCGAAGAGTCGGACGGCGGCACGTTCAATGAAGGTCAGATGGAGGTCGAGGCGGCGCGAGCGCTCATGTCGCTCTCCGTCAAGACCGTCAGGTCGCTGCGCCAGAAGGTCTCTAGCCTTTCGGGAGGCCAGCGCCAGACCGTCGCCATCGCGCGATCTGTTGTCAAGCAGGCAAAGGTCGTCATCCTTGACGAGCCCACCGCCGCCCTTGGCGTTGCGCAGACGGAGCAGGTGCTCAGCCTTGTGCGTCGCCTTGCCGATTCGGGTGTCGCGGTCATCATCATCTCGCACAACCTTCAGGACGTGTTCGAGGTCGCTGACGACGTCTGGGTCCTGTATCTGGGCAGCATGACCGCTCGAGTTGCAGTGAAGGAAACCAGCCCGGATGAGGTCGTCGGCTACATCACCGGAACCAAGCGCATGGAGGTGTCCGAGGTATGAGCACCAACGACAAGTCCCCAGACACCGCCCTGACGGAGGCCCAGCGGGCCGCGATCGTCGATGCTCCCGTGGGCATCGCCCCCGACCCCGACACCCCCAACCTGCTCGGCAAGGGAATGCCGAACGAGGTGGGAGACCACATCCGCGCCTACGTGCAGCGCGTGCGCGGCGGCGAAATGGGCGCTCTGCCCGCCGTGGCGGGCCTCATTCTGCTCATGGTGATCTTCTCGTTCGCCGACCCCGTGTTCCTCACCGAGCGCAACATGGCGAACCTCTTCAACCAGTCTGCGGAGTTCATCACCATCGGCATGGCGCTCGTGTTCGTGCTGTTGCTTGGAGAAATCGACCTGTCTGCCGGCGTCACGTTCGGCGTAGCGATGTCGATCTTCGTGCGGCTCACGCAACCAGACGGGATGGCGTGGCCCTTGGCCCTGCTTCTCGCACTCGGAATCGGCTTCATCATCGGCTTCGTCATCGGCTTCTTCGTTGCGAAGATCGGCGTTCCGTCATTCGTGGTGACACTTGGCCTGTTCCTCGGGCTACAAGGCGTGATCATCATGATCATCGGCCCTGGTGGCACGTACACCGTGATCCCGGGGCCGATCAAGGCGATCCAGAACCAGAACCTGCCCGTGTGGGCGGGTTGGGCGCTTCTGGTCGTCGTGCTGGCCCTGCTGCTCGGCGTCGCCTTGTGGGATCGTGCGCGTCGGACGAGGTCCGGTGCTCCGAACCCGCCGATCTCGATCATGTACATGAAGCTCGGCGCGATCGCCCTCATTGGAGCGGCCGTCGTGTACTTCCTCAACCTCGACCGCGGCACCAAGCTCAAGGAGTTGCAGGGCGTTCCGATCGTCGTACCGATCGTGCTCCTGCTGCTGCTGGTGGGCACCTTCGTGCTTGACCGCACCCGCTACGGGCGCTACCTCTACGCGATCGGTGGCAACCCGGAGGCTGCGCGCCGCTCGGGTGTCAATGTCACTTTCATCAAGTGGGCAGCGTTCTGCACGTGTTCCACGCTTGCCGTTGTCGCGGGTCTCTTCTCGGTCTCGCGCGTTGGTTCTGTCTCTGGCAGCACCGGCGTCGACATCGTGCTCTCGGGAGTCGCGGCCGCCGTTGTCGGTGGTGTGAGTCTCTTTGGAGGCCGCGGCCGTCTGATCCACGCCGTCATCGGTGCGCTCGTGATCGCCGTCATCACCAACGGCCTCGGCCTGCTCAACCTCCCCGCGGGTGCGACCCTCGGGGTGAGCGGCGGCGTGCTCATCATCGCTGCCACGGTCGACGCCCTCGCGCGCCGCAGGAGCGGTGCGGTGCGAATCTAGGTAGTCCCTTAATGCAGAAGGCCCGGTCCAATTGGACCGGGCCTTCTGCATTGTGAGGATCTCGGACTCGCTTGGGCAACGTGTCCGCGACGACTCGTGTGTTCGTCGGGGTGTTCGCTGCGCGCTTGCGGCTTCGTCGGGGTGATCGCGTCCGCGCTTCGCGCGAACGCTCAACCCCTCCCGCGTTCGCTCGTGACATGAAGAAGGGCCGACTATCGCCGGCCCTTCTTCATTCACTCGCTCTCTTGGTCGGGGTGACAGGATTTGAACCTGCGACCTCGTCGTCCCGAACGACGCGCGCTACCAAACTGCGCCACACCCCGAATTGAGCCTGCCTAGGATACCTGGTCGCGAGCCCGCGAATGAAATCGTCTCAGCGGGCCACGAGGGTGAGCACCGTAGCCTCCGGCCGGCATGCCAACCGAAACGGCGTGTACGGATTGGTCCCCAGGCCAGCCGACACGTGCAACCAAGGCCCACTAGCGTCGGGCCAGGTGCTGAGGCCCTTGGCGCGCGCGGTGTCGAGGTCGCAATTGGTGACGAGGGCGCCGTACCCGGGGACGCACACCTGCCCACCGTGGGTGTGGCCCGCGAGGATCAACTCGGCGCCGTCGTCAGCAAGCGCCTGCAAGGCTTTGCGGTAAGGCGCATGCACCACCCCCAGCGTGAGATCTGCCCTGGTGCGGCGACCGGCTGGCAGCTCGTCGCGGCCGATGTGGGGGTCGTCGAGGCCCGTCACCCGGATCGTGAGGCCGTTGATGGTCAAGCGTGTGCGCGCGTTGTTGACGTCGGTCCACCCACCCGCAACCAGACCGGCGCGCAGGTCCTCCACCGGAAGCTCCTGGGCCTCAGCCCTGATGAGGCTGGGACCCCCGAAGTACCCGAGAGGGTTCTTGGCGCGCGGCCCAAAGTAGTCGTTCGAGCCGAATACGAAGAGGCCAGGACGCGACATGAGCGGCTCGTATGCGCCGAGCAGCGGAGGGACCGCGAGCTGGTGCGCGAGGTTGTCGCCCGTCGTCACAACGAGGTCAACGGGCTCCGCGGCTAGCGAACGAACCCACGCGATCTTGTCGCGCTGCCCCGGCGTGAGGTGAAGATCGCTGAGGTGGAGCACTCGCAGCGGTTCGGACCCGTGAGGAAGCACGGGAACCGTGACGCGCCGCAGGGTGAAGGCATGAGCCTCGACGAGCGACCACGCGAGCGTGGCGGCTCCGGCAACGGCGAGCGTTGCCAGCCCACGGCGAAGCATCAGCCCCTGCCGCCGCGTCCCCCGCGGTCACCGTCTTGCCCGCCGGGTCCGTCGGGGTCGGGTGACGCCGTGGGATCCGGGTTCGGGTTGGGGTTCCAGCCCTGCGGCGGGTTCGTTGCGAACTCGGGTGGCGGCCAGACGTCGCCCCAGTAGTCCGCGGGCGGGGTGTTCGGGTCCCAGCCTGCGGGCCACTTTGTCCACCACTTGGGAAGCTTGTTGGTGCCAACGAAGTAGGTAATCGTGGAACCCGGCAGCGCCTTGGAGCTCGCGCCCGGAGTCTGGTTGATTACGGTGCCCTTCACATACGAGGGATCGAAGACAACCTGCTCCGCCTTGTTGTACTTGAATCCGGCCTCGTTGATCGCCTTCATCGCCTCGCGCTCGGTGAGTCCAATGACGTTCGGAACCTCGCGCGGTACGCCGTACAGGATGTCGTTCGAGACTCCGGAGAACTGGTACACCTTTGCGCCCTTGAGCGACCGATCCATGAAGTGCTTCCAAGTGGGCGCGCTCAGAGTCGATCCCCACAGGATGGGGTAGGTCTCGCCGTTGATACGGATGTTCTCGCCCTGTTGATCGTGGGTCGGGTTTCCCATCCACACCGTGGCAACGAGCTGAGGCGTGAACCCCATGAACCACAGGTGCGCATTGTTCTGCGAGGTTCCGGTCTTGCCCGCTGCAGGGCGACCGCCCGCGAGCTGGGCCTTGACGCCGGTGCCCTCCTTGACGACTTGCTGCATCGCGTAGGAGACGCCCGCAGCGACGTCGGGAGTCAGCGCACGCGTGCACTTGCTCTCGGGAACGTCATATTCGGTGCCGTCAACCCCGGTGACCGAGAGGATCGCGGTGGGAGGGCAGTACTTTCCGCCGTTCGCGATGGTCTGAGCGACAGACGACATCGTGAGCGGGGAAGCGTTCTGCGTTCCGAGAGAGGTCGAGGGGACCACCTGGTAGTCGACGCCGTCCGCACGGTGGAAGCCCATCTCCTCGGCGGTGTCGCGAAGGTCACACAGGTCGAGCTCGTTGGCCATCGCCACGTACCCGGTGTTGATCGAGTAGGTGCTGGCGCGCAGCACCGTCATCTGGCCGCCGCCCTCGCTCTCGGCGTTGCCAGGCTTCCACGGCTTGCCGGTGTAGGGGCTCTTGCCGAGGCACGCGGCCTTCCAGGAGTCCTGCTTGTACTCGCGCTCGGAGCCGTTGATCACCTGCATCAACGACCGGCCGGAGTTGAGCCACGTCGCGAGCACGATCGGCTTGAAGGTCGAGCCCGGCGAGAAGCCTCGCGAGCCGCCCCATTGGCGGTCAACGGAGTAGTTGATCTGGGTAGACCCCTTCTCCTTGCCACTCGGGTCATAGGTCCGGTTTTGCGACATCGCCAGGACCTCGCCAGTCTTCGGCGCCAGCGCAACCAGCGCCATCGCCCAACCGCTCTTGTCCGTGGACTTCATCGACTTCAGCAGTTCCTCGTTGGCGATCTTCTGCTTCTTGTAGTCGAGGGTCGTGATGATGGTCAGGCCACCCTTATTCAGGATTTCCTCGCCGTCGATCCCGCCCGTGTTGAACACGGGGTCCTTCGCGATGATCTTGGTCACGTAGTCACAGAAGAACGGTGCCTCCGCGGCCGCCGCACACGAGAACTTTGGCTCGTGGGGGTCGAGGGTGGACTCGATCGACGCTGCACGGTACTGGTGATACTCGGACTTGGAGATCATGTCCTGCTCGTACATCGTGAGGAGCACGACGTTGCGGCGCTTCTGCGCCGCGAGCGGGTGACGCATGGGGTCCCAGCGCGAGGGGTTCTGCGTGATTCCCGCGATCGTCGCGGCTTCCATCGCGTTGAGCTCGGAGGCGTGCTTGCCGAAGTACACCTCTGCCGCGGCCTCGACGCCGTAAATGTTCGAGCCGAATTGCGCAATGTTCAGGTACTGCTCGAGCACCTGCTCCTTGCCGCAGTCGACCTCGGGCTCGGGCGAGCACTCGGTGCCGTAGTCCTTGTTGACCTCTTCTTCGAAGCCCATTGCAAGGCGCCACTCGCGGATCTTGCGGGTCATGGAGACCTCGGTCGCCGCCTTGATCTCCGCGTTCTTGATCTTGGGGTCGTCCTCCTGGAGCGCGTTCTGCAACAGGATGTTCTTGATCAGCTGCTGCGTCAGCGTGGAGCCACCGGGGCTGTTGGCCGACGTCAGGTTGATGTACATCGCTCGCACGATGCCCTGGCCGTCAACGCCGTTGTGATCCCAGAAGCGCTTGTCCTCGACCGCGATAACGGCCTTCTGAATCCACGGGGAGATCTCCTCGAGCGGGACCACAACGCGGTTCTGCGAATAGAACGTCGCGAGCAAATGCTTGCCGGTGCGGTCGTAGATGTTCGACTGCTGCGGCAGCGTGGTCTGGATGAGGTCGGTAGGCAGGTCCTCGAAGAGGTCAGATGACTCCTTCGCAGCACCGCTCGCGACAGAGGCCGCGGGGAGGAAGAGCCCGGCGACGAGCACGCCGCCAAGGACCGACAGCACCGCGAACATCAGCAGGGCGGTCGCGAACTGAACCAGGGTCACGCGCGTGCGCGGCCTAGGGTTTCGTGCCATCTGCTAAGTCCTCATCTGCCAGTTGGGAGCATCGGCCAATACAACGATTGGCGCCCATGGAACGTTGCCGAGTCCGGGGGCTACGCTCTGAATATGACTACCACGTGGGAATACGCGACGGTTCCGCTCATCGACCATGTTACCAAGCAGATTTTGGACCAGTGGGGCGAGGACGGCTGGGAGCTCGTTCAGGTCGTCGTCGGCCCGACGGGCGGGCTGGTTGGGTACCTCAAGCGGCCTAAGGGCGGGTCATGACCGCGACGGAGCGCCTCGCGGCGCTCGGGCTCACCCTTCCCGAGGTCTCGAGCCCCGTAGGAACCTACGTGCCTGCCAAGCGCCACGGCGACCTTGTGTACTCGTCCGGCCAACTGCCGCTCGTGGAGGGCGCGCTACTCGCTCAAGGCAGCGTCGGGCAGCGAGAGGGTGACGTGACGCCCGAGCGGGCGCTCGAGTGCGCGCGCGTGGCGGCGCTCAACGCGATCGCCGCCGTCGCTCAGGCCGCGGGTGGCCTC
>Ga0247755_1000062_pt1 | contig 13627 bp, 10 predicted proteins | sample UWRJL096311B4_FD_180948 | JGI IMG/M metagenome (GOLD analysis project Ga0247755, IMG submission 180948) | Plant litter microbial communities from Arlington Agricultural Research Station in Wisconsin, United States - UWRJ-L096-311B-4 | ecosystem: Environmental > Terrestrial > Plant litter >... | reverse complement strand
GGAAGGCGCAGCAGTTACGCCAGAGTCACAGTCACCGCAGCCCAGCTGACGGAGGGCAGCTCAACCCTCACCGTTGCCCCCTCAACCACAGCCGTGCCCGACGTTGGCACCACTCGGTCCGGCGCGTCGGCCGTGTTGGTGGCCAAGGGGTCGGGACCGCCGAGCAGGGTGACGCTGACGCTTGCGATCGCCCCGAATGCGGACACATCAAGTGCCAGCTCGTGAGCAGAATCGAGGTCGCGGTTGACCGCAAAAGCCCGCAGTGACCCGTCCGCTGCCTGAGTGACGACCGCGTTGACGGCGGAAACATCGCCGTACTTCGCGGTGGAGATGGTTGGTCCAGTCGCGCTGACCTCAAGCACGTCAGCGCCAGCATTGGCCGCTGTCAGCGAGAACGGATAGAAGGTTGTCTGCCGCCACGCCGCGCCACCGGGCTCCGTCATGATGGGCGCGATCACGTTGACCAATTGCGCGAGCGACGCGGATCGCACACGGTCCGCGTGTTGCAACAGTGTGATCAGCAGATCCCCGAACACCACGGCATCTGCCAGGGAGTACACGTCCTCAAGCAGTCGGGGAGCGATGGGCCATTCATCGTTGGCTGGCGGGGGATTGGTGCGCTGGATCATGTACCAGACGTTCCACTCGTCGAACGAAATAGAGAGGCGCTTCGAAGACCCGCGCTCCGCGGCCACCGCGTCGGCCACCTCAACAACGTCGCGAATGAAGCCGTCCATGTCCACGCCAGACGCGAGGAATGAGACGAGGTCGCCGTCCAACGGCTCGTAGTAAGCGTGGGTGGAGATGAAGTCCACCTCGTCGAATGCGTGCGTGAGCACTGCGCGCTCCCACTCGCCAAAGGTGGGCATTGCGTGGGAGGACGATCCGCACGCGACCAGTTCGAGCGTGGTGTCGAACTTGCGCATGGTCCGCGCCATGTCGAGGGCGGCTCTGCCGTACTGATCCGGCGTCATCTGACCCACTTGCCACGGGCCATCCATCTCGTTTCCAAGGCACCACATGCGCACGTCGTATGGCGCGTCGGCGCCGTTCGCGCGACGGGCGTCACTGAGGGCGGTCCCGCCGGGATGGTTGCAGTACTCGAGCAGATCGAGAGCCTCTGCGGTGCCACGCGTGCCGATGTTGACAGCCATCATTGGCTTCACTCCGGCGACTCCGCACCAGCGCATGAACTCGTCGGTGCCGAACTCGTTGGTCTCCGTGGAGTGCCACGCCAGATCTAGCCGCACGGGCCGGTCGGCAACCGGGCCAACGCCGTCCTCCCAGCGATAGGAGGAGACAAAGTTGCCGCCGGGGTAACGGATGGTGGTGACGCCCAATTCGCGCACCAGATCCAACACGTCTGTGCGGAACCCATTCGCGTCTGCAGTGGCGTGCCCCGGCTCGTAGATGCCGGTATAGACACAGCGCCCCAGGTGCTCGACGAACGAGCCAAACAACCGCCGGTCTACCTGGCCAACCACAGCGTCGGGCCGGAGAGTGATGTGCGTCGTTGCCATGTGTTCAGCCTGTCAGACTAGAGCGATGATGTGGGAACTCACTGCGACGCCGGTTGGCGCGGCACAGGGCGAGGGGCTCGTCGCCGCGCTCACCTTCGACGACGGACCCAACGGTGCGGACACCGTTGCGCTGCTCGATGTGCTCGAAGACCGTGGCATCCGCGCCGTCTTCGCGGTTGTGGGGTCGCAAATCCAATCGCAGGGCGGCGCAGAAATCCTCCAACGCATAGTGGCCGACGGGCACGTGCTCTGCAATCACTCGACGAGCTTCGCGGACATGGGGGAGTGGTCGGCTGACGACGTGCGTGCGGATTTGGTGCGCAACCTCGAGATCATCCGCTCCGCGGTGCCCGACGCTGACGTGCCGTTCTGGCGCGCGCCGAACGGCTCGTGGGGAGTGACCTGCGACGTGGCGGTGGAGCTCGGCATGCAGCCACTCGACGTCATGAATCACATCGGCGACTGGGCGGAGCAGGACCCCGACGTGCTCGAGGCGAGGCTCTGGGAGCGGCTCACGCGCGGACAGTTGCTGTTGGCGCACGACGGCGGCGGGGACAGGGCCGGCACGGTCGAGGCCGTGAAGCGATTCGTCGACGACGCGATGGCCGACGGTTGGGAGTTCACGCTGCCGGTTGGCGCGCGTTAGGTCCAGGCCCGGCTCAGGACAGCGTGACATCGATCGCGGCGCTCTCTCCCGCGACCACGGCCACCTCTGCGCTCACGCCCGCGGCCTCGATCACGTAGGTGCCCGCCCAACCCGTGACCGCGAGCGTTCCGTCGGAGTTCGGCACCGCGGTGTGGGGAGCGACCCACCAGTCGTCCCTGACGAGGCCGTGCAGCGCGTCGTACGCGGGCTTGCGCGAGCCGTCCTCGCGCAACAGTCCGGCCGGAGCTCCGAGCCACATGTCGCCGTCGCAGAGTCCCCAATACGTCACAGACTCGACGAGCGGGTGCGCAAGGGCGGTTCGGTAGTGGCGCAGCACCTCGTCAGCTTGCCGCTCTTCGCCCCCGCGAGTCGACGGCCAGTGTTCAACCTGGTAATCGTTCAGATCAACGATCTCGCGCGGCATGAGGTCTCCGGATACGAGCGTCGTCTCCGTCAGTTGGAGCGGGAGGCCGAACGCGCCGAAGCGCTCGAGGATTGCGCCAAGTTCGTCCTCGCCCCTGAAGCCCTGATGCATGTGCGTCTGCAGGCCGATAGCGTCCGGCGCGACGCCGGCCGCGAGGCAGTCCTCGATGAGCTGCGCGTACTCCTCGGTGAGCAGGAAGTCGTTGAGCACGAGCTTCGCCGCGGGATTCGCGTCGCGCGCGGTCTCGATCGCGAGCCGCACCATCTCGACGGGACCTAGTTCGACGGCGAGGGGAGTGATCGCGTTCGCCTCTGCTGTGAACCGCGGCATGATGACGGCCTCGTTGATCGCGTCCCACTCGTCGATCACCCCCGCGAAGCCCGAGACGTCGCGCGCAATTCGCGCGCGCACGGCCGCCTCGACCTCGGCGAGGGGCCGGCCCATGAGCCACTGCGGAGCGAGCGTGTGCCACACCAGCGGATGTCCCTTGAGACGAACGCCGTGCTGTGCGAACCAGCTCGCGGCGGTGAGCAGCCGCTCGGTGTGCGGTTCGCCCTCGTCCGGCTCAAAACCGCGCCAATAGAAGGCGAGAGTCGCTTGGTTGAACAGGCCTAGCCACGCGTCGGTTGCACGAGCCTCGCCGCGCCCGCCAGTGGCCACATCCATGAGCTCGAACCCAATGTTGCCGAACCCAAAGGCGTGATTGAGCTGACGGACGGTTGCTGGTCCAGAGATCGGCGTCCCGTCGGCCCGCAGTGCGCGAACCGTGAGCTCGCCAACGCGATGGTCGAGACCGCTCACACCACGCTGGCCTTGGTGATGCGCGGGTCGCTCTCTCGCACAGCGTGCTTGCTTCCCACGACGGCGAACGTTGCAGAAACCGCGCGGGAAGCGCTGTCGCCAACCCAGATCTCGAAGTCGCCGGGCTCGACGATTCGCGTGAGCGAACGGTCAGAGAAGGCTAGGCGCGCGGTGGGCACCTCGAAGGTGACCGTCGCCGAAGCGCCCGCCTCGAGCGCAACGCGCTTGAACCCAACGAGCTGTGCCACGGGCCGCGATACAGAGGCGAGCACGTCGCGTACGTAGAGCTGCACCACGTCCTCACCCTCCCTGTCCCCGGCATTGGTGACCGTGACGCTCGCGGTGAGCGTGCCGTCGGGCCGTACTTCCTTGCTCACCGTAAGCGGCGAGTAGGCAAACGACGTGTACGACAGGCCAAAGCCGAATGGCCGCACCGGTTCCGTGCCCACGGACGTGACATCGCCGTCGCCCCCCAATGCGGAATGCAGGTAGGTGTACGGCTGGGCGCCCGTGGAGCGCGGCATCGTGATGGGCAGGCGGCCCGACGGGTTGACTCGCCCAGTCAGCACGCCCGCCACCGCGTTGCCTCCCTCTTCGCCGGGGAAGTACGCCTGCAGCACGGCAGCCGAGCGCTCGACCGCCCAGCCGACCGCGTAGGGCCTGCCTGTCATGAGCACAACGACGACGGGGGTGCCGGTGTCGAGAACGGCCTCGATGAGTTCGCGCTGCACCCCGGGAAGCTCGAGCGACTCGACATCGCAGCCCTCGCCAACGGTGCCGCGGCCAAAGAGTCCCGCGTGGTCCCCCGCAACGACCACCGCAACCTCCGCGGCGCTCGCCGCAGCGACGGCGTCCGCGAAGCCAGAACGGTCGTCGGACGTCACGTCGCAGCCCTGCACGAGCGTGATGTCACGGTCCGCCGCGAGAGCGTCGTACACGGTGGGGGCCGCGAAGCCCATAGGGAAGCCCGGGCGATGGGTCAACACGTGGTTGACGAACGAGTAGCAGCCAAACAGGGCCGCGGCGCGATCCGCGTTGGGGCCGATGAGCGCGACACTCTTGTTCGCGGTGAGGGGGAGCGTGCCGTCGTTGCTGAGAAGCACGATCGATCGCTCGGCGATCGCCCGGGCCGCGTCGCGGTGGGCGGGGGAGTCAAGGTCAACGCCGGTAGGCGGAGCCTCATCAAAGTTGGCGTCGAGCAGACCGAGCTCGTCCTTTTCGCGGAGCACGCGCTCGACGGCGCGGTCGACGAGCTCGATCGGCACGCGGCCGTCCTCGACGGCGCGCTGGAGCGGCTCGAGGAACGCGTTCCCGCTCGGCAGTTCGACGTCGACGCCTGCCGCAAGGGCCTGGCCGGCGGCATCCGCCAGATCGCCGGCCAGGCCATGCAGTACCTCGAGGAATGCAACCCCGAAGTAATCCGCGACAACTACGCCGTCGAATCCCCACCGCTCACGGAGGAGCCCTGTGAGAAGACCCTCGTCTGCGTGCGTAGGGACACCGTCGAGCTGCGTGTACGCAGGCATGACGGAACGCACGTGACCATCCTTGACGGCCATCTCGAAGGGAATGAGCAGCTCGTCGGCGAGCTCGCGGGGACCGGCGTGAACCGGGCCGAAGTTGCGGCCAGCGGCCGAAGCCGAATAGCCGACAAAGTGCTTGAGCGTGGCATGCACGCCCTTGTCCTGAATGCCCTGCACGAAGGCTGTGCCGAGCGCGCCCACGAGGTACGGATCCTCGCCGATGCACTCCTCGACTCGCCCCCAGCGCGGGTCGCGGACAACATCGAGCACGGGGGCCAAGCCCTGGTGAATTCCGAGCGAGCGCATCGACTCGCCGATGAGCCCAGCCATCGTCTCAACGAGCTCGGGTGAGAAGGTTGCGCCCCATGCAGGAGGCGACGGGAACGTCGCTGCCTTCCAGGCCGCGAGACCCGTGAGGCACTCCTCGTGCACGATCGCGGGGATGCCGAAGCGCGAGTTCCCTACGATCTCGCGCTGGACGTCCCACAGCCACGCCGCCCGCTCATCTGGCTCCATGGGATTGGTGCCGTAGACCCTGGTGATATGACCGAGGCCATCGGCCACGGCGTCGGCCAGGCCCAGCGTCGAGACCTGCTGGCCCTGCAACGGCGCGACAACGTCGCCCGCCTCGTCCTGCCACAGCCCAACGAGCTGAGCAAGCTTTTCGCGCAACGTCATCTGGGAGAGGATCGACCCGACGCGCGTGGATTCCACGACCGTCATTGCCTAGCCCTTCACCGCGCCGGTCAGGCCGTCGACGATGCGACGCTCGAGCATCAGGAAGAAGACGAGAGCGGGAATCATGGAAAGCGCCGTGTAGGCCATGATCAGCGTCGTCGCCGCCGAGTGCTGTCCCTGGAACTGCGTGATGCCCAGCGGCAACGTCATGCCGCTCGCGTCTCCCGTGAGAAGCAGGAGCGGCAGCAGGTAGGCGTTCCACGAACCGATAAACGCGAGCACACCAACGGTGACCATGGCGGGGCGTGCGAGCGGGAGCACGATCTTCCAGAAGAAGCCAACGCGAGTCACGCCGTCGACGAAGGCTGCTTCCTCGAGCTCCTTGGGAATCGCCCGCAAGAACGGCCGCATGATGATGACCGTGACCGGCAACGCGAAGGCGATCTGCGGAATGATGAGCCCCCACAGGCTTCCGGTCAGGCCGAGGTTCCGGATCATGAAGTACAGCGGGAGCACCGCCACGGTGAGCGGGAACATCAGGCCGGTCACGAACACCAGGTAGACGAGCTCGCGGCCCGCGAATCGGTACCGCGCGAGCGGATACGCCGCCATCGTTCCGAAGAGGACCACTCCAATCGTCGTGCCGAGCGCCACAAGCAGGGAGTTGAAGGCCTGTTGCCAGAACGTGCCCTCGGAGAGAATGTCGAGGTAGTTCTGCCACATCCACGGATCCGGCAGCCCGGTGGGGTTGGTGGACAAATTCTCCTGGGTGCGGAAGCCGCCGACGATCAGGTACAGAATCGGGCCGAGCGTCAACGCGACGGCGACGAGGCCCACGAGGATCGCGAGCAGGATGCCACCTTCGGAACGACGCCCACGCTTGGGGGAGGCGACGCGGGCCGGTCCGTCATCCGGAGGGGTGACGGGCGGCGCCTCGTTGAGGGTTGCGGTCATGAGAACTACCTCGCAAGCTCTGAATTGTCGTTGTCGCGGCGCAACACGGTGAGCATGTAGCCGACAGCGATGAGGAGGGAGAAGATGAACATGATTACGGCGACCGCGGAGCCGAAGCCCACGTCCTTGCGGAAGAAGCCGTACTGCATCATGAAGGTCGCGATTGTCGCGTACTGGCCCTGGGTGCCGCCGCGGTTAAGGACCCACACCATGTCAAAGAGCTGGATGGATCCGATGAGCGACAGGAAGACCCAAATGCGGATCGTGGGGCCAATCAGCGGAATGTTGATGCGGCGCTGGATCTGCCACCACGATGCGCCATCGATAGCCGCGGCTTCCTGGAGCTCTTGGGAGACTCCGGAGAGACCGGCGAGGAACAGAATGATCGCGAGGCCAAGGTACTTCCACGTGACGATGAAGAACACCGTCCAGATGCCCCATTGCTGTGACTCGAACCAGCCGCCTTCCGGTGGATGGAGTCCGATCGCGTTCACGAACTGTGTCGCGATGCCATTGGGGTCGAAGATGATGAACCACATCACGCCCGCGATGACCTCGCTGATGACGTAAGGAGCGAAGATGATGACGCGCACGATGCTGCGGCCGGGGAACTTGCGGTTGAGGATGAGCGCGATCATGAGCGCGAGCGGGAGCTGGATCGCCATTGACGCGACGATGATGAGCAAGTTGTGGCCCACCGCCTGCCAGAAGGGCTCGGTGTACGCACTCTTGAACGCCGCTTGCGTCGCGGGGTCATTCCCGCCCCACAGGGCGCGGGCGTAGTTCTCGAAGCCGATGAACTCCGCTTCAGAGAACGCCTTGATGCCGTTCCACTTGTAAAGGCTGTAGCGAGCCGCCGAGATGACGGGGAAGACTACGAATAGCGCGAAGAGCAGGAGCGCGGGGCTCGTGAAGAGTGTGATCTCGCGCCACTTGCGGCGCTGGTCCTGGCGACGCATCGCCATGAGGTCCGGGCTGGCGGGCCGAGGCCCCGCCGACGACGCGTCGTCGACGGGGCCCCTTCCCTTGCCCGAGGTCTCCATCGTGGTCACGTGGAGCCTCGCTTTCTTGTATTAGGTGTGGATGCTCAGTTACTCGGTGGCCGCAGCTGCGGTCATCGCGTCGACCGGGTTCTGAGGCCCACCCGTTCCACCGAAGATGGTCGCGATGCCGTCGTTGAGCGCGCCACCGACGTTCGGACCGAGGTCGGTGTCGAGCCAGAGCTGCACGTATGCAGCGCTAGACGCGGCCTGAGCGATCTCCTGGTTGATCGGGTTCGCCACTGCATCGGCAGCGTTCGGGTTGGTGGGCAGACCGCCAACCGTCTCGGCGAATCCACGCTGGACGTCGTCGCTCACGATGTAGGCGAGGAAGTCAGCGCACTCCGGCGGAGCATCGACGTAGCAGCTGAATCCGTCGCCGCCACCGAGGGCAGCGGTGGGGTCACCCTCGCCGCCACCGACACCGGGCATCGGGAACCAGTCGAGGTCGTCGAGCAGCGCCTGGATGGCCTCGTCGGAACCGTCGGTGAAGCCCTGGTACACGAAGAAGTTCCACTGGCCCATGAGCTCCATGGCTGCGTCGCCATTGGCGACCATGCCCGCGGAGGACGTGGCGCCGGTCTGGGCGACCGTCGACGTGAAGTCAGGCTGGAACGGCTCGGTGCCGAGCAGCGCCTCGAGGTTTTCGCCGGCCTTGATGAAGCAAGGGTCGGTGAAGTCGAATGATCCGAGGTTCTTGATCACGTCCTGCGAGCACGCCTGGAGGGCGAAGTTGTACCACCAGTGAGCCGAGGGCCACTTGTCCGCAGCGCCGACGGCGATCGGAACGATGTCCGCGTCCTTCAGCTTCTGGACAGCAGCGTTGAGCTCTTCCATGGTCGTGGGCTCCGCGGTGATGCCAGCCTGCTCGAAGAGCGACTTGCGGTACCAGATGCCCTCAACCGCGAACTGGAACGGAAGACCGTAGGTCTTGCCATCCGCCTGCCACGGGCCGACTGCTCCACCGAGGCTGGCGACCGTGTCGCTGAGCGTGTCGCTCAGGTCCATCAGGTATCCGGCCTCAGCCTGGGCAGCCATTTCGCCGCCGCCCCACTGCTGGAAGATGTCGGGTGCATCGCCGGACTGAAGCGCGGTGGGAATGCGGGTGCGCTGCAGGTCCTCGTTCTGGATCTGCTCGATCTCGATGGTGACGTTGGGGTGGTCAGCCGTGTAGTCGTCGGCCACCTTCTGCCAGTAGTCGCCGAGGGTGTTCTCGCCAGAGTCGCCGGCGACGCCGTTGTGCCACCAGGTGAGTGTTACGGGTTCAGTGCTGTCGCCCGTGGGGCCGGGAGAGTTGTCATCGCCCGGGTCGCCGCTACATGCGGCAAGCACGAGCGCGGTGGAAGCAGCGATTGCCGCGAGTGCGGCCGTTCGTCGCATGTGCGCCATGAAGGTGTCCTTTCGGATCGTCGTTGATCATTGCCGAACACGGGCAGTCTGGCATCGGCAAACTGACGATGTCAAACGTTGTCGATAACGTTTTCGTTACGACGCGAGACCGGCTACTATGACCGTCATGAACCCAGCGGCGCGTGTCAAGCTTTCCGATGTCGCGGCTCGCGCGGGCGTGTCCGTTGCGACGGTGTCGAAGGTGGTCAACGGCCGCTATGGAGTCTCAAAGGACACCATCGAAATCGTCCAGGGCGTTATCGACGAACTCGGCTACGTTGGCAACCTTTCGGCCGCTAGCCTGCGATCTGCCAGCACAAACGTCCTGGGCATCCTCGTTGCTGACTTCGAGCCGTACTCCGCGGAGATCATCAAGGGCGCGGCCACTGTCACCCGCGGAACGTCATGGGAACTCCTTAGCCACGCGGGTGGCGAGCGCCACGGATGGGAGCGCCGCTCCATCGCACGACTCGGCGGAACACTCATCGACGGCGCCGTCGTCGTCACGCCAACGACAGCCGATGTCAACTTCATCGTGCCCGTCGTGGCGATCGACCCACACTATGGACCCAATCAGGTCCCCACTGTCGACGCAGATTCCTACGCCGGTGCTCTCGCAGCGGCCAATCACCTCATCGAACTTGGTCACACCAGGATCGCGTACCTCGGGGGTCGCTCGGAGCTGGATTCCTCGCAGCTCCGCGAGAACGGATTCCGCGACGCGATGGCAGCCGCGGGCCTCGAGGTCAACGAGGACTACGTGCTCCAGTCGCGGTACGACCCCGATGTCGCGGAGGCGCTCGCGCTCGACCTGCTCGCGCTCCCTCAGCGGCCCACGGCGATCTTCGCCGCGAACGATGTGACGGCCATTCGCGTCCTCGGGGCGGCGAAGATGATCGGGCTGCGGGTCCCTCAGGACCTCTCTGTCGTTGGCTTCGACGACATCCCGCACGCGGCACTCCAAAGCCCCGCACTCACGACGGTTCGCCAGCCCCTTGGCGCGATGGGCCAAGCCGCAATGGAGATGCTCCTCGAGCTCCTCGCCGAGCGCGACCCCGACACCCACGTGCGCATGGACACCGAGCTCATCATCCGCGAGTCCACCGCGCCGCCTGCCGCGTAGCGCCACAACCGGCCACAGCGTCGGGCAAGAAACGTGCCCGACGCCATGGCCGGGCGGGCGCTCAGGCTACACGCGGTAGGTGGCTGCGGCCGCGGCGTACGCCGCGCGGATCTCGGGCCGTGAGTCTGGCGCAGGGGACGCGAATGTCGCGACGGTCCACTCGGGCCTCGCGCCGGTAAGCGCCCACGCCGCCTGCACCGCGGCACCCGCGGCGACGTACTCTCCAGGCTCCGGGATCTCGACGGGCACCTCGAAGACCTGCGAGGCGACCAGAGCCACGGCGGGGGATTGCGCCGCGCCACCAACGACGAGGATGCGTCGAGCCTCGACACCCTGCGACAGGATCGCGTCCATCCCGTCGGCGAGCGCGCACAGCATGCCCTCGAAGGCGGCCCTCGCGAAGTTCTCCCGCGTTGCCGACGCGAGTGTCAGTCCCGTGAGCGACGCCGTTGCCGTCGGCAGATTCGGCGTCCGCTCGCCCTCAAAATACGGGACGAGAAGAGAGCCGCCCGCGCCCGGTTCGGCGTCGAGCGCGAGGCGGCTCAGCTCATGGTGATCCACGCCCAGGATGCGCGCAAAGGCGTCGAGGACGCGCGCTGCATTGAGGGTTGCGATCAGGGGAAGGAAGTCTCCAGAGGCGGATGCGAAGCCGGCGACAGTGCCGCCGACGTCGCGAACGGGCGCCGAGGTCACCGCAAAGACGGTGCCCGATGTGCCGATTGACACGACGACGTCGCCCTCGGCCGCGCCAAGGCCCAGCCCGGCCGCGGCGTTGTCGCCGGCTCCTGGGCCGAGGATCGGCGCGTTCGCGGCAATCGTCTCGTGAACAAAGCCCGGGCTCTCCGCCGGCCCGAGCACTCGCGGCAGGATTGCGTCATGCCCGAGCGCGGCGGAGAGCAGGTCGCGGTCGTACTCGCCGGAGGTGGGGTTCCAGTACCCCGTCCCCGACGCGTCCGACCGGTCCGTGGTGAGCGCCTCGAGATCTGGGCCGAGAGGGGATTCAGACCCCGGCCCAAAACCTCGAAGACGCCACGTAAGCCAATCGTGGGGAAGCGCAACTGCGGCAACTCGGGCCGCGTTCGCGGGCTCCGCATCGCGCAGCCAGCGCAACTTTGTTGAGGTGAAACTCGCGACGGGAACGAGGCCCGTTCGCTCGGCAAGCGCCTCCGCGCCGAACTCGACGATCAGGTCACGTGCCGCATCCGCGGAGCGGGTGTCATTCCACAGCAGCGCGTCGCGGACAACGGTGCCGTCCGCGGCGAGCGCCACCATTCCGTGCTGCTGACCTCCAACGCTGATGGCGGCGACGTCGTCGAGCCCGCCCGCGGCGGAGATCGCCTCAAGAAGCGCCGTCCACCAGTGAGCGGGGTCGACAGACGTGCCGTCGGGGTGCGATGCGCGGCCCGAGCGCACGACCGCGCCCGTTTCGAGGTCGCGAACAACGACCTTGCAGCTCTGCGTGGACGAATCCACACCCGCGACCAGCGTCATTGCCTCCCCTTGCGCGTTGAGTCGTGAACCGGCGGCGTGTTAGCCGCGTGCTCCCATCAGGTGCTCTGTCGCGAGCTGCTGGAGTCGCACGAACCCAAAGCCCTTGCCACCGAAGTAGGCGTCGGCGTCGAAGTTCTCGTACGCGGAGGTGTCCGCGAGGAACTGGTCCGCGGTCTCGCCCTCGCCGAGGGTTGTCTCGCCGAGCTCGTAGACGCGAGCGGCCTGAAGGGCCTCCTGGACCTCTGGGTCCGCGCGGAATGCGGCCGCGCGCTCCTTGAGGAGCAGGTACATCTGCATGTTGGCCTTGACCGAGTCCCACACGCCGTTCTCGTCTTCTGTGCGCGAGGGCTTGTAGTCGAAGTGGCGCGCGCCGTCGTAGCGAGGGCCGCCGTTCGGGCTGCCGTTCTCCAGGAGGTCTACCAGCGAGAATGCGTTGTGCAGGTCGCCGTGACCGAACACGAGGTCCTGGTCGTACTTGATGCCACGCTGACCGTTGAGGTCGATGTGGAAGAGCTTGCCGTGGTAGAGCGCCTGCGCGATTCCGGCCGTGAAGTTGAGGCCGGCCATCTGCTCGTGGCCAACCTCGGGGTTGAGGCCAACGAGCTCGGGGCGCTCGAGAGAGTTGATGAACGCGAGCGCGTGGCCGAGCGTCGGCAGCAGGATGTCGCCACGTGGCTCGTTCGGCTTGGGCTCGAGAGCGAACTTGATGTCGTAGCCCTTGTCGGTGACGTAGTCGCCGAGGAAGTTCGCGGTCTCGCGGTAACGCTCGAGCGCGGCGTTGATGTCCTTGGCGCTGTCGTACTCCGCGCCCTCGCGTCCGCCCCACATGACGAAGGTCTTCGCGCCGAGTTCGGCCGCGAGGTCAATGTTGCGGAGTACCTTACGGAGTGCAAAGCGGCGCACGCCGCGGTCGTTCGAGGTGAACCCACCGTCCTTGAAGACGGGGTGCGAGAAGAGGTTGGTGGTGACCATCTCGACCACGACACCGCTGTCAGCGCAGGCATCCTTGAGGTCGTCGATCGCCTTCTGGCGCTGCGCATCGCTGCTGCCGAAGGGGAACACGTCGTCGTCGTGGAAGGTGATTCCCCACACGCCGAGTTCGCCAAGCTTGCGGATCGCTGCGGGGTTGTCGAGCGCGGGACGGGTGGGACCGCCGAAGGGGTCCTGCGCGTTCCAGCCGAGGGTCCAAAGACCAAACGAGAACTTGTCAGCCGGGGTGGGGGTGGGCGCCATTGCTCTACTCCTGAAGGAAAGACGACTTATGTTGTAACCGACAACATATAGTGTGTTCCACACGATGTCAAAAGATTGGAGGGTCATGGTCGACACCCCAACGTTCGAGCCGCAGCCGTGGACGGTGCGCGCCACGGGCGGCGCCCGCAACGAGACAACTCGGCGCCACAATCTTTCGACTGTTCTCACCGCCGTGCACTATGGCCGCGAGGTCTCTCGCGCCACCCTCACCCGCGAGACCGGCCTCAACCGATCGACGATCGGCGCCATGGTCGCGGCCCTCGAGGAGGCCGACCTCGTCACCACCACAGAGCCGCATTCGGAGCGCTCCGTCGGCAGGCCGAGTCCCGTCATTCGCCCTTCGGCATCCGTCCGTGCCCTCGCGATCAACCCCGATATTGATGCCGTGCGCGTCGCCGTAGTCGGCCTTGGGGGAGTTGTTCTCGCCGAGGCGTCACAAAGCTTCGCTTCGGTTCCAAGCCCGGCCGACGCTGCCGCAACCGCCGCACGACTTGCGGCTTCGCTCGTGGCCGGGGAAGCGTCGGGCCTCGTTGGTGTGGGGGTTGCCGTGCCTGGGCTCGTCGACTTTGATGGCGGCACCGTGGTGAACGCGCCGCACCTCGGTTGGCGCGACGCGGCGATAGCCGTGCCGTGGTCCGAGGTGCTTGCACTGCCGGTCCACGTGGGCAACGACGCGAACGTCGCGCTGCTCGCCGAGGTGCACTTCGGCTCCGCGAAGGGCGCTCGCGATGTGCTCTACCTCAACGGCTCTACCTCGGGCATCGGAGGCTCCGCGCTTGTTGGC
>Ga0247755_1000061_pt1 | contig 13706 bp, 24 predicted proteins | sample UWRJL096311B4_FD_180948 | JGI IMG/M metagenome (GOLD analysis project Ga0247755, IMG submission 180948) | Plant litter microbial communities from Arlington Agricultural Research Station in Wisconsin, United States - UWRJ-L096-311B-4 | ecosystem: Environmental > Terrestrial > Plant litter >... | reverse complement strand
AAGCAGGTGCAGCTGAACATCCTCGAGGTCAAGAACGCCGAGCTGGATTCCCAGCTCGTCGCTCAGGGCATCGCGGAGCAGCTCGCGTCGCGTGTCTCTTTCCGCCGCGCCATGCGCAAGGGCATGCAGTCCTCGATGCGCGCAGGAGCCAAGGGCATCCGTGTCCAGTGCTCCGGTCGTCTGGGCGGCGCTGAGATGTCCCGTTCGGAGTTCTACCGCGAGGGCCGCGTGCCGTTGCACACGCTCCGCGCGAACATCGACTACGGCTTCTTTGAGGCGAAGACCACGTTCGGCATCATCGGCGTCAAGGTCTGGATCTACAAGGGCGACATGACCGAGAAGGAGTGGGCGGCCGAGCAGGCCAAGGCTCCTCGCGCTCCCCAGCGCGGTGGCCGCGGCGACCGCGGTGACCGTCCCGCACGTGGCCCGCGCCGTGACTCTGCCCCCCGTGGCGAGGCCGGCGCCGAGGCCACTGTTGCCGAGGCCCCCGTGGTCGAGGCCGGGAAGGAGGGCTAAGTCATGCTTATCCCCCGTCGAGTTAAGCACCGCAAGCAGCACCACCCGGGTCGTTCCGGCGCTGCTACCGGTGGCACCGAAGTGACGTTTGGCGACTTCGGCATCCAGGCTCTCGAGCCCGCGTATGTCACGAACCGTCAGATCGAGGCGGCTCGTATCGCCATGACCCGTCACATCAAGCGTGGTGGAAAGGTGTGGATCACGATCTACCCCGACCGTCCGCTGACGAAGAAGCCTGCCGAGGTCCGCATGGGCTCCGGTAAGGGTTCGCCAGAGTGGTGGGTGGCCAACGTTAAGCCTGGCCGCGTTCTGTTCGAGCTTGCCGGTGTTCCGGAGGAGCTCGCTCGTGAGGCCATGCGTCGCGCCCAGCACAAGCTGCCCATGAAGACCCGTTTTGTGACCCGTGAAGGTGGTGACATCTAATGGCTATCGGTACCAAGGACCTGCTTCCTGCCGAGCTCGACGCCATGGAGGACGAGCGCCTTCTCGAGGAGCTCAAGAAGTCCAAGGAAGAGCTGTTCAACCTGCGCTTCCAGTCGGCGACGGGCCAGCTCGAGAACCACGGCCGCCTCAAGGCCGTCAAGCGTGATATCGCCCGCATCTACACGATTCTGCGCGAGCGTGAGCTCGGTATCAGGACCGCGCCGAGCGCGAAGGCCGAGTAAGGAACAGTTATGTCGACTAAGAAGCACACGACGGCCACGTCCGACCACCGCGCATACCGCAAGACGCGCCGTGGTTACGTGACGTCAGACAAGATGGACAAGACCATCACCGTTGAGATCGAGGACCGCGTCAAGCACCCGCTCTACGGCAAGGTCCTGACCCGCAGCAGCAAGATCAAGGCCCATGATGAGGCCAACGACGCCGGTATCGGCGACCTCGTAGTTGTGATGGAGACCCGCCCGCTGTCCGCTTCCAAGCGGTGGCGTCTGGTCGAAATCGTCGAGAAGGCTAAGTAGAAGGTTCGACCAGGCTCACTGAACTCTCAGTGAGAACCAGACGACAGGAGAGACAGACATGATTCAGCAGGAGTCGCGACTTCGCGTCGCCGATAACACGGGTGCCAAGGAGATTCTGTGCATCCGCGTGCTCGGCGGCTCGCACCGTCGCTACGCCGGGATTGGCGACACGATTGTCGCCACCGTCAAGGACGCGATCCCCGGTGGCAACGTCAAGAAGGGCGAGGTCGTCAAGGCCGTCGTCGTGCGCACCACCAAGGAGCGCCGTCGCCCGGACGGTTCCTACATCCGCTTCGACGAGAACGCCGCAGTGATCATCAAGAACACCGACGGGGACCCCCGCGGTACGCGCATCTTTGGCCCCGTGGGCCGCGAGCTGCGTGACAAGAAGTTCATGAAGATCATTTCGCTGGCGCCGGAGGTGATCTAGTCACATGGCGAAGATCAAGAAGGGCGACCTCGTTGTCGTCATCGCAGGCCGTGACCGCGGCCAGCAGGGTCGCGTGCTCGAGGTCCTCAAGGACTCCGACCGCCTGATCGTTGAGGGCGTCCAGCGTGTCACCAAGCACATCAAGCCTGGTACGCGCCGCGACACTCAGTCGGGTGGCATCATCCACGTCGAGGCCCCCATTCACGTCTCGAACGTCATGCTTGTTGACCCGGAGACCAAGAAGGGCACCCGCGTTGGGTACCGCACCGAGCAGGTAGAGCGCGATGGCCGCACTCGCACACAGCGTGTGCGCGTCGCCAAGCGTTCGGGTAAGGACGTCTGATGGCTACAGCGACAACGTCGCAGCCGCGACTCAAGGAGAAGTACCGCGCCGAGATCGCGCCCGCGCTGATCGAGGAATTCAAGCACGCCAACGTGAACCAGGTTGCCGGTCTTACCAAGATCGTCGTCAACATGGGTGTTGGTGAGGCAGCGCGCGACTCGAAGCTCATTGAGGGCGCGATCGCCGACCTCACCGCGATCACCGGTCAGAAGCCGCAGGTCACGAAGGCCCGCAAGTCCATCGCGCAGTTCAAGCTGCGCGAGGGTCAGCCGATTGGCGCCCACGTGACGCTTCGCGGCGACCGCATGTGGGAGTTCCTCGACCGTCTGCTGTCGATCGCGCTTCCCCGTATCCGTGACTTCCGCGGCCTGAACCCCAACCAGTTCGACGGCAACGGCAACTACACGTTCGGTCTCAACGAGCAGTCGATGTTCCACGAGATCAACCAGGACCGTATCGACCGCGTGCGCGGCATGGACATCACCATTGTCACGACCGCTACCACGGACGACGAGGGTCGCGCGCTGCTCAAGCAGCTCGGCTTCCCTTTCAAGGAGAAGTGACATGGCGAAGACTGCCCTGAAGAACAAGGCTGCCCGCAAGCCCAAGTTTGCGGTCCGTGGCTACACCCGTTGCCAGAAGTGCGGTCGCCCGCACTCCGTGTACCGCAAGTTCGGCCTGTGCCGCATTTGCTTCCGCGAGATGGCCCACGCCGGCGAGCTGCCCGGCATCACCAAGAGCAGCTGGTAAATACCTACGCCGCAGGTCCCCTTAGGGGAAACCGAGGCGAGAAAGAGTTATGAACTCATGACAATGACTGACCCCATCGCAGACATGCTTACGCGTCTGCGCAACGCAAACTCGGCGTACCACGACACCGTGTCGATGCCTCACTCGAAGCTCAAGGCGAACATCGCCACGATCCTCGAGTCCGAGGGCTACATCGCAGGCTCGTCGACGGCAGATGCCGAGGTGGGCAAGACGCTCACCCTCACCCTTAAGTACGGCCCCAACCGCGAGCGTTCGCTCGCCGGCGTGCGCCGTATCTCCAAGCCTGGCCTCCGCGTGTACGCAAAGTCGACGAACCTCCCCAAGGTTCTCGGCGGCCTCGGCGTTGCCATCCTGTCCACCTCCTCGGGTCTGCTGACCGACCGCGAGGCCGAAAAGAAGGGCGTCGGCGGCGAAGTCGTCGCGTTCGTCTGGTAAGCGGAGGTAGACACATGTCACGCATTGGAAAGATTCCTGTCGCGCTCCCCTCGAGCGTCGACGTCACGATCGATGGCGCCGTCGTCACGGTCAAGGGCCCTAAGGGCACCCTGACCCACGCGGTCGCCTCCCCGATCACGGTGGAGAAGTCCGAGCAGGGGCTCGAGGTGAAGCGTCCGAACGACGAGCGCCTCTCCAAGTCGCTGCACGGCCTCACGCGCACGCTCGTTTCCAACATGGTCGTCGGTGTGACCGATGGATACGAGAAGAAGCTCGAGATCGTCGGCACGGGTTACCGCGTCGCGCTCAAGGGTTCGGACCTCGAGTTCGCCCTTGGCTTCTCGCACCCCGTGGTTGTCACGCCGCCCAACGGCATCACCTTCGCTGTGGAGAGCCCCACCAAGTTCTCCGTTGCTGGCATCAGCAAGCAGCAGGTGGGCGAGGTTGCGGCAAACATTCGCAAGATTCGCAAGCCCGAGCCGTACAAGGGCAAGGGTGTTCGCTATGCGGGCGAGCAGGTTCGCCGCAAGGCCGGAAAGACGGGTAAGTAGCCATGGCACTCGCAATCAAGGGCAAGGGCAAGGCGATTCAGCGCAAGCGTCGCCACTTCCGCCTTCGCAAGAAGATCTCGGGTACTCCCGCACGTCCCCGTCTCGTCGTGACGCGCTCGACGCGTCACATGATGGCGCAGATCGTCGACGACACCCAGGGCACCACGCTCGCCTACGCATCGACCCTCGAGGCCGATGTTCGTGCGCTCAAGGGCGACAAGACGGCCAAGGCGTCGAAGGTTGGCCAGCTGGTCGCCGAGCGCGCCAAGGCCGCAGGTGTCGAGGCTGTGGTGTTCGACCGCGGTGGCAACAAGTACCACGGTCGCGTTGCGGCAGTGGCCGACGGCGCCCGAGAGGGCGGTCTGTCCCTCTAGGGGCGGACCGGAACAGGTGTAGAGGAAACTCATGGCTGACAACAACAACGGCCGTCGCGACAACAACAACCGTCGCGGCCAGGAGCCGGAGAGCAAGTTCATCGAGCGCGTTGTGACCATCAACCGCGTCTCGAAGGTCGTCAAGGGCGGTCGTCGCTTTAGCTTCACGGCCCTCGTGGTCGTGGGCGATGGTGACGGCAACGTCGGCATCGGCTACGGCAAGGCGAAGGAGGTGCCTGCCGCCATCTCGAAGGGTGTCGAGGAGGCAAAGCGCTCCTTCTTCCGCGTGCCGCGCATCCAGGGCACCATCCCGCACATCGTGCAGGGTGAGGCCGCTGCCGGTGTCGTGTTCCTGCGCCCCGCGTCCCCGGGTACCGGCGTTATCGCCGGTGGTCCGGTGCGCGCGGTGCTCGAGTGCGCCGGCATCCACGACGTGCTGAGCAAGTCGCTCGGCTCGTCCAACGCCATCAACATCGTCCACGCGACGGTCGACGCGCTCAAGCGCCTCGAGCGCCCGGAGGAAGTTGCCGCTCGCCGTGGAAAGAGCGTCGAAGAGGTCGCCCCCGCGGCGATGCTGCGCGCTCAGGCTGCAGGGGTGAAGTGATGGCCCGCTTGAAGGTTACGCAGAAGCGTTCGAACATCGGCGTGAAGCCGCAGCATCGTGAGACGCTGCGCTCGCTCGGTCTCAAGCGCATCGGCGACATTGTCGTGAAGGAGGACCGTCCCGAGATTCGCGGGATGGTCAAGGCGGTCGACCACCTGGTCACCGTGGAGGAGGTTGACTAATGGCTGACGAGAAGAAGGCCGCGGACGCCGAGAAGGCTCCCGCCAAGAAGCCCGCTGCCAAGAAGCCGGCTGCCGCCAAGGCAACCACTGCCAAGGCTGCTGCTGACAAGGCTCCCGCCAAGAAGGCTCCGGCCGCCAAGACCGCTGCGAAGGCTGCTGACAAGGCTCCCGCCACGAAGGCTCCCGCCGCTAAGGCGAGCGCTGCCAAGGCGACTGCTGAGAAGAAGCCCGCGGCTGCCAAGGCAAAGGCCGAGGCAACGGCGGAGGTCGCGGAGACCAAGGCTGCTGCCCCCAAGGCCGCTGCCAAGAAGCCCGCTGCCGCGGCGTCGGCCGCCAAGGCTCCTGCCAAGGCGACCGCTGCCAAGAAGCCCGCTGCCAACACGGCCGCGGAGCCCAAGGTTTCGACGCTCAAGCTGCACCACCTGCGTCCCGCAGCTGGCGCCCACAAGGCCAAGATCCGTGTGGGTCGTGGTGAGGGTGGCAAGCGTGGCAAGACCGCGGGTCGCGGTACCAAGGGAACGGGCGCCCGTTACCAGGTGCCCTTGCACTTCGAGGGTGGTCAGACGCCCATCCACATGCGCATCCCGAAGCTCCGCGGCTTCAAGAGCCCGTTCAAGGTCGAGTACCAGGTCGTCAACGTCGGTCAGCTCTCCGAGCTGTTCCCCAAGGGCGGCAAGGTCACGAAGGCCGACCTCGTTGAGAAGGGTGCCGTCCGCAAGAACCAGCTCGTCAAGGTGCTGGGCGACGGCGAAATCTCTGTCAAGGTGACCATTGTCGACGCCGACCGCGTTTCGCAGTCAGCGAAGACCAAGATCGAGGCCGCCGGCGGCGCGGTCAACGAGGGCTAGAGTCGGTAGCCGGGTCCGTTCCACTGACGGGACGGACCCGCTCCGCGCCTCTCACGAGGTGCCCTTACTACTGGAGGATCAATGCTTAGCGGTTTCCTAAGTGCATTCCGCACGCCGGACTTGCGCAAGAAGCTGCTGTTGACCCTTGGCATCCTCGCGGTCTATCGACTCGGTGTTGCCATCCCGACTCCCGGCGTTGACTTCGCCGCCGTCGAGCAGTGCGCAGCCGTCACCCAGAGCAACGCTGCGTTCGACATCCTGAACCTCTTCGCGGGTGGCGCCCTGCTGCACCTGTCGATCTTCGCGCTCGGCATCATGCCGTACATCACCGCGTCGATCATCGTGCAGCTGCTGCGCGTGCTCATCCCGCGGTTCGAGACCCTCTACCGCGAGGGCCAAGAGGGCCAGGCGAAGCTCACGCAGTACACGCGCTACATCACCGTCGGCTTCGCCGCGCTGCAGTCTGCGTCGTACATCACGCTTGCGCGCAACGGCGCGTTCTTCCCCGGTTGCAACGTGCCCATCGTTCCCGACGAGTCGTGGCAGACGATCTCGCTCATGGTGCTCACCATGACCGCGGGCACGGTCTTCGTCATGTGGCTCGGAGAGCGCATCACGGAGCGCGGAGTCGGCAACGGCATGTCGCTCCTCATCTTCACGTCGATCGCCGCATCGTTCCCCGCCGCGATCATGACCATCTGGCGTTCCTCGAACGGCCCCATGAACACGCTCCTGCTCGCGATCCTGCTGCTTGCGGTGATCGCCGTGGTGGTCTACGTCGAGCAGAGCCAGCGCCGCATCCCCGTGCAGTACGCGAAGCGCGTCGTCGGTCGCCGCACGCTCGGCGGCTCGTCCACCTACATCCCGCTCAAGATCAACATGGCGGGCGTGATCCCCGTGATCTTCGCGTCGTCGTTGCTCACGCTGCCCACCGTCATCTCGCAGTTCGCGGGCGATGACCCGTCCGACTGGGTCATCTGGTTGCGCGACAACATCGCCGACAGCTCCGCGCCGCTCCACATTGCGCTGTACATCCTGCTGATCGTGTTCTTCGCGTACTTCTACACGGCGATCACGTTCAACCCCGACCAGGTTGCCGATGACATGAAGAAGTACGGCGGCTTCATCCCAGGCATCCGCCCGGGCAAGCCCACCGCGGACTTCCTCGACTACGTCCTGTCGCGCATCACCGCCGCCGGCGCCGTGTACCTTGCGCTCGTCGCGCTGGCGCCGACGCTCGCGTTCGTCGCCATGGGTGTCAATACCAACATCCCGTTCGGCGGCACCTCGATCCTGATTCTCGTCGGCGTCGGTCTCGACACCGTCAAGCGCATTCAGTCGCAACTTGAGCAGCGCCACTACGAAGGGTTCCTCAAGTAATGCGGGCAATCCTGCTGGGCCCCCCTGGGGCAGGTAAGGGAACGCAGGCGGCTCGGCTCGCCGAGCGGTACCAGATCCCCGCGATTTCCACGGGCGACATCTTCCGCGCGAACGTTAAGGGCGGCACGGACCTCGGCAAGCAGGCTCAGGAATTCATGAGCGCTGGCCAGTTGGTTCCGGATTCGGTGACGAACGCCATGGTCGCGGATCGGCTTTCCCAGCCCGACGCTGCGGCTGGGTTCCTGCTCGACGGTTACCCACGCAACACCGAGCAGGCGGTCGAGCTCGACGCGATGCTCACGGCGCTCGACACGCACCTCGACAAGGCGATTGAACTCACCGCGGACTTTGACGAGGTCACCGCGCGGCTCCTCAAGCGCGCCCAGATCGAGGGCCGCTCGGACGACACCGAGGACGTCATTCGCACGCGACTCGAGGTCTACGCGACGTCAACGGCGCCGCTCACCGCTTTCTACGCGGGCCGCGGCCTGCTCGTGCAGGTCGATGGCCTCGGCGAGATCGACGAGGTCACGGACCGCATCATCGCCGCGCTCTCTTGATCGGTCGTCGCTGATGGGCATCGAGTACAAGACGTCCGCGCAGATGGTCACTATGGCTCGCGCGGGTCTCGTCGTCGAGGCCGCCCTTGTAGCCGCTCGCGAAGCGGCCGTGATTGGCGCCACCACCTCAGACATCGACGCAGCGGCGGCTCGCGTGATCGCCGAGCGCGGCGCAACCTCCAATTTCCTCGGGTATCACGGCTACCCGGCCACGGTCTGCGTGTCCGTGAACGACGAGGTCGTGCACGGCATCCCCGGAGCACGGGTCCTCAAGGACGGCGACGTCGTATCGATCGATTGCGGTGCCATCGTCGACGGCTGGCACGGAGACAGTGCGATCACCGTGGTGCTCGGTGACAGCCCGGACCCTGCGGACGTCGCCCTCAGCGAGGCGACGCGCAAGGCTCTCTGGGCCGGCATCGCCGCTCTTGCCACGGCCAAGCGGCTCGACGAGGTTGGCGCGGCCATCGAGGACGTCGCCATCGAGGCAGGAGTTCACCCGCTCGAGGGCTTCGTTGGCCACGGCATCGGCACCGACATGCACCAAGAGCCTGACGTCATGAACTACCGCGTGCGCGGTCGCCTCGCCAAGGTGCGCCCGGGACTGTGCGTCGCGATTGAGCCGATGTTCGTCCGAGGCACCGCGGATTCACGGACCCTTGCCGACGAGTGGACCGTGGTGTCCGCCGACGGCTCGCGTGCGGCCCACTGGGAGCACTCAATTGCGGTGCACGAGCGCGGCATCTGGGTGCTCACCGCCTCGGACGGCGGCGCGGCGGACCTCGCGGCCTTCGACGTCACCCCAACGCCTGTCGGATAGTTCACATCTCCCCGTTGCGTTAACACGCCGGTTACGAGGGATGACCTTGGTTGTAACGCCGTGCCCCTAGCGTCATGCCTGCAACGGGGCCTCACCCCGAGGCCCGTGGTGAGGGGACGCACATGGCCCGCGGATTCAACTACGCTCCCGGCGCGAGCGCAGAGGTGATTGAGGCCACACAGCCGGGTCTGCACAAGACGCACATCATGGCGCTCGGAAGCAGCCGCAACGCGCTCGTGCGAGCCGCGGTCGCGGCACGACCAGATTGCCCGCTCGGCCTCATGGTCACGCTCGCTCACGACTACTCCGCGGAGGTTCGCTGCGCCGTCGCGAGGAATTCCAGCGCGCAACGCACCGTCATGGTCTACCTGTCGTCCGATCGTTCTGTCGATGTCCTCAAGGCGCTGCTGCAGAACCCCGCACTTCCTCCCGACGTTGTCGAGGAGCTCGCGTTCCACAAGAAGTCGGACGTCCGCTCGGCGGCGGCCGCCCGCCTCGACGCGGGGGAGCCGATCTCAGTAGCCGCCGAGGAGGAGGACGTCCACAACCCCGAACTCGCCGAGCACGTTGTGCCAATCTGGCAAGCCGTGACGGCCGACGGCGCGTTGCCTCCCGCGAACGTCGTCGACATTACGACGGGCGCGCCCGTGGACACGCCCAGTGTGCCCCCCACCACCTATCCCGTGGTGCCGGAGGTCGCGTCCGCCGCCCCTGCGGTCGCGCAGATCTTCTCCCCGCACTCGACGCCAGAGGCCCCAGCGCCCACTCGCACCGCGCCTATCCGGGGATTCAAGTTCACGCCATAGCGCGCCGCCTCGCCCTGCGGGTTAGGGTGGTCTCACGACCGGCTTGAGGGTCGCCTAGGAGGTGCGAGGGTGGGCGCAACGACGCACGAACTCGCGGCCGCGCTCGCGTTGGCCGCGGATTCGAATATCACGTCGGTTGAACTGCTCTCTCTCGCGGTGCATCGCGAGCCCTCCGTGAGGGCGGTCGTCGCCGCTCGCACGGACTGCCCCGCTGGGGCGCTCATCTCGCTGGGCCACGACCATCGCCCCGAGGTGTTGCTCGCCCTCATCACAAACCCGCGCACCCCGTCCTCGGTGGTGCGGAACCTCGCCGACAGCAAGTTCACTCCGGTCGCGCACGCGGCGGAGGAGCGGTTGCGGGGGATCGGTCGCTGAGGCCCTGACGGCCCGACGCTGGCTTGAGTCGGGCGGGTAAGTGCCGTATAGTGATCGGTCGGGCGTTTTTGCGCGCCCAACTTCCCAATCAGCAACGTTAGTGGAGTCATGGCCAAGAAAGACGGCGTCATCGAGGTTGAGGGCACTGTGGTCGAGGCACTGCCGAACGCGTCATTCCGTGTGGAATTGACGAACGGCCACCTCGTCCTCGCTCACATCTCGGGCAAGATGCGCCAGCACTACATCAGGATCCTCCCCGAGGACCGCGTGGTGGTGGAGCTCAGCCCGTATGACCTGTCCCGCGGCCGCATCGTCTACCGCTACAAGTAACTCGCTGTTGCGCCCTGCGAAACAGCAACAGCGAAGGAAAGAACCATGAAGGTTAAGCCCAGCGTCAAGCCCATCTGCGACAAGTGCAAGGTGATTCGACGGAATGGCCGCGTAATGGTCATCTGCGAGAACCTGCGCCACAAGCAGCGTCAGGGCTAGACAAAAAAGAAGATCCTCGTTCAGGCGAAGCAGTCACCCTCGGCTCGGAGGCCGAGGCCCGCACACAGACCATCGCGGGAAGCCTGAGCGTCAGACCTCCGACTACTGATGGAGATCAGAAAGAAATATGGCACGCATCGTCGGCGTCGATATCCCGCGCGAAAAGCGCATGGAGATCGCGCTCACCTACATCTACGGCATCGGCCGTACCCGTTCACAGCAGATCCTGGCCGCCACTGGCATCAGCCCTGACCTGCGCGTCAAGGACGCCACCGACGAGGACCTCGTCGCGCTCCGTGACTACATCGAGGCGCACTTCACCGTTGAGGGTGACCTTCGCCGCGAGGTCCAGGCTGACATCCGCCGCAAGGTCGAGATCGGCAACTACCAGGGCCTGCGTCACCGTCGTGGCATGCCGGTTCGCGGTCAGCGCACAAAGACCAACGCGCGTACCCGCAAGGGACCCAAGAAGACCGTCGCCGGAAGGAAGAAGTAAGCCATGGCCGCTCCTGTGCGCAAGCCGCGCAAGAAGATGAAGAAGACCGTCGCGCACGGTCAGGCTCACATCAAGTCAACGTTCAACAACACGATCATCTCTATCACGGACCCCTCGGGTGCCGTGGTGTCGTGGTCGTCCTCCGGCCAGGTCGGCTTCAAGGGTTCGCGCAAGTCGACGCCCTACGCCGCCCAGATGGCCGCGGAGGCCGCAGCTCGCCGCGCCCAGGAGGCCGGCATGAGCAAGGTCGACGTGTTCGTCAAGGGACCGGGCTCAGGTCGCGACACCGCGATCCGTTCGCTCACCGCCGCCGGCCTCGAGGTCACGTCCATCAAGGACGTCACCCCGCAGGCGCACAACGGCTGCCGCCCGCCGAAGCGTCGCCGCAACTAGTAGCAGCGTCGCCCAACTAGGCGCCCCAAGCGTTACGGGACGTCCGACGCTGTGGTCACCACAGCGTCGGGCCCCCGGCCTTGCCCATAACGACATATATAGACCCGGCGGGATGGATCCCCCGCTGGTACGAGCATCAAATGGTGGGTGCTCGGGAAGGAAAGAACCGTGCTGATTGCACAGCGTCCCACTCTGACCGAGAAGGTCATCTCGGACAACCGTTCGCAGTTCTCCCTCAAGCCTCTTGAGCCTGGCTTTGGCTACACGCTCGGCAACTCGCTTCGTCGCACGCTGCTCTCGTCGATTCCCGGTGCCGCGATCACGTCGGTCCGCTTCGACGGCGTGCTTCACGAGTTCACGACCATCGATGGTGTGAAGGAGGATGTCACCGAGATCCTCTTGAACCTCAAGAACCTCGTGGTCTCCTCCGAGCACGACGAGCCCGTCACGCTGTACCTGCGCAAGTCGGGTGCTGGCGCCGTTACCGGTGCCGACATCGCGCCGCCCGCGGGTGTCGAGGTCCACAACCAGGACCTTCACATCGCGACGCTCAACTCGAAGGCAAAGTTCGAGGTGGAGCTCACCGTCGAGCGCGGTCGTGGCTACGTCCCCGCCGCCCTCAACAAGAGCTACGACGCGGAGATCGGTCAGATCCCCGTTGACTCGATCTACTCTCCCGTCCTCAAGGTGACGTACAAGGTTGAGGCGACGCGCGTTGCGCAGCGCACCGACTTTGACGAGCTCATCCTCGACGTCGAGACCAAGTCGTCCATCACGCCTCGCGACGCTGTCGCCTCCGCAGGTTCCACGCTCGTGGAGCTGTTCTCGCTGGCCAAGGGCCTCAACGAGTTTGCAGAGGGCATCGAGATTGGCCCGTCGGACACCGACGAGGCGCTCGAGGAGGACTACAACCAGCCCATCGAGGAGCTGAACCTCACTCAGCGTTCGTACAACTGCCTCAAGCGCGAGGGCATCCACACCGTCGGCGAGCTCACCGCTCGCTCAGAGGCGGACCTGATGGACATTCGCAACTTCGGCCAGAAGTCGATCACCGAGGTCAAGGAAAAGCTTGCCGAGCTGGGCTTCGCGCTCAAGGACGGCGTGGTCGACTACGACCGCTCCGCTGCCGGCGTGTACTTCTCGGGCTCTGAAGACTAAGTAAGGAACCAACAACAATGCCTACCCCCACCAAGGGTGCCCGCCTCGGCGGTGGACCTGCCCACGAGCGTCACATGCTGGCGAACCTCGCGCAGAGCCTCTTCGAGCACGGTCGCATCACCACCACCGAGACCAAGGCCAAGCGTCTGCGTCCCTACGCCGAGCGTCTCGTGACGTTCGCCAAGCGTGGCGACCTCGCATCGCGCCGCCGCGTTCTCGGCATCATTTCCGACAAGGGTGTGGTGCACAAGCTCTTCACCGAGATCGGCCCCGGCTTCGCCGAGCGTGATGGCGGATACACGCGCATCACCAAGGTTGGCAACCGCAAGGGCGACAACGCGCCCCTCGCGGTGATCGAGCTCGTCGAGTTCGGCACGCCCGCCAAGAAGGCCGTCGTCAAGGAGGCCTCGAAGGCCGCTTCGAAGGCCGCAGCGCCCAAGAAGGCTGACAAGGCAGAGGCTGCTCCGGTCGCCGAGGAGGTCGTGACGTCTGAGGAGATCGACGAGACGATCGCCGAGGAGGCAAAGCCCGGCGCGCACGCCGACGCTCCCGCCGAGGGTGCCGAGGACGTGACCGAGGAGGTCTCTGAGACCGCCGAGGGCGCCGCGGCTCCCGCAGAGGGTGCCGACGAGGCTCCCGCCGAGGACGCCAAGTAGTTTCAAGCACTCACAAGAACGAGGCGGGCCCCATGACTCAACAAGTCGTGCGGGCCCGCCTCGTTTTTGCGTATGACGGCACCGACTTCGCGGGCTGGGCCGCCCAGCCGGGGTTGCGGACGGTGCAGGGGGTCCTCGAGGAGGCGCTCGCGCGGGTCACCCGTGTTGAGGACGTCCGAACCACCGTCGCCGGACGCACCGACGCCGGTGTTCACGCACGCGCGCAACAGGCACACACGGATCTGTCGGTGGTTGCGTGGGGGCGGCTGCCCGGGCGGTCCGACCGCGCGCCCGCGGAGGCGCTGGTCTCCCGACTGAATGGTGTGTTGCCCCCGGACGTTCGCATGCGTTTCGTGACAGTGGCGCCGGCCGGGTTTGATGCCCGATTCGGCGCGCTCGAGCGCCGCTACGTCTATCGCGTGTGCGACTCCGTGGCTGGCCTCGACCCGCTCACCCGCCGCCACGTCTTGGCCCACGACCGAGCCCTCGATGTCGAGGCCCTCAATGCAGCGTCGGACACGCTGACGGGACTTCGCGACTTCGCCGCGTTCTGCCGC
>Ga0247755_1000060_pt1 | contig 14090 bp, 9 predicted proteins | sample UWRJL096311B4_FD_180948 | JGI IMG/M metagenome (GOLD analysis project Ga0247755, IMG submission 180948) | Plant litter microbial communities from Arlington Agricultural Research Station in Wisconsin, United States - UWRJ-L096-311B-4 | ecosystem: Environmental > Terrestrial > Plant litter >... | reverse complement strand
CGCTGCGGTGCGCTGCCGCCGGTACGCTGCCGCCGGTACGCTGCCGCCGGTACGCTGCCGCCGAATCGGTAGGCAGCACCCCACAACGCGCGACCTGTGAGGCGTGGGCTACCGATTCGCCGAGCCGAGTTATCCACAGCCCCAGGAGCGCCGCATCAGCGACGGCCGTAGCTTTCGCTGATGGGTACGAGGAAGGGATCGCGCGTCGCACGGCTGGTGGCGCACGTAACGGAAAGCAGGGCGGCGATGCCCCGCGCGCAGATCGTTGCAAAGTATGGTCACACGGCTCTGGACCGCGCTGTCGCAACGGGTGCGTTGGTGCGCATTCTGCCTGGTATCTACTGTGCGCCCGGCGACGCTGGCGACCCCATTGTGCGTGCGCGAGCCGTGACTGAGTGGGTTGGAGCCAAAGGCGCCGTGACCGGATTGGCTGCGCTTGCCGCCTGGCGCATGCCGAACGTGTCGCCGAAGCGCGTCGCCGTAACGATGCCGCCAGATCTACATCGCCTCGCGCCAACCTGGGTCACCGTGATCCGAACCGGAGTAATAGGCCGCACGTTCCGGATCGATGGCGTGCGGGTGGTCGAGCCCGAGTTTGCGCTCGTCCACGCTTGGAATGCCGAGCGGGGCGATCAGGCGGCCGGCCTCGTCATCGATTCCGTCCGCCACAGAGTTGTGGTGGCCGCGCGTGTGCGCGCGGCCGCTGCACTCATCCCGCGGGTGCGCGCGCGGGAGGCTCTCGAGGCGCTGCTGGCGCTCCTCGACGGCGGCGTGACCAGCTACCTCGAGTACCTGGCACGGTCTCGCGTGTTCACGCCACAGCGGTTTCCAACGCTGATCTGGCAGCACAAGGTGCGATGCGCGGGCCGAAACCGGTATCTCGACGCCTTCGATCCTGAGGCGCTCATCGCGCTCGAGTTCGACGGCCGCGCCACGCACGGCGATGACCGCCAGCGACGTGACGATCTCGAAAGGGATGCTGACGTCGCGGGCTTGGGGATTCTGACGCTGCGGTTCACGTATGAGGACATCACGCGGCGCCCGCAATGGTGCATCGATGCGTACCTCGCGGCTCGTCGGGCGCGAATTGGTAGGTGACGCCTAAGTTTCGGCCTCGAGTGAGGCGTCAACTACCGTTTCGGACGCGGACGCGGACGCGGACGCGGGCTGGCGGCTGGGCCGCGCGCGCCGCTAGCCCTCGAGCGCCTCGGACACAACCTCGCGGGCCGCGGCCTGCACCTCGGCGAGGTGCGCGGCAGAGACGAAGGACTCCGCGTAGATCTTGTAGACGTCTTCGGTGCCTGAGGGCCGTGCGGCGAACCACGCGTTGTCCGTCACGACCTTGAGCCCGCCGATCGCCGCACCATTTCCCGGAGCAGAGGTGAGCTTGGCAGTGATCGCGCCTCCTGCGAGGGTCGTTGCGGGCACCTGCGAGGGCGAGAGCTTGCCCAGCGCCGACTTCTCGGCGGGGGTCGCTGCCGCGTCGACACGCGCGTACCAACTCTCGCCGAGCCGCGACACGAGGTCGGCATGCAGTTGCGAAGGCGAGCGCCCGGTCTTGGCGATGATCTCCGACGCGAGCAGGCACATGATCGGCCCGTCCTTGTCGGTGGTCCACACGGATCCGTCCGTGCGCAGGAACGACGCTCCCGCGGACTCCTCCCCGCCAAAGCCGACCTCTCCGCTTAACAGTCCAGGGACAAACCACTTGAAGCCCACGGGCACCTCGATGACCTTCCGCCCGAGCTCGCCGCCCACCCTGTCAACAAGCGAACTGGACACGAGCGTCTTGCCAATCGCAGCGTCGGGCCGCCAGCCTGGCCGAGCGCCCGAGTAGAGGTACGAGATCGCGGCGGCAAGGTAGTGGTTGGGGTTCATGAGGCCGCCGTCGGGTGTGACGATGCCGTGGCGGTCGCTGTCAGCGTCGTTGCCGTGGGCGACGTCGTAGGGCACGTGGTCGCCGGCCATGAGCTCGCGCAGCGACGCCATCGCGTACGGAGACGAGCAGTCCATGCGGATCTTGCCGTCCCAATCGAGCGTCATGAACGCCCACGCGGGGTCAACCTTGGGGTTGACGACCGTGAGGTTGAGACGGAACTCCTCGCCAATCGCGCCCCAATAGTCGACGGCGGCACCGCCTAAGGGATCGGCGCCGATGCGCACACCCGCGGTGCGGATGGCCTCGAGGTCAACCACTGAGGGAAGGTGCTTGAGGTAAAGGTCCAGGTAATCGAAGGTTTGTACGGTATCGCGAGTCAACGCGCGGGCGTACGGGATGCGCGGCACCTGGCGCCAACCGGAGGCGAGCAGCTCGTTCGCGCGTGCCGCGATCCAGCCAGTCGCGTCGGTGTCCGCGGGCCCGCCGTGGGGCGGGTTGTACTTGAATCCGCCATCGCGCGGGGGGTTGTGCGAGGGGGTGACCACGATGCCATCGGCTAGGCCGCGCCCCTCGGTGCGGAGCTCGTTCGGAGCACCGTTGGCCACGAGGATTGCGAGCGACACAGCGGGCGTCGGGGTGAAGCCATCGCGCGCGTCGATGCGCACCTCGACCTCGGCCGCGGCGAGCACCTCGACAGCCGTCTCTTGCGCGGGCCCAGAGAGCGCGTGTGTGTCCTTACCGATGAACAGCGGACCATCGATCCCCTGATCGCGCCGGTACTCGACGATCGCGGCCGTGATCGCCACGATGTGCGCCTCGTTGAACGCCGAGTCGAAAGCGCTGCCCCGGTGACCGGAGGTTCCGAAGGCCACGCGCTGGGAGGCGACCGCAGCGTCGGGCACGAGGTCGTAATACGCGCCCAGGAGCGCGTCGATGTCGGTGAGGTCTTCTGGGAGGGCTCTGGTGCCGGCGCGCTCATGCATGAGTCAACTGTATTCATGGGCGCGGGTTTGCCACACGCCCTATGGGCCCGACGCTGTGGCTGGCTAGTCTTGCGGGGTGGCACGAAAGCGCAACACGACGACGCCGTCCGACCCCGGTGGCGCGCTCGACGGCGCCCCAGTGGGGGGCACTAGCGGGATCGCGCTCGCGGCCGCCCTCATCGTGGCCCACGACCAGGCTCGCTACATCGCCGCGACGGTGCGCGCAGCGCGCGCGATCCCTGGCGTTGACCTCGTGATGGTTGTCGACGACGCGTCCACCGACAACACCCAAGAGCTCGCGCGCAAGGCCGGGGCGGTGGTCGTGCGCAACTCGCATGGCCGCGGTCGCACGGCCTCGATCGAGCTCGGCGCCTCTGTCATCGCGATGCGCGACGAGCCCGGCGCGATTCCGCGCGCGATCCTGTTCCTCGACGGCAGCCTCGGCTCCTTCGCGATCGGCGCAGCGCCGCTCGTGCCTGCGGTCACAGAGGGCGTGTGTGACATGGCCATTGGGCTCACCGACATCACGCCGATTTCTACGGGGCCGACGTCCAAGGCGGCGCGCCGCGCGATCGAGATCGCGAGCAACTGGTCCCCGCTTCAGCCGCTCAGCCGCATTCGTTGCGTGTCGCGCGACGCGCTCGAGGCCGCGATGCCGTTGTCTCGCGGGGCTGGACTCGAGGTGGCGCTCACGCTCGACGCGCTCGCGGCCGGCTACCTCGTGACCGAGGTCGAGTGCGAGATGCGACACAAGCCGCACGGGGGAGAGCACCGTTCCCTCGGCACGCGCGCCAACCAGTACCGTGACGTCATGCTTGCGATCGGATCGCGCCGGGTAAAGGGCGCAGCCACCACCACGCGCCACGCCGTTGGCGACCAGGTGCAGCGCGTGACGCGACGCAAGGGCGACGAGCCCGACGCTGTTGCGATCGATCCCGAGGCCGCCGAGTGAGCGGCCTGCCGCGGTACGCCTACCTCGGCCCGGAGGGCACCTTCACGGAGATGGCGTTGCGTCTCATGGTGTCGCCTGAGGAGGCCGAGTTCGTGCCGGTCATCGACGTGCCGACGGCCCTCGGCGCGGTGCGCTCCGGGGACGTCGACTACGCGGTCGTCGCGATCGAGAACACCGTTGAGGGCGGAGTCACCGCGACGCTCGACACGTTGGCCGAAGGATCGCCACTGGTAATCCTCGGCGAGGTCATTCTGCCTGTGGAGTTCGAACTCGTTGCCCGCGAGGGGGTCGAGATCGCGGACATCGCGCACGTTGGGGCCCACCCTCACGGGTGGAACCAGGTGCGACGCTGGGCCAACGCGAACCTCCCCGGCGCTCTCTTCGTGCCCGGCTCGTCGAACGCGGCCGCCGCCGAGGCAGTCGCCGCGTGGAAGGACCTTGGTGGCATTCCCGTCGACGCCGCTCTCGCGCCACCTGGACTCGGCGCGCGGCTCGGTCTCACTGTGCTCGCTGAGCACATCGCGGATCTCGAGCACGCCGCGACGCGCTTCGTGCGCGTTGGGCGGCCTGAGGCGGTCCCGCGTGCGACGGGCCACGACAAGACGACGCTGTCGGTGCACCTGCCCACGGATCGCTCCGGTGCGCTGCTCGAGATGCTCGAGCAGTTCGCCGTTCGCGGCGTGAATCTCTCGCGCATCGAGTCGCGCCCGCGCACGGACCGCCCCGGCGAGTATTCGTTCTCGATCGATGCGCTCGGTCACATCGCGGACCGACGCATGGCCGAGGCACTCATCGGGCTCAAGCGCACGTGCCCGCTCGTGGTGTTCCTTGGCTCCTACCCGGCCGCGGATCCAACGCCGACTCCCGTCGCCGTTGGCACGGCTGACGACTCGTTCGTGGAGGCGGAGACGTGGGTCGCGCGCCTGCGCGACGGCGCCAGCGACTGACCCGCGCGACCGGCGCGCGACCTGCGGGACCTGCGCGCGACCGCGCGTCTCGGCCCCAGCTCTGCCGAAGTCACGGAGATATCGGTAACTGCGGTGCGACGTGCCTGGTCCTGCTCGCACGGTGGGCGAGATCTCCGTGACTTCGGCGGGGTCGGTGCGATGGAGGGTTAGGTGCGAAGGAGCGGAGGTGCCCGGCGCAGCCGCCAGCGCGCGCCCGCTCCTAGATCGAGGGGTCCTCGATGGGCGCATCCAGCAGATCGATCGCACCAGGAGCCGCGCGCACCATGAGTGACCCGGGGTCCACCCGCGCGGTCATCGACGATGCGCGGCCAACTACCTCGCCGTCGACCTGCACCTTCTGCGGCGAGTGGAACTCCACCTCGACCCTCTTCACCTGCCGGTGGTCGATCCGCGAGGCCTTAAGCGCACGCGCCCACCACGGATCGCGAATGCCGGCGTTTTGCGCCATGACCGTGCCGAGCAGCTCGGTCCAGCCCACAAGCCCGCCGCGCGCGTCGAGGGTTGCCACGTCGAGCACCCCGTCCGTGGCAGATGCGTCTGGAATCAGCTGGAGCCCGCCAGGCAGTCGGCCAACGTTGCCCATCAGCACGGTGCGCATGTGAGACTCCACGGGCTTCTCGTCGTCAACCGTGATGCGAGCAGCGATGCGCTTGTTGCCGAGATGCGCGACCGCCGCAAAGAAGTAGGCGAGCCACCCGACCCGCGCCTTGAGGCGATCGTCAGCGCCCGCGACCATCTCCGCGTCGAGCCCGCCGCCAGCGATGACAAGGAAGAGGTGAGACTCCGGCTGGGCCTCCGGGTCGCCCGCGTGCCGAACGTCGAGCCAACCGACGTCAACGGGCCTGTCCTCGCCCTCGATCGCGACGCGTAGGGCCGCCGGCGGATCGTTGAGCGGCAACCCGACGTTGCGGGCGAAGATGTTGCCAGTGCCCATGGGCACTATCGCGAGGGTCGCCCCGGAACCGGCAAGGCCCGTGGCCACCGCGCGCACGGTGCCGTCGCCGCCGCACGCAACCACAACGTCGGCCCCCATCTCGACTGCTCGGCGAGCCTGGCCGATGCCGGGGTCGTCCTCCGTCGTCGTGAACCACATGGGTTCGGGGAGATAGCGGATCGCGCACGCGCGCATCGCCTGCTCGCGCAACTGCCCCACGCCGTTCTTCGTGGGGTTGGCGATGAACGCAAGCCTCTGGTTGCGCGTGAACATCGGCGGGGCGTCCTCGACGGGCGCCTGATCCTGCGGCTTGATGAACAGCAAGCGGTGCCACATCCGGGGCACATTGAGCGGGTCGCGATGCCCAATGTGGCGCGCAGCAGACACGGCGAGCCCAAGTGCGACCAATGCCACCCCGAGCGCAACCCACGCCACCACCATCGCCGTCATGGGTTGAGCGTAATCCAGCGCCGATAGACTGCCAGGCATGATCGATCTCAAGCTCATCCGCACCGACCCCGAATCGGTAAAGGCGAGCCAGGTCTCCCGTGGCGAAGATCCCGCGCTGGTGGACGCGGTCTTGGCGGCAGACGCGGCCAATCGTGCCGCGCTCGCGGCTTTCGAGGTCGCGCGTGCAGAGCAGAAGGCGCTCGGCTCCCAGGTCGCGCGCGCCCAGGGAGACGAGAAGGCGGCGCTGCTCGCGCGCACCAAGGACCTTGCGGCGCAGGTCAAGGACCTTCAGGCGGCGGCCGACGCTGCGGCGGCTCAGGCGACCGAGCTCGCCAGGGCGCTCGGCAACGTCCCGGAACCCGGCGTTCCGAGCGGCGGCGAGGATGACTTCGCGGTTTTGCGCCATGAGGGGACCGTGCGCGACTTCGCGGCCGAGGGCGTCGAAGTGCGCGATCACCTCGCCATCGCGGAGGGCCTCAGGGCGCTCGACATGGAGCGCGGCGCCAAGGTGTCTGGGGCTCGCTTCTACTTCCTCACGGGGATCGGCGCTCGCCTCGAGCTCGCGATCCTCAACGCGGCCATGGCGCGAGCTCTCGACAGCGGCTTCACCCCCATGATCACGCCCACGCTGGTGCGCCCGGACGTGATGGCGGGAACGGGCTTCCTCGGCAAGCACGCGGACGAGATCTATTACCTCGAGAGGGACGAGCTCTACCTCACGGGTACGAGCGAGGTCGCGCTCGCCGGCTATCACAGCGACGAGATCGTGGACCTGGGCGCGGGCCCGCTCCGGTACGCCGGATGGAGCGCGTGCTATAGGCGCGAGGCAGGCTCCGCTGGCAGGGACACGCGCGGCATCATCCGCGTGCACCAGTTCCACAAGGTCGAGATGTTCGCGTACACGCACGCCGCGGACGCCGCTGCGGAGCACGCTCGCTTCCTCGAGATCGAGGAGTCGATGCTGCGCGACCTCGAGCTCCCGTACCGCGTCATCGACACCGCGGCTGGCGATCTCGGCATGAGCGCCGCCCGCAAGTTCGACTGCGAGGCGTGGCTCCCGAGCCAAGAACGCTGGATGGAGGTCTCGTCGACCTCAAACTGCACCACGTACCAGGCACGACGCCTCGGCATTCGCGAGCGCGGAGAGAACGGGACCGAGACCGTGGCGACCATCAACGGCACCATCGGCACCACACGATGGATCGTCGCCCTGCTCGAGAACCACCAGCAGGCTGACGGCTCCGTCTACGTGCCTCCGGTGTTGCGTCCGTACCTCGGCGGCCTCGAAGTGCTCGAGCCCGTCGCCTGACGCCGTTCACCGAAACGTCACCACGGGGGTTGTTGACGTGTCGCCGCACCGTCGTAAGGTGCAAGCATGACAAGAGAACAGGAAGTCGAGCTTGCCGCCACGGATTGGCGGCTCGTGGGGCTCGACATTGACGGAACACTCATGGGCTTTGGCGGGGACATCTCGCCGGCCGTAATCGAGGTGGTTGAGCAGGTACGGATGTGCCGCACGCACGTTGTGCTCGCCACCGGACGGAACATCGTCGCCACCCTCCCGGTGGCCGAGGCGCTCGGCATTCGCCGTGGCTGGGCCGTGTGCTCGAACGGGGCCGTGACCATTCGGCTCAACCCGGGCGCGCCGGGCGGCTACGACATCGCCGCGGTGCGCACCTTTGACCCGCGCGCGGCACTAGAACTCGTGCAAAGAGAGTTGCCCGACGCTTTTGTCGCCGTTGAGGACCTTGGCGTGGGTTTCCGCGTGGCCAAGGAGTTCCCCATGGGTGAGCTTGTGGGTCGCCAGATCACGGTGAACTACGACGAGTTGTGGCGCGAGCCCGCGACGCGCGTTGTCGTTCGCGCCCCGGGTGTGGATGTGACGCACTTCGACACAGTGGTGCAGTCCATGGGGCTCCAGGACGTGACGTACGCGATCGGCTACACCGCGTGGCTCGATCTCACGGGCCCCGGAGTCAGCAAGGGCTCCGCGCTCGAGGAGTTGCGCGTCCACCTCGACGTCGGTGCCGCACACACGGTCGCGGTTGGCGATGGCACCAATGACGTGGAGATGTTGCGGTGGGCGGCCACCTCCGCGGCGATGGGCAACGCACCCGACCGCGTCAAGGCCATTGCCGACGAGGTGCTCGGTGAGGTTGCGGAAGACGGCGTCGTGCCGTTGCTGTCTCGACTCGTCGACCCCGCACGGTTGGCCGTCCTCTAGCGGCACGCGCGTCGCTACGCTGTTCGCATGAACTGGCTCACGACGCCCGCACACCACCGTTGGCTCGAGGCCGAGACGGACCGCCTCCTCGCGTTCGGCGCCGAGAGCCGCGACCCGCTTGGGGGCTTCGGCTGGCTCGGCGAAGACGGCACGCGCGATGCCGACCACGACGTCGAACTGTGGATCACGTGCCGCATGACCCACAGTTTTGCGCTTGCAACCATGCTCGGAAGGCCCGGGGCCGCGTCCCTCGCGGACCACGGCCTTGCTGCGCTCAGCGGCCGACTGCACGACGATGAGAACGGCGGCTGGTTCGCCGCCGTGGGGCCCGCCGGGCCTACGAAGACCGCGAAGGAGGCTTACGGCCACGCGTTTGTGATCCTCGCCGCGGCGTCGGCGACGGCGGCCGAGCGACCCGGCGCTGCCGAGCTCCTCGAGGAGGCGCTCGCTACTCACTCCGAGCGCTTCTGGGACGAGGCCGCGGGAATGAGCCGCGAGGGCTATGCAGCTGATTGGACCGGTGAAGAGGACTACCGCGGCATCAACGCGAACATGCACACCGTCGAGGCGTACCTCGCGGCGGCAGACGTGACAGGAGAGGCGCTGTGGATGCAGCGTGCGCTGCGCATCACGGAGCGCGCGATCCACGTTTTCGCGCGCGGCAATGAGTGGCGCATTCCCGAGCACTTCACCGCGGACTGGGAGCCGGTGCTCGACTACAACAAGGACGCCCCCGCGCATCCCTTCCGCCCGTACGGCGCGACGATCGGCCACGCCTTTGAGTGGGCACGCCTCGCGCTCCAGCTCGGCGCCTCGCTCGAGCAGGCCGGCCTCGCGGCGCCTGAGTGGATCATCGGCGACGCCCGCGCGCTTTACGACACGGCGGTGAGCGAGGGGTGGGACGTCGATGGCGCTCCGGGCTTCGTCTACACGATCGACTGGGAGGGCAAGCCCGTGGTGCGCGAGCGAATGCACTGGGTCGCCGCCGAAGCGATCGGCGCCGCGGCGGTGCTCTACCACCGCACAAGGATCCAACACTATGCGGATCACTACGCGATCTGGTGGGACTACGTCTCGGACTTCCACCGCGATCCTGCGGGTGGCTCGTGGTGGCACGAGCTCGGTACGGACAACGAGGTGTCGCGCACCGTGTGGGAGGGCAAGGCCGACATCTACCACGCGCTGCAGGCGACCCTCATCCCGCGGCTGCCTGCCTCCCCGGCCCTCGCCGCGGCACTTGCCGCTGGGCACCTCAACTAGCCACAGCGTCGGGCAACTAGCCGACGCCCAACACAACCTTGCCGAACGCGCCGCGCCGCTCCATGAGTTCGTGGGCGCGCATCACCTCCGCGAACGGGATCACCTCGTGGACGACGGGCCGCACCTGTGAGGGCACGAGCGGCCACACGCTCGACAACACGTCCGCGACGATCGCGGAGCGCTGATCGAGCGGGCGAGAACGCAGTGCCGTTCCCGCGATGGTGAGCCTGCGCGAGAGCAATGTTGCGAGATTGAGCTCTGCGGTCGCGCCGGACTGTAGCCCGATGATCACGAGAGTGCCGTCGTCCTTGAGTGCGGAGAGGTTGCGCTTGAGGTACTCGCCACCGATGCAGTCGAGCACCATGTCGACCCCGCCTAGCTTGGCGACGGACGCCGCGAAGTCGGTAGACCGATAGTCGATGCCGACGTCGGCGCCAAGTTCTACGCATCGCGCCGCGCGCTCGGGCCCTCCGGCCGTGACGACCACGTGCAGCCCGATCGCCTTCGCGATCTGAATTGCCGTGGTGCCGATCCCGCCGGACCCGCCGTGAACGAGCAGCGACCGCACGCCCGGCACGCCACCAACCCGCAGGTTTGACCACACCGTGCACACGGCCTCCGGCAGCGCGGCGGCCTCGACGTCCGTGACATCCTCAGGGGTCGGGAGCACGAGACTTTCGTGGCACGCGACGTACTCCGCGTACCCGCCGCCGGGTATAAGCGCGCAGACCCGATCCCCGGGACGGAACCGGGTGACCTGCTCGCCAACGAGCTCCACGAGGCCCGCGACCTCGAGCCCGGGCCATGGCGGCGCTTCGGGTGGCGAGGGGTAGAGGCCGCGGCGTTGCAGGATGTCCGCGCGGTTTACCCCGGCGGCGGCGACAGCGATGAGCACGTCGGTAGGCCCGACGCTCGGCATGGGGGCGTCGGCTATCACAAGTACGTCGGAATCGCCCAAAGCGGGCAAAATGGCTACCTTCACCAAAAATCCTCAGAAGTCACGTCATAGAACCTGTCTACCTCCGTCTCAATGTACGGGTTACACATTGCAGTCTCAGGTTTTGGGCGACGGAGCCGATAACCGAGGGGACTGGACTGGCTCGTGTGACCCACGACGAGGCTGTCGGAAACGGCAGGCTTATAAGGGAGAGGCTTCATGCTCCAAAGGCTTGGTATCCGAGGGAAGATCCTCGCGGTCGTTGCGGTGCCCGTGCTCGTGCTGCTCTTGGCGGCCGGCTACATCACGCTGCAAGCGACCAACGCGCTCGGCGCGGCTACGAACGCGCAGCAACTCGTTGCGACAGCGAATGCGGCGAAGCCGTTCCAAGCAGCGTTCAACGTGGAACGTGACGCCGCCGCAAACTTCGTCAATACCTTCGCTGGGTATTCCTCGAACCGCATCGCGGCGCAGGACTCGATCGCGACGTCGGCAGCCGGTCTGCAGATCGACAACGCCGCGGCGTACACCGAGCTCCAGCAGATCTTTGAGGGCGGCCAGGACACCGAATCCGGTGGCACCGCGATGAGCCTCGATGACGCCCGCGCGGTCGCGCCCACCCAGCCCGTAGAGACGGACTGGTACGTGTGGCCCTCCGCCGAGGACTCGGCGAACGCCGCGGAATCTGTTGCCGCTATCGGCCTCGCGGTTCAGGCCCTCGCCGATGACGAGTCTGGCGACTCCGCCGCGACCCTCGATGACATTGCGTTTGCTTTGAGCCAAGAGGCGGCTGCAACTCAGGACTTCCTCACGATTCCGCAGACCTACCAGACGACGTTCCTCGACGCTGTCGACGACTCTGACAACACGTGGGCCGAGCTCCTCAAGCAGATGGATGCTGTTGGGAACTCCGCGACCAACGAGTCCGTGATCGCGATGATCTCCACGGTCAAGGACCAGATGCGCGATCTCGACGACACGCGCGAGGACATCCGCACCATCGGAAACTCCGCCGCAACCCTGTCGCAGTGGTACGCCAACGCGTTGCACGGCATCAACGACGTCATCAACCGCTCGACGATCGCCGTCGGCGACCCCGACCTGAGCATCGAGCTGACCGCCTACGGCGCGATCTACAACCTCCTCCAACAGCTGTCCGAGGAGTCGACGACCGTCCAGCGCATCCTGCGCCAGGGTGAGTACCTCATCGGTGACGCGACCGCGGCTCGTAACCAGATCGCTGCCACAGACTTCGCGCTCGACCAGGCCCAGTCGGCGGCTACGGCGCTCGGCTCCGAAGTGACAGTTCCCGACTGGGGCGCATCGACATCCACCACGTCGAACTTCAACTTCCAGTCCGTGCGTAACACGGTCGCCACCGGTGACACGGCGGCGCTCGCGACGATCGCGGACGTCAACTGGGTCGGCATGGTCGACGCAGAGGCCACAGCCCAAGAGCCCGCCTACGACCAGACGATCGCGATGGCGACCATCGGTGCCGACGATCTGCGCCAAGCAGCTCTCGTGCAGACGATCGCCACCGCGTTCGCGGCCATCGCCGCCGTCGCGCTGACGGTCGTCGTCGCCCTCCTGATCGCCCGCCGCATCGTTGTGCCGCTCCGCCGCCTCACCACCACGGCTACCGCCGTGCGAGCCGAGTTGCCCCGCCTTGTGGAGCGCGTGGCGATCCCTGGTGAGTCAGTGGACGTGTCAGAGGTGCAGATCCCCGTGGAGTCGCGAGACGAGGTGGGGCGCCTCGCAGAGGCGTTCAACGGCGTTAACGCGGCAACGCTAGCCATCGCCGCCGAGCAGGCCGCCCTCCGTGGCTCGATCTCGGAAATGTTCGTGAACGTGGCCCGTCGCGACCAGGTGCTCCTCAACCGCCAGCTCGCCTCGATCGACGACATGGAGCGGACGCAGGACGACCCCGACACGCTGACGAAGCTGTTCGCGCTCGACCACCTCGCGACGCGAATGCGCCGTAACAGTGAGTCTCTGCTCGTGCTCGCAGGCATCGACACCGGTCGCCGCCTGCGCCGCGCGATGCCGCTCTCCGACGTGATCCGCACGGCTTCCTCCGAGATCGAGCTTTACGAGCGCGTCCAGCTCGAGCTCGACGCGGACCCCGCCATGCTCGGTCACTCCGCCCTCACGACCGCCCACCTCTTCGCGGAGCTGCTCGAGAACGCGACCGTGTTCTCCGACCCCGGCTCTCCCGTCGTGGTTCGGACGAGCGAGCGCGACGGCCAGTACGTCGTCGAGATCCAGGACTCGGGCATCGGCATGAACGAGTCCGAGCTCGTCGAGGCCAACAACCGCGTTGCGTCGACGGCGGCGTCCGAGATCCTCGGCGCCCAGCGCTTGGGCCTCTTCGTGGTCGGCCGCATTGCGCGCCGCATCGGCGCGCGCGTCAGGATCGAATCGAAGGAAGGCGTCGGCACCACCGCGTTCGTCACGATGACGCCAACCCTCTTCGACTCGACGTACTCCCCCGATGTTGTGCACCACACGGAGTCCACCGTCGACGAGGCGATGCACGCCCCCGCGGCGCTCGTATCGCACAACTCCGAGGACGAGCAGTTCGACCCCGTAGACACAAAGGAAGCGGACTCCGGCGCATATCGCCCGGCCATGGCCGAGGGCACTCCCCTCGCCGGCCGAGCTGCAGAGACCGTTGCGGTGAGCGCCCTCATCGCGGCCGACGCCGCCAACGCCCCGAGCGGTGTGGCGACAGAGGCCGAGGACCTCACCGATGGCGTGTCCGCGACCGGACTTCCCACTCGCAGGCGCCGTGAGGCCACCGTCGAGGTAAGTGAGGAAGAGCAGAAGAAGATCATCGGTCTGCCCGCCCGCGCTACGGACGAGCAGCTCAGCGCGCTCGAAGCAGAGGCCCCGGCCGAGGACTTCGCCCCGGCGATTCCCGCGAGCGAGATCGCGCCGCAGACGCCCGAGGACCGTGCCCAGATGTTCCGTGGCTTCAGGTCGCGCCGCGAGATGGTCGACTCAGCCGTTGGGACCGATCCCGAGGCCGAATCGCTCGGCCACGCCGCGCGTCGCGGCGGCCTCGCGCCAGAGGACATCGTCGCTGCAAACCAGAGCGACGCCCTCACGATTCCGGTGCTCGAGGACGACGAGTTCGACAGCTCCGCGCCCGACGCGATCCCCGTGCTCGAGGACGACGACGAGCCCGCGCTCGCCGAGTTCCACATGCCACGGCTCGAGACTCCGGCGGCCGACACGAGTGCCCTTGACTCGTCCGACGACGCGTCCGATGGCCTCAGCGTGCCGCTCGCCGCGGCGGCAGCCGCCGCGATGGTGGTGCCGGTGCTTGAGGATGACGACGAGCCCGGTGCCGCAGCTGCCGCTCCGGCGGCCCCGGAAGCGGTGCCGACGATCGAGCCCGACGACGGACTCGGAGACGGCTCCCTCGTGGCGCCCGTTGAGGAGCCGGTTGGCGAGGTTGCGCCCGCAGTGGAGACTGCCGCCGCCCCCAGTGGCGCATT
>Ga0247755_1000059_pt1 | contig 14245 bp, 14 predicted proteins | sample UWRJL096311B4_FD_180948 | JGI IMG/M metagenome (GOLD analysis project Ga0247755, IMG submission 180948) | Plant litter microbial communities from Arlington Agricultural Research Station in Wisconsin, United States - UWRJ-L096-311B-4 | ecosystem: Environmental > Terrestrial > Plant litter >... | reverse complement strand
CGACTTAGCGACGGCCGACTGTTGCTCGCGGGCAAACGCGGCGAACGCTGGCTGCTCGATCCGGTCACGCACGCCTTGACCGGCGGTGCGAACCCGGCGCCGGAAGATCTGATTGCGGTGCTCAACGCCGATCGCGGCTTCTGGTTCGTGGGTCAGAGTGGCACCAGCTTCGAAACTCGTGAGCCGCTCGGCCCGTTCGTGCGCGAAAGCGCGCCGCTCGAGGCGCTCGTTCGCGTCAGCGCCGCGGGTCACTCGATCGTCGGCATCCCCGCCGATCACTCGCTCTCGCGGAGCGCGGACGGCGCGGCATCATTCACCCGGGTAGGGCCCAAAGGGGTGGTTTTCGCGGACGTCGCCTTGGCTAGCGACGGCACGGGCCTCGCGCTCGCCATTCCCGAAGCGCTCTGGCTCACGCGCGATGAAGGCGCGAATTGGTCGCCGCTGCCGGGCAAAACCCACGGGGCGTACGCCTTTTCGCGCGATCGGCTGGGGCGTGTGCGGGTCGAGACCGTCTTTGGCCGCTATCATTTGGCCGAAAATCCCGCGCGCCTCGAGCCGGGAACGGACACCGCCCAGGAGCTATCGGGCGCTCCTCCCCCACGCGGACCGGACGCGGCCGCCTTGGCCCAGGGCCGAGCCGTCATCATCGGCACACACTACCTGGAGGTCGCTGCGACTGCTTCGTTCGGCTACGAGCTCGTGCAGGGTCCGCTGGCTGGCAACCTCGAAGCGAGCGCCCTGCCCATGCTCAAGGGCTGCGTTTCCGCGCGCTTGACCGGCTTCGATCGCTACCTGGAGATCGCTTGTCTACGCGGCGCGACCGACGTCGGCAGCGCCCCCATCACGTTCTTTCGCAGCGAAGACCAGGGGCGCCACTTCGAGCCCGAGCCATTCACGAGCTTTGGCACCCACGCCGGCTTCCGCTTCGCGCTCGGCGCGTCTGGCACCTTGCTCGCCAGCGGGCTGTGCGGCTCGCCCAGCGCGGGCTGCAGCACGAGCGGCGTGTTCGTGCGCCGCGAAATCACGAACGACGTGCCGAGCGGCAAGCCTCGCACGGGCGACGGCGCCGCGCCGCGCCCGGCATTCGAGCTCTTTGCCGCCGCCACGCCGACTTTGACCGAGAGCGCGCTCGGCCTCGGCTTCTCTTTGAATGGCCGCGTCGCGTACGCGGTCGGGCGCCGTTCGAAAACGGGCGCGCTGGCGATCTTCGTCTCCCACGATGGCGGCAAGAATTTCGACGTCCACGATCTCGATTTGGTCCGCGCGGACTCCGACGACGAAGACCAATATTGGGAACAATCGCAGTCGTCCGTGCGCGTCGAATCTTTCGCCGCCGCCGAAGACGGCTCGCTGTCGCTGGTGCTCAACGACCGGCGCGGCCGCACCTTGATCGTCACCGATGAGCATGGCCGGCTGCTCTCCGGCGCAAAAGCGCCGGACGAACGCGCGTTCTTGGCCGCCGTCGGCATGCGCGCCTTTGCCGTCTCGGGTCAATCGCGAAAAACCTGGGAATCGCTCGATGGCGGTGTCACCTGGCAAAGCCTCAGCCGGTTTCCGGTCGCGCTGTGTCCGGCCGAGGGCGAGTGCGAGGTCAAGCTGCAGTGCGCGCCGACGGGCTGCGTGATCGGCAGCGAAGTATCGCGCATCGGTTGGGTCGGCCAGAGCGAAGACCAGCTCGACAGCGTGCCCCCGCCAGCGCGAGAATCGCGCCCGCTCACGGAGCGCAAGATCCGCGCGCCGCTCTCCTGCACTCTCGACGACCTTCCTTGGCAGCCCTTGCCCGGTGTGCGCGAGGCTCCGACTTCTCGCGACGCCGCGTTCGGCAAATCGAGCTTCGTCGCGCTCGCGAGCGATCCGACGCACGCCGCGGCTTCCATGATCCATGGCTTCGGCGGGCCGCGGCCACAGCTTCGAACCGTGAGCTTGCTCAAGCCAGTCGATCGCCCGAGTGACTACGCGACGCTGGTTTTGGATCAGGTCGAAGGAGCCGCCGCGCTGCGCTACCGTTTGCCGGAAGATCCGGCCAAAGACAGCCACCTACGCAACATCGAGCTAGCCTGGGACAACGCGCTCTCCGGGCAGGTCGGGCGCGCGCGCTTGGCCGACGGCGGCCCGGTCGCACCGGCCGACTATCAGCTGGGCGATTCCGGGCAACGCGCCGATCCGGATTTGCTCAGCATCGGTGAAGGAGGCCTCTACTTGCGCCTCCACCACACCGCCGGCGACGCGCAAGAGACTTGGTTCTTCGACGGCCGCACGAGCGCCCGGATCCCACCAGTGAAATGGCCGCTCGACGCGAACGTGCGCGGCCGCACCGAGATGGCGCGCAGTGAAGGACAGCACGTACCACTGATGCTCTTCGGCCGCGGCACGGCGGTGGCTCGCGCGCGGCGGGTCGGGGCCGACTGGGAGTTCGACGCGCAGACGACTGCGCTCCCCGATCCGAGCGCGTTTGGCCAAAACCTAGTGAGCAATGTCGCGTATCAGGGGAACACCTCGGGGCTGTACGTGCAGGCCGACAGCGGTGACGGACGGCGCGCCAGCGCCGCCTACTACGCGTTTCGCGCGTCTGGCGCCGTGATGGGCCCGAAAGTCCCGGTGCCCACTCAGGCGAGCTTGTCGGATCGGCCCGCGCGCTGCAGCGAGAGCGTGATCGCGGCCACCCCGCGCATCGACGCGGGCTTTTTGCCCGGTACGCGGCACCCGATCGTCGTCACCGACAGTTCGGACCCGCCTCGGCTGTTTTTGAGCGCCGGCGCCATCCTTTACGGCACGCCGGAGAATGCCTGCGCCACCGCGTTCGATGCGGACGAGATCGCTGTCGATGGCGCAACCCCGCGTCGCGAGCGAGCGCTGCTCTTGCTCGACGAGCTAGACCACAGCTGGCTGTTTCGCTCGACGAGCGACTCGGGCGCCGTGCAGTACCGCACGATGAAGTGTCACTTCGAACCCGACCTCGAAGTGCCGAGCGAAGTCTACCGCGCACCCGGCACGCTCGTCGCGCACGGCGGGTAGTGCGAGCGGTGGAACCCATAGCCCGAAAGTCGGAGGTTCAAATCCTCCCCGCGCAACCATCAAAGTACCGCGAGGCTCGGCGCCCCCAATCGGGCGCCGAGTCGAGCGCGGGATCGACAAGAGCAACGAGTGGTAGGAAGCGGCCCTCGGCGACGTAGTGCCCTTCGGGTGCCACGGTCAGCACGATGCGGCCGTCGACGAAGTAGCGGCGGAGCGCCTCGCGGACCTCGAGCAGGTTGCCGTCGAAGAGCCGCTTGAGGTTGAGCGCGCGGGCCGCTACCTCGGCCGGCGTAGGCAGGGCGATCGGCGCTGCTCCTCGAGCCTCCAGGGCCGCGATGGCCGCCTTTTCGGAGCGAGCTTGGGCCTGCAGGTCGCGGAGCGCCGTGACGACGTATTCGGAGCTATCCCCGTCTGCGATGAACCGGATCAGGTGCGCGATCCGCTGCTCGGTGCGAGCCAGGCTTGCGCGGCGGTCGGCCAGCTCGCGCGCCGCGCCGCGGTTGCTCTCGCCCAAGTATTCGGCGATGCGCTTGCGGAGGTATTCGAGCGCATCCGGTGAGCTGAACTTCTCCTGCAGCGCAGAAAAGATGCGGACTCTGGCAATCTCTTCTTTGACGCCGAGAGAGTTCGAGCAGGTGCGTCGCTTCTTGTAGTCGCCGCACTTGTAGTACGAGGCCGACGTGCCGGCCGTGATGACCATCGGTGCGCCGCAGCAGCCGCAGTGGAGCAGTCCGCTGAGCGGGTAGTTCGTGATTCTACTCGGTGAGCTGCCGGGCGAACGCTTGGCCGTGTAGCGCGCTCGCACTGCGGCCAGCCGAGTTTGGACAGCGTCCCACACAGCGACGTCGATGATGCGTCGCTCTGGATACTCGCGTCGAATGATCTGATTCGCGTTGCGTTCGCGCGGCCGTCGGTCATTGGTGCCCGGCACCTTCAGCCACTGCTTCTTTTTGAAGGTCCACACACCGACGTACGCTTCGTTGCGTAGCATCGCGCCGATTGTGCTGGCCACCCAGCCCTTGCGACGGTGCCGCGACTTTGCTCGCGGCGGGGGCACGTTTTCACGAGTCAGCGTCTGCGCGATCGCCGCGAGCGAGCTGCCTCTTAGGCACTCATCAAAGATGCGCCTAATCGTGGCCGCGTTCTCCTCGTCGACCTCGATTCTGTATCCGACAACACGCCCGTGTTCGTCTCGCTGTGGTTCGCTGCGGTAACCGAGAGGGAGACCACCAGTGGAAAGCCCAGCGAGCGCGCGGCCCTCGAGACCGCGCCGCGTTTTGTCGGAAAGTTCGTCGAGGTACATATCGCTGAGCAGCGACTTCACTGTGAACGTGACCTTGGCTTCCTTGCCCGACGTATCGACGCCATCCGCGACGCCAACTAGCGGCACCTCGAGGTAGCGAAGCTCACGAAAGAGTTGACTCGCGTCGGCTAGATCACGCGTAACACGCGACATGTCCTCCACAACGATCGCATCGACGCCGCGCGGCCGTTGTCGAACGAGCGCCATGAGTTGCTCGAAGCCGTTCCGCACGAGGCTTGCGCCGCTCTTTGCGGCGTCCGAGAAGACCAACTCGCCGTTGACGGTGCCGCCGCGTTCCTCGACGAACTGGGAGCACCTTCGGACCTGGTCCTCGATCGACGCGGGCCTTTGCAAGTCGCTCGAGTACCGCGCGTAGATCGCCACGTTCAATCCAAGAAAGCTACGGGTCACCATCGTCATTCGATCTCTCCTCATTCCGAACGGCGCCGCAAGCAGCAACGGCAGACGCGTCGGACGCCCCGCGCAAAGCCTGGTCGACGGCCAGCCGCGCGACAAAGTCCAGGAACGCACGATCCTCGGCGGACAGCGTCGAGCGCTTTTGTACCTCGGACAGCAACTTGGGGCGCGCCTTCATGCGCTCATCCCGTCGTTGCCGGCGCCGTCTGGCTTGCGGACGCGACGGACATCAAGCGGGAGGTCCGCACCGCATTCGCAGCGACGCCCCTCGCGCACTGCGCGCGCCATAAAGCCGCGTGAGGCCTGGGTCATGCGTCGGCCCTCGAGGGCCATGTAGACCTCCGCGTACAGGGCTGGTGACACCCGTTCTCCGCCCGCGGTGATGTCTTTAGTCAGGTACTTGATGAGCTCACGGGCGCCGCCGTCTTCGTCTCGAATCTGCTCGATGTGAATGATCGCATTTTGCTCCGCGGGGAGCGGACACCCAACGTCGCGTAGCGCTCCGGACCACCATGCACGAAGCTGTTCGATTGGAAGGAACGGACAGAACAACCAAGTGTGAATGTGCGGATGTCCTCGGTCATCGTCGCCGGAAGTCCATTCGAAGTTGCGAAACCATTCTGCCGACTTGATTGTGTGTTCGCGAAAATAGTCATTGAGCTGGCGAAGAAACAGCGGCCATGCGTCGAAAACGCGGTCGATTCGCTGCGCAATCGAGTCGCCGCGGACGTGTGGTGCGGTAAGGGTCAGGAACTTCTCGCTGAACGGCCCCTTGCGACGCAACGGATTGAGCAAGCCTCGACGTGTGGCTTCCACAAGCACGTCGGCGCGGGCACGGCCGAACAGCGCGCGCTTGATCTGCGCAATTCGGCCGCGACACGTGAGGCAAAGAATGCCCACTCGACAGCCACACGGTCGCTCGTGGACCATGCCGCAAGCCGGGCACATCAGGCGCAGATTTTCGGCTCCGCAATCCTTGACTCTTTCGATCCGTTCGCGCTGTCCGCGCGCGCGACTCTCATACCAACGGAGCGTTTCCTTCACGCGAAGCTCACTCCAGAGCTCCACGCGGAGGTCCCACTTCCGGCGGCTGGCTCGCTGCGAGATTGCCTGCGCTCGACGCTCGCGGTACTCGCGGGTGAGTTCACCGACCTCGTCCAACCAGCTCACGTGCTCCTCCGGACGCACCTCGGCTGGCAGCGTCGACTTATGTCGAAAGTATCTAGGAAAGAAGAGCGCCGGCCCCCAACGTCCGACCGGACTAGGACCTGCGGCGCGGCGCGGCGGCCTATCGGGGGCCCTGCCCCCGCGCCCCCGCACAGGGGCAAGCCCCTCGCGCGCTGCGCGCGCTTCACCCCGACACCCCCGGCGCGAGCTCTGGTCTCCCAGAGCCTTGCTTGCGGTCCGCCGAGCTCGCACGCTTGGGCCCACGGTCGACACAGAGTCGGCCGGGGGTGTCCCCATGGGTGTGAACCATGGGCCCAAACGCGCGAACTCAAGGCCTCCTCCGAACCAGGTCCAGATCGGAGTCGAGCTCGGCCATGAAGCGCTCGAAATCCTGCCGACGCACGAGCCGTCGGCGCCCGGGTCGAACGCTCGGCAAACGCCCGGTCCGGAGCCAGTGGCGAACGGTTGAGATGGACGCCCTCGCGTCCCGAGCGACCTCGCTCAGCAACATGAAACGCTCTTCGCCCTGAGGCTCGGAGCGGTCCGCCGTTCGTATCCTGTCACTCATAACCGCGAGCATCCGGCGATCGCGATTACGTGTCAGGAGGGAACAATCCCGTTTGAATTGTTCCCGGCTTTGGCTCAGCCCGTCAGTTCATGATCGTGCGGCGATCTTCACGAACACGGTCTCTGACCCGCTCCTCGGCTTGCTCGGCTTGCTCGGGCGTCGACGACGGAATCCCATCCGGCAACAGTTTCGCAATTTCGGAGTACGTAAACCCGGCTACTTGCAAGTGTTTGGATGCCGCGGCCAAGCCCGTTTGCTCAGGACGACCCCTCCTCGGCTCGCAGTGGCTTATTTCGATCGCGTCGACGGCGTATTGATGCAAGTCCCGCCCGCAGCTCTCCAGCCTTTCGAACACTTCAAGCGGGCCGAAGGCGAACGCTTTCGCAGCCTTGCCCGGTCCATCCATTTTGCTGATGGCCTTGTAGCCGTCTTGCCTTGCAGCCGCGCGCTTCGCCACGTCGCGGTTCTTGTCGAGAAGGGCTCGGACCTCGTTTGCAAACTGAATTAGCTCGCGCACCGACCTTTCCTTCGCGGCCCATTCTTCGGCGGACGTAAGTTCCACGACCGCGCAGCACACAGCCAGAACGCGGACTGCGTCGGGTTCATGCGGTTTGTCCAGCCATCGGATCCGCGTGGTGAGAGCCGCAGGTAAGTGATCAACGTCGGGCTCCGCGCCTGCGTGGACGGTTAGCCACGCATGGAGGCACGCCACTGGGTCCAAACTCGCAACATCAGTTGTAGACGTTTTCATCCGCGTCCGATAACCATCGCAGTGTTCGGCGGCAACTGGCAGCATCCGTCACCACGCGACGAACGACGCGACGACATAGCATTCTGGGTAGAGTGGCCCGCAATGTTGTCGCCGGCTGCTGTCGCTGGCGACAACATTGCGGGCGACAGGGTTTTTAGGCCACCGGGTACCGGCGACAGTACCGGCGACAGTACCGGCGACAGTACCGGCGACAGTACCGGCGACAGCGTACCGCTGACAGCGTAAGACCGCTCTACTTTCCGTTCCTGAGAGACGGCACATTCGCGGCAGCATTAGCGGCGCTGACTTGCCCGCTTCACGGCTCGCGAAACTTGCAAAGGTGTTGCCACCTATTGCCACCCAAGAGGGGCACAGTGCTCGAGCGTTACAGGGGCGCTCTCGTGTCGCTTTTGGAGTCACCAGCCGAGAGCGCTCTTGATAGCGGCGGTCACCACGGCCGCCATCTTCTCGTGCCGTTCGAGGCTCGGGTGTGAATCGCAACCGTAGCCGTCGGATCCGTCTTGCGGCGTGATCTCGAAGGTCGATATGCTCGGGTCAGCGAGCTCTGTCACGACGTCTCCGATGTAGCGGCGGACGTTGGTCAGATCTGTTCCGCTCAGCATGGGGCCATTCGTACACAGAATATGAGCCTTCGGATAAGCCTTGCGAACGCGCACGAGCAGGGCTTTGTAGCCGGATTCGAAGGTGGCCTGGTCGGGATCGCTGTTCGTGCTGAGATCGTTGGTGCCGAGGTTGACCACGACCGCATCGGGCTGAAAGCGTGAGAAGTCCCAGATGCTGTCGGCACGGTTCGGTAGAATGCGATCGTAGTAGGTCGGCATCGGATCGGTGCAACTATTCGCGTCGTCACCGTAGTTGCAGACAACACCCTTGCCTGACCACGCGACGGTGCTGAGTTCTGCTTGCAGGTTGCGCGCCGTAATGGCGGCATAGCTGAGGTAGTGATTTTCAGTTTGAGGGGTAAAGCCGCAGCTCGCGCTCGCGCCTTCGTTGCCATACCCGCAGGTGATCGAGTCGCCGATAAACTCCAGACGCCGTACTACTGCCTTTGGAGCGAGCAGCTGGCCGCCGCCAAAATCGAAGCTGCGGATCGTCGACTCGCCCTGGGACGCTTCGGTTCGGCGGTAGAGCTCCACCGTATGTTCGCCAGGGGAGAGACCTTGCGTCAGCGTATTCAGCCCCTCTTTTGCGACGAGCTTTGGCTGGACCGTACCATCGACGACCACCGTGTACTCCTGCCCGCCTCCGAGTTCGACGGAGGCGATGCTGCCGTTGAAGCGAGCGATCGCCCCTGTGCCAGACCAGGCAAACCTCGCCACGGTCGGATCACTGGTGTCCACCCGGCCAACGTAGTGAACGGCGGGCGCAGAGGGACCGCCGCTTGCGCCGGCCCCCGGGGCACCACCGGCGCCTGGTCTCCCGCCCTGCGTCGAGCCGGCAGTTCCCCCGACAGCGCCGCCTCTGCCTGCCTCCGCCGCTCCGCCTGTCGAACTTCCGCCACCTCCCGGGCTGCCGCCCGACACTCCGGCGTTGCGTTGCCCCGCTGCGCTCACGCCGCCTGTGCCAGCCAGCGAGTTCGCGCCGCCCAAGCTAACACCGTCACCAGGACCCGCGTCCGGGGAACAGCCGACAACGCTTGCGAGGACCAGGAAGGCACACACGAACGTGGGCACGCCACGTGTCGTCAAAAGCCAAGAAGCGCGCCGACGCGGGTCGATGATCATGCACCAAGTGTAGCTCGTTCACCCGCTGCCAAGTAAGCTTCGTTCGGAGGGCATGTTGTAAGCATGCTTCGGTACATAGCGCCAATGAACGACATTGGGGCGGGAATGTCGGCAAACTCGTGGTCGTGAAGATCGCCGAGCCGCGATCATGATCGTCAGCGCGCTCGCCGCGCTCCGATCGCCCAAGCGCGGCGGGTGATCACGGCTGAAGCTGGTAAGTGACCACTGACACGGCTCCGTTCGAGGTGTCGAACAGCTTGATCACCGTGGCACTCGACGAATAGCCGTAGGTCACCGTCAGCGTGCCACCGTACTTACAGTTGTCTGCGGTGATTACGATGTTCTTATCCGAGAGCGTGTAGCTGCCGGCGAAGGCATATCCCGTCAACGCAGAGTTGCTGCTGGTCGAGTAGACCGTGTATTGCTTGCGCACGGTGCCGCTCCTCACTTCGATCGTGCCCGCCTCGACCGAGTCGCGCGGGCCATAGTAATTTACCGTTGTTGCCAGGTAAAAGCCGTCGACCAGCGTTCCACCGGCCGGAACTGGCGCCACAGCGCCACTCAAGTTGTAGATCGAGAGCGGACCGCTCGCCGATGTTCCAGTGCAGCTCAGCGGCTCGATGCACAAGTTCTTGTCTCCGCAGACCTGCGTGCCGCTGCACGTTCCACAAGTAGCCGTGCGCTGGACCCCGCAGTTGTCGGTTGCAGTCACCGACCCGCACGTCTTGCCGAGCCTCGCGCAAAATGCCGAATTGCTCTCTTGCAAGCAGGACATGCAAGTGTTGTCCGATCCGCATGTGCTCGGCGCAGTGCAGCTCCCACAGACCGCCGTACGCTGGTGGCCACAGTTGTCCAGGGCGGCCACACTGCCGCACGTTTTTGCGAGCCGCTGACAGAACGCCGGATCGGTCTCGCCCTGACAGGCCGCGCCGCCCGAACCGCCACCGTTGGTACCACCCAAACCACCAGTGTTGGCCGTGCCGCCTAAACCGCCAGTGTTGGTGCCGCCCGAACCGCCACCGTAGGTCGTGCCTCCGGAACCGCCACCGTAGGTCGTGCCGCCCGAACCACCACTGTTGGTCGTGCCCGCGCCGTCGGAGCCCGCATTGTCGGACCCTCCACTGTCGGACCCTGCGTTGTCGGACCCTGCGTTGTCGGACCCTGCGCTGTCGGACCCCGCATTGTCGGCCCCTGCAGTGTCGGACCCTGCACTGTCGGCGCCTAAACGACCGCCGGCCCCCGAATCAGCGGAGTGCTGATCGAAGTTTCGAACCTTGCCGCTGCAGCCCAGGACGACAACCGTCGGGAAGAAACAGCAGAGGACAGCCAGCTTGAGTCGGTTCCGCACACTCATCTCCCGCAAGCGTAGAAGACAAAGCAAGCGGACGCTACCTTCAAGCTAAGTGTTCAAGGCTTTTCGCGGTGACATGAGGCGTCAAAGCTGGCGAAGTGGGCGCGCCGAACCGCTCGGCGTATCGCAGCCTTGCGGTGCTCGCCTAGCTCGCGCTGACGAACACCGCGTCGACGCGCGCGAACGTTCTCGCTGCGCTTCGCTACCGTGATCGCGCCGAGCGAGGTGTCGATCTCAGCGGGGCCCGGTTCGATTCAACGGGCGATCCAAAACACCGATCACTAGCGCCCTGCAGGTGATCGGCCCGACCACCCCATCGGCGACCAGGCCCAACTTTCGCTGAAAAGCGATCACGCGCTCCCGCGTCTTTTCCCCGAAAATGGCGTCCGGCGCGAGGAGGGGATTGATGGGTAAGACGTGGTTCAAGACGCTTTGCAGGTTGGCGACCCGCGCGCCGAACGAGCCGATTTTCAGTGAAGCGTTTTGCATTAGAACCTCACCCGAGGTTGGATTTTCGTGTCCGTGGCCTCGAGCGCGATCACGAGCGGAATTTCCGAAGGAGTATTGGCAGATAAGCTAATCGTCAGCCCCATCAGGGTCAACGGCGGGCCGGGCGAGAAAAGCAGCGAAGCGCCGACGCCGAACACTGCGGGCGCAACGCTTACACCGGCAGAGAGGTAAGGCCCCGACAAATCCGACGGCGTACCCACGATCACAGTGAACTCGCCGCCGATCGACGCGCCCACGCCTGGGATGAACAGGCCGATACCAAGAGTAAAGTACGTGCCGATCTCACGAGTGGTCGAGGCGTACAGGCCGGCTGAAGCCACGGAACCGAAAATCGCAAAGCCAGCGCCTGCGAATCCCACTGCCATGGTGAGATCAGTCCCGCTGCTAATCGCGAAAGTCGGCGGCCGCGAGGGCGGCCGAAGCACGTTGGTCACCGGCGGGGCGAAGCCGAGGCTGGCGACGTCCGACATCAGCGCGATCTTCGAGTCCAGCCCTTTGCCCAAATCCAGACCAGCCTTGAGGGCAGATTTACTGGTAGGAGAGAGCGCTTGCCGAGATGCCGCCGTCACCGGCCGCAGGTTGAGCAAGCTTGGATTCATGTTGCCGGCTCGGCTTAAATCGAGCGTAAATTGTCTCATGAACTCAATTCCCCCTGGAGCCGCCGATGCGGGAGCAGTGTGCTACAAAGCACTTAGTGGATGGCGCCATCAAAGCACCTCTAGGCGAACGATCGTTGCGCCGACGTAGCCAATGCGAACTTGCAGGCCCTCTCGGATCGGACCACCGCGAGTGCTCGTGGTGTTGAAACCAGCCGTCACAATGTTGTGTGAGTATTCGAAGTGCTTGCCTTGTACTTCGAACTGTTCAACCCCGTGTCCGTTAAGAGGCATCGGCACGAAATGCTCGACGGGGCCTTCGACGAACTGCACCGTGCCAGCGGCGACCGCCCGCTTGAGAGTTACGTATTCGCCGTAGGTGCCGGAGCCGGAAACGGCCGTCCACAGGCTGGTGAAACCAACCGCAACCCACGCCGCAACCGTGAGCGCCTTCGGAAGCGGCGGCGTCCGAGGCCGCCGCGTATACAGCGCGAAGGCGAGAGTGCCAGCAACGAAAACCAGACCGACAGCGGGAAACCACCAATTGCGGTACCACTCGCGAGTGATGTCGAACACCAGCCGGTAGTGCGAAGACGACGGATTCACGCGCCGGGCCTCGCGGCCCGCGGAATCTTCTCCCAAACCGAGCGCACATTCTCGATCATTTCAAAAGCAGGGGGTAGGTATCGAGCCGTACCGGGCCAAGCGGGTCCCAGCATGCCGAAAGCCCACGCGTTTGGGCCCTCGGGGCGGCCGAAAGAAATCGTGCCAGAGTGATCGGCTCGCTCGGACATGGTCACGTTCTCGAAGACATGGCAATCGATGCTTCTGATCTGACGAGTGAACACGCCAGAAACGATGATCGCTCGACGATCGGTCAAACCATAGACCGTGTTCCGTCGACGCACGGCGTCCGTGATGAAGCGGCCGAAAACGAAATACAAACCGGCCGCGACGAACACCAGTCCGAAGGAGGCGAACACTGGGACCGCCGTCTTTAGCGCACCCTCCGCCCAAAACACGGCGAAGCCGCACCACAGCACGGAAATCGGGATGATGAAAGCGTCGGCGCTCACCAGCCGCAGCCCCGTGCGCGGCCGGCCTGACCACAATAGCCGTTCCCCTGGGCTGAGCTCCGAAGAGACAGCCTTTTCTCCCTCGCCACTCATTGCTCCGTTCCCTTCCGACGGTATCACGCAGCGACGCCGACGCAGTGTGAAAAGGTGGACCGTGTTGCGTACCCACGGACCCCAAGAACGACCGCCAAACTCGCTTTTTTGCTTCTGTTTCTTGAATTGGCGACATGGCCCGGCCCAGGTTGCTGGACTATGCTTGCGGAAGCGCTCGCGTTCCCCGACGTTTCGACGGGGTCCCGGCAGAAACCATCCAATTTTTGTTGGTGCTCATGCGCGAGCTTCCCGATCTGGAATCGCGACCACCGAGATAGCGTTCCTCGAGATTCTCGCGGCTCACTGCACTTCCGGGCGGACAGCCCGGCAGCGCGCAGCTCGGACAGCTACGCCGCAAGCCCGACCCGAATCGCCGAGAAAACCTCGTGGTACATCGAACGAATCGCCCCCGCGCATCAAACGACGCGGAATCGAGAGCGACTCGGTCCCGCTGTTTGCTTTGGGGCGATTCGCTGAGCTGGCCGCCGCTCACGCCGCAATTTTAGGGGTCGCTTGGCTCGCGCAGACTCACGGCATGCACAGCCAATTGAGCTGTGCAGGTCGCGCCGTGCATCAGTCCCTCGTAGCGAGTGTACCGCGGCGGACGGCCATTCATGCTCAGAGCCGTGACAGCGAGGTCCGACGCCGAGACCGGGACGCGCTCGTCGTCCCGGCTGTGCATCACCCAGATCGGAACGGCGGGAAGGGCGAGTGCGAGCTGTTCGGCCGAGACGCCAGTAGGTAGAGGCGCCGCGATGGGCGAAACGCGAAGCACCCGTTCGGGGTGGCGCAGCGCAAAGGTCCACGCGCCATGACCGCCCATGCTGAACCCCGTGACCACCGCGCGCTCGCTTCCAAACGACTCGACGATCGACGCGAGTGAGTCCATCCACTCCGTCCAGCGATCTCCGAGCGGACACTGCGGGACGACGATTCGAAGCCGAGCGATCTCTGGTCGATTGGCGACCGCCGGCAGTCCGTATCGCAGCGCGTTCCAGCCGTCGCTTCCGCGCTCCCCGGAACGATGCAGGAAGAGGACGAGAGGCACCGTGGCGTCCTGTTCACACGCTTCGTTATCTCGAACGAGTACGGGCAAACCACCGAATTCAAAGTGTCGAAACATCTCGTGACGCTCGTTCGCTAGCGAAGTGGCAGAAACTGGACATGGTTGACCCAATCAGAGGGAAGGCTGCACGAAGCCACGAGTACCAAATCGTCGACCACGCTCCCGATAGGCAAGCGTTGATGTACTGCGATCACGCCGGGCATCGGGTCGCCGCGAGCAATGCGCTCGAGTGCGTGTCGAGTCATTGTCGTCACGTCATGCGTCAGGAGAACGCGATCTTCAACCGCTGCCCAAGCCAGCACCTGTGGGTCGGCGCGCCCGCCGTGACCGGCTTCCCGGACGCCCAAGATATTCACGTCGGGTAGTGCCCGTCGCAGAGCCCGCACGATGTCGTTGTTGAAATCTTCGTCGGCCGCGAGGCGAATCATTGCCCTGCTGTTCGCCGAGCCAACAAGCGTGCTCGGAGCCCGTCAGGAGGAAACCGGAGCTCGACCTCGTTCCGCACGCCAGATGCGGCCTTGGATCGCTCTGTCAGGTAGGCGTCAACGCTTTCGCGATGGCGCAAGACATAGGCGATTAGGGCATAG
>Ga0247755_1000057_pt1 | contig 14456 bp, 16 predicted proteins | sample UWRJL096311B4_FD_180948 | JGI IMG/M metagenome (GOLD analysis project Ga0247755, IMG submission 180948) | Plant litter microbial communities from Arlington Agricultural Research Station in Wisconsin, United States - UWRJ-L096-311B-4 | ecosystem: Environmental > Terrestrial > Plant litter >... | reverse complement strand
GGAGATGCCGAGGCCGCCGCCCCAATCGCCCGTGATGCGGCCGAGAGCGGGGAAGCGGACGCGCTCGCCATCCGGCCCAACGCCCACGCAGTTGATGCCCGCGCCGCACACGACGGCGACCCCGTAGCCCGCCGCGGTGCCTGTGCGCAGCATCGCGAGGGTGTCGTTCTCCACGATCACGCGGTCGCTCCAGCCGTGGCTCGCGATCGCGGCGGCGATCCGCTCCTCCTCAATGGGGAGGTCGGCATTCGCGAGGTACCCAGTAATGAGGTTGACGTGCCCACCGGGGGCGGAGGCGACGATTCTGTCGATGTCGGGAGCGAGCAGGTCCACGGCGCGAGCGGCGCCCACCATGTGCGGGATGAAGGGTCCGGAGCGGGTGCGCGCGAGCACCGTGCCGTCCTCGCTTACGAGCACGATGTCGGTCTTCGAGTTGCCGCCGTCGAGGGCAAGCAAGGTGCGGCCCGGCGCGGCGCCGAATTGGGGGTCGCTCATGTCAGGTGTTGAACACGCGGTCGCGGGCGTGACCAAGGCTCAGGATCATGGCGCCACGCGTGATGGGGGAGTCCGTCACGGTGCCCGCGCTCACGGGCGGAGTCGCGATCGCCACGGCGTTCAGTTCCTTCGTGACGGCATCGACGAGCTGCTGGCCGCCGGCTGCCGCGACCGAACCGGCGAGGATGACCTGCGCGGGGTCCAACAGGGCGAGGATCGAGGCGAGGCCAACGGCGTAGCGACCCGCGATCTCGTCGACCGCCTCGCGCGCCGCCTGGGTGTCGCGTGCCACCAAGGCGGCCACAGCGTCGGCCGCGCTGGAAGAGGAGATTCCGGCGCGCGCCGCCAGCCCGAGGATCGCGTCTTGGCCAGCTAGGTCTTCGAAGCCGCCATGGTTGTCTTGCGCGGGGTTGTGCACCACGGGCACGCCTGGTACCTGGAGGAACGCCGCCTCGCCGGCCGCGCCGCGGGTGCCGCGGAAGAGCTTGCCGTCGACGACGATCGCGCCGCCGATGCGCTCGTCGAGCCACAGCAAGACGAAGTTCTCCGCGCCGCCCTCGCGCTCGTGCTGTTCCACGACCGCGACGAGGTTGACGTCGTTCTCTACGGCGACCGTGCCAGGAATGCTGCGCTGGAGGTGCGCGATGAGGCCCGTTTCCTGCCAGTCGGGGAGGTGGTCCGAGTAGCGGAGCTGGTCGGTCAGGGGGTCGTATGAACCGGGCGCGCCGATGACGGTGGCCGCGAGGTCGTCGAGGGAGATCCCGGCCTGCGCGGCCGTCGCCTCGAGCACCTCGACGGCGCGATCGGGGCCATGGTTGCCGTCGACGGCCTCGGTGGGAAGAGTGGACTCGGCGATGGTGTTGCCCACGAGATCCGCGACGCGCACCTCGATGGTGGTGGGGTCGACGTTGATCGCCGCGGCGAAGCCCGCGCGGGGGTTGAGGCGGTACATCTGTGGCGGGCGCCCGCCGGGGCGGGGAGAGCCGGGACCGGCGTCGAGCACGAGCTCGGACTCGAGCAGGCGCGTGAGCAATTGCGACGCGGTGGGCTTGGAGACGCCCGTCATGCGGCACACGTCGCCCCGGCTCAGCGCGGGGTGTTGGATGAGGAGGTCGAGCACGGTGCGGTTATTGAGAGACCGCAGAAGACCCGGCGTTGCGGGCACGGGCGCGGCGGTCGCGGGATCCCCGGTACGACCGGTGGACGTGCCGCTGACTGCTGCAGACGACGCTGACTGCACGGGTTCCCCCAAGAGGTTAGGAAACTTTACTGTCTTGAAACTTAGCGGGCGCTTGGGGGCGTGTCAATGCGGCTCACGCGGGGGCGACACGCGGGCGTGCGCGGCCTGCACCGCCTCAGTACGATCGCCAGCATGACCTCTCCGTGGCTACCTCCGGATTTCGTTCACCCGCTCAGGGTTGAGATCGCCCCGAACGTGCACATCCGCCCCATCAGCCCCGACGACACCGAGATCGACATGCCCGCCGTGATGGGCAACCAGCAGTTGCTGTGGGACAAGTACGGCGAGGTGTGGGGCTGGCCGCCCACCGACATGACCGCCGAGGAGGACCGCAAGGACCTCGCGCGTCACGCCGACGAGATGGTCACGCATGAGTCCTTCAACTACGCGATTCTTCCGAGCGACGAGAGCAGCTTGTGGGGCTGCATCTACATCGATCCTGCCGAGGCTGAGGCTGGAGTCGATGGCCCGGTCGCGGAGGTCTCGTGGTGGGTGGTGCCGGATGCGGTGCCAGGAGTGGCCGACGCTGTGGCCCAGTTTGTGCCTGCGTGGCTCGCGCGCGAATGGCCGTTCGCCAGTGTCCGCTACCCGTTCGGCGAGTTGGGGTGACCCGAATGGGCCGCGTTCTTGACCAAAACTTCGAGTCGAACGCCTACGAGCCGCGGCGCGAACGCGGGTGATACTCGTCGTATGCCGCTTGCCACTCCTGGTGGGTTACGGCGAACCGTTCGATGCTTCTTGGCAGAGCGGCGAGGTGCGGGAGCAACGTCGGTCCCCAGTTGAACGAGCCGCCCTTCCAGTGCCGCGTGAGTCTCTCGCCTTCGCCCGTGAGATAGATGCGATCGTCGTCGCACTCGACCAAACCTGCTGCCCGGAGGGCACCGATGCTAGAAGCCAGCTCATCAGGGGTCGGGATGGCGTGATTGATCGCATCCGCCGCGCCGATGACGTGCCTCAGCGTATTGCCACGCTTACGCTTGCTTCGGCCATGAATCGCGGCGAGTATCCAGGCATCTGTGCTGGTCCAATCGGCAGGACCGGTGCCTTCACCCATGCAGCGAGCCTAGCAATCACGCGCGCCCAGGACCTCGCTTGGAACGTGGCCGCGGAGCGGCCCCGCCCCGGGGTGTCGCGTTACACAGAGGTCGTGCGCCCCCGGGCGACCTCGTAGGTAGCTCGCACCTGGTCGGCATCCAGCGCAATGGGCTGCCGACGGAACCACCCCGGAACGTCGCTCTTTGTGAGGACGGAGACGCCGATGGGGCGGCTCTCATAGTCGATGTGCGGAGCGTGGGAGCCCGCGATGAGGACCACGCAGCCGCGAACCGGGACTTCGAACGTGACGTGGCCCTCGAAGGCTCGCGCGACCTGCTCGGCCTCGAACTTCGCCTGACGCAGGTAGGCCACGGCCTCGCCGTCGATGGCCATGCCGTAGCGCGAGATCGTGATGTCGCGACCGTCGATCTCGCGCACGGCGACGGTGAAGACGCCTGCCGCCGAGATGACGAGGTGGTCGACGTACCGCTCGCCGGAGCCCAGCGAGAAGTCGTGCACAACCCGAGTGTCGCGAGACTCGAGGGCGGAGAGTTTGACGCGCACAGCGTCGGCCGCGTGGCCGGGGCGGCGCCCAAAGCGCTGCCAGTCCGCGATCGCGATCGTCATGATGCCTCCGTTCCCCGCGTGGGTGCGTGGAACATCCTTCTTGCGTCATGAGAGGCGGAATGTCGGGATTTATGACGCGGTTACTGCCATGTGGTCGAGCGGCGGGCGGCTTCGTAGATTGCCGTGACCGTGTCGGGGGCAAGGCCTTGCTCTGAATCCCAAAGGACGCGCGGAAAGTTCCACTCGGTGGCAACAAGAACGTCTGACGGAGTCCCGTGCGTCACGTACTTGTTCCTCCAGATGGACCCGCTCACGATTGCCACGCACGGCATGACCTCCACAGCAAGACCGAGTCTGCGTGAGAGCGTGGTGGAAACCTTTTTTGCTCCGTCGCGAGCATCATCCAAATACTCGGTCCGATTGCCGCGGATGTAGATAGCCCGCGGCGTGACCGCGATCTGTGCGCGAGGATGGTGTTTGGTATTTATGGCGATCACCCCGTCTGCGCCTATGAGCAGGTGGTCGATGTCGCCGCCCCCGGCGAGCGGAATCGAGTGCAAGACGCGCCAGTCGCCTCGCTTGGCAAGCTTGTCGAGGACGCGAGCAATACGCCTTTCACCTCTGACTCCGCGAATCCAGCTACCCGCCCATCCTTCGTCTCGCAGAAGGAACTTGTCTGTGTAGTACCAGCCCTTCGACCGGGCCCGTAGGCGTGCGCGTTCCTCCGCGATGCGCGGCTCAAGGCTCTGACCGGGGTGGCGAAGCGCCAAGTCTTCCCACGGCGCGTCGTCCCGAGTTATGGGAGGAACTGCCGACGGGGTGAGGAACATATCGGGATGTTCTGCCGCCCACGCCGCGAACTGCGTCGCGACGTCATTCGCGGCGCGAGCGTCCTCGATATAGACACGTCCAGTCCGCAGGTCGAGCCTGCCGAGTTGTTCTCGGTTCGCACCATTGGCGTACACCGATGGTTTGCCGCCCTTGTCCCAGTACTTCAGTCTCACGCTAGCCATAGTGGGGTCCGTCGAGCGTGTGTGACGTCCTTGCCTGCTCGGTCATGTAAACACAACTAGTGCCAAAACGGTTGAGGTACCAGGGGTTGTGACGAGTTCAACTCTTCGCGCCGCCGGTCGTCGTTTGCCGGCGGCGCGGGGCGAGCAGTGCCCGCCCGGCCGCAGCCGAACGGGCACCACCTCTAGTCGCCCTTTACATTGACGAGCTGGTGCAGCGTGTGCCGGATCTCCACCAGGTCTGACGCGTCCGCCATGACCTGGTCGATGTCCTTGTACGCCGCCGGGATCTCGTCGATGAAGGCCGCAGAGTCCCGGTACTCGATGCCCACCATCGACGCCCGCAGGTCGTCAATCGTGAACGTTGCCCGAGCCCGGTTCCGCGAGTACTCCCGGCCCGCGCCGTGCGGAGACGAGTTCAGCGCAAGCGCGTTCCCCAGCCCCTGCACCACGTAGGACGCGGTACCCATTGATCCCGGAATCAGACCCCACTCGCCCTCCCGGGCGGAGATGGCGCCCTTCCGGGACAGCCACACGTCCTTGCCCCAGTGCTTCTCCCGCTGGGTGAAGTTGTGGTGGCAGTTGATCCGTGTGGCTTCGTCGACCTTCACGTCCGAACCAGTGGCCAAAGACATCCACCGCTCGAACTGGTCGACGACCCGATCCATCATCTCCTCCCGGTTTGCCAGGGCGAACGCCTGTGCCCAGTCGAGGTCGGCGATGTACTCGTCGAACTCAGCCGTGCCCTCCACGAGGTAGGCGAGGTCCTTGTCCGGGAGCGTGATCCAGTACCGGCTCATCACCGTGTGGGCCACGGCGATGTGGTAGCTCGCGAGCCGGTTTCCCACGCCCCGCGATCCGGAGTGCAGGAAGAACCAGATCCGGTCCAGCTCGTCGGCGCTCACCTCGATGAAGTGGTTGCCTGAGCCGAGCGAACCGAGCTGGAGCGGCCATGAGCCACTGAGCTTGTTGATCCGTGCCAGCTGCTCGGGAGTGGTCGCCGCCTCCAATGCGGCAACCCGCTCCGCCGCACTGTCGCGCAGCTTCCGGTTCCGTCCGCCAGCGCTCAGCGGGATGGCCCGCTCGATCTGCTCGCGCAGCTCGGCGAGGTTCTTGCCCTCGAGATCGGCCTTCGTGAACTGGGTCAGCACCGCGATCATGCCGCATCCGATGTCCACACCTACGGCCGCCGGGATGATGGCGCCCAAGGTGGGGATTACCGACCCGACCGTGGCGCCCTTACCCAAGTGGGCGTCGGGCATCAGGGCGAGGTGGGGGTAGATGAACGGCATGGACGAGGTCGTGATCGCCTGCTCCTTGGTCTGGGGGTCGAGGATCGACGCCCAGTTCAGAAGCCGAGCGTTCAGCTTCTCCATGAGATTTCCTTTCTGTGAGTTGGTGCGTGATGAGAGGTGTCGGTACGGCAAGATGCCGGACCGACGCCGTGGCGAGCAGGCGTGCGCGCGCACGGTTGTGCGGGGTCAGGTTTGCTGAAATAGCAGGGAAGACGTGCCGCACGTCCCACGGGTGGTATGGGAGGTTTATGAGGGCGAGGTCTAGTGCTTGAGCAGCGGTAGGTACGACCTGGGCTCTGGTCGCTGATTGCGTTCCAGGGCAGGCAGAAGCGGGCGCTGTGATTCACAATTCGCTTTGGCGAAACTGGTAAACACGGGCGGCTCCTCTCTTCTGCTGGGTGTGCTGCCGGGAGATCCGGCGCACGAGCATGGGAACCTACACCCGTTTTGGTGGCGGGGACAAGGACGCGCGGCGTCTTGAGAGCGATTGGCACACGGAAGCCACATCCCGTGGCGTGCAGGCGAATTTATGAGTCGTCTTGGGCGATTCCGAGGCCCTCCAGGACCGCATCAATCGTGAACTGCTTGCTGAGGCGACACGCGGAGTTCTGGTTCGCAAACATTCCCGTTCGCCAAATCGCCTGTGAAGCGTCTCGGGTCGCGGTCCACGCAGTTGGCACGACCCACTCAACTTCTGACTCTGGGAGGCCGTCGGCCGAGCGGCGGTACGTGCCCTCCAGAGGGAGTGAAGACAGCAACCTTTCTTCGCCGTCCACCTGGACGACGGCGTCGTCAAAGGCCCTTGCGAGTCCAACGACGGTGCCGACTGCGACGTAGCCGCGTTTTGGGATGCAAACGAACACCCGCGCTCCCACGGGCAGATTCTTGAGGGACCGCGAGTACCACTCGCCTCCGCCAGCCGAGACGAAGCCGTACCGCCGGGCGTCCTTCCATGAACGGCTCTGGGCGTCGTCGCCGAACGAGGCGTACCAATCGGAACCGTTCCAGGCTTCCCGGGTGCGCACGGCACGAGATGGTGTCTTGGGAGCAATCTCGGACTCGTGGCTGACGAGCCAGCTGCGAGCGAGATAGGAGGCGCCTCGGTCTTCGAAGTGCCGGAAGAAGACAACGTTGATGGGAACGCCAAAGGACTCATTGAGATAGGTCACGATGCGTTCTGTTGCGGAATCCACCGATGCGGCAACGATCGTTAACGACTGGCTGGTGTTGAGTTCATCAGGGACATCCCCGCCGAAGGCCTCACCGAACGCTTCGTCGAATGCAATGTCCGGACGATAGCGGTCGAAGATCTCAACAATGCTCCCATGGTCCAGCGACGCAACCCACGACCCATAGTCGAGCGTTTGGGCGACAACATCGCGCGGCGTCTTGTCACGCTTGAGTTCGAATACGTGAATGCCGCCGACAACGTCGACGGCCAACAAGTCGACGAATCCACCGTGTGCTGTAGGAACTTGGCGCCCGATGAGCATCAGTCGAGTCCCGAGTAGCGCAGGGTCCGCCTCGATATAGTCCTCAAGTTGGGACTCGAGTGGCACGCCACTCGCGGCCAGCCGCTCAGGTTTGCCCGAATCCGTCCGCCACAACGCCATGTCAAGAGTCACGTGACCATTGTCGCTGATCTTGGAGTGCGAGCGAGGTCGCGGCCACCTTTCTGGGAGTTAACTCCAGCGCGAGCGTCGGAACAGGCGGTGGCACTCAAGTGGCCGGTGGGTGGGCATTCATTTCATTGGGCGGATCGACCGCGCAAGTGCACCATTCTTGGAGGGTTCAGCCACTAGAGTCCATGCTGTCGACGCACACTCAATTTGAGTGGACAGCAACCGCAGTCGTGTGGGCGTGTGCGGTAGAACCGGACTTGGAGGCCCAGATACATGGACCGCGAACAACACATCACGCAGGATGCTGCGGAGCACTATGCCACCTTTGTAATGGCCCGCACGGCTGAGGTGCTCGGTGTGGCCGCTGGCGCCCACAGCGAACAGATCTGGAACGTGTTCACCGACTACCTTTCCGCGCGGAATTGGTCCTTGCCCGACTTCGAAGAGCATTACCCCCAGTACAAGATCAACGTGGATGCTCAGGTACCCCACTTCGTTGAGAGGCTAGCGACCCGCTTTCCGGGCAGCGCCCTGGAGTTCGCGATCGATGAAGCGCGATTCCGTGTGCAGGGTCTCAAAGCAGATCTCACGGTGAGCGTCAACCCGCCTGGGGTGAAACGTTACGTAAGTCTGAAGAACTATGTTGGCGGTGGAGGCATTCAGCGTCCCCAAGTGTCGAGCGGAACTTTTCTGTCGTTCGCCTGTGGGTTTGTATTCGAGCGCAGTGGCGTCGGTCGCTACGTGGACCCGCGCGACGGAAGCTCGTTCGCTGGGAGTAGCCGAACGGACCGGGAAGCGGTTCTGAGACACGGGGGCCGGCCCGCGTTCATTGCGCCGCTTCAGCAGCTCGACGACCTCCAGCAGTATGTGCGTTCAGAGTTACTCACCATCAGGTTTCACGACGAAGACAAGGTGCGCGAGGTAATCGCGCACATTGTGCCGCTTGGCCAGCGAGCGATGCTCGACGTCTTCGAGCTCTTGGGCTACGACGTTGTACGCGAGAAGTTTCTCCAACGCGCCGGACTCGACGGCACCGAGGACGTGCTCTTTTTCGACGAGGTGAATTTCGTCGATAGCATCACAAATCCAAGATATGACGCGCTACGCGCGGCTGTGAACGATCGGGCCACGGCCTTCAGTATCCAGCCCGTTGGTCAGAGTCTCCGATTTCAGTTCACGCGCGAGGATGCTACACGCGTGTTGGCGGTCGACGTTCCGCTCACCGTGAACACCAACGGCGCCTGGCACCGCCCGCGCGTGAGATATATCGGCACACAAGAAAAGAATGACAAGGGCCGAATCGTTCATCTCGAGTGGGGAGAGATACGCCCACGAAAGAGTCGCGAGATAGCGACGTCAACCAACACTTATGTCAACCTGAAGGCGACAGGAATCTTCGACGCCTAGAGAAGTGCTGCAGCGGGTTGAATATCGGGCACACCCCGCTTCGACCGAGAGGATTGGACTCTTGTCTTGGTTGGCCGGGCCGTGCGAGGCTCGGTGAACAGTCTGGTCATTGTCTGATGTTCGAATTCCGTCTGACCATTTAGTTGCTCGGTGGGCTTGAGGGTATTGCCCATCACAATGGTGCCGCCGCCCAGTCGTCGCTTGCACAGGTCCACGTTGTCTCGCATCAGGTCAATACCGTAGATGTCGGCAAGCGCTAGTGACTCGCTCATACCAAAATGAATCATCTTTACCCACTTCGCCCCGACCAAGAACTGCCCGTCACCGCATGCGGGGTCGAGCACCGTCCTGCCTGGTGCCAGCAGGCCGAGGTCGATGCTACTGAGGATCTCAACGACAAGTTCGGATGGCGTGAACACTTCGGCTGTCGCGCGCACACGATCAACCGTGCGCTCGACGCCTTGCATGTACGCGTGCTCATTAAGCTGCGCGGCGACGAGGTGCCAAAGCGTGCTCGACATAGTTCACCTCCTCGGGTGAGAGTGAGAAGTGCTCGAACATGTCGCCGTCGGTGAGGGCATCGTCGCGTGGAACGTCCGGGAGTCCAGCAAATACCCGCTCGTTTCCGAACCCCGACCACTTTGCTGTCCTATAGATGTAGCGCAAGAGTGATGTGTTGAGGTTGTGTGCCAAGTTCCGGCCAGCTTCGTCTGAGTCGACTCGCACAAAGTAGACCATGTCGGTGCCCCCCAGGAGGCCGGGGTCGAAGAACGGCTTCGTGTATCCGCTGCGGGTCCACATGACTTTGCGCTCGCTCGCCCACTCTTGGTGGACTGATGACCACCAGGTGGAACGGTTGGTGTGAAACACGGGATAGGGGTGGTCCGCGTCCGCAGTCTCCACGAGCGTTGGATTGTCGTCATAGCGGCGTATGTTGTGAGCAACCACGTAGTCCCACTCGACGTCTAGTCTGGGCCGCTCGGCGAACATGACTTTGTCGTGTATAGACAGTGCCAGCCGCGAGACGTCGTTCGGCAGGTATCTGACTCGCTGGTCCAATTCGACCTCGAATGACTCCTCAGCGGTTACGACACGGGTTGGTCTCTCATCGTTCGGTGTCTTCTCTATCCAGTAGTCACTGAACGTGGAACCGACGCCGCTGAAGTGCCGTTCAGTATCAAGGCGCAGCGAGTGAGTTTGATTGGCGCCCATGAGCGCCAGCACCACGTTGCTCGGGCTGGCAAAACTTGCCGGCGACACCTGCACCAGACTGCCGCCGTCCACGAGGAGGCGGTCGAACACATCCAGAGTGAAGTCGATCCAGAGCTTGTGCGGGGTCTTCCTCCGGTTCACGCTGTCTTGGAATGGCGGGTTTGTGAGGATGAGGTCGAACTTCAAAGTAGCTCTCCTTGGGGTCTGTGCATATGGTATTTCGAGCTACCGACACTCGGGTGCAAGCAACGCCCTTGGATGGCAAAACGCGACGAGCGGTTGCTCGTGATCCACTGCACAAGTATTTCCGCGTCGCAGATCCACGAACGGTCAGCGCGTTGGTCCTCGGCACTCCGATCTCCGTGCACCAACGTGACCATGGCGCGTGCCTGGACGCTCGGAGTGCGGGCGCGCACATGTTCACCGCGCGTTGCACGATTGTCAGAGTGAGGAAGCCGTCGCTTGGGATCCGCGAGCGCGACGGTTCCAGCCTTTGCGGTGTTTGTACTTCGGAGCCGGAGGTAGCGTGCGATCCCGGCAGCGAGAGCCAGCACCGGGAGCGCGCCGACTCAGGCGTCGGACACCCGCACGGCCAACCGAACGCGACGGTCATCCATCCCAAACAGGCTCCCCACCATTGGAGCCGCTCATGCACGAGGTCATCTACCCGCACTGCCACAAAGCGTGCACGATCGACGTGGCGGGCTAAGCCGACATCGTCGCGCAGGAGCGCACCAACGAGCTAGACGCCGCTCTCACCGAGCGCCTGCGCCTCGCGGAGCAAGACAAGCGAAACGCCGTGGAAGGCGCGAAGACGCAGACGGCCGCGGAACTGAGGACAAGTACGAGTCCGAGCTCAAATCAAGCGCGGTGCAGTTCAAGGACCGGGACGACGCGATCGAGCGGCTTCGGGACATGAAGGCGAAGCTTTCCACGAAGATGGTGGGGGAGACCCTCGAGCAACACTGCGAGATCGAGTTCATCCGTTTCCGCGCCACGGCGTTCCCTCGGGCGTATTTCGAGAAGGACAACGACGCGCGCTCGGGCAGCAAGGGCGACTACGTGTTCCGCGAGACGGACGAGTCGGGGCCGGAGATCGTCTCGATCATGTTCAACTTGAAGAACTAGTCCGACACCACCACCACCAAGCGCAAGAACGAGGACTTCCTGCGCGAGCTCGACAAAGACCGCGTCAAGAAGGAGTGCGAGTACGCGGTGCTCGTGTCGCTGCTCGAGCCGGGGAGCGAGCTGTATAACGGCGGCATCGTCGACGTCAGCCACCGGTTCCCCAAGATGTACGTGGTGAGGCTGCAGTTCTCCATCCCCATCATCACGCTATTGCGGAACGCGGCTCGGGTCGCTGCAGTACATGCAGGAACTCGCGCTGGAGAAGGCGCAGCGGATCGACGTGGAGAACTTCGAGAGCCCGCTCGATGCGTTCAAGACGGCGTTTGGGAAGAACTACGACCTCGCGTCTCGACGCTTTCAACAGGCGATCGACGAGATCAAGTCGATCGATCACCTGCAGAAGACGAAGGACGCTTTGTTGGCTTCGGAGCGGAACCTGCGGTTGGGAAACGACAAGGCACAGGATGTGACGGTCCAGAAACTGACGCGTGAACCAGACGATGGCGGCGAAGTTTCATGAGTTGCGGCAGGCGGCAGGCGGCAGGCGGCGACTAGGGAAGCGCCTTGAATCCGGAGTGTGTGTCACACCCTCGCGCCACAATGGATCCATGAACTGGACCGACTTGGTGGACCTCGGGATACGGGTGTCGCCGCGCAAGATTATTGCCGCGCTCTTGGTCGCCCTGTGGCTTGTCTTCCTAGTGGCGCCATCCGCCGGTCAGAGTCGCCTTCACGCGTATGGCGTGGCCAAGATCGAGCCGCTGGCAGAGTTTCTCGACAGGCTAGTCGAAAGAGTTCAAACTGACGCAGGGGCTCGAGCCAACGACTCCCTCGCGTCGGTTGGTTCGCCGTTCCAGCGGCCATCCTGATCGAGCTGTCGAGAAGGTCACCAGCAGGCGGACGTCGCGGCATGATTTATCCATGCCCTCCGAACGCGTCACACCAGGCGAAGAGATCCCCGACGACGCCCTCCGCGAGGTTGTCGCCCAGGTCGCCTCTGGCCGCGTAACACCGGAGCAGGCGTGGCTCAACCTCCAGTCCCGCCGCGCGGCTCGCTCTCGCCCCGACTTCGAGGACCAGTTCGCAGACCTCCTCCAGTTCCTGACCCTCGAGAACCGTCACGGGTCGCGCTACCCCTACGACACCGCGGGCATGGGCTGGAACCGCTCGGGCGTGCTCGCCGACGACCTCCGCGAGGCCGGTCTCGGCGCCGACCGCGCGGCCGGTCTCGCTCCTAGCCCAGCGGCATTCCGAGCCTCTGGCCAGGTGATTGGAGAGGAGGTGATACCGGGTTGGGAGGAGCTTGCCGAGGTCTTCCTCTTCCACAAGAGCTTCTTCCCGGTACTCAGTGATGCCGACCTCGACGCGGAACTGCAGAACTACAGGGCGTCAGTTGCGCGCGGGGAAATGCGCATCGCGGAGTATCGGCTTCAGGAGCGCCGGCTGCTCGACGCCGACAAGGGTTAGAGGAACGAGCAGAACGCCTCGCGCACCATCCGGAGCCCGAGCCATATGCCCCGATACCAGGGGAGTCCACGCGTCCAGCCAATGCCGGCGCCCGCCACGAACACCCCGACGAGGCCGAGGATCATCCCCACGAACGCGGGCCACATGATCGTGCCGGGCAGATCGACGAGCCACGAGAACGCGGCCACGATGCCAGCAAAGATGAGCCCGACGCACGCGACTACGAGGATGCTGGTCCAGCGTCGGGCAGCTCGCTCGCGTCCCTCAACTGGTGGCGGCAACTCGGTCATGCGGGAAACTTAGCGCAACCCCAGCGTCGGGCATGCCAACCCTCGCGAGGCTAGGAGGCGGGCGTCGGAACCCGCTTCTCCATGTACGGCAACGTGTGCTTGTAGATGTCGCGTACGGCGACGGTTGGGCCCTTCGCCTTAGCGCAACGTGAATGTCACCCAAAAGTAAACGCGTACGCCTCGAGGCCCTCACTAAAGGTCAGGTTCAGCAGCACGCTCTGTTCTGACCCCTCCCACAGCGTGTAGAGATCCGGCTCTCCGGAGACGGCAATGACCCGTCGCGACGACGGATCCCCCGCGACCTCCACCGTCACGGTCCCCGTACCCGCAAGCACAAGGTGCGCGTCTGCCGCGTAGAAGCTCACCACCATCTCCGCGCCACTCCCTGCGCGGGCGGATTCAGCCCCAACGGTCCACGTGCCACCCAGGGAGAAGTGGTTGCCGGGAGGTCGCGCCGTGGCGGTGTACTCGAACGCCTCATCGCGCTCGATCGAGTCGTTGTACCCGTAGAGCTGCCGCTCGTAGCCCACGTAGCTTTCAGGGCTGCGGTTGTACGTGATGGTGCGGAGCCCGCTGGGCGCCACCGTGGGCTCCGGGGGAGTCGCGAGCAGCTGCTGAATCAGCATCTCCGTCTCGCCGTAGTCGCCTTCGCCGTAGTGGACCTGGACCACTGTGCCTTTCTGGTCGATCAGGTAATGCGCGGGCCAGTATCTCTGACCCCACGCCTCCCACGTCGCGTAGTCGTTGTCGAGCGCCACAGGGTAGTTCACGCCGTATCGCGACATAGCAGAGGCGACGTTCGATTCCACCTTTTCGAACGCGAACTCCGGGGTGTGGACGCCGATGATCACCAGCCCGTCATCCTTGTACTTGTCGTGCCAGGCCGTCAGATACGGAAACGTTCGCTGGCAGTTGATGCATGAGTACGTCCAGAAGTCGATGAGCACCACCTTGCCGCGCAAGCTCTCGAGGTCCAGAGCCTCGCCGCCCGGGGTGTTGAGCCAGGCCGCAATCCCGGTGATCTCTCGCGCCTGGCCGCAGTTGTGCAGTTCTGTTACGACGTAGGAGCACTCGTCGAACGCCATGTAGCGGCCGTACCCGTTGGGCGCGAACCGGTCGTTGGCCGTCGGAGCCTCGCCGCCGGGCCGATCGTCTCTGAGCGCTTCGAGCTCAGTTCGCACCGCCCCGTTGTCCTCGATCCGCGTCTGCGCCTCGGCGAGAAATCCTGGCACCGCCCGCTGCAGCGGCTCGGCCACGTTGGTGGCGATCACCAGCGCGGTCGCCATCAGGACAACGCCCGAGGCGACACGCACTGCCCCAAGGTGCGTGCGCACGGCCTTGATCCGCGAGCCCATGGCCTGGCCGGCAACCCCAAACACAAGCAACGGGATCGCGAGCCCCACAGAGAACGACGCCGTCAGCACCGCGAGGCCCCAACTCACGCCGTTGGTGGCCGCGAGCACCGTGATCGCGGCAAGAACGGGTCCCGCGCACGGCACGAACACGAGCCCTAGCGCGAGCCCCATGACGAACCCGTTCCCTGCGCGATTGAGCCGCGGCAGGCGAGTATTGACGAACGGCCGCTCAAGCACGTGCCCAAACCACGGCCACGCGAGACCCAACCCAACCACCGCGAGGGTGAGGATGCCCGCCCACCGGAGCAGGTCGTCGGGCAAATGAAGTAACGA
>Ga0247755_1000056_pt1 | contig 14649 bp, 33 predicted proteins | sample UWRJL096311B4_FD_180948 | JGI IMG/M metagenome (GOLD analysis project Ga0247755, IMG submission 180948) | Plant litter microbial communities from Arlington Agricultural Research Station in Wisconsin, United States - UWRJ-L096-311B-4 | ecosystem: Environmental > Terrestrial > Plant litter >... | reverse complement strand
ACTTGGGCAGCGGTTCCATCGCCATTGCGTGCGATCTGGAAGGCTATTCATTGACCGGCTGCGAGATAGACGCGGACTACTTCGCGGGGGCCGTGAAGCGCCTGAAGGACCACCAAAGCGCCCCGCGCCTTTTCGCGCCTGACGGACAACAAGCAGCCGAGCAAACGGACCTGTTCAATGCCTAAGAAAAAGCCCATCCCCAAGCTCGTCGCGCCCCACCCTTTCAAGGTATGCGACACCTTGGACCCCACGATCTACAACAGGTCGATCTTGTATCCCATGACCTACCCGTATAAAGTGCTGGACATCGCCACGGACCCGCACTACCTGAGCGGATACGGGGTGAAGGTGATGACCATCCAAGGGGAGCGATGGGTGTGTGTGGGGTGGTTCCACTATTAAGAATCGTTCCAAATTAGGTGGTGGTAGTAGGAATAGTGGTAGTGATGTGTATGTTTGTTCCATCAACAACGAACACAATGAGCAGAGTGATAGCATTCCGGTTTTGGTCAACCCGAACAAACACGATGTACACGATGGCTCCAAAGGGGAGCATCACCGACCTCGCAGGAACTGAAGAGTGGAAAGTCATGCAATACACCGGAAAGAATGATTGCAACGGTGAGCCTATTTACGAGGGTGACATATTAGTAAGGCAGCGAGAGCGCACTAGTTACCGATTCCATATTGTTGTGGGCTTTAGTCAAGGTTGCTTCGGCGGCGTGACCATGCCGGGGTCAAACCATTACCTAGCGGCGAATCAATGGGACCGTTGCGATAGCGATGGTGGCGGTTACGACCTTGTGAATATTTACGAAAACCCAGAATTGACCAAATAGACCATGAGAGCACCGATCAAATCCAAGTCCTTCAACCTCCACTTGACGGAGGAGCAACACGCTCAACTCAAACGCCGAGCCGATGCCGCTGGCCTATCCATGCACTCCTACATAGTGGCCCTCGCCATCAACGGCAAGCTCCCGAAAAGCATCCGGTGAAGTGGATCGAAGGCCCGCGTTTCCTGACCAACGCATAGCAATGGATACGGAGCGCGGGCCGGGTACGCCACCAACTAACACGATCAAAAATGAAGACACTGATCGACAATTACAGGGGTTGGGACATTTACTACGATACGGAGATAGAGAGGTTCGTCGTTGCTTCTGATGGATGGGACCAACGCAGTGACCGAGGTTCTTTTTCGTCCTGTAAGAGATGGGTTGACGACCACATTAAAGCGAACTCCACATTCACTCCCTTTGAGGTTCAGCATTGGCCGGGGAGGACGTCGAGTGAAATTCTCACCATCACTGGCATTCGGAAGGACGGAAGGCCAGCAACTAAGAACGCGAATGGAGTGGTAGGCCAAATGACCGACTATTCGATTAGGGATTACATCCTGCGAGACCCAGACAATGACCCCATATTTTCGGAGCTTGTCGACTTCGATAGGGAAACATCCCGCCTAGAAGCGCAACGTGAAATACTCCGCAGGGCAATCGCGGACAAGGTTGTTGCCAAGCCGCTTGCGGATTACCTGAAAACGCTTCCGACGATCTACTAGTCTGTAACCCATAGCCACCCTAACAACACCACTTCACCATGGAACAGACAGCAGCAATTGTAACCGAATCCGAGAAAAGAGCGTTCAACGCCGGGGTGATGGCCGCAAAAGACAAGCTGGGGAACTGTTTCTCTGGTACGAAGGACACCAAGATGCTCAGGTATGCCATTGATAGGGCCGCACAATTCGGGGACGCCAACGGCTACGTGCATCGCTGGTACAAGTCCACGCAGAAAGAGTTGGACACATTGCTGAAGATCATTGCATCAGACCACATCCACACACCGGAACAACAGTAGACCCCCATGGAACAGACAGCAGTATCCCTCTACTACCAAGCCTGCGCCGAAAGCGACGCATACACGGGCAACGACATGATGGTCAAGCACGACCTGTTGGAGAAGGTCGGCAAGGCCCGCGAGCTTGCCATGGACGCATTGGAACAAGAGCGCCGCGACATCGGTAACCAAGCCGAGGGCTTGTTCGTGACCATCAGCAAAGCCGCCACGCCATGTGCGAACAGCCGCTGACCCCACCTGACGCCCTGTGCGAATGCGGGCGTGAGATACACGACGGAGGCGATGTATGCCGCCGCTGTGCCAAGGAACAGGACAAAGACGAACGTGCGGACGACCGCGATTAACACCGAAGACCATGGATAGCACAGAACAGCTGGTAAGCGACGTTGCCATAACGCGCAAAGCCGAGCACTACGCCGACTACGAAATGATGAAGAACGACGGTGAATCGTATTCCACGCACCTCGGCGGATATGAAGCGGGGGCCAAGGGAATGCGAACCGTGTACGAGCCAAAGCTCTCCTCCCTCCAAGCCCGTGTGAAGGAACTGGAGGAATGGATAAAGACAGTTGGGCACAAGCCGTTTTGCCGGACCCTCGACTTTCCGGTTCATCGCACCGATGGCACCACGCGCAAGTACGAAGACCTCTGCACTTGTGGCCTCCGCGCCCTCCTCTCACCACCTGAACCGAAATGAACACACGCATACGCAACAACTGGTGTTCCAGCATATCAACGCGGTGTCCAAGGAATTAGGATGGAACGGCCCGGAGTGGTTGGCCGGTGCCGCCAAGCGCAGCGACATCGAATTGAACTGCGCGTTCTTCGATGTGAACCCGAACGACTTCAAGGAGTGGCTTGCACAGCACCCCGAAGAACAAGGCCCCGTCGAGCGCACCTACACGGAGAGCCAGGTGAAGGCCGCATTCGATGAGGTTCTGCTAGCAAAAGGCGTATCGCTGCAAAAAGGACACATGGCTATCGATGTCGATCAAATCCATGCCATCGTCTCCAAGCACTTCAACCTCACCCTCTGATTCCCCATCCCTCAATAAGTAGCCCCCATGAGCACCAATACCGACCCCCGGACCATCGAAGGATTTGCACGGGTCCAACAAGAACCCGGAGACCACCCACCAATGGTGTCCTTCTATGTCCCGATGGACGAAAGGGATGCCGCTCACATGCGTGGCCTTCATCGGTCTGAAGCGACCGTAGTAATGTTCGATGGCCCGCGCCAAAAGCTCTACACGCAAGAACAGGTTGACGCCCTAATCTCCGAACGATCGAAGGTGAGGGCAGGTGAGCCGGTGGTGAGCGACATCGAAGAAAAAGCCCTGGTGCATTACTCCATGAACAGGTCTAGTGTTGATGCTAGGCACGTGATGGGTACCGGCGAGTTTGGCCTAGGAGCGATCTGTGCCGCAGACATCTACGAAGCCCACCTAGCATCGGGGGTGAGCGTTGAGCAGGTCACGAACAAGATTGTTGATCGCATGTACCTCGTTCTACTGGATGACGACAGAGGGTTTGTTGCAAAATGGACGGGCAAGCGATGGGAGCAGGAAGAGCACTACGAAGACGGCGCAATTCGCATTGTATCCATCGCCTTCGGCCCCAATCAACGCGTGTACGATCTGCCCACCACACCCCGTCTCTCCACCCTCCTTAAACAGTAAACGAGCATGGCAACTGACCGGATAACGCGAAAGGCAGGCGTGGTACGCCAAGAGGTATCCAAGCCGACGCCTGAAGACTTGGTGAAGCGGGATGCCGTGGACTGCCCCGCGTGTAACTCCCCGATGGAACTGGACCTAAAGCGCCGGTTGAAGAACCGGAAGGACAACTACGCTCCCATTATTCGCCGATGGGTATGCGCTTGTGGAATGACCCTCACAACACGCGGACGACGCGACGTAATAGACCCCACCACCTAGCCCGATCTACCGATGGAGAACATAAATGAGAGGGGCGTGATGACCGACAAGGAGTTCAACGATCGCTTGGACGGGATACTTGCATGGAAAGATGCCGTGAACAAGTCGCCTCACACTTGCCCGAATTGTGGCGAAGAACGACAGGTTCAAATACGTGATGCCATGGACCAAGGTGGCCCGCTTTGGAAGTGCCGCATGTGCCGCCACAAGTTCCACACTCAGAGGCCGCAAGGAGTTCAGTTTCCCAACACCCCCAATACCGATGGACAGCAAGACTAGTGTACTGGAAATTGGGAGCCGTGTGCTCCATGTCAAAAATCACAACAAGCAGGAGAAAATGTATGGTCTTGTTCGTGCTATGTCCAAGAACGACAGCTATCGCGTAAATCGCAGCACTGCGTGGACTGGAGTTCCATGTTGCCGGAGTTCCGCGCCACACTGTGCGCTATGGTCTTGGACGATTTCCGAAGCGTGCTCACTGCTGAATTATGAAGCACCCGATCATCACCTTCGTCCGGTGTCGCATCTTCGGAAACCACGAGTGGACTACTCGAATGCAGCAGGGGTTAAGGCCTGAACCCGATCTGCTTACAGCGGAAACCATCGTGCATAGTTTCCACAAGTGGTGCAGCATGTGGTGTAAACACTGCGGCCACTTCAGTGAACTGAACAAGGATAAGAGCGTGGCCCCCATACCGGGATGTGAGCCATGGTCCCCCTTCCTCCCTCACCACCTACAGAGCAATGATCCCGCAGTATAGCTTTGTTACATGAAAGCACTGATGTCCTTGTTCCTTCTTACGGCCTGCGCAAAGGGGTTCGACGCCAGTCCACCGCCCTCTGAGGCGGGGATATTGGAATACGATAGCCTTTCGTATTGGACAGCAGAGGGGCCAACCCTCGCGGCGTGGGTTGAAGGCGACTTCTTCCACGCCAACGCCGAAGAGCCGTTGAGGTTAGTGACGGATGGTCTAGTGTATCGATCGATCCCTCCGCAAATTCGGGTCCGATTGATCTACGGCGGAGAGAACTACACCTCGTGGTCCTTGGTTCCGCTCCAAGCGGTTGACGACAGCCTAGTGATGCTCAGGTATGAAGGAACAATGATCCCCTACCAATGGTGAGCATCATTATGGCCTCCTACTTGGGAGATTACAAGGGAGCGGCCAAGGACAGGGAATTCAAGTTCCGTAGGGGCGTTCAAAGCGTCTTGGATCAGACCTCGCAGGATTGGGAGCTACTTATCGTTGCTGACGGCTGCGACAAGACCATGGCCATGCAAGCGCAGTTCTCGGACGCAAGGATCAAGTTCCAGCGCATCGCAAAACAGCCCTTGTGGTCGCCGAACGTGCGCAATATGGGCATCCTTGGGGCTTCCGGGGATTGGGTGGTGTACTTGGACACGGACGATGTATTCGGGCCTGAGCACCTTGCTTTGCTTGCCCCGCCACAGGACATGGTATGGGGGTACTTCAACATGCTTGAATTGATAGGTCAGCGGTGGGGCGAGGTAGCCTGTAACCCGGCAGTGAGGTTCCGTTGCGGGACGGGCAACTTGATGCACCGGCCCGGTATCTTTTGGCCCGATAGTGCTGACGATTACATGCACGACTGGACGTTCATTCGCGGGCTGAGGGCGCTAGGCGAAGGCGTAAGGCTCCCTACTCCGCAGTACTATTTGATGCATATTCCTAACCGATACGACAAGTGAGGGTCCAGATCATCGGGAAGGACAATGGGCTAGGGCTGACCAAGGACCGTGACATCCTGCGTTCTGTCTTGGAGCCTCGGCACGATGTGGCGTTCGCGCTCGCAGCTTCGCCACCCCGCAAGCTGTCCACGTTCGACGTCAACATCTTCACGGAGCTTGTGAATCCTGTTTTCTTTGCGCAGGCACGGATGAACCTAGCGTTCCTCAACCCTGAGTGGACCCTTCCGGAGTTCATTCCTCACCTCCGTAGGTTGGATATGATCCTGTGTAAGACGCATGATGCAGTGGCCTGTTTTACAGGCCACGGTAAGACGCTGTACACCGGATTCACTTCCCCGGACCTATTCGACCCATCGGTCGAGAGGAGCAAGACGTTCTTACACGTGGCGGGTGGGTCGTCGGCCAAGGGGACTGCTCAGGTTGTCGAGGCGTTCCGCAACCTTCCTGACCTGTCCTTGACCATCATCGGGGATACTTATGTGCCTAAGGACGTGCCGTCCAATGTCGAGCGACTTGGACGCGTACCCACTGACCGACTGAAGGCTGAAATGAACGCCCATATTTTTCACCTTTGCCCTAGCTCTTATGAGGGGTTCGGGCATTATCTGAATGAGGCTCGGAGCGTCGGGGCTGTCATTATCACCACGAACGCGGCACCGATGAACGAACTGGCGAGGCCGGACTTTGCTTTCGGGGCGGCTCCTTCGAGCGCTACCACTCAGAACCTCGCCGTCCACAAGCACGTCGATGTGGAGTCACTAACGACCGCTATTCAGAACGCGTCCAAATTGAGCAAAGAGGCTTGCCTAGCTATTGGAGAGAAAGCCCGAAGTGCCTATATTTCGGAGCGTGATGATTTTGTCGAACGGATGAACGAACTGCTGCCATGAATGCCGAAAGAGAACCTTTATTGAGCGACAACGAGGCCAGTGATAGGTGTCACAAGCTTTGGCGATCAGGCTTTAGCGATTGGCAAGACCCTATGGAGGACACTCGCGAGTTTTACGAGGACAAGATCACGAATGGCGAACTAAGACGAGTGGAGAAGGTGTTTCTTGAAGTTCTGTATTGTGGTGCGGTATGTTCGGGATGTAAGTACAATCTAGCGGACATGTGGCCGCAATACCTTTCGTTCAAGTACTGTCCTTCGTGCGGCAACCCTATTCTGAAATGATCCTCTGCAAATGGCCCTCCCGCTCTCGCGGCCCCTCAGCTAAAGGCGATGGCCCGAAGTTCTTGGATACCCTGAAGCCTTGGGTGTCCAGCGCCACGGACTTGGAGCAGATACACTTCCTGTTCAGCTTCGACACGGACGACCGTACCATGGACGGGATAGACGAGCAGCTTGACGCCTTGGGTATTCAGTACACGATGATCGTTGGCAACAGCACATCGAAGATCCATGCGATCAACAGGGACATCAACGAGCTACGGATAGCGTGGGATATCCTGCTTGTCCTGAGCGACGATATGCATTGTAAGGTCCAAGGCTGGGATAAGCTCATACGCGATGACATGGATCTTTACTATCCCGATGGGGATGGGTGTCTTTGGCGTTACGACTGTCACCAAAGGGCAATTTGCACGATGCCGCTGATGGGGCGTACATGGTATGAGCGCTTTGGTTACGTCTACCATCCCTCCTATACCTCCGTTTTCGCGGACGATGAGCAAACGGCGGTCGCCCAAGCCGAAGGAAAGATGATGTTCTTCCCCGAACCTATTTGCGAGCACGTCCACCCCGCTAACGTAGGTCCGAAGGTGAACGACAGGCTCTACCAAAAGAACGAGACGACCGCCATTTGGAACAAGGACCAAGCAACGTATCACCGCCGCAAGGCATTAGGCTTTCCGAAATGACCAAGGATTACGCCATCACAACGTTTGTAGCAATGTGCAAATACGAGGGGGCTGTTTTTAAGGTGCTAAATACACGCCTTGGCCTCACTGAAATGGAAGTGTCTGTGAAGCTGAAGTCAGGGGAGTTTTTTGAAATGACCTTAACCCATCGACGTGGCACAACAAGGAACGATAATGGGTCATGGTTTATCGAGGGGGTGGACCTCGAGGGGGATGAGGTTACGGCGTGCCACGTTGCATTCTCAGATGCGTATATGGAACAAAGGGATGCACAATACGAAGAGGCGGCCGAAATGCTCAACATCGGAACAGCTAAAAATCCTCTTAAATACGCTGTCGCCAGTTGTTATTTGCGGCCGAAGCCCGTTCGCGTAGGCCGTATGGCCCACTTAGTTCCGCCATTCAAAGTCTTCGATACGCTCGAAGAGGCCCGGCAGTGGTTGGATAAAAAGCGCGCCGCTCATGTATAGCCAAGGGCAGGAAGAATCTTGGATAGCCCAATACTTCGGCATCCATGTAGGCACGTTCCTCGATCTAGGCAGCAATGATGGCCATACCCTATCCAACGTCCGCGCCTTGGCTAAGAAAGGCTGGCGCGGGGTATGCGTCGAAGCGTCACCTACGGTGTACGAAAGCCTGCGGCTGTTGTACGACGGGACGACGGTTGAGACGTTCAACGTTGCCGTTTCTGACCGTGACGGCCTGATCGTCCTGTACGAAATGGGGGAGCATCTAGGCAAGGGCGACCGCTCCTTGTTGTCAACGACCAAATGGGAAGAGACGAAGCGCTGGCCGGGGGTGGAGTTCCGCACCGTTCAGGTGGAGAGCGTCACGGTCAAGACCCTCGTTGATTGGTGCATCCAAAAGACCTTCGACCTTATCTCGATCGACTGCGAAGGATGGGATCTTGACATCCTTCGGCAAATGGATCTGGACGCCTTGTGTTGTGGGTGCGTGGTGGTGGAGCACAACGGGAAGGATAAGCAGTCCTACGTTGACCACTGCGCCAAGTACGGGCTGAAGTTGTGGAAGGAGAACGCTGAGAACCTGCTTTTCACCAAGTGAAGCTCTCAATCCTTATAGCCTCACTGAACAGCCGGTCCGCCAAGCTGAAAGCCTTGGTGGATAAGCTCGGACGCGGCGGCGCTGAGTTCGAGGTGCTGACCTGCGTTGATAGCGGGCAGTCCCCGATCGGGGCCAAGCGCCAAAAGCTATTGACTTCTGCCCAAGGCGACTTCGTTGTTGGGATCGACGATGACGACCGCGTTCCTGATGACTACGTTCCCACCATCCTGGCGCATTGCGTCGACGGCGTGGACTGCATCGGCTTCTGGTTCGACTGTTACGGCTATGGCAAGCCCGGCCAAGTGGAGAAAGCCATCGTCAGCCGTAGGTATGGCGGATGGAAGACCAACGACCACAACAGCCCCCGGTACGAGCGGTGCCCGCACCACTTGGTGCCGGTGCGCAGAGATTTGGCCTTAAAGGCGGGGTTTGATACTTCCAAGCGTGACGGTGAGGACTACGCATTTTCGATGCGCCTCTTGCCGCTGTTGAGTATTGAGCGCGAACACTTCATCGATCGGGTCATGTACACGATCCACCACACACCGAACAAAAAGAGGGGGCAATGAGCCGCGCAATAGTTTCCATTGGCGTTGGAGGTTGGTACGAACAAGGTATCGACCGCCTATCACGTTCATTGAACTATCACGGCTTCAACGGAGAGGTGATGTTGTGGAAGACCTATCCGGTAGGTTGCCCGACCCATGAAGAAAACCCTTACGCTTTCAAGCTCTACGCCATCCAAGCCGCGTTCGACGCGGGCCACGACCAAGTGTTATGGCTGGATAGCTCGGCGTGGGCCATCGGCAACCCCGGACCGGTCCTTGACATCATCGAGCTAACCGGGCACTACCTGTGGACCTCCGGATACTGGACGGGACAGTGGACGAACGACGCGACCTTGGAGCACTTCGACGTTACCCGTGAAGAAGCCATGCGGATCACCATGCTCTATGCCTTGGCTGTTGGACTGGACAGGCGTAGCGACCGGTCCATGGAGTTCCTTCGCCAGTGGAAGGAGGCTAGTGACCTAGGCTTGTTCAAAGGTGACTGGACCCGCAAGGAAGGCGACCATCCCGACTACTTTGGCCATCGTCACGACCAAAGCAGTGCAAGCCTCATCGCTCACAAGCTGGGGATGGAAATTGACGGGACGCATTCGCTTTTACACCTCTACGAAAAGGACATGCCGAAAACGGTGGTCCTCACATTCCAAGGCATCTAACATGAAACTGGCAGAAGGAACATTCGTCGGACTTCACGAAACCGAAGTAGCTCTATTCCAAAAGCACCTGAAAGGCGTTTCAGGAATAGGGGTAGAGATCGGTTGCTGCGATGGGTTCAGCAGCGCGGCGATCCTTGAGGCTTCCGATCTTCACCTGACGAGCATCGACCCGTTCATTCCAGACAGCATGGAGCCGAGTTTGATAGGCTCACAAGAGCGTTATAGGGAGAATGTTCTTCCGTTTGGTGACAGGTCAACATTGGTAGTCGGATTTTCTCAAGATGTCTTTGAAGTATGGGGAGAGACTGTATTTGAAGGGCGAGAAACAAACATTGACTTCTTGTTCATCGACGGTGATCATTCTCACAACACTGTATTACTGGACCTTCAGCAATGGGGGGGATTGGTGAACAAGGGCGGCATCCTAGCCATGCACGACGCCCGGATGGGGCGTGAAGGATCACCGTCGTTCCATCAAGGCCCAAGCCGCGTAGCCCGTGAGCAGGTGTTCGCTAGACCGGATGAGTGGGAGGTGATCGGGGAGGCGTTCACCTTGGTAATTGCCCGGAAGCGATGAAGGCATACATCGGCTACGGGATCTGGGCTAAACCTGATATGGTGAACTGGCTATTCTCCGGCATCACGGAGAATTTTCCATCCGATACTCACGTTGGCGTGTTCATAGAGGCTGTGGACGATGATACTGACGAGGCTGTACAAAACGGATTGTGGGACCATTTCGAGGATTGTCCAAACGTCCGGAACCTCGGAACTTCCAAAGAACACCTACTCGAACACGGCGTTCATGCCAAACTGATCGAGGCGTTCCTAAAGACGGATTGCCACTGCCTTATCATCCCGCACGATGACAACCGCTTTCAACGTCCGTTGATCCCTGACCTTCAGAAGTTGTGGGACAAGTACGGCACCAATCTAGGATGGATCAGCGGCCGCGATGGTTACAGCGATGGATACCGCGATATGGTGTCCAGCCCGTTCAGCCAAAGCACGGGGGCGGTAAAGGAGGCGCTACCTATCGGCGAACATCGTGAAGTGAAGATGATGAACACGGGTCCAGTAGTCTATTTCCGGCACGTCATTGAAAAGGCGGGATTGCCGGATCCAGACATGGCGTGGTATTGGTGGGACGACTACGCGTTAAGATGCGGAGCAGCGGGCCTAACCAACATTCTGCTATCCATGGACTGCCTGCATGAGAAGTTCGGTCGATTGAGCAACAACCAAGAGTTGTATTCGGATGCTGTCGTAGCTGATGGTATGCGTAGGTTGCGCGAAAAATGGGGTAACGTACTATGAGCACGCTTTACGAATTGATCCCATGCGAACTTTGCTCGGGCGGACTGGGGTCCGGTTGCGACTGTGACAATGGGTTCCTGCACAGCAAGAAGTTGTGGCCGGAGAGCGAGGTGAACGAGCTAAAGGAACTGATCCAGCGCCTTGTTAATGACATGGCCTTGGGGCGCAAGGATGTCCCTTTTAACACAATTGGGGACATCGCCCTGTGGAATGGGATCAGGGCTGCGAAAGAAATGGGATTTGAGCCGGAGCAATGAGCAACGTCCTCATACCCTGCTTCAACCGCCCTGCCTTCCTACATCATTGCTTGGACAAAATCACCAAGGCAGAAGGATCCGATAAGCACCACTACGTCTTCCGGCTTGACCAAGGGTATGACCCGAAGAACTTGGCCGTCATTGAGGCATTTCCGTTATCCAAGGAGGTGACTTTCACCCCGAAGACCAAGTACACCACGGGCAAGCAGTCCTTCAGCGTTCTTTCGGGGCTGATGTACGCGGCGACCACCGAGCGGGTCTATCTGATCGAGGATGATGTGATGATAGCCAGGGACTTCTTCAAGTGGCACGAGGCGGTACACGCTGACAACGACCTATTCAGCAGCCACGCGAACTTCAACGTGAATAGTACCGGCCCCACCGGTTGGTATGACGAATACTACCTGACCCAAGGGGATTATAGTTCCATCGGAACCTGCCTAAGCGCAAAAGCGTTGGAGGCCATAGCCCCGCACGTTCGCCCCGAATACTTCACCGACCCGACCCGGTACATCAAGCGGCACTTTCCCGACCATCCCCTATCCGCAGCGTACAGCGAGCAGGACGGCCTTATCCGTCGCCTAGCCGGACCAATGGCCTACCCGTGCCAGATGGACCTCGACAACCTCAGCTACGGCCCTAGGTGCTTCCATGCAGGCTTTGTCGGCAAGAACCGCCCCCATCAGTCCGCGCAACTGACCGCCGAGTACCTGTCAAGGGTGATCTACGACCAGCAGAACATGCGGGTTCTTGCCACCCAAGAAGGCTACTATTTGGATTCCCGCCCCGTTTGCTTAGATTTGCCACAATGGACCAAGCTGCAAAGGAAAGACTAGCCGAGCTTACCAAGGAGATGAAAGGCTTGAAGTGGAAGATGACCAAGGAGTTCATCAAGACCATAGCCAAGGCATACCTTTGGACAGCCCTAACGCTGATCTTCCTAGCCCCTTTGGTCTGGCTTGCTAAATACCTCTATACATTACTCTGATAGAGTTCTTCCTGAAGAAGAGAAGTATAGAACTACTTCTCTTTGGGTTCGTCATGGGGTGCCGCTTCGCAACAGGCAACGCCATGGCAACCAACAAGGCGGTGTCGGGGTTCTTGAAGGTGTTCGGGATGGAGGATTCGGAAAGCTGGACGAAGACGATGCAGCGATTGGATGAGGACTTCAGGGAGGCACAACGAATAAGCGATAAGCAATGATCCTAGACCTGAACGGAAACAAGACCGAAACCCCTAAGAGCGAACAAGCCACGGCCCTCGCTTCCTTGGCCTTTCGAAGCCCGGATGGAGAGCTTCGCCAACTTGTGGTGTTCTCTTCGGAAGCAGGGTTCCTGATCTCCGGCGACTTCGTTATCGCTGGGGTGTCCCACCAAGGCGTGGGGCCGATCGCTACCGTGAAAATGAATGAGCGATAAGATGGGTACGGTCATTTCCAAATTCGGATGGATGTTTCAAGCCAACCACCCTGACCTTGGTCCTCATACTGTCTTGTTGACCCATATCCAAGACTATGAAGGGGCCGTTGCTTTTATAGAACGAGGTGGTAGGACTTGGACAGAGGCACGCGCTTTGACGGAGCCATTGCAGGAATGTGACCAAGACCTTGAATGAGCAGTAAGCATGTGCGAACCTGTATACCAACGTAAGGAATGCTCATTGGTCATAGATATCGTGACCGACTTGCCTCCCGGTGGAATAGAGGCATTCTACGCTGATGTATGGAATGATTTCCACCGATGGAACGAAGAGAAGGATGTAGAGAATACTTTCCTAGGTAAATAAAATGGACTACACTAAAGCCGCCAAGGAACTACGAACACTTCGTGAGGAGTTGTTCTATTTGCGTCCCAAGGCGCATGGCTTCAAAGTGTGGTGGGATCTATGCCGAGGTCAGATCGTCAAGGACGCTTATGGCATCCCAAGTGTCGTATTCTTAAACGTCCTCCCCAATGGCTAGGATCGGACGCCCAACTAAGCTAACAGACGAGGTAATCTCCAAGGTCGGGGCGCTCTGTGACCTTGGTGCGACCGATGAAGAGATAGCCGCCTTCTTTGATGTATCAGCTAGGACCATACACCGGTGGAAGCTGGATGAACCTGCCTTTTGTCACGCCTTAAAGGCTGGAAAGGAGAATGCCGACAACAGGGTTGAACGTAGCCTTTACCAAAGGGCTACGGGATTCTACTACACGGAGCAGGTAGCCATAAAGATCAAGGTCAGCCAATACGAGGAAGAGGTGAAAATCGTTGACGTGGAGAAGTACGCCACCCCTGACACCACAGCTAATATCTTTTGGCTGAAGAACCGCAAGTCCGATAGCTACCGTGACCGTGTAGAGCACACTGGCAAGGACGGCGAACCGCTGATCCCCATCCCCATCAACCTAGCCAAGGTCTAGTGCCCTTTGTTGGCCCTAACGGCATAGACCTTTCGATCAAGCAGACCCTTGCGTGGAAGCTGCTGACCGACGCCACAACGCGCAAACTGTTCATGGGTGGTGGGGCGGGGAGTCTGAAGTCCACCACGGGTTGCCTTTGGCAGATTTGGGCACGCATCCAATATCCGGGCACTAGGGGTTTCATCGGCCGGGATACGTACAAGGAGCTTCGTGACAGTACGATGGCGACGTTTTTTCAGATCCTGACGGAGATGAAGTACCGTCCGGGGGTTGACTACACCTACAACGCCCAAGACGAGAACGTGTACTGGAAGAACGGGAGTGAAACGCACTTCCGGTATATGCAGTACAAACCCAGCGACCCGGACTTCCACCGCTTCGGCTCCACTGAATACACGGACGGGCTTGTGGACGAAGCGCCGGGGGTTGACAAGCGGGCTGTTCAGGTGCTGGAAAGCCGTTTGCGGTTCAAGCACGTCGAATACAACCTGATCCCTAAGCTGATGCTCACGGGCAACCCCGGCGACCACTGGATCAAGGAAGATTTCGTCTACGATAAGAACGGCAACCCCGTAGTGCTTCCGCCTCACGTGGGAATGGTCCTAGCCACTATCCACGATCACCCTGACAAGGAGTTCCGCGAGAAGTACATCGAAACGCTGATGAAGCTGGACCCCTACGACCGGGCGAGGCTCATGGACGGGGACTGGCTCGTTGGCCCAAGGACAGGCCGTGAGTTTTTCTGGGAGTTCAGCACAAGCAAGAACGTGGGTGACAGATACCCCTACGACCCGAACAAGCCCGTCCAGATAGGCTTCGACTTCAACGCGGCCCCTTACATGACCTTGGTGGTCTTCCAGTTCCATAAGGTCGGCATCAAGTACGTCATGCAAGGGCTGAAAGAATACTGCCTAGAGCACCCCTTAGCAACCACCGAGAGCGTTTGCCGGGCGTTGCAGCACGACCTACTAGATGGCGACTTCAAAGGGCATAAGGCGGGGTTGTTCTACTA